>OBKH01000073.1_pt1 | contig 25733 bp, 19 predicted proteins | sample 1496241 | NCBI WGS metagenome assembly OBKH01 (sample SAMN03273953, study PRJEB22546) | soil metagenome | isolation source: rice field elevated CO2 plus elevated temperature | place: India: CRRI Experimental farm Cuttack,Odisha-753006 | collected 2013-12-17 | reverse complement strand
GTTATCGTTAACGACCATCGCGACGGTGCGACGATTCGACAGGCTCGCTCCTACAGGGAATCGCGGTGGTCTTGAAACCACCGCGACGTGTTTAGTCTTCCAGCAGTTCTTCAGCCTGACCCAGGATGTTTTCCAGGGTGAAACCGAACTCTTCGAACAAGGCAGGCGCAGGCGCCGACTCGCCGTAGGTGGTCATGCCGATCACGCGACCTTCCAGGCCGACGTATTTGTACCAGTAGTCCGCGTGAGCGGCCTCGATGGCGATACGGGCGCTGACTTGCAATGGCAGAACCGACTGCTTGTAACCGGCATCCTGGGCATCGAACACGCTGGTGCACGGCATGGAAACCACACGCACCTTGCGACCTTGCTCGGTCAGTTTGTCGAAGGCCTGAACGGCGAGGCCGACTTCCGAACCGGTCGCGATCAGGATCAGCTCAGGCTCGCCCGCGCAGTCCTTCAATACGTAGCCACCGCGGCTGATGTCGGCGATCTGCAGGGCAGAACGGGTTTGGTGTTGCAGGTTCTGACGCGAGAAGATCAGGGCCGAAGGACCGTCTTTACGCTCCAGTGCATACTTCCAGCTCACGGCCGATTCAACGGCATCGGCTGGACGCCAGGTGTCGAGGTTCGGCGTGCAGCGCAGGCTGGCCAGTTGCTCGATTGGCTGGTGAGTCGGACCGTCTTCGCCCAGACCGATGGAGTCGTGGGTGTAGACATGGATCACGCGCTGCTTCATCAGGGCCGACATGCGCACGGCATTGCGGGCATATTCCATGAACATCAGGAAAGTCGCGCCGTAAGGCACCAGGCCGCCATGCAGGGCAACGCCGTTCATGATGGCGGTCATGCCGAATTCGCGCACACCGTAGTACATGTAGTTGCCGCTGGCGTCGTCAGCCGTGACGCCCTTGCAGCCTTTCCACAGGGTCAGGTTGGAACCGGCCAGATCAGCCGAACCGCCGAGGAACTCAGGCAGCAGCGGACCGAAAGCGTTCAGCGCGTTCTGGCTGGCCTTGCGGCTGGCGATGGTTTCGCCTTTGGCGGCCACTTCGGCGATGTAGGCATCGGCCTTTTCGCTGAAGTCTGCCGGCAGTTCGCCGCTGAGGCGACGGATCAGTTCGTTGGCTTCAGTCGGGAAAGCAACGGAATAGGCCGCGAAACGCTGGTCCCACTCGGCTTCGACGGCGCGGCCGGCTTCCTTGGCGTCCCACTCGGCGTAGATGTCGGCCGGGATTTCGAACGGGCCGTGGTTCCACTTCAGCGCCGCACGGGTCAGGGCGATTTCCGCGTCACCCAGCGGGGCGCCGTGGCAGTCTTCCTTGCCTTGCTTGTTCGGCGAACCGAAGCCGATGGTGGTCTTGCAGCAGATCAGGGTCGGCAGCGGGCTCTTGCGTGCCGTCTCGATCGCGGTCTTGATTTCTTCCGGGTCGTGACCGTCGACATTGCGAATCACTTGCCAGTTGTAGGCCTCGAAACGCTTCGGCGTGTCGTCGGTGAACCAGCCTTCGACTTCGCCGTCGATGGAAATGCCGTTGTCATCGTAGAAGGCAATCAGTTTGCCCAGGCCCAGGGTACCGGCCAGGGAAGCGACTTCGTGGGAAATGCCTTCCATCATGCAGCCATCACCCAGGAACACGTAGGTGTGGTGGTCGACGATGTTGTGCCCTGGACGGTTGAACTGGGCCGCCATGACTTTTTCAGCCAGGGCAAAACCCACGGCGTTGGCCAAGCCCTGGCCCAGTGGACCGGTGGTGGTCTCGACGCCCGGGGTGTAACCGAATTCCGGGTGGCCCGGGGTGCGGCTGTGCAGTTGACGGAACTGCTTCAGGTCGTCGATCGACAGGTCGTAGCCGGTCAGGTGCAGCAGCGAATAGATCAACATCGAACCATGACCGTTGGACAGCACGAAGCGGTCACGGTCGGCGAACGATGGATTGGTCGGGTTGTGCTTGAGGTAGTCGCGCCAAAGCACTTCGGCGATATCTGCCATACCCATAGGGGCACCGGGATGGCCGCTGTTGGCTTTTTGCACGGCATCCATGCTGAGTGCACGAATGGCGTTGGCACGCTCACGACGGCTGGGCATCGCTGATCTCCTGCGGGTTCTGAATCGAGAGTGATAAAAATGAAACGGAAAAAAGGCGAGCATTTTCCCTCACACGGACGCCTCGGGGCAATGACAGATAGTCATCTGGAGGCGTTTTTCCCATGGATTGCGACGCTTTCGCCTGATGAAACCTTTCCGCTGTTCGTTTGTAGAGTTAACCACCTCGTAAGAAGTGCCATCCATCGAGCAATATCAAAACTTTTTGATATTGCCCTTGCGGTGTTTCCGACGCGTGTCTAGACTGCCGGCCTTATGAATTTACGCGTGCCTTCCATTCAACATGACGATTGCGATGAGCTGGCAGCCCTGTGCAAGGCTGGCGGCGATCCTCTGCGGTTGAATGTATTGCGCGCCCTGGCCAACGACTCGTTTGGCGTGCTGGAACTGGCGCAGATCTTCGGCATCGGCCAGTCAGGCATGAGTCATCACCTCAAGGTCTTGGCCCAGGCCGACCTGGTGGCGACCCGCCGTGAAGGCAATGCGATTTTCTACCGTCGCGCCCTGCCCCATACCGAACTGCTGGGTGGCAAGCTGCACGCAGCCTTGCTCGAAGAAGTGGACAACCTGTCCTTGCCTGCCGATGTGCAGTCCCGGATCACGCTGGTCCACGGGCAACGGGCGGCGGCCAGCCAGGATTTTTTTTCACGGGTCGCGGAGAAATTTCGCGCCCAGCAAGATTTGATCGCCGGCCTGCCGCAGTACCGCGAAAGCGTGGTGGCCTTGCTCGACAAACTGAGCTTCGGCGCTGGCGCCTCGGCGATTGAAGTCGGCCCCGGCGACGGCGCGTTTCTGCCGGAACTGGCGCGCCGCTTCACACAGGTCACCGCGCTGGACAACAGCCCGGCGATGCTTGAACTGGCTCGCCAGGTTTGCGAACGCGATGCGCTGGCTAACGTTACCTTGCAACTGGCCGATGCATTGAACGGCGTCAGCCTGACGGCAAATTGCGTTGTATTGAACATGGTGTTGCACCATTTCGCCGCGCCGGCCGAAGCACTCAAGCGCATGGCCGACTTGCTGAAACCAGGCGGTAGCCTGTTAGTGACAGAGTTATGTAGCCATAACCAGAGTTGGGCCAGGGAGGCCTGCGGTGATCTCTGGTTGGGGTTTGAACAGGACGATCTGGCCCGTTGGGCCACCGCTGCGGGACTCGTTCCCGGGGAAAGCCTCTATGTAGGCTTACGTAATGGTTTCCAGATCCAGGTCCGCCATTTTCAGCGGCCGGCTGGCAACACTCACCATCGGTAAATATCAGGAAAACATCGAGATGAGCGAATACTCCCTTTTCACCTCCGAGTCCGTGTCTGAAGGGCATCCGGACAAAATCGCCGACCAGATTTCTGACGCGGTGCTGGACGCCATCATTGCTGAAGACAAGTTCGCCCGTGTGGCGTGCGAGACTCTGGTGAAAACGGGCGTGGCGATCATCGCCGGCGAAGTCACCACCTCGGCCTGGGTTGACCTGGAGCAGATCGTCCGTGACGTGATCATCGACATCGGCTACACCAGCTCCAACGTCGGCTTCGACGGCGCGACCTGCGGCGTGATGAACATCATCGGCAAGCAGTCCCCTGACATCAACCAGGGCGTTGACCGTGCCAAGCCTGAAGATCAAGGCGCCGGCGACCAGGGCCTGATGTTCGGCTACGCCAGCAACGAAACCGACGTGCTGATGCCTGCACCGATCACCTTCTCGCACCAACTCGTGCAGCGTCAGGCTGAAGCCCGTAAATCCGGCCTGCTGCCTTGGCTGCGCCCGGACGCCAAGTCGCAAGTGACCTGCCGTTACGAAAACGGCAAGGTGGTCGGCATCGACGCCGTTGTTCTGTCGACCCAGCACAACCCGGAAGTGTCGTACAACGACCTGCGCGAAGGCGTGATGGAGCTGATCGTCAAGCACGTGCTGCCTGCCGAACTGCTGTCCAAGGACACCCAGTTCCACATCAACCCGACTGGCCAGTTCATCATCGGTGGCCCGGTGGGCGACTGCGGCCTGACCGGTCGCAAGATCATCGTTGACAGCTACGGCGGCATGGCCCGTCACGGCGGTGGCGCGTTCTCCGGCAAGGATCCATCGAAGGTTGACCGTTCGGCAGCCTACGCCGGCCGTTATGTCGCCAAGAATATCGTCGCTGCCGGCCTGGCCGAGCGCTGCGAGATCCAGGTTTCCTACGCCATCGGCGTCGCTCAGCCGACTTCGATCTCGTTGAACACCTTCGGCACCGGCAAGATCAGCGACGAAAAAATCGTCAAACTGGTCCGCGAAGTCTTCGACCTGCGCCCATACGCCATCACCAAGATGCTCGACCTGCTGCACCCGATGTACCAGGAAACCGCTGCATACGGCCACTTCGGTCGTACCCCGGCGACCAAGACTGTGGGCGACGACACCTTCACCACATTCACCTGGGAAAAAACCGACCGCGCCGACGCACTGCGTTCTGCTGCCGGCCTGTAAGCCTTCCCCCGCGGTACCCAAAAGCCCTGCACGGTTCGCCGTGCGGGGCTTTTTTTGGTTTCTCGCTTGCTCCCTCAAGGATTAGGGGGCGCATATTCTGCGTACACCGTCGAACCCTGCGGGAGCGGACTTGCCCGCGAAGAGGCCGGCACCGCCAGCAGAAATACCCGGAAAAACTCCCGCTCCTCGCACCTACCATTAATGACCTAGCTTTCAAACACCCCCATGAGCAAGGACGCTCACGATGTTCCGCAACCTGCGCCTGTCTTTCACCTGTCTGCTGATTTTCTCCTGCCTGAACGCCCATGCAGAGCAATGCCCCGACTGGCCTGCTGAACGGGCCTTGATCGAAGTCACCGCCCTGCAAAAGCAAATCGATCGCTGGGACGATCACTATCACCGCCAGGGTCGCTCGCTGGTCGCCGACGAGCTGTATGACCAGTCCCTGGCACGCCTCACCGAGTGGCGCCACTGCTTCAAGCCCGGTTCATCCACAGAACCACTGCGCACCGCGCGGGGCACGGTTCCCCACCCCGTCGTCCACACTGGCCTGGAAAAACTGCGCGACGCCCGCGCCGTCGAGCATTGGCTGCGCGGCCGCTCCGATGTCTGGGTTCAACCCAAAGTCGACGGCGTGGCGGTCACCCTGGTGTATCGCAATGGCCTGCTGGTAAAGGCCATCAGTCGCGGCGACGGCGTAAGTGGCCAGGACTGGACGGCCCCGGCACGCCAGATCCCGGCCATTCCCGGACAACTGTCGCAAGCACGGGATTTGCTGGTGCAAGGCGAACTCTACTGGCGCCTGACCGACCACGTACAAGCTCAAGCCGGCAGCCTCAACGCCCGCACCACGGTGGCCGGCCTGATGACCCGCAAGGTGCTGGATGCCGGACAGGCGGCGGGTATCGGCCTGTTTGTCTGGGACTGGCCACAGGGCCCCGCGACATTGCTCGCCCGCCATGCGGCCCTGAATGCGCTGGGCTTCCCGGATACCGCCGCCTACAGCCAGCCGATTGGTGGTTTTGCCGACGCCGAGCGCTGGCGTGATCACTGGTACCGCTCGCCCCTGCCCTTTGCCAGTGATGGCATCGTCCTGCGTCAGGAACAGCGCCCGCCTGCCGAACGCTGGCAGGCCAAACCGCCGTATTGGATCGCCGCCTGGAAATACCCCTTCGCCCAGGCCCTGGCCGAAGTGCGCAAGGTTCACTTCAAGATTGGCCGGACCGGGCGCATCACTCCCCTGCTGGAACTGACACCGGTGACACTCGATGACCGGCAAATCAAACGCGTCAGCGTGGGTTCCCTGCAACGCTGGCAAACCCTGGATATTCGCCCGGGCGACCAGGTCGCCATCAGCCTCGCGGGCTTGACCATTCCGAGGCTGGATGGTGTTGTGTTGCGCAGCACCGTACGACCCGAATTGAGGGTGCCGGCGGTAGAAGACTTTCATCCACTCAGTTGCTGGCAACCGACGCCGGGCTGCGAAAGCCAGTTTCTCGCGCGCCTGTCCTGGCTCAGTGGCAAGCAGGGCCTGTCCTTGCCCCAAGTCGGCCCCGGCACCTGGGAAAAACTGCTTGCAACAGGCCGTCTGAACAACCTGTTGGATTGGTTGACCCTCGATGCTCAAGAGCTTGCTAACATTGACGGTTTCGGCGAGCGCAGTGCCGCTCGTCTCGTGGACAGTTTCAACAGTGCCCGGCAACGCCCTTTTGTACGCTGGCTGAAAGCACTGGGCTTGCCGCCGACAGGCCAGGCAAACCTTGCCGGTTCCTGGCAGGAACTGGCTCAACGAGACACCGAGCAATGGCAGGCCGAGGCCGGGATCGGCCCGGGACGCGCGGCGCAATTGAGCGCATTTTTCCGCGACCCGCAGGTGCTGGCCCTGAGTGAAACTTTACGTGGGGTGGGGATCGACGGCTTTTAATGGCCGCAGAAACCCGCCCGTGCGGGAACCCTGTGGTACCGATGAGCTCAAACAAGCCATCGCTGCGTCGACCCGATTGCCTTTTCACCTGGAGCTTTTATGAAATTTCTTTCACCGCTCGCCCTGTTGACCCTCTGCAGCGTGTTGGCCGCCCCGCTGATGGCCGCCGAAGAGGCACCGGAGCTGACCGGTTGCGCCGCCAAGAAGCAAGGCATCATCAATCAGATCGAACTGGCCAAATCCCACGGCAATGCGGACCAGCAGGCCGGCCTGGAAAAAGCCTTGAGCGAAGTCACCGAACATTGCACCGATGCCTCATTGAAAAAGGAACGGGAAAACCGGGTCCTCGACGCCAAGCATGAAGTCAGCAAGCGTCAGGCCGACCTCGACAAGGCCATGAAGAAAGGCGATGCCGACAAGATCAACAAGCGCAAGGACAAACTCGCCGAGTCCCGCAAGGAGTTGCAGGACGCACTGGATGAGCTGGATAAGTAAGAACGGATAACGATCTGGAATCTCTGGTGTTGCCAAATCGGCCTTCGCGAGCAGGCTCGCTCCCACAGTTGTCCACATTCATCTGTAGGAGCGAGCCTGCTCGCGAAGACGTCAGACCGGGTACCGCCGATCAATGATCCCGAAACGCTTTATGACACGCGCTACAGGCGTCTTCGACCTTCTGCACCGCCGGCCCCAGGTTGCCAGCCTTGTAGGGCTGAACCTGACTGGCGATCACCAGTTCACCGGTCGCCGTTTCAAGGTCGCGGGCCATGCCCTGAAAGCGTGCCTGCTGCTCCCAGACATCGCTTTTGGCGCTGGTGTGATCTTCTCCGCGCACTTGAGGAAAATGCTTCCACGGCTCATGGGACAACGCGTCGAGCTTCACCGCACCGTCCGCGAATTTCTGGCCATCGAACGGAATCCGGCCACGCAACATGCCGCCCAGGTCTTCGCCGGTCTTGAGCATCTGCTTGAAAATAGCCTTGCGCTGACCGAGCGGCGAGTTGGGATCGACACCGCCGCAAGCGGTCAACGTCAGGCAGGCCAGCAATACAACAGAAAGTCTTTTAAGAGTCATGGTGGCTTCAAGTCACTGGAAACGGCGGCCAGTATCCTCGCGTCAACAGCAAACACCAATAGCCCTATTATCAATAAGGGTTGCCTGAGCGCATGGAGCACTCAGGCAACCGGCAAAGGAAATTACTCCATGAACAGCCGTTTCAAGGCGTGGCGTCACAGCCTGGCCTGGACCCTGCCGATGGTGGCCCTGCTCGCAGGCTGCACCGGTGGTGACAACAAACCGAAAACCCACGCCCTGGCCACCTACTCCAGTGCCACGTGGGAAGCGCTGCCGGCGGTGTCGGATAACGACCTTGTCGCCGGTTTCGGCTCGTGGCGCAGCGCTTGCAACCGACTGAAGGCTGACCCGGTCTGGGGCACGACCTGCACAGCGGCGGCCAACGTCCCGCAGACCGCCAGCGAGATTCGTGGTTTTCTCAAGCAGAACCTTGATGTCTACGGCCTGCGCGCCGCCAACGATAACCCCAACGGCCTGATCACCGGCTACTACGAACCGGTGTACCCCGGCAGCCTGACCCAGACCGCAACGGCGAACATCCCGGTGTATGGCGTGCCTGAAGACATGATCATCGTCGCTCTGGACAGCATTTATCCGGAACTCAAAGGCAAACGCCTGCGGGGCCGGCTCGAAGGTCGCGTGCTCAAACCCTATGACGATGCCGCCACCATCGAGAGCAAGGGGGTCAAGGCACCGGTGGTGGCCTGGCTGACCGACCCGATGAACCTGCAATTCCTGCAAATCCAGGGATCGGGCCGTATCCAGCTCGACAGTGGCCGCCAGTTGCGCATCGCCTATGCCGATCAGAACGGCCACCCGTATCGGCCCATCGGTCGCTGGCTGGTCGAGCAAGGCGAATTGAAGAAAGAAGACGTGACCATGGGTGCGATCAGCACATGGGCCAAGGCGAATCCGACGCGCATTCCGGAACTGCTGGGCAGCAACCCCAGCTACGTGTTTTTCACCCGTAATCCCGACAGCAACGAAGGCCCTCGCGGCTCACTGAACGTACCGCTGACGGCGGGTTACAGCGCAGCGGTGGATCGCAAAGTGATTCCGCTGGGCAGCCTGTTGTGGTTGTCCACCACCAAGCCGGACGGTACGGCGCTGGTTCGCCCCGTGGCGGCACAGGACACCGGCGGCGCGATTGCCGGCGAAGTGCGTGCGGACTTGTTCTGGGGCACGGGCGAGGCCGCCGGGCAATTGGCCGGGGACATGAAGCAGCAGGGGCAGATCTGGATGCTGTGGCCCAAAGGGGCGGCACTGCCACAAGTACCGCAGGTGGCTGATGCAGAAAAAACTAAACCCTGAGACCGGCGCTGCCCGTTAGAAAGCTTTCGCGAGCAGACTCGCTTCCACATTGGAATGCATACCCCTGTGGGAGCGAGCCTGCTGGCGAAGTGGAGATTCAAACAGATACAACAAAAAACGACACAATCAGGCCCATTCCCACCAGCCAGACCAGCGACCGCAAAATCGCCCAGTCCGCCAGATAGCAAATGATATAAAGCAGCCGACTGGTGATGAACAACACCGACAGCACATTGATCGTCACCAGTTCAGCATTGCCGACCAGGTGCGCCACGATCACGGCTGCCGCAAACGCCGGGGTCACTTCGAAACCGTTCAATTGCGCCGCGTGTGCGCGACGACCAAAACCATTGAGCGACTCGAGAAAATCCCGGGGGTCATGGTTGTCTTTCAGGTTGTACCTGCCACTGGCCTTGGCGATACCCGTGCACAGATAGGGCAGGAAAATCGCAATCAAAATGCACCATAGAGCAACCGTCATAGAGCAGTCCTTTCTTCAGGTTATAGACAATCGGGCTCCCTCGCGGGCCGGTCAGAACTTCATGACCAGCATGCCAACCAACACCAGCCCACAGGCTAAGAGCCGAGGTCTGCCAAAAGGTTCTTTCAGATAGCGCATGCCGAACAGCACCACCAGAATCACACTGATCTCGCGCAACGCCGCCGCTTCGGCAATAGAGCCCAACTGCATGGCCCACAGCACCAGAGCGTAGCTGAACAATACGCAGAACCCGACCGCCAGCCCCAATCGCCACTGCTCACGCCAAAACAGCTTGAACGCCGGCCGCTTGCTCACCCAGGCCAGCAACGGAAATGGCCAGGCACTGAGCAACGTCACCCAGACCAGGTAATCCAGCGGATGCGACCAGCGCCGCAGCGCCTGGCCGTCAATGTAGGTGTAGCAACCGATGCACAAGCCGATCAGCGCCACCACCGGCAACATCGACCACGGCAAACGCGCACCGCCGCCGCCCTGCCAAAGCAGGCACAACATGCCGAGCGGGATCAACAGAATCCCGAAAACCTGCTGATCCGACAGCGACTCGCCGGCAAAGATCAGGGTCAGCGCCAGCACCACCAGCGGCGACAAGCCTCGCATCAGGGGATAGACCAACCCCAGGTCGCCGACCCGGTAGGCCTGGATCAGCAAGTAGCGATAGAGCAACTCGAACGCCGCCGATGCCAGGATCCACGGCCAGATGTCCAGCGGCGGTAACGCCACGAATGGCAGCATGATGGCGACAAAGAGCAACGCCACGCTGTCCATGCAGGCCACCACCAGCAGCCGTTCGGCGCTGAATTTGATCAGGGTATTCCACGCCGCGTGCAACAGCGCCGCTACCAACACCAGTGCTGTTGCAAGCACGGCACACTCCTTTTGTTGAACCCCAACCTGTTGGAGCGAGCCTGCTCGCGAAACGCGTGAAGGCAACGCAGCCAGCCAGTGACTACGCGTCTTCGTTGACGTCCTTCGCGACGGTGCGACGATTCGACAGGCTCGCTCCTACCGTATTCGGGCGGATAATTGATTCGCCATAGGTCAGCGGCTGTTTATACTGCAAGCGACCACGCCGCACTCAGTTGCGCACAGACTAATTCCAATAAAATCTGCCCCTGCCCGCTCTCGTCGAGAACGGACGTTGGCACGCGTATGCCTGATCACAGCGTCAAGACTACCGACAGAGACCTTGCGCATGCCACTCGCTTTGCTGGCCCTCGCTGTTGCCGCGTTCGGCATCGGCACCACCGAATTCGTCATCATGGGGCTGTTGCCCGACGTCGCCCGCGATCTGGCCGTGAGCATTCCTCATGCCGGATTGCTGATCACCGGCTATGCACTGGGCGTAGTGTTCGGTGCGCCAATCCTCGCCGTCGGCACGGCGAACATGCCGCGCAAGGCCACGCTGCTGGGCATGACGCTGATGTTCATTCTGGGCAACATGCTTTGCGCGCTGGCGCCGAACTACGCCACGCTGATGGCGGCGCGAGTGATTACGGCGCTCTGTCACGGTGCATTCTTCGGCATTGGCTCAGTGGTGGCCGCCGGACTGGTGGCGCCGAACAAACGGGCCCAGGCGATTGCCATGATGTTCACCGGCCTGACCCTGGCCAACGTGCTCGGCGTGCCGCTGGGCACGGCGCTCGGTCAATATGCCGGCTGGCGATCGACCTTCTGGGCGGTGTCGGTGATCGGCGTGATCGCCGCGATTGCTCAGTGGGTGTGGCTGCCAAAGCACATCGCCATGGACAAAGCCAACCTGGCCAGCGAATTCAAGGTATTGGGCAAAACCAACGTGCTGCTGGCGCTGGGCATGAGCGTGTTGGCATCAACCAGCCTGTTCAGCGTGTTCACCTACATTGCGCCGATCCTGCAGGACATCACCGGCGTCAGCCCCCACGGCGTGACCATCATGCTGCTGTTGTTCGGCGTAGGATTGACCGCCGGCAGCATGCTCGGCGGGCGCCTGGCCGACAGCCGCCTGCTGCCGTCACTGGTCGGCATGGCGCTGGCCGTGGTGGTGGTATTGGCTGCATTCAGCCAGACCAGCCACTCGGTGATCCCGGCCGCCATCACGCTGGTGCTGTGGGGAATCTTTGCCTTCGCCCTGTGCCCGATCCTGCAATTGCTGATCATCGACCAGGCCCATGAGGCACCAAACCTGGGCTCGACCCTGAATCAGAGCGCATTCAATCTCGGCAACGCAGCGGGCGCCTGGATCGGCGGCCTGGTGGTGGCCAGCGGTGCCGACCTGGCCGACCTGCCCTGGACGGGCGCGCTGGTCAGCGGCTTGACCGTACTGACAGCGCTGTATTTCATCTATCTGCAACGGCGCGATACCGCCGCCGTCAACGTAACCGGCTAAACCAACGCCTTGCGGGGCTGATCACTTTTCGAGCTCATGCGGATCGGACTTCCGGTCTCGGTCCGCCGCTTCCTTTGGTGCATCACCTTCGCTACGAATTTGCGCATGACTGATCAGCGCGAAGATGAAGCTGCCACCGATGATATTCCCCGCCAGCGTCGGCCCGGCGAACACCAGCCAGAAATCCTTCCACGGCAATTCACCAGCGAACACCAGGTAGGAAACCTCGGCCGAACCGACCACGATGTGGGTGAAATCCCCCAGCGCCATGAGGTAGGTGATGAGGATGATGATCCACATCTTGGCGCTCTCCATGGATGGAATCATCCAGACCATGGTGGCGATCATCCAGCCGGAGACGATGCCCTTGGCGAACATCTGGCCGGAATCGTTCTCCATGACCTTGCGCCCGATGTCGAGAAAGGCCAAATCGGTTTTGCTGTCGAAGATCGGCAGCTTCAGCATGACGTAGGCCACCAGCAAGGTGCCGCACAGATTGCCGACCAGCACCACCGTCCACAGCCTGAGCAAGCGACCGAAGTTGGCCAGCGTGGGCTTGCTCATGATCGGCAATACGGCGGTCAGGGTGTTTTCCGTGAACAACTGTTGACGGGCGAGGATCACCGCGAGAAAACCCGCGCAGTAACCGAAACTGGCAATCACCTTGAAGCCTTCACCCTCTGGCAGCCGGGAATTGAGCAAGCCCATGCCCATCAGGGAAAGGCCCATGGTCAGGCCGGCGGCCAGCGCCGACCACCACAGCGCGGCGATGCTGCGCTCAAGCTCCTGATCGCCCTGGGTGCGGATGATTTCGTGCAGCACCGCCGCGCGCGGTGGCTGGTTTTTTTCGACCTCGTGCTGTTCTTTCGCCGAGAGGTCGGGGGTCTTGCCGTCTGTTGGCGTGATCATGACGTGGTCACCGTGGGGGGCTTTTAGCTACGACCCCCGTGGCTCACGGCTGTTCAGTAGGCGGGTAAATCTTCGGTGACGGCACAACCGCTTTCGCGAGCAAGCTCGATCCCACAGGTGCAACGCGCGCCTTGTGGGAGCGAGCCCGCTCGCGATGAAGCCAACGCCGATGTCACTTCGTAACCAATTCATCTTCCTTGAACTGGTCTTTGACGTACTTGATCTCGGTGCGGCCGTGGGGCGCCGGCAGACCGTCTTCACCGAGGTTCACAAACACCATTTTTTCAACGGTGAGGATGCTTTTGCGGGTGATCTTGTTGCGCACTTCACAGGTCAGGGTAATCGAGGTGCGACCGAATTCGGTGGCGGTGATGCCCAGTTCAATGATGTCGCCCTGGCGCGAGGCGCTGACGAAGTTGATTTCCGAAATGTACTTGGTGACGACGCGCTGGTTGCCCAACTGGACGATGGCGTAAATCGCCGCCTCTTCGTCGATCCAGCGCAACAGGCTACCGCCGAACAGGGTGCCATTGGGGTTGAGGTCTTCTGGTTTAACCCATTTGCGGGTGTGGAAATTCATATTCACTCCTGAGCGTCTTGCCGAATGATGGGCGCTATCTTGGCAGACCCCGGGCTAGAGCTCTATTAACCATCGACTATGGTCTCGATTACCGTTCGGACATTGACCAACAGAAAGACTTTGGAAGATCAGCATAGCCCGCTATAATCGCCCCCGTTTCAAAACGGTAACCTCAACCTGGTACCGTTTTCCCGCCACCTGTCCGAGGGGCGCTGCAGCAGGTTCAACCTGTCAGGCTCGGATGGGGCGTTGTCCGGCCTGATTCCCCTGGCCTGATACTAAACGCACAACGGCGCCCATTCGCACACTACGAATGGAGGCTCTTCATGAGCGCAGTAAACACGCCTGCAGATTTCAACGACTACAAAGTCGCCGACATGTCCCTCGCTGCCTGGGGCCGTCGCGAAACATTCATCGCCGAATCCGAAATGCCAGCCCTGATGGGTCTGCGCCGCAAGTACTCCGAAGAGCAACCGCTCAAGGGCGCGAAGATCCTCGGCTGCATCCACATGACCATTCAGACTGCCGTGCTGATCGAAACCCTGGTTGCCCTGGGTGCCGAAGTACGCTGGTCGTCCTGCAACATTTTCTCGACTCAAGACCAGGCCGCTGCGTCCATCGCCGCTGCCGGCATTCCGGTTTTCGCCTGGAAAGGCGAAACCGAAGAAGAGTACGAGTGGTGCCTGGAGCAAACCATCCTCAAGGATGGCGCGCCTTGGGATGCCAACATGATCCTCGACGACGGCGGCGACCTGACCGAGCTGCTGCACAAGAAATATCCGCAGGTTCTGGATCGCGTCCACGGCGTGACCGAAGAAACCACCACCGGCGTACACCGCCTGCTGGACATGCTGGCCAAGGGCGAGCTGAAAATCCCGGCCATCAACGTCAACGACTCGGTCACCAAGAGCAAGAACGACAACAAGTACGGCTGCCGTCACAGCCTGAACGATGCGATCAAGCGCGGTACCGACCACCTGCTGTCCGGCAAGCAAGCGCTGGTCATCGGTTACGGTGACGTGGGCAAGGGCTCGGCTCAGTCCCTGCGTCAGGAAGGCATGATCGTTAAAGTGTCCGAAGTCGACCCGATCTGCGCCATGCAAGCCTGCATGGACGGTTTCGAAGTGGTTTCGCCGTTCATCGACGGGATCAACAACGGCACCGAAGCCAGCATCGACAAGGCACTGCTGGGCAAGATCGACCTGATCGTGACCACTACCGGCAACGTGAATGTTTGCGACGCGAACATGCTCAAAGCCCTGAAGAAGCGCGCCGTTGTCTGCAACATCGGTCACTTCGACAACGAAATCGACACCGCTTTCATGCGCAAGAACTGGGCATGGGAAGAAGTGAAGCCACAGGTACACAAGATCCACCGTACCGGTCCTGGCGCATTCGATGCCCAGAACGACGACTACCTGATCCTGCTGGCCGAAGGCCGTCTGGTTAACCTGGGCAACGCCACTGGCCACCCAAGCCGCATCATGGACGGTTCGTTCGCCAACCAGGTTCTGGCTCAGATCTTCCTGTTCGGTCAAAAGTACGCCGACCTGTCGCCAGCCCAGAAAGCCGAGCGCCTGACCGTTGAAGTACTGCCGAAGAAACTCGACGAAGAAGTGGCCCTGGAAATGGTCCGTGGCTTCGGCGGCGTGGTGACTCAACTGACCAAGACCCAGGCCGACTACATCGGCGTGACCGTCGAAGGTCCGTTCAAGCCACACGCTTATCGCTACTGACAGCAGCTGCAAGTGGCAAGCTTCAAGCGGCAAGTAAAAGCGGTTCGTTTACTTGAGGTTTGAGGCTTGTTGCTCGCTTCTTCATCGCTATTACGCAGCCGTTAGTTGCGGGTTTCAACGACGAGAGTCGGCGCTACGCCCTCTTGTAGCTTGCAACTTGCAGCTTGCAGCTGGAGGCCCCCTCCATGTCCCAAGACCGTCGCTACAGCTTCGAGTTCTTCCCTACGAAGACCGACGCTGGGCATGAAAAGCTGCTCGCCACTGCCCGCCAGTTGGCAACCTATAACCCCGATTTCTTCTCCTGCACCTACGGCGCTGGCGGTTCGACCCGTGATCGCACCCTCAACACCGTGTTGCAGCTCGAAAGCGAAGTCAAAGTACCTGCCGCGCCGCACCTGTCTTGCGTGGGCGACAGCAAGGATGACTTGCGCGGCCTGTTGAGCCAGTACAAGGCTGCCGGCATCAAACGTATCGTTGCCCTGCGTGGTGACCTGCCTTCGGGCATGGGCATGGCCAGCGGCGAATTGCGCCATGCCAATGACCTGGTTGAATTCATTCGTGAAGAGACCGGTGATCACTTCCACATCGAAGTGGCCGCTTACCCGGAGATGCACCCGCAAGCGCGCAATTTCGAAGACGATATCGCCAACTTCGTCCGCAAGGCCAAAGCCGGCGCCGACAGCGCAATCACCCAGTACTTCTTCAACGCCGACAGCTACTTCTATTTTGTCGAGCGTGTACGGGCACTGGGCGTGAACATCCCCATCGTGCCGGGGATCATGCCGATCACCAACTACAGCAAACTCGCACGCTTCTCCGACGCCTGCGGTGCGGAAATTCCGCGCTGGATCCGCAAGCAACTGGAAGCCTACGGCGATGACACCCAGAGCATTCAACGCTTTGGTGAGCAAGTCATCACCGAGATGTGCGAACGCCTGCTGCAAGGTGGTGCGCCAGGGCTGCACTTCTACACACTGAATCAGGCCGAAGCGAGCCTGGCGGTGTGGAACAATCTGAAGTTGCCGCGCTAAAAGCGATCAAAGCAAGACCAAAAGATCGCCGCCCGCAAAGGCGCCTGCATGGAAACCGACGTTTCTGCAGGCACCTTCGCAGGCGGCGATTTTTTGCTTTTCACAGCACATTTGTTGATGCGCAACACATGGAGATAGAGCTTCTGGATCCAGTTTCTGGCTCTTTCCCGTTTCTCGTCGTAATCTCAAACCTATGCCTTTGATCACACAGTTATTCGCCGTGCTTGTTTTCACTTGCCTGAGCTTTGCCGCCCGGGGCGAGAAATTGCGCATTGTCACGGAACCCTGGGCTCCTTACGTCTATGAGGAGAACGGTAAATCCCTGGGGCTGGACTACGAAACCACGGCAATCGTCTTCAAGCGCCTGGGTATCGAAGTCGAGTGGCAATTCCTGCCGTGGAAACGCTGCCTGTCGATGCTTGAAACCGGCCAGGCCGATGGCGCGCTGGACATTTTCCACAGCGATGAACGCGACGCGACCCTGCTCTACCCCAGCGAACCGCTCTCCGAAGTGCAGTTCGTGATGTTCTACGCCAACGAACGACCGCACCCCTTTCGCACGCTCGACGAACTGCGCGGCCTGACCATCGGCACCTCACCGGGCTACCTGTACAGCCAGGACTTCAGGGAATCGACACTGTTCACCCGTGAACCGGCGCCGAGTCATGAAGCCAACTTCGGCAAACTGGTGCGCGGGCGCATCGACCTGCTGATCACCGATCGCCGGGTCGGCCAGCACCTGCTCGACGAACTGCACATCCGCGACCAAATCACCGAAAACCCGACCGTCATCAGCCAACAGAGCCAATTCCTGGCAGTGCGACGCAATGCTGGCATGGACTTGCTGGTGCAACGCTTCGGCGCTGAACTCAAGCGCTTCAAGCGTGAGCCGGCCTACGCAGAGCTAAGCGCCCGATACGGTGCCGACCCGGCCACCGTGGTGAACCCGCCGGGCCCCACCGCCACTACGGCAAAAACCGTTGAGCAGCAGGAAAGCGGCGCGCAGTGATTGCTCTGTTATACTCCGGCCTTTCCGCCAGGCTTACGCCCGGCCGCTGAGGTCTTGAAAAAGGCACCCAACCCCGCTACAGCGCAGCTTTCAGCCCCGCGCGAGCCGGTGGAGTGCCCGCCAGACGCAGCAGGACCGGACGGGGTTGCGCTCCCCTAAGCGCCATTCACGCCCGGCAAGATTATCCCTTTGGGCCAAGCCCTAACTAAAACAGGATTACTCATGTCCTTTGCTTCCCTCGGTCTCTCCGAGGCTTTAGTCCGCGCCATCGAGGCAGCGGGCTATACCGAGCCTACTCCGGTGCAACAGCGGGCCATTCCCGCCGTGTTGCAAGGTCGCGACCTGATGGTCGCGGCACAGACAGGTACGGGTAAAACCGGCGGTTTCGCCCTTCCGATCCTGGAGCGGTTGTTCCCCAACGGTCATCCGGACAAATCCCAGCGTCATGGCCCGCGTCAACCGCGCGTACTGGTCCTGACCCCGACTCGCGAGCTCGCCGCGCAAGTGCACGAAAGTTTCAAGGTCTACGCACGTGACCTGAAATTCGTCAGCGCCTGCATCTTCGGCGGCGTCGGCATGAACCCGCAGGTTCAGGCCATGTCCCGCGGTGTAGACGTACTGGTGGCCTGCCCTGGCCGCCTGCTCGACCTCGCCGGCCAAGGCAGCGTCGATCTGTCCCACGTGGAAATCCTCGTGCTGGACGAAGCCGACCGCATGCTCGACATGGGCTTCGTCCACGACGTGAAAAAGGTCCTGGCCCGCCTGCCGGCCAAGCGGCAGAACCTGCTGTTCTCGGCAACCTTCTCCAAGGACATCACCGACCTCGCCGGCAAGTTGCTGCATAACCCGGAACGCATCGAAGTCACGCCGCCGAACACCACGGTCGAGCGCATCGAGCAACGCGTGTTCCGCCTGCCGGCCAACCACAAACGCTCGCTGCTGGCGCATTTGATCACCGCAGGCGCCTGGGAACAGGTGCTGGTGTTCACCCGCACCAAGCACGGCGCCAACCGCCTGGCCGAGTACCTGGACAAACACGGCCTGAGTGCCGTCGCGATCCACGGCAACAAGAGCCAGAACGCCCGTACCAAAGCCCTGGCCGACTTCAAGGCCGGTGACGTACGCATCCTGGTCGCCACCGACATCGCCGCCCGCGGCCTGGACATCGACCAATTGCCACACGTGGTCAACTTCGAACTGCCGAACGTCGACGAAGACTACGTGCACCGTATCGGCCGGACTGGCCGTGCCGGTCGTTCGGGTGAAGCGATCTCGCTGGTGGCACCGGACGAAGAGAAGCTGCTCAAAAGCATCGAACGCATGACCAAGCAGAAAATCGCCGACGGCGATCTGATGGGCTTCGATTCGAGCGCCGTGGAAGCCGAGAAGCCTGAAGTTCGCGAGCGTCCGGATGTGCGTAACCCGCGCAATCCACGTGGCCCGCGCGGCGATGGCCCGAACGGCGGCGGTGGCGGCCGCAAGGACAAGGGCAAGGACAAAGGCAAGGAAAAACCAGCGGCCTCCGGTCGCGGCGAGCGCCCGGCCCGTGAGCAAAAGCCACGCGAAGGCACGCCGGCCCGCGAACAGCGCCAGCCAAGCCAGCCGCCACGTGCCGCTGCTGATCGTGCCCCGGACGAGTTCCTGGACGACGATATCGATAACTTCGGTAACCGCGTCGACTACGTGCCACAGCAGAAGCCGGCCCAGGGCCGTGGCCGCCGTCCGGGTGCTCCGGCACAAGGCACGGCAGCCGGTTCGGGCGCACCACGTGGCGGCAAGCCACAAGGTCGCCAGAACGGTCCGCGCAGCAGCGATGGCGCCAGCACCGGCACGCCACCGGCCAAACGCAGCGGCCCACGCAATGGTGCACCTCGTGACGGCCAGGCCCGTCGCGAAGACTCGCGCAACCGCCGTCCGGCCCGCGACGACCAGCCTCGTTCGGAGCCGGCCGTGCAGAACCCGCGTGGCCCGGCGCCGAAGATCATGCACAAGGAGTCGAAGGCTGATCGCTTCCCGACACCTGAGCAACTGGATCAACTGCCAAGCCGTCCTCGCGGAGAAAAACCGGCATTGCTGACCCGCAATCGCTGATTTATCGCCGAAATAAAAATGCCCCGACTCGAAAGAGCCGGGGCAATTTTTATGGGACAAAAACAATCCCTGTGGAAGCGGGCTTGCCCGCGATGGTCGTGAACGATAACGCGTTAAACCAGATGCCCAGCGGCGCCTATGGGTTTTTCGCGAGCAGGCTCGCTCCCACAGGGATGTGTGCCCGGCAATAAAAAACGCCCGTGCTCTGAAAAGCAGCGGGCGTTTTTTGTGTCAGGGGCGAAAAATTATTTCGCTTTCACACCTTCAAAGGTGACGTACAGCTCAACGGCGTCGGACTGTGGACCCAGGTCCATCATCTTGCCGAAATCAGAGCGTTTGATGCTGGTAGTGCCTTCGAAGCCGGCACGGTAGCCGCCCCATGGATCCTTGCCTTCACCCAGGAAAGTGGCCTTGACCACGACTGGCTTGGTCACGCCAGCAATCGTCAGGTCGCCGGTCACGTCAGCAGTGGCTTTACCGTCGGCATTTTTGCCGGTGGATTTAACGCTGGTGGACTTGAACGTAGCCTTGGGGAAATCAGCCACTTTCAGGAAGTCTTTGCTGGAGATGTGCTTGTCGCGCTCAGCGTTGTTGGTGAAGACGCTGGCGGTGTTCACGTTGAACTCGATCTTGCTGTCTTCAGGCTTGGCAGCGTCAAAGCTGAACGTACCGTCGATGTCCTTGAAAGTACCGGTGATGTAGCTGTAACCCAAGTGGCTGATCTTGAAGTCAACGAAGGCGTGCTGGCCTTGTTTATCGACAACGTAGTCAGCGGCCATGACGTTGGCGGACAGCAGGGCGGAACCGATTGCCAGAGCGGCGAGAGTCTTTTTCAACATGCTTGGTTTTCCTTAATAGTCGAGGTTGAATTTCAGGCTTTGCGACCCAGCATTCGCTTGAGGGTCACATCACGATCGATAAAGTGGTGTTTCAAAGCTGCCAACGCATGGAGGCCGGAAAAAATGACCAGCGCCCATGCCAGGTAGAGGTGAATCGCACCGGCGTTATCTGCCTGGTCCGGAAGTCCGGAAACCAGTGCAGGCACTTCAAACCAGTCAAACACCGGAATCCCGACACCTTCTGCGGTGGAAATCAGGTAACCGGCAATCATCACGGCAAACAGGCAGACATACAGAAAGGCATGGCCCAACTTGGCGCCCAGACGCGTCATAGGGCTGTAGCTGCTCAACGTCGGCGGTGGCGGGCTGATGAAACGCCACAACACACGCAACACCATGAACGCCAGCAATATCAGCCCGATGCTCTTGTGGATGTCCGGCCCGGCTTTACGCCAAGGGTCGTAATAACCCAGATCGACCATCCACAGACCCAGGGCGAACAGGCCGAATACCGCCAGCGCTCCCCCCCAGTGCAGGAAGATGCTGACCCAGCCATAGCGAGAAGTGGAATTACGTAGCTGCATTGCCTAGATCCCTGTAAGTGCTGGCCCAAGACTATCGAGTTATCTATCGAATTAAAGCGGAAAATTTTGCTTTGAAATATCGAGAAATACGATCAAGAGTGTGAAATCGCCGAGTTAAGAAAAGATTAAAGGCCAAATTGTCAGTAAAAGTGAATACAAATCTGAGAACACCTGTACTGAACGATTTATTCGATTTCTGCTTACGGTTTTTCCTCAAGCAAAGCACGGGGCCCTGGGGCCCAATGCCGATCAGTTAGACGAAAGCGCGTTATCGTTAATGACTGTCGCGAGCAAGCTCGCGCCTGCGGTGGCTCGCATTCTCTTGACTGATCGGCGTGAACCTGTGGAGAGGAGTGATCACTCCCGCTGGATAGCACGGTTTACCCGTTTCCCTAATTGTGGTAGACCTGACGTATCTCTAGGCATACAGGATCGTAAGGGTTCATCTGACATTTGAAGTCCGATTCATAACCATGTCCTTTGGGGAAAAAAATGGCCGTTTGCACAGCCAGAAAGGGCCATCAATAAAACGGTCAGTGCGAGTGCTTTCATGGGACCTCCAGGTTTTGAAGATCCTGGGGTTCAAGAGCAGCCGCCTTCTATCATTTCGCTCTGATTCGATTGTGGGACGCATCTGACACATCGTTGAGGCGTGTAGGACCGCGTAGTTGAAAGCGGAATTTATGGCAAAAAAAAGCGCGACCCATGGGCCGCGCTTTTTTACACCTGAAGGTTACTGAGCCTTCGCCTCCGTTGCCGGAGCCGGGGTGGCTGCCGGTTTGGCCGCTCGTTTCTTCGCCGGAGCTTTCTTGGCCGGCTCGGCCCTTACCGATCCAGAGCACACACGACTGCCGACGTATCCTTTTTTGTTTCGCGCCAACCACGGTGATTTTTTGGCCAAGCGATAAATATGTATAGCCTTTTCCGAATTTCAACCTGATTCAATGAGAACTCAACTATTCATTAGATCAGGAAAAAACATGGCTACTACACAATTTCAAGCAAGTGGTTCTCCGGTGCTGCCTCCCTATCAATCGATGTTGCCAGGGCAATATCTAATGTCTCCAAACAGTCGATTTCGATTGGTATTGCAAGCTGATGGAAATTTAGTCATCACGGATAATGGCGCTGTAGTCTGGATTGCAGATGCTAATCAAGCTTATAGCAGAACCTTGTATCAGAAAAAAATGCGTGAGCCTCTGCGTTTTGTGATCAGCAACAATGGTTTTCTTTATGACCCGTCCAGAAGGCGTACATGGATTGCTGAAAGCACCCACAGCATTGATAAATCGCTTTGGAACAACGCTTGTATGGCTATTCAAGATGACGGAAATCTAGTCATTTACGATAGGCGAAACGGTAACCTGTGCTGGGCACGCTACGGATTCGTCCCTGGTCGAATCCCAAAACCGAAGCCGATTAATATTTTATTTGAAGATATAGTAATTAAAACCTGGACTTTCTCGTTAAGCCCCATCTAATTATGATAAAAATTTTAGATACCTAAGGACCTTTAATGGCAGGGGGTGGCTGTAAGCAATCTGGTTTGTACGGATCAATCTGGCATTTATGGGTCAGTTCAAGGTTACTCCCTTGAATAGTCAGGCGACCATCTACACAACCAAAAAGCGCAACGAAAATTGTTATTGCCAATAATACTTTCATATACCCCCCAAGATTTTCGAAGAGAATATATCTTAATATCTTGCACTATCTATAATTTATTTCTGATTATTTTGTGGGAAGGCTCTGATATATCACTGAAGCGTGTAGGACCGAGATTGTGGAATGCAAAATCCTGCGCGAAAACAGGACGTCTCTTTCGCTTAATAAATGAGCAAAAAAAAGCGCGACCCATGGGCCGCGCTTTTTTTACACCTGAAGGTTACTGAGCCTTCGCCTCCGTTGCCGGAGCCGGGGTGGCTGCCGGTTTGGCCGCTGGCTTCTTAGCCGGTTCGGCTTTCTTGACCGGTGCCTTGGCCGGGGCTTTTTTCGCCTCGGTCTTGGCCGCCGGTTTCTTCGCCGGAGCTTTCTTGGCCGGCTCGGCTTTCACCGGTGTTGCAGGCTTCGCTGCTTCGACCGGGGCTGGCGCAGCGACCGGCGCAGGAGCAGGAGCAGGAGCCGGTGGCGCGACAGGCTCAGGGGCCTTGACCGGTGCCGGTTTCTTCTCATCATCCGAGCCACCAAACAGATTGGTGAAGAAGTTGCCTTTCTTCGCCGCCACCGCGCCAGCACCTGCTGCCGCAGCCGCCACCGGAAGCACTTTCTCCGGCTCAAACGACTTGCCCGCCGCCAGGTCTTCTACCTGGCTGGCTGCACGCTGACCGGTGCGCAATGCGCCTTCCAGGGTGCCAGGGTACAAGGTGTCGGTGTGTTCGCCGGCAAAGGCTACACGCTGGACCGGACGTTCCCACAGGCGCCAGAACTTGCTGATCTGGCCGGGACCGAACGCCAGGTAAGCGCCGCCCATCGATGGGTCGGTGCTGTAGCGACGGATTTCATAACCGGTAAACGCACCACGGGCCTGTGGGTAAAACGCATGCAGGCGAATCAGCACCTGATCGACCATTTGCTTGTCGCCGAACGCCTGCATCACCCGGGCGTTGTCGCCGGACAGGTTGATCACCACGTTGGCACCGCCCTTCAAGGCCGGCTCGACCCACAACATGCCCAGACCGGTGTTGCTGTAGATCTCGCCGGACATGCGCGCCTTGCTTTCCCACACAGGCGTCTTGAACTTGAGCATGATCTGGTCGCGCCAACCGTAGTTAGTGCCTTTGATCGCCGCCTGATGCTGGGCGTCCAGCGCCGGGGTCATCTGAATCTTGTTCAGGGCGCGCAATGGCACGGCCAGCACGACGTAGTCAGCTTGATAGCCGACACTGCCGACCTTGACGGTGACGCTGTCCTTTTCCTGGGTGATGGCCGAGACCGGGGAGTTGGTCTTGATGATTTTCAGCTGCTTGACCAAGGCCTGGGCCAGCACCGGGCTGCCCCCGACCAGACGCGAAGCGCGCAGGTCACGGTCCGACACGCCACGATAAACACGGCTCTGCTGCGCGTAGTACAGCAGCGACAGGCGCGAAGGTTCGTCGTAGCGAGTACGAATTTGCTGGTTGATCAACTGGCGCGCGGTGGCCGGCAGGTTTTGCTTGTCGAGCCAGCTGGACACGTTGATCTGATCCAGGGCGTGCAACGTGTTGGTGGCGGCCGGGTTCTGCGGGTCGTCGATCGAACGCGCCAGGTCGTCCACGGTCTTTTCGTAGCGCTTGAGTGCGTCGGCGGTGGCCGGCTCCTTGGTCGCCAGGTCGGCAGCGCTGTAATACACGCCGTCGATCAGATAGCCCGGGGTACGCACAAACTCAGGCGCTGGTGTGGTGCTCAGCTTGAAGGTCGAGACGTACTTGTTCAAAACCGGCTGGGTCTTATCGTTGCCGATCCACTCGCTGGTGGCCATGCCGGAGCGACCGCCCAGGCTCGGTTTGGCTTCCAGCAGCGTGACCTGCCAGCCCTTGTTCTGCAGTTCGTAAGCCGCCGTGAGGCCCGAAACCCCACCGCCGATCACGATCGCGGTTTTATCCTTGGCCAGCGCAGACACGCTGAACAGCCCCAACATCACCAGCGCACAGGCGCGCAGCCAACCGACAGACATTCAGCGAACTCCGGAAATACACGAAAAAATAGCGGTTTTTGCGAGCCAGTCGGCTCAAGAACCGCGAAGGATACGTCAGCCGCCAGACGCCTGCCAGCAGCGTCTGATCGCCCTATACAAAGTAGCTCAATCGACACAATGGGTTGTCCCCACGCGATCCATTGCATAGGCTTGCGCGATTGTAGGTCCGCGCTTGTCACGGACCGCCTCCAGGAGAGTGAAAATGGGCCTGAATAAACAGTGGATGGAACGCGATCTCGCGGTGTTGTGGCATCCCTGCACCCAGATGAAAGATCACGAACAACTGCCACTGATCCCGATCAAGCGCGGCGAAGGCGTCTGGCTGGAAGACTTCGAAGGCAAACGCTACCTCGATGCCGTCAGCTCCTGGTGGGTCAATGTGTTCGGCCATGCCAACCCGCGCATCAACCAGCGCATCAAGGATCAGGTCGATCAACTCGAACACGTGATCCTCGCCGGTTTCAGCCATCAGCCCGTGATCGAGCTGTCCGAGCGCCTGGTGAAGATGACGCCGGAAGGCCTGACGCGATGCTTCTACGCCGATAACGGGTCGTCCTGCATCGAAGTGGCGCTGAAGATGAGCTTTCATTACTGGCTCAACCGCGGTCAGCCGAACAAGAAGCGCTTCGTGACCCTGACCAACAGCTACCACGGCGAAACCATGGCGGCGATGTCGGTGGGCGACGTGCCGCTGTTCACCGAAACGTACAAAGCCCTGCTGCTCGACACCATCAAGGTGCCAAGCCCGGATTGCTACCTGCGCCCCGAAGGCATGAGCTGGGAAGAACACTCGCGCACCATGTTCGCCGCCATGGAACAGACCCTGGCCGAGAACCACGACACGGTCGCGGCAGTGATTGTCGAGCCGCTGATCCAGGGTGCCGGCGGCATGCGCATGTACCACCCGGTGTACCTCAAGCTGCTGCGCGAAGCTTGCGACCGCTATGGCGTACACCTGATCCATGACGAAATCGCCGTCGGCTTCGGTCGCACCGGCACCATGTTCGCCTGCGAACAGGCCGGCATCCGCCCGGATTTCCTCTGCCTGTCCAAGGCCCTGACCGGTGGTTATCTGCCGCTGGCCGCCTGCCTGACCACCGAAGACGTCTATAGCGCCTTCTACGACGACTACCCTACCCTTCGCGCCTTCCTGCACTCGCACAGCTACACCGGCAACCCGCTGGCCTGTGCGGCGGCGCTGGCAACGCTGGATATCTTCGAAGAAGACAACGTCATCGAGAACAACAAGGCCCTGGCGCGGCGCATGGCCTCCTCCACCGCGCACCTGGTGGATCACCCTAACGTCAGCGAAGTGCGCCAGACCGGCATGGTCCTGGCCATCGAAATGGTCAAGGACAAGGCCAGCAAAGAGGCCTATCCGTGGCAGGAGCGCCGTGGCCTGAAGGTGTTCCAGCATGCGCTGGAGCGCGGTGCTTTACTTCGACCTCTGGGCAGCGTGGTGTATTTCCTGCCGCCGTACGTGGTCACGCCGGAGCAGATCGACTTTCTGGCCGAAGTGGCCAGCGAAGGCATCGACAT
>OBKH01000072.1_pt1 | contig 25835 bp, 25 predicted proteins | sample 1496241 | NCBI WGS metagenome assembly OBKH01 (sample SAMN03273953, study PRJEB22546) | soil metagenome | isolation source: rice field elevated CO2 plus elevated temperature | place: India: CRRI Experimental farm Cuttack,Odisha-753006 | collected 2013-12-17 | reverse complement strand
CCCTGCCGGGCGACGATTCGGGCCGGCACGGCCCGATGAGGAGCCCGGCAATCAGACCCTGCCGGGCGCTGCGGGCCCTCACCATCGGGCCCCGTGCCGGGTGACTGTGCCAGCATGGGTGGATGTCGCGAGATCCGACTGGGGTGGGTGCGCGCTGGGCGATCATGATCGTCTCGCTGGGGGTGACCGCAAGCTCGTTTCTCTTCATCAACGGTGTCGCGTTCTTGATCCCCCGGCTGGAAAATGCGCGCGGAACCCCGCTATCTCACGCGGGTCTGTTGGCGTCGATGCCCAGCTGGGGCCTGGTGGTCACGATGTTCGCCTGGGGCTATCTGCTCGATCACGTCGGCGAACGGATGGTGATGGCCGTGGGCTCGGCGCTGACCGCCGCGGCCGCCTACGCCGCGGCATCGGTTCATTCGCTGCTGTGGATCGGTGTCTTCCTGTTTCTCGGCGGCATGGCCGCCGGTGGTTGCAACAGCGCCGGCGGGCGGCTGGTCTCGGGTTGGTTCCCGCCCCAGCAACGCGGTCTGGCCATGGGAATCCGCCAGACCGCACAACCTTTGGGCATCGCCTCCGGCGCGTTGGTGATACCCGAACTGGCCGAACGCGGGGTGCACGCAGGGCTGATGTTTCCCGCCGTCGTGTGCACGTTGGCCGCGGTGGCCAGCGTGCTCGGTATCGTCGACCCACCGCGAAAATCCCGCACGAAAGCCTCCGAACAGGAGCTGGCCAGCCCTTATCGGGGATCGTCGATCCTGTGGCGGATACACGCGGCGTCGGCGTTGCTGATGATGCCGCAGACGGTGACCGTGACGTTCATGTTGGTCTGGCTGATCAACCACCACGGCTGGTCGGTCGCGCAGGCCGGTGTCTTGGTGACCATATCGCAGCTGCTGGGGGCGCTGGGCCGGGTCGCGGTCGGCCGCTGGTCGGACCATGTCGGGTCACGCATGCGTCCCGTCCGCCTGATCGCCGCTGCCGCCGCGGCGACGTTGTTTCTGCTCGCGGCGGTCGATAACGAGGGCTCGAGATATGACGTGCTGCTCATGATCGCCATCTCGGTGATCGCCGTTCTGGACAACGGGCTAGAAGCCACCGCGATCACCGAGTACGCCGGACCGTACTGGAGTGGCCGGGCGCTGGGTATCCAGAACACTACGCAGCGGCTGATGGCGGCCGCCGGACCCCCACTGTTCGGTAGTTTGATCACCACGGCGGCCTACCCGACGGCATGGGCCTTATGCGGTGTGTTCCCGCTGGCCGCGGTGCCGCTGGTGCCGGTTCGGCTGCTCCCACCCGGCTTGGAGACTAGAGCGCGGCGGCAATCCGTTCGCCGACATCGCTGGTGGCAAGCCGTTCGCTGCCACGCGTGGCCAAATGGGCCTCGACGGCCCGGTCCACCCGGGCAGCCGCGTCGTGTTCGCCAAGGTGGGACAGCAATAACGCCACCGACATGATCGCCGCCGTCGGGTCGGCGATGCCCTGACCGGCGATGTCCGGCGCGCTGCCATGCACCGGCTCGAACATCGACGGGTTGGCCCGGGTCGCGTCGATATTCCCACTGGCCGCCAAGCCGATACCGCCACATACCGCCGCGGCCAGATCGGTGATGATGTCGCCGAACAGGTTGTCGGTGACGATCACGTCGAAGCGACCCGGGTCGGTGATCATGTGGATGGTGGCGGCGTCGACGTGCTGGTAGGCCACCTCGACGTCCGGGTAGCATTCGCCGACCTCGTCGACGGTCCGCAACCACAATCCCCCGGCGAAGGTCAACACGTTCGTTTTGTGCACCAATGTCAGATGCTTGCGACGCCGTCGAGCCCGCTCGAACGCGTCGGCAACCACACGCCGCACACCGAACGCGGTGTTCACGCTGACTTCGGTGGCCACCTCGTTGGGCGTGCCGACGCGAATCGCCCCGCCGTTGCCGGTGTAGGGTCCCTCGGTGCCCTCGCGCACCACCACGAAGTCGATGCCGGGATTGCCGGACAGCGGGCTGGCCACCCCCGGATACAGCCGGGCCGGACGCAGGTTGATGTGGTGATCCAGCTCGAAGCGCAGTCGCAGCAACAGACCGCGCTCCAAGACGCCGCTTGGCACCGACGGGTCACCGATCGCCCCGAGCAGGATCGCGTCGTGGTTGCGCAGCTCGGCCACCACCGAGTCCGGCAGCACCTCGCCGGTGGCATGAAAGCGCCGCGCACCCAGGTCATAGCTGGTTTTCTGGACGCCCGGCACAACCGCGTCGAGCACTTTGACCGCCTCGGCGGTTACCTCGGGCCCGATCCCGTCACCGGCAATGATCGCGAGTTTCATCGGCGTGGAAGGGCTCACGACAGATCGACAACCTCGAGCTTGTAGGCGTCCACCGCCGCCGCGATCGCCGTCCGCACGTCGTCGGGCACGTCTTGGTCCAGCCGCAGCAGAATCGTCGCGCCCGGGCCTTCGGCGTCTTCGGAGAGCTGCGCGGCCTGGATATTCACCCCGGCCGTCCCCAGCAACGTGCCGATCTTGCCCAGCGCTCCCGGCCGGTCGACGTAGTGGATGATCAGGTTGATCCCCTGGGCGCGCAGATCAAAGTGGCGGCCGTTGATCTGCACGATCTTCTGCGACAGCTGTGGGCCATACAGCGTGCCCGAGACGGTCACCACCGAACCGTCCGCGCCGACCGCGCGAACGTCGACGACGCTGCGGTGGTTGGGGCTTTCCGAGGCCTTACAGATCTCGGCGGTGACGCCACGTTCGGCGGCCAATGCCGGTGCGTTGACAAATGTCACCGCATCCTCGATCACCGCCGAGAACAGGCCGCGCAGCGCCGAAAGGCGCAGCACCTCAACCTCTTCGGCGGCCAGCTCACCGCGCACCTGCACCGACAACGACACCGGCAGTTCGTCGGACAACACACCCGCCAGCACGCCGAGCTTACGCACCAGATCCAGCCAGGGCGCCACCTCCTCGTTGACCACTCCGCCGCCGACGTTGACCGCGTCGGGCACGAATTCCCCTGCCAGGGCCAGCCGCACGCTCTCGGCGACGTCGGTGCCCGCCCGGTCCTGCGCCTCCGCGGTGGACGCACCCAGATGCGGTGTGACCACCACCTGTGCCAGCTCGAACAGCGGGCTGTCGGTGCACGGTTCGGTGGCGAACACGTCCAGACCGGCCGCCCGCACGTGGCCGCCGGTGATCGCGTCGGCCAGTGCCGCCTCGTCCACCAGGCCGCCGCGCGCGGCGTTGACGATGATGACGCCCGGCTTGGTCTTCGCCAGCGCCTCCTTGTCGATCAGTCCCGCCGTCTCCGGTGTTTTCGGTAGGTGCACCGAGATGAAATCGGCGCGGGCCAGCAGGTCGTCCAGGGACAGCAGTTCGATGCCCAGCTGCGCCGCACGGGCCGGCGAAACGTACGGGTCATAGGCGACGACGTAAGCGCCGAACGCAGCGATCCGCTGGGCGACCAACTGCCCGATGCGGCCCAGACCCACCACGCCGACGGTTTTGCCGAAGATCTCGGTACCGGAAAACGACGAACGCTTCCAGGTGTGCTCGCGCAGCGACGCGTCGGCCGCCGGAATCTGGCGTGAGGCGGCCAGCAGCAGCGCCAGCGCATGCTCCGCGGCGCTGTGGATGTTCGACGTCGGGGCGTTGACCACCAGCACGCCGCGGGCCGTCGCGGCGTCCACGTCGACGTTGTCCAGCCCGACGCCGGCGCGCGCGACGATCTTGAGCTTGGGGGCGGCGGCCAGCACCTCGGCGTCAACCGTGGTGGCCGATCGCACCAGCAGCGCGTCCGCTTCGGGCACCGCGGCCAGCAGCTTGTCTCGGTCCGGACCGTCAACCCAGCGCACCTCGACCTGATCTCCCAAGGCGGCAACCGTTGATGGGGCAAGTTTGTCGGCGATCAACACAACAGGCAGGCTCACGCCGATAGCGTATCGGCTGTAATTGACGAGTGGACGTCACCGTCGTCGGCAGCGGACCCAACGGGCTCGCCACGGCCGTCATCTGCGCCCGCGCGGGCCTGAACGTGCAGGTCGTCGAGGCCCAGGCGACCTTCGGCGGCGGCGCCCGCAGCGCGGCCGACTTCGAATTTCCCGAAGTTTTACACGACGTGTGCTCCGCGGTGCATCCGCTTGCTTTGGCGTCGCCGTTTTTCGCCGAATTCGACCTACCCGCGCGCGGAGTGACGCTGACCGTGCCCGACATCGCCTACGCCAACCCGCTACCCGGGCGGCCCGCGGCGATCGCCTATCACGATCTGGCGCACACCTGCGCCAAGCTGGACGACGGCGCGTCCTGGCGGCGCCTGCTGGGCCCGTTGGTGGCGCACTCGGAGACGGTCGTGGAGTTCATGCTCTCCGACAAGCGGTCTTTGCCTACTGCACTGGGCTCGGTCCTGCGTCTCGGGCTGCGGATGCTGGCCCAGGGCACCCCTGCCTGGCGGTCGCTGGCGGGCGAGGATGCCCGCGCGTTGTTCACCGGCGTTGCCGCCCACGCGATTTCACCGTTGCCGTCACTGGTGTCGGCCGGCGCCGGACTGATGCTGGCAACGCTGGCCCATTCGGTCGGCTGGCCGATTCCGGTGGGCGGCACCCAGGCGATAGCCGACGCGCTGATCGCCGATCTACGCGCGCATGGTGGTCGGCTCGCGGCCGGTGTCGAGATCACCGAACCGCAAAGAAGTGTGGTCGTCTTCGACACCGCACCCACCGCCCTGCTGCGGGTTTACCGCGACAAGCTTCCACATCGGTATGCCAAAGCATTGCGCCGCTATCGATTTCGCGCTGGCATCGCCAAGGTGGACTTCGTGCTCAGCGACGAGATCCCGTGGTCGGATCCGCGGCTGCGGCGGGCTGCGACCCTGCATCTCGGCGGCACCCGTGACCAGATGGCGCGCGCCGAGGCAGACGTCGCGGCGGGACGCCACGCCGACTGGCCGATGGTGCTGGCCGCGTGTCCGCACGTCGCCGACCCCGGCCGCATCGACGAAACCGGCCGCCGTCCGTTCTGGACCTATGCCCACGTGCCGTCGGGGTCCACGCTCGACGCGACCGAGACCGTAACCAGCGTCCTCGAGCGGTTCGCCCCCGGCTTCCGTGACATCGTGGTGGCGGCCCGCGCCGTGCCCGCCGCGCGGATGGCCGACCACAACGCCAACTACGTCGGCGGTGACATCACGGTCGGCGCCAACTCGACCTGGCGCGCGATCGCCGGCCCCACCCCGCGGTTGAATCCCTGGCGCACACCGATTCCCAAGGTGTACCTGTGTTCTGCGGCGACTCCGCCCGGCGCCGGCGTGCACGGCATGTGCGGCTGGTATGCCGCTCGAACGCTGTTGCGCACCGAGTTCGGCATCACCCGCATGCCCCCTTTGGGCCATGAGCTGAGGCCATAACGAAGCTTGCGATCATCGACTATTCGGAGGCGCGCCAGGCGGCAGCGGCGACAACCGGAACGTCGGCACGGTGCTCAATCACGGGTGCACGGTGTGCATCAGAATGGCGGGGGTTCGTTGTCGCGGTGAGGCGTTCGGCGAGGAGGTAGTGTCTACCCCTTGCCCGCGGGTTCGTGCGGACTGAAGGGATTTCATTGGGAACCCACGGCTGCGTATCGCAGGGCCTCGGTGACGTCTGCTTCCTCAAGCTCAGGAAGTTCGGCGAGAATCTCGGTGGATGTCATTTGGTCCGCGACCATCGCGACCACAGTCGCCACTGGGATGCGCAAGCCCCGGATGCATGGCATGCCTCCCATCACGTCGGGGTCGATGGTGACGCGGGTGACTCGCATGTCTATAAGGCTAGCCGGTGACAGCACGCTGGGGCGGTTCTCCACCAGCCGTCTTGGCTTAAGCTCAGCCAAGAGCAAGCCGGAGGGAGATTTCGGCACCGCCTGCGGCGCGGTTTCGGGCGGTGACGCTGGCGTGGTTGCGTTGGCTGAGGGTGTCGACGATGGCCAGTCCAAGCCCGGTGCCGCCGGTGGTGCGCGCGGTGTCGGTGGTTTCCGCGAGAGCCGAGCGGATTGCGGCGAGCAGTTCGGGGTTGCTTCGTGGACGCCGCAGGGCGAGTTCGAGTTCGGTGGTCAGGAGGCTAAGGGGGTGCGAAGTTCGTGGCCCGCATCGCTGACGAATTGACGTTCTCGCTCGAGCGCGTCTTGCAGCCGCTGCAGAAGGTCGTTGAATGTTGTTCCAAGATACCGGATTTCGTCTCGAGCCAGTGGCAATGGCAGACGGGCATGTGGGTCGGTGGCGCTGATGCCCGCGGCGCGGATGCGCATGCGTTCCACGGGTCGAAGAGCCGCGGCGGCCAGCAGATACGCGCCCAGGGCGTCGATGAGGACGTCTGGCCGTGCCCGGATCGGTGCGATCGAGCTTCATCGTGGTTTCATAATCACCCGATAGACCATGGCTAACCGAACTGCCATCCACGCCGTGGATGCAACGGATGGAGGGAACGCGCATGGCGGGCGCCAAACATGCTGGGAGAATCGTCGCGATCACCACCGCGGCGGCGGTGATACTGGCGGCGTGCAGTTCGGGCTCCAAGGGTGGAGCGGGCAGCGGCCACGCCGGCAAAGCTCGTTCGGCGGTGACCACCACCGATGCCGACTGGAAGCCGGTGGCCGACGCGCTGGGACGTAGCGGCAAGCTCGGAGACAACAACACCGCGTATCGGATCAACCTGCCGCGCAATGACCTTCACATCACGTCCTACGGTGTGGACATCAAACCGGGGCTGTCGTTGGGCGGGTACGCGGCATTCGCCCGATACGACAACAACGAAACGCTGCTGATGGGCGACCTCGTGATCACCGAGGAGGAGTTGCCCAAGGTCACCGATGCGTTGCAGGCGCATGGTATCGCCCAGACCGCACTGCACAAGCATCTGCTGCAGCAAGACCCGCCGGTGTGGTGGACCCACATTCACGGCATGGGTGATGCCGCCCGACTGGCCCAAGGACTCAAGGCGGCGTTGGATGCCACAACGATCGGCCCGCCTACCCCACCGCCGGCACGGCAACCACCGGTCGACATCGACGTCGCCGGCGTCGACCAGGCGTTGGGCCGCAAGGGAACCCAAGATGGTGGGCTGATGAAGTACAGCATCCCCCGCAAAGACACCATCATCGAGGACGGGCACGTGCTGCCCGCAGTGTCGCTGAACCTGACGACGGTGATCAATTTTCAGCCGGTGGGCCGCGGTCGCGCAGCGATCAACGGCGATTTCATCCTGATCGCCCCCGAGGTTCAGGAGGTCATCCGGGCAATGCGTGCCGGCAACATCACGATCGTGGAACTGCACAACCATGGGCTGACCGAAGAGCCCCGCCTGTTCTACATGCATTACTGGGCCGTCGACGACGCGGTCACCCTGGCGCGGGCGCTGCGCCCGGCGATGGATGCCACCAACCTGCAGTCGTCATAATCCCGATGCAACCGCATAAGGGCTGGTGTGGCTGATGCATCCTGATGGCGGTGCATGGTTTCCTGCTCGAACGGGTCAGCGTGGTGCGCGACGAGGCGACGGTGCTGCGGCAGGTCAGCGCGCATTTTCCCGCTGGCCGCTGCAGTGCGGTGCGGGGCGCCAGTGGATCGGGAAAGACCACGCTGCTGCGGTTGCTGAACCGGCTCATCGATCCGACGTCCGGAAAAGTCTGGCTTGACGGTGTGCCGCTCACCGATCTGGATGTGCTCGTGTTACGTCGGCGGGTCGGCCTGGTTGCGCAGGCTCCCGTGGTGCTTACCGATGCGGTGCTCAATGAGGTTCGCGTCGGACGCCCGGACCTGCCAGAAGGTCGAGTGACCGAGCTGCTGGCGCGGCTGTGTCTCGGCCAGTCCGCACGCGAAGCGTTCTTGCCGCACCAACGATCCGCCTTGCGCACTGCGCTGATACCCGCGATCGACTCCACGAAAGTCGTTGGGCTGATTAGCCTTCCGGGTGCGATGTCCGGACTTATCCTGGCCGGGGTCGACCCGCTGACCGCGATCCGCTACCAAATCGTGGTGATGTACCTGCTGCTCGCCGCCACCGCGGTGGCAGCGCTGACCTGTGCACGCCTGGCTGAACGTGCCTTATTCGACCGCGCGCACCGGCTCGTTTCGCTGCCCGCGGCGACTCGTCGGGCATGAGTTCGCGACTCGATCACAGCCAATCGCCGCTGTGGCATGTGGCCGTTGTCAGTCGTTATCCACGGTCTCCGTGCCCAGGAAGCGAAAGCCCTGATCCAGGTGCACTTCCACCTGAGTACCATCGGGTTTGGTGACGAGCACCCTCATCGCTTCATCCCTTCTTGTCGTCGTCGTGGTTACGAAGGCGACGCTAACGGCGCCAGATGAAGCCCCGATGAAGGCAGCGACGCCGGTGACACAACGGGGCGGACCTGCCCCGTGGCACACGGCGGTTGCCGGTCACGATCACTGCAGTGTCGAGACGGCCTAGGAGCTAGGCCGTCTCGGTGATCGGGCGGTCCACCCAGCTCATCAGGTCGCGGAGTTTCTTGCCGACGACCTCGATGGGGTGCTCGGCGTTTTGCCGGCGCAACTCTTCGAGCTGTTTGTTGCCGCCCTCGACGTCGGCGACCAGCTTGTGGACAAAGCTACCGTCCTGGATCTCCCGCAGGATGTCGCGCATCCGCTCCTTGGTGCCGGCATCGATGACGCGCGGGCCTGAGAGGTAGCCGCCGAATTCCGCGGTGTCCGACACCGAGTAGTACATCCGCGCCAGGCCACCCTCGTACATCAAGTCGACGATCAGCTTCAGCTCGTGCAGCACCTCGAAGTAGGCCAATTCCGCGGGGTAGCCGGCTTCGACCATGACCTCGAACCCGGCCTTGACCAATTCCTCGGTGCCGCCGCACAACACCGTTTGCTCACCGAACAGGTCGGTTTCGGTCTCGTCTTTGAACGTCGTCTTGATGACGCCGGCCCGGGTGCCGCCGATCGCTTTGGCATACGACAGCGCCAGCGCCAAGCCGTCGCCTCGCGGATCCTGCTCTACCGCAACCAAACACGGCACACCCTTGCCGTCGACGAACTGGCGGCGCACCAAATGACCCGGTCCCTTCGGGGCGACCATCGCGACGGCGACGTCGGCGGGCGGCTTGATCAAGCCGAAGTGAACGTTGAGTCCGTGACCGAAGAACAGCGCGTCACCGGGCTTGAGGTTGGGTTCGATGTCTCCTGCGAAGATCTCGGCCTGGGCGGTGTCGGGGGCCAACACCATGACCACATCGGCCCATTTGGCGACCTCGGCGGGAGTGTCGACGTCCAGGCCCTGCTCTTCTACCTTGGGCCGCGACCGCGAACCCTGCTTCAGCCCGACGCGCACCTGCACACCCGAGTCGCGCAGGCTTAGCGAGTGCGCGTGCCCCTGGCTGCCGTAGCCGATCACACCAACCTTGCGGCCCTGAATGATCGACAGGTCTGCGTCGTCGTCGTAGAACATCTCTAGTGCCACCGCTGAATCTCTCCTTACCTGCTAGCTACTTGGCGGTGCCGATGCCGCGCGGACCGCGGGACAGCGACACCATTCCGGATTGGGCGATTTCGCGAATACCGAACGGCTCCAACACCCGCAGCAGGGCCTCTAACTTGCCGCGGTTACCGGTGGCCTCGACGGTCAATGACTCCGGGGATACGTCAATCACGTTGGCGCGAAACAGATTCACCGCTTCGATCACTTGGCTGCGGCTGCCGGCGTCGGCTTGGACCTTGATGAGCGCCAATTCCCGTGACACCGAGTGCTCGTCGTCCTGCTCGACGATCTTGATGACGTTGATCAGCTTGTTGAGCTGCTTGGTGATCTGCTCGAGCGGAGTGTCCTCGGCGGAGACCACGATGGTCATCCGTGACCTGTCCTTGCACTCGGTGGCACCCACCGCCAACGACTCGATGTTGAAACCGCGCCGGGAGAACAGCGCCGCCACCCGCGCCAGCACGCCGGGCTTGTCTTCGACCAACACCGACAACGTGTGCGTCTTCGGGCTCATCAGGCGTGGCCTTCGGTGATGTCGTCGAACAGGGGGCGAATGCCGCGGGCGGCCTGGATCTCGTCATTGCTGGTGCCCGCGGCCACCATCGGCCACACTTGCGCGTCGGCACCGACGATGAAGTCGATCACCACCGGGCAGTCGTTGATCGCCCGCGCCTGGTTGATGACGTCGACGACGTCCTCTTCCCGCTCGCACCGCAACCCCACACACCCCAAGGCCTCGGCCAGTTTCACGAAGTCGGGGATGCGGTGCGAATGAGTGGCCAGGTCGGTCTGCGAGTACCGCTCGGCATAGAACAGGCTCTGCCACTGCCGCACCATGCCCAGGTTGCCGTTGTTGATCAGCGCCACCTTGACCGGTATGCCCTCGACCGCGCAGGTGGCCAGCTCCTGGTTGGTCATCTGGAAGCAACCGTCGCCGTCGATCGCCCAGACCTCGGTGCCGGGGAGGGCGATCTTGGCGCCCATGGCCGCCGGGATGGCAAACCCCATGGTGCCCAGACCGCCGGAGTTCAGCCAGCTGCGCGGCTTTTCGTATCTGATGAACTGCGCGGCCCACATCTGGTGCTGGCCGACGCCGGCGACGAAGACGGCGTCCGGCCCGGCGATCTCGCCGAGCTTTTCGATCACGTATTCCGGGCTCAGGCTGCCGTCGCTCTGCGGCCCATAGCTCAGCGGATAGGTCTTGCGCACACCGTTCAGGTATGCCCACCAGTCGGCCATCTCGATGGTGCCGGGAATGTGGTGGTGGCGCAGCATCGCGATCAGTTCGGTGATGACGGCCTTGACGTCACCGACGATGGGCACGTCGGCGTGGCGGTTCTTGCCGATCTCGGCCGGGTCGATGTCGGCGTGGATGACCTTGGCTTCCGGCGCGAACGAGTCGAGCTTGCCGGTCACCCGGTCGTCGAAGCGGGTACCCAGCGCGATCAGCAGGTCGCTGCGCTGCAGCGCCGCCACGGCGGCCACCGTGCCGTGCATGCCGGGCATGCCGAGGTTTTGCCGGTGGCTGTCGGGAAACGCGCCGCGGGCCATCAGCGTGGTGACCACCGGGATGCCGGTCAGCTCGGCCAGCTCCCGGAGCTGCTCGGTGGCCTCACCGCGGATGACGCCGCCGCCGACATACAGCACCGGCTTGCGCGCGGCCGCGATCAGCTTGGCGGCCTCGCGGACCTGCCGGCTGTGCGGTTTGGTGTTGGGCTTGTAGCCGGGCAGCTCCATCCGCGGCGGCCAGCTGAACGTGCACTGGCCCTGCAGCACGTCCTTGGGGATGTCGACCAGCACCGCGCCCGGACGGCCGGAGGCCGCGATGTGGAAGGCCTCGGCCAGCACCCGCGGAATGTCGTCACCGGAGCGGACCAGAAAGTTGTGCTTGGTGATCGGCATCGTGATGCCCGAGATGTCGGCCTCCTGGAAGGCGTCGGTGCCGATCAGCCCCCGCCCGACCTGACCGGTGATAGCGACCACCGGGATCGAGTCCATCTGCGCGTCGGCCAGCGGGGTCACCAGGTTGGTCGCTCCGGGACCCGACGTTGCCATGCACACGCCCACCCGGCCGGTGACGTGCGCGTAGCCGCTGGCGGCATGCCCGGCGCCCTGTTCGTGGCGGACCAGCACGTGGCGCAGCTTTTTCGAGTCGAACAGCGGGTCATACACCGGCAGCACCGCACCGCCCGGAATCCCGAAAATGACGTCGACGCCGAGTTCCTCCAGCGACCGGATGACCGCCTGTGCACCGGTAAGCTGCTGCAGTGCAACATGTTTCGGACGAGCCGCCGGGTGCTTTGGCTCATTCGCCGCGCTGTGTGGCTCTGGCTTGAATGTCGGTGAGTGTGGCTTGGTTGGTGCGCTCACTGTTGTGTGATCCTCTATTGCTCTGGAAGTCTCGTTGGTGGACAAGAAAAAACCCTCGCCAGCTCAGCTGCTGCACGAGGGTCGCGTTGGTGCTCGCTTGGGCTAGTCAGGCACCAACGCGCCGACCAATTACTACGAGCATCCCGGGCTTTCCGGCCTTGTCCATAGTGTCCGACGGTAGCCTTCACACAGCTCAGCAGTCAAATCCGCGGTGTCAGTCTTGATCCGCGAGCGTGACGGCACTGCGAAATCCCATGCGAATTTTCGCGGTGGCGTTACGCTCGCGAACTCGACGCCCACCAAGCGGTGAGATGATGCTGGGGTGGCCACCACATCGCCGGTCGTGATCAAAGTGTCGCCGATGGCGCACTTCGCCGTGGGATTCCTGACCCTGGGTCTGCTGGTGCCGGTACTGACCTGGCCGGTGAGCGCCCCGCTGTTAGTCATTCCGGTGGCGTTGTCGGCATCGATCATTCGGCTCCGCACGCTCGCCGACGAGCGGGGCGTGACCGTGCGGACGCTGGTCGGCAGCCGCGCGGTGCGCTGGGACGACATCGACGGGCTGCGGTTCCACCGCGGGTCCTGGGCGCGCGCAACGCTCAAGGACGGTACCGAGCTGCGATTGCCCGCGGTGACCTTTGCGACGCTGCCGCACCTGACCGAAGCCAGCTCGGGACGGGTCCCCAACCCGTACCGATGACAGCGTTCAGGCCAGCGGATTTGCCCCGTTGAGCAGCACCCATACGGCAATACCCGCCGCGATGCCACCCAACAGCGCTACAAACGATCCGATAAATGGCCGATGAGCCCAGCCGCGGGCCGCGTCCAGACCGTAGCGGCCGGGACCACTCAAGATAACGGCGACCGCCATCACGACCAGGGTGATCTGGTATTCATGCCCGTCCTGCAGGAAGTACGCGACGGGCCGCGAATGCTGTGCCGAGATGCCGGCGAGCAGGCCGTTGATCAAGAAGGCCAGCGCGCCCGCGGCCGCCAGCGGAGTAAACAAACCCAACACCAGCAGCACTCCGGCGACGATCTCGCCGCCAGCGCTCACATAAGCGAGGATCTCGGCGTGCTGGTAACCAATGTCGGACAGCGAGTTCTGGAATCCGGCCAGACCCTGGCCGTCCCACCAGCCGAACAATTTCTGCAGCCCATGGGCGATAAGGACCGCGCCCAGACCGACCCGCAATATCAGCAGCCCGAGATTCTGGGTGCCGCGCCGACCTGCGGCGCGTACCCGCTCGTCGTCGTCCATGTCGATTCCGGCAGATCCCGCCGGTACCTGCCGGCCCGGCTGCGGCTGGACGTAGGGCAACGGCTCCGCAGCTTCGATCAGGCTGTACCCGGAGTTGCCGACACCAGAGCTAGCGGCATCATAGGGCGGGATAACGGTGGTGGTTCCACTGCCAAAGTCCCCGGCATATCTGGCCGGCGTCAGGTCATCCTCGGGGTCGACCAGGCTTGCCGAGACAGGCCGTCCAGGCATTGGCCCAGGCGAATCATCCGGCCGCTGCCAATGTGAGTCATTCGAACTGGTCACTCGTGTCAGGGTAAGGCCATTTAGTGCCGAATTGGGGATTTGAGCGGCGCTTTCGCCAGACAATCCGCACATTGACCCTGACCAGCCCACCAAAAGGCCCCAATTGGGCCGCCATGCCGACAGTGCGCACCCCGGCAGGTGGCGGCGATGCCCACAATGTCCGTAGCCTGTCGGTCATGTGGACAACGCGGTTGGTTCGATCCGGACTCGCCGCGCTGTGCGCGGCAGTGCTGGTATCGAGCGGCTGCGCACGGTTCAACGACGCTCAATCTCAGCCGTTCACCACCGAACCGGAGCTGCGGCCCCAACCCAGCTCGACACCTCCCCCCCCGCCGCCGCTGCCGCCGGTTCCCTTTCCCAAGGAATGTCCGGCGCCGGGCGTGATGCAAGGCTGCCTTGAGAGCACCAGCGGCTTGATCATGGGCATCGACAGCAAGACCGCACTGGTCGCCGAGCGCATCACCGGTGCCGTCGAGGAGATCTCTATCAGCGCCGAGCCGAAGGTAAAGACGGTCATCCCCGTGGATCCTGCCGGTGACGGTGGCTTGATGGACATTGTGCTGTCGCCCACCTACTCGCAAGACCGGCTGATGTACGCCTACATCAGCACGCCCACCGACAACCGGGTGGTGCGAGTGGCCGACGGCGACATCCCCAAGGACATCCTGACCGGCATCCCCAAAGGTGCTGCCGGTAACACCGGGGCGCTGATCTTCACCAGTCCCACCACGCTGGTCGTGATGACCGGGGATGCTGGCGACCCGGCGTTGGCCGCCGATCCCCAATCGTTGGCCGGTAAGGTCCTGCGTATCGAACAGCCCACCACCATCGGCCAGACGCCGCCGACGACGGCGCTGTCTGGCATCGGCTCCGGCGGCGGCTTGTGCATCGATCCGGTCGACGGCTCGCTATATGTCGCCGACCGCACGCCAACGGCGGACCGATTGCAGCGCATCACCAAGAACTCGGAGGTCTCTACGGTATGGACCTGGCCGGACAAGCCCGGCGTGGCCGGGTGTGCCGCGATGGACGGCACCGTGCTGGTCAACCTGATTAATACCAAACTGACGGTGGCGGTCCGGCTCGCGCCGTCGACCGGTGCGGTCACCGGAGAACCCGACGTTGTCCGCAAAGACACTCATGCGCATGCGTGGGCATTACGGATGTCGCCGGACGGCAACGTCTGGGGAGCCACCGTCAACAAGACCGCCGGCGACGCCGAGAAGCTCGACGATGTGGTGTTCCCGCTGTTCCCGCAGGGTGGCGGCTTCCCGCGCAACAACGACGACAAGACCTGACCCGGTTAGGGCACGTCGAGCGTGAACCTTACGACGCCGTATCGGCGTGTCTCGTCGCCCCGTTCACGCTCGTAGAACCGGGGTGAGGCTTCCTTGCCAGGGTCGATGTCGTCGACATCAAAGTCGAGGTCGGAGAGGTAGAGCAGATCTTCCGAGCACTCCGGAGCCCACACGCTCACGGGCTCCAACAGGTAAGCCACATAATCCCCGACATCGCTGCGACTGGCCGTCCTACCGATGAACCAGGCGGCCGCGTCGTCGAGAATCGGCATTCCACAGGGGCCAGCGCGCCACGAGCAACGGGCGAACTTGTTGACCTCCTCCTCCGTTTGGCTGCCGAACAGTTCGGCGAGCACATGCTGCCGCTGCGAAAGCACGTGCACGGCGAGGTGCTCGGATCGGCTCGCCACCTCGGAGGTGCCGGTGCTCCTCGGCAGGCCGACCATAAAACTCGGGGGCTGCACGCTCGTTTGGGTAGCGAAGCTGACCAGACAACCCGCGGGGTGACCATCGGCCTGGGTTGTCACCACAAACACCGGGTGGTCCAGCATCCCCATCAACTCGTCGAACGACTCATCGATCACATCACCATCATGAATCCGCGCAACGTCTTCTGACACTCTTTCCGAGCGTTCAGTCGGCGAATCGCCGCTACCGCCATCACGTCGACCGGTGAGGCCGCCGTCACGGCCCCAAATCGGCGACGATCTGGGCACGGAATCAGAACCTGATTGGGTCCCGGCCAGCCTCGCTGGCGTGGGAAGTCACCACGGTCGCGCCGCGGCTTCTCAACCCGGCCGACACGCGCTCCCGATGCTCACTGTCGTCGCTGTCATAGGCATACTCGAATGTGGATTAGTGCTACACATGCCTGACAACGATTTGTGGTACTGCGGGCCATGGACACTATGGGTGATGGCCGGTAGGGGTGTTGCGTCGGGCGCGGGAGTGTGGCGAGGTGATCGCGTTGCGACGCCCCTTGCGGTGGCGATTACCGCAGCCGGATTGGTATCAGGGGCCCGGATAGGACCCGGTGCGGCTGCGAAACGCGACCCGCAGCTCGCACAGTGGAACGAGATTCGCAGTCACTACCAAGAGATCGCCGAGTGGATCGACCACGACACAGCAACCGCACACCCCGCTGTTGCCGCAACGCAGATCAGTGCCGCTGGCTCTTTCGGCCGCGCCAATATGGTCGACTACCTGGGGCTCCTGGATTCCAGGGCCGACGAAACGGTCCGACGCGACGAATTTTCGCGGTGGCTGTCGGCCAAACCCGACTACTTGGTCACCACCGAGCAATCTGTCGACGCCGCCACGATAGCCCTTCCTGAATTCCGCCATGCGTACGACCGCGCGGCCACCATCGGGACACTCAACGTGTATCGTCGCAACTCCCCTGACGGTGATGAACCGCTACCCGCGGACGGCAACTAACCCTGCCCGCAGGCCTCTAGAACGAGTTCGCGCACTCGGGCCGCGTCGGCCTGTCCGCGGGTCGCCTTCATCACCGCACCGACAATCGCGCCGGCCGCGGCCACCTTGCCGCCGCGAATCTTGTCCGCCACATCAGGATTTGCGGCCAGGGCCTCGTCGACCGCGGCCTGGGTCAACGAGTCGTCGCGGACCAACGCCAACCCTCTCGCAGTCATCACCTGTTCGGGCTCACCTTCACCGGCCAGCACACCCTCCACGACTTGGCGGGCCAAGCTGTTGGACAGCTTGCCCTCATCGACCAATGCCACCACGGCTGCGACCTGGGCAGGAGTGATGGCCAGTTCGTCCAGCCCGATGCCGGCCTCGTTGGCCTTTTGCGCCAGGAAGTTTCCCCACCAGGCGCGCGCCGCCTCGCTGGACGCGCCGTGCTCGACGGTGGCAGCAACCAATTCGACGGCGCCGGCGTTGACCAGATCGCGCATCACCTCGTCGGAAACGCCCCACTCCTGCTGAATCCTCCTGCGGCTCAACCACGGCAATTCGGGGATCGTCTGGCGTAGTCGCTCGACCAGCTCGCGACTGGGCGCGACAGGCTCCAAATCCGGCTCCGGGAAGTACCGATAGTCCTCGGCGGTCTCCTTGGTGCGGCCCGCGCTGGTGTAACCGGCCTCGTGAAAGTGTCTGGTTTCCTGGGTGATCCGACCACCAGACGCCAAAATAGCGCCCTGGCGCTGCATTTCGTAGCGGACGGCGACTTCGACGCTCTTCAGCGAGTTGACGTTCTTGGTCTCGGTCCGGGTGCCGAATTCGGTCGTCCCGGCCGGCTTCAGCGACACGTTGGCGTCACAGCGCATCGAACCCTGGTCCATCCGGACATCAGATACATCTAATGCGCGCAGCAGATCCCGCAACGCCGTCACATAGGACCGGGCGATCTGCGGCGCCCGGGCACCGGCGCCCACGATGGGTTTGGTGACGATCTCGATGAGCGGCACGCCGGCACGGTTGTAGTCGATCAGCGAACCGGTGGCACCGTGGATCCGGCCCGTCTCGCTGCCGATGTGGGTGAGCTTGCCGGTGTCTTCTTCCATGTGAGCTCGCTCAATCTCCACCCGCCAAGTGGTGCCGTCTTCCAAAGGCGCGTCCAGGTAGCCGTTGATGGCGATCGGCTCGTCGTACTGTGAGATCTGGTAGTTCTTGGGCATGTCGGGGTAGAAGTAGTTCTTCCGGGCGAAGCGACACCAGGGTACGATCTCGCAGTTCAGCGCCAGCCCGATGCGGATCGCCGACTCCACGGCGGCCCGGTTGAGCACCGGCAGCGAACCGGGCAAGCCCAGACACACCGGACACACCTGGGTGTTTGGCTCGCCGCCGAATGTGGTGGTGCAGCCACAGAACATCTTGGTCGCAGTGGACAGCTCGACGTGCACCTCGAGGCCGAGTACCGGCTGGAAGCGCGCGACGACCTCGTCGTAATCGAGCAGTTCAGCCCCTGCGGCCTTGGCTGCCCCGGCAGCAACAGTCATAGCCGCGATCCTAGTTTGAGCACCCGACGTCAACCGAAGAAGGCGGCGGCGTCGTCGTAACGGCTCTGCGGCACCAGTTTGAGTTTGCGAACCGCATCCGCCAGCGGAACCCGACCGATGTCCTGGCCGCGCAACGTCACCATCTGGCCGTACTCGCCCGCATGCGCGGCGTCGGCGGCGTTCACCCCGAATCGGGTGGCCAGCACTCGGTCGTAGGCGGTCGGAGTACCACCCCGCTGGATGTGGCCCAACACCGTCACCCGGACATCCTTGTTGATGCGCTTCTCGACCTCGACCGCCAGCTGCGCCGCTACACCTGTGAAACGCTCGTGCCCGAACTCGTCGAGACCACCCTCGCGCAGCATGATCGTCCCCGGAGCCGGTTTGGCGCCTTCGGCGACCACGCAGATGAAATGCGAGTCCCCGCGCTGGAAACGGCCTTTGACCAGTCGGCACACCTCTTCGATGTCGAACGGCTGCTCAGGAATCAGGGTCATGTGAGCACCGGAGGCCAGCCCGGCGTTCAGCGCGATCCAGCCGGCATGCCTACCCATCACCTCCACCAGCATCACCCGCTCGTGGGATTCGGCGGTGCTGTGCAGCCGGTCGATGGCCTCGGTGGCCACGGTCAACGCGGTGTCGTGGCCGAAGGTCACATCGGTGCAGTCGATGTCGTTGTCGATCGTCTTTGGCACCCCGACCACCGGCACATTCTCTTCGGAGAGCCAACTCGCGGCGGTCAGCGTACCCTCACCGCCGATCGGGATCAGGACGTCGATCCCGTTGTCGTCCAAGGTCTGCATGATTTGGGGCAGCCCCGCCCGCAGTTTGTCGGGGTGCACCCGGGCCGTGCCCAGCATCGTGCCGCCCTTGGCCAGCAGCCGGTCATTGCGGTCGTCGTTGTGCAGTTGAACACGGCGGTTCTCCAGCAGCCCGCGAAAGCCGTTCTGAAATCCGACCACCGACGAGCCGTATCGGGCGTGGCAGGTACGCACCACCGCACGGATGACGGCGTTAAGGCCGGGACAGTCGCCGCCTCCGGTAAGAACTCCAATCCGCATACCCTCATCTTGCCGCGCGGCCGCCGACCTGGCGCGAGCAGACACAGAATCGCACGGGCGAGGGGCGCCGGATGCGAGTCTGTGTCTGCTCGCCGCTAAATGGCGCTCAGTAGCGGGCCGCGGGCGGCCTCATAAGCCGCCCCCACCCGGTAGAGCCGGTCGTCGGCCAATGCCGGCGCCATGATCTGTAGGCCAACCGGCAACCCGTCGTCCGGGGAGAGCCCCGACGGCACAGACATGCCGCAGTGGCCGGCCAAGTTCAGCGGCAGCGTGCACAGGTCGAACAAGTACATCGCCAGCGGATCGTCCACCTTCTCACCCAGCCGGAACGCGGTGGTCGGGGTCGTGGGCGACACCAGCACGTCGACGGACCGATACGCCGCGTCGAGGTCGCGGGCGATCAGCGTGCGCACCTTCTGCGCCTGGTTGTAATAGGCGTCGTAGTAGCCGGCCGACAACGCGTAGGTGCCGATCATGATGCGCCGCTTGACCTCGGGCCCGAAACCGGCGGCCCGGGTCATCGCCATCACCTCCTCGGCGCTGCGGGTGCCGTCGTCGCCGACCCGCAGCCCGTAGCGCATCGCGTCGAAGCGCGCCAGATTGCTCGACACCTCCGAGGGCAGAATCAGGTAATAGGCGGCCAGGGCATGGTCGAAGTGCGGGCAGTCGACCTCGCTGACCTCAGCGCCCAGCGCGGTTAGCTGCTCCACGGCAGCCTCGAAGGAGGCCAGCACGCCCGGCTGGTAGCCCTCGCCGCCGTGCAGCTGTCGAACCACGCCGACCCGCACGCCACGCAGATCCCCGACCGCGCCGGCCCTAGCGGCGCCCACCACGTCGGGCACCTCGGCGTCGACCGACGTGGAGTCGCGCGGGTCGTGGCCGGCGATCACCTGATGCAACAGCGCGGTGTCCAAGACGGTGCGCGCACACGGGCCGCCCTGATCCAGCGAGGACGCGCAGGCCACCAGCCCATAGCGCGACACCGTGCCGTAGGTGGGTTTGACGCCGACGGTCGCGGTCAGCGCGGCCGGCTGGCGGATCGACCCCCCGGTGTCGGATCCGATGGCCAGCGGCGCCTGGAACGCGGCCAGCGCCGCCGCGCTGCCGCCACCGGAACCGCCGGGTACCCGGTCGAGATTCCACGGGTTGCGGGTGGGACCGTAAGCGGAGTTCTCCGTCGACGAGCCCATCGCGAACTCGTCCATGTTGGTCTTGCCCAGGATCGGGATCCCCGCGGCGCGCAACCGCGCGGTCAGCGTGGCGTCGTAGGGAGATCGCCATCCCTCCAGGATTTTTGACCCGCAGGTGGTGGGCATGTCGCTGGTGGTGAAGACGTCCTTGAGCGCCAGCGGCACCCCGGCCAGCGCCGACGGCAAGGGTTCTCCAGCGGCCACCTGCTTGTCGATGGCGGCCGCCGCCGCCAGCGCCTCATCGGCCGCCACATGCAGGAAGGCGTGGTACGTCTCGTCGGTCGCCTCGATCTGATCCAGGCAGGCCCGGGTGATCTCGGCCGACGACACCTCCTTGATGGCGATCTTGGCGGCCAGCGTCGCGGCGTCGGATCGGATGATGTCCGTCACTGTTCATCCCCCAGGATCTGCGGGACGGCGAAGCGGCCGTCGACGGCATCGGGCGCCTGGTCGAGCACCTGACGCTGGGTCAGGCACGGCACGGTCTCGTCCGGGCGGGTGACGTTGACGTCCTTGAGCGGATTGTCGGTGGCCTGCACACCGGTGACGTCGACGGCCTGGATCTGGCTGACGTGGGTCAGGATGGCGTCGAGTTGGCCGGCGAAACTGTCCAGCTCGGTTTCGGTCAATGCCAGCCGGGCAAGCCTGGCGAGGTGGGCAACCTCGTCGCGGGAGATCTGGGACACGACCGCAAAGCCTAATGGGTGGCCGGACGGCCGACGCCGGCTGCCGAAACGCCGTGGATACATCGTTGTGCCACAGTGTTGGCCGTGCGTTCGTATCTATTGCGTATCGAGCTGGCCGACCGGCCGGGCAGCCTTGGGTCGCTGGCGGTCGCGCTCGGCTCGGTGGGCGCCGACATCCTCTCGCTCGACGTGGTCGAGCGCGGCAACGGCTATGCGATCGACGACCTGGTGGTCGAACTGCCCCCGGGAGCGATGCCCGACACGCTGATCACTGCTGCCGAGGCGCTGAACGGCGTCCGGGTAGACAGCGTCCGCCCGCACACCGGCCTGTTGGAAGCCCACCGCGAGCTGGAACTGCTCGATCATGTGGCCGCGGCTGAGGGCGCGACCGCACGGCTCCAGGTTCTGGTCAACGAGGCCCCCCGGGTGCTCCGGGTGAGCTGGTGCACGGTGTTGCGCAGTTCCGGCGGGGAGCTGCACCGTCTGGCCGGCAGCCCAGGTGCGCCGGAGACCCGGGCCAATTCGGCGCCCTGGCTGCCGATCGAGCGGGCCGCGGCGCTGGACGGCGGCGCCGACTGGGTGCCGCAAGCCTGGCGCGACATGGATACCACCATGGTCGCGGCTCCATTGGGTGACACGCACACCGCGGTGGTGCTGGGCAGGCCAGGCCCGGAATTTCGCCCGTCGGAGGTGGCGCGGTTGGGTTATCTAGCCGGCATCGTGGCGACGATGCTGCGCTGAGCGGTTCGTTGGCAACCAAGGTTCGCCGAGCGTAACGCCACTGCGAAAAACCGCGCGGAGATTCGCAGTGCCGTTACGTTCGTGACGCGGGTCCGTCGGCCAGCAGTCTCCGGAACCCATCCTCGTCCAGAATCGGCACCCCCAACTCCACCGCCTTGTCGTATTTGGATCCCGGCGAGTCTCCGGCGACGACATAGTTGGTCTTCTTCGACACCGAGCCGGCGGCCTTGCCGCCGCGGGCCACGATCGCCTCCTTGGCGTCGTCGCGGGAGAAACCGGTCAGCGAGCCGGTGACCACGATGGTCAGCCCGGCCAGCGTGCGTGGCACACTCTCGTCACGCTCGTCGACCATTCGCACCCCGGCGGCCCGCCACTTGTCGACGATCTCGCGGTGCCAGTCGACGGCGAACCACTCGGTGACCGCGGCGGCAATGGTCGGCCCCACCCCCTCGACGGCGGCCAGCTGGTCGGTGGACGCCGCGGCGATGGCGTCAAGGCTGCCGAACTCGGTGGCCAGGGCGCGGGCCGCCGTCGGCCCGACATGGCGGATGGACAGCGCCACCAGCACCCGCCACAGCGGTGCCGCCTTGGCCTTGTCGAGGTTGACCAGCAGCCGTTTGCCGTTGGCCGACAGTTCGCCTGCCTTGGTTCGGAACAGGTCGGTGCGCAGCAAGTCCCGCTCGGTCAGCGCGAACAGCTCGCCCTCGTCGGCGATCACCTTCGCCTGCAAGAGCGCCACACCCGCCTCGTAACCGAGCACCTCGATGTCTAGGCCGTTGCGGCTGGCGACGTGGAAAACCCGCTCCCGCAGTTGCCCCGGGCAGCCGCGGGCGTTGGGGCAACGGATGTCGGCGTCGCCTTCCTTCTCCGGCGCCAACGGCGAACCGCACTCCGGGCAGGTGGTGGGCATGATGAATTCGCGTTCGGAGCCATCGCGCAGTTCGACGACGGGTCCCAGCACCTCGGGGATCACGTCGCCGGCCTTGCGGATCACCACGGTGTCGCCGATCAGCACGCCCTTGCGCTTGATCTCCGAGGCGTTGTGCAGGGTGGCCTGTCCCACCGTCGACCCGGCCACCTTCACCGGCGTCATGAACGCAAACGGCGTGATCCGCCCGGTGCGGCCGACGTTCACCCGGATGTCGAGCAGCTTGGTCTGCGCTTCCTCGGGCGGGTACTTGTAGGCGATGGCCCAGCGCGGCGCCCGCGACGTGGAACCCAGCCTGCGCTGCAACGCCACCTCGTCGACTTTGACCACCACGCCGTCGATTTCGTGGTCCACCTCGTGGCGGTGCTCGCCCCAGTAGTCGATGCGCTCGCGCACACCGGCCAGGTCGGTTGCCAGGGTGGTGTGTTCGGAAACCGGCAGTCCCCATGCCCGCAACGCCAGGTATGCCTGATGCAGGGTGGCCGGGCGAAAGCCCTCCACGTGGCCCAGCCCGTGGCAGATCATCCGCAGCCGGCGGCGCGCGGTGACCGCCGGGTCTTTCTGGCGCAGCGATCCCGCCGCGCTGTTGCGGGGGTTGGCGAACGGCGCCTTGCCCTCCTCGACGAGGCTGGCGTTGAGCGCCTGGAAGTCGTCCAGCCGGAAGAAGACCTCGCCGCGGACCTCGAGGACCTCGGGCACCGGGTAGTCGTCGCCGGGGGTGAGCCGTTCGGGAACGTCGGCGATGGTCCGGGCGTTCAGGGTGACGTCCTCGCCGGTGCGCCCGTCGCCGCGGGTGGAGGCCCGGGTCAGCCGTCCCTCGCGGTAGACCAAAGACAGCGCGACGCCGTCGATCTTGAGCTCACACAGGTAATGTGCGGCGTCTCCGACCTCGGCATGGATGCGGCCGGCCCAGGCGGCGAGTTCGTCGGCGGTGAACGCGTTGTCGAGGCTGAGCATTCGTTCGAGATGGTCGACGGGCTCGAAATCCGTGGCGAAGCCGGCACCGCCGACCAGCTGGGTCGGCGAATCGGGCGTGCGCAGCTCGGGATGCTGCTCCTCGAGGGCTTCCAGACGGCGCAGCAGCTCGTCGAATTCCGCGTCGCTGATGATCGGCGCGTCCCGCACGTAATAACGGAACTGGTGCTCACGCACCTCCTCGGCCAGTGCCTGCCACTGCCGCAACACCTCGGGAGCGGTCTGATCGGCGTCTGGGGAGCTCACTCTGGCAGGCTAGCCGAGGGGGCTCTTCCCTCAGATGGCCTCTGGGTCCCGCGCGAACGCCTCAGCGACATCACGGGCAAGCCCGACCGCGGTGCGGGCCCACTGCCCCGTCGCATTGGCCAGACCACACGCCGGGCTGACGCCGAGTCGATCGCGTAGCGCCGAGCGAGGAACGCCGAGCCGATCGGTGACCGCGACCGCCGCAGCAGCGACCTCTTCCATCGAAGGTGCTCGCTCCGGGGCGGTCACCGGGACCAGGCCCAGCACGACGGTTCGGCCCGACTCGACAAATGCCGCGACAGCATCCAAATCCGCAGCCTGCAGTGTGCTCGCATCCACCGATACCGCACTAATTCTGCTGCGCTGCAGCAGATCCCACGGCAAATCCGGACTGCAGCTGTGTAGCGCTACGTCCGCGTCGACAGCCGCGATGCAAGTGTCGAGCAGCGCTTCGGCCACCGTCTCGTCGAGCGGGGCAACCGGGCTCAACGCGGTCACCCCGGTCAGCCGGCCGCCCAACGCCGCCGGCAACGACGGCTCGTCGAACTGCACCACCACCGGTGTGTCAAGTCGACGCGCCAGCGCCGCGCGATGCGCGGCAACGCCTTCGGCCAGCGAGGCGGCCAGGTCACGCACGGCTCCGGGGTCGGTGATCGCCCGGTGACCGTTGGCCAGCTCCAACCCCGCGACCAATGTGACTGGCCCGGGCGCCTGCACCTTCACCGCCCGCCCACAGCCACGCAGGCCCGCGGTCTCCCAGGCCTCTTCTAAGGCATCCATATCCTCGTCGAGGAGGCTCGCGGCCCGCCGTGTCACCGCGCCGGGTCGAGCAGCGATGCGGTAGCCACGAGGCACGGTGTCAATCGCCACGTCGACCAGCAGTCCGCCGGCTCGCCCCAGCATGTCGGCGCCGACGCCCCTGGCGGGCAGCTCGGTGAGATAGGCCAATGCACCCGCCAACTCCCCGACCACGACCTGCGCGGCCTCTCGCGCGGCGGTGCCCGGCCACGATCCGATCCCGGTGGCCGTTGCGAAAACACTCACCCGGCAACCGTATTCGACCTCACATCGTCGGCTGGCCGCCAGGGGTGTCTGCTGCAGGTTCGCCCGGGTACCTTCGAAGCAGAAGGGTGGCAGATGGTGGGATTGACGCGGCCGCTGCTGTTATGTGGCGCGACACTACTGATTGCGGCGTGCACCCGGGTGGTGGGCGGCACGGCTTCGGCGACTTTTGGCGGTGACCGACAGGGCATGCTTGACGTCGCTACGATCCTGTTGGATCAGTCACGGATGCAAGCAATCACCGGCTCCGGCGATGACCTGACGATCATCCCCACGATGGACACGACGTATCCCGTCGACGTCGACGATTTCGCCCAACCCATACCACGAGAATGCCGGTTCATCTATGCCGAGACGGCAGTCTTTGGCTCTGAGATCGAAGCGTTTCACAAGACCACCTTCCAGGACCGGCCAGATGGCAGTCTGATCTCCGAGGCGGCCGCCGCCTATCGGGATGCCGGCACCGCCCGGCGTGCCTTCGACACCCTGGCGGTCACCGTCCACGACTGCGCGGCAAGTCCGGCAGGCTGGCTGTTCGTCAGTAGGTGGACCGCCGGCGGCAATTCCCTACACATCCGGGCCGGCGATTGCGGTCGCGACTACCGGGTCCTATCGGCGGCCCTGTTGGAAGTGACCTTCTGCGGCTTCCCGGAATCGGTCTCCGACATCGTGATGACGAACATCGCCGCCAACGTGCCGGGTTAGCACCTCGAGCCCGCGTTCAGGATGCCAGGACGGATGTCAACGTGGTCAGTTGTGCGTTGCGCTGCGCGACGACATTGGTGCTGACATTTCCACCACGCGCGTTTAGTCTCCGGCGTCGGCGGCCGTGGCTGGACCCGCATGGCGCGGGTCCAGCCACCGACCCCGGAACGACCCCACCCTAATCGTTCCGCAGTCTGACGAATCGCCTACCGGCCTTTCCAGCACCCCGATCTGGCGTAGTGCTCGCCGGCACCGACGGTAGGCCCGCGCGAGAGCCTCCATGGCCTGATTCCACTGGGCCTGCCAGTCCTGATGACTCATCCCGAGATCACCTTGGCAAGCACGCGACGGCGCGGTGCGCTCACTGGCGATATCGGCCCCCAAGCTCTGCGTCGTGCCCGTATAACCGGCCATGTCTCCGACATTGGCCGTCATCGCCGGGTAGCTGTACATACTCTGCGACACCACGAATCCCTTTCAAATATTCCGGGCAATGATTTTTAGACACTCTTTCGATCGAAAATTTGGTCGAGTTCACGGCCGTCAGATCGTCAAACTGACACCAACCCCCCATCACCGGCCACACCGACCAAA
>OBKH01000071.1_pt1 | contig 26799 bp, 20 predicted proteins | sample 1496241 | NCBI WGS metagenome assembly OBKH01 (sample SAMN03273953, study PRJEB22546) | soil metagenome | isolation source: rice field elevated CO2 plus elevated temperature | place: India: CRRI Experimental farm Cuttack,Odisha-753006 | collected 2013-12-17 | reverse complement strand
GAATCCACGCCCGGGGCCGTGCCGTCATCACCCCGCAAAGAGATGCTCGGCTCCGCCGGTACGGGCACCCCACGATCCAACACCGCCTGCTCAGCCGCCGACCACTCAACAACCACAACCGTCAATGCAGTTAACCCGGCCCCACCACGGCCCCAACTACGGCGCTCGATCCAGCGCGATCCAACAACACCAAAACCACACGATCCGCACCGCACTCGCCCCCCGAAACGGTCCTCACGATGCCCACGATGGCCACCTGAACTATCCCAGGCTTTGTTCCTAGTCGGTGCGAGGGCCGGGGTTGGCTGGCTCGCGGGGTGTGAGGTGCCGGTGAGGGCGGCCTCGTACTCGGCCTGGACTCCGGTAGCCTAGGGCTTCGTGCAGGCATTCCTGGTTGTACCAGCCAGCCATTCGGCGGTTGCCAGTTTGACGTCGTCGATGCACCGCCAGGGTCTGCCGCGGTTGATCAACTCGGACTTGGAGGCGACGTTGACCGCGAGGGCGTTGTCATAACAGTCGCCACGAGACCCGACCGAAGGGGCGATCCCGAGCTCAGCCAGTCGGTCGGTATAGGTCAGCGATAGTTACTGCGATCCGGGGTCGGAATGATGCACCAACTCAGAAAGATCTGAATTTGATTGCCAAACAGCATGATTGAATACTTGTACGGGCAGATCTTCGGTGCGCATCGTCGCCGAGACGGCCCAAACGACGATCTTTCGGGTGCACACGTCGGTGACGAACGCGGTGTAGCAGAACCCCTGCCAGGTCCGCACGAACGTGATGTCGGCGACCCACAACCGGTTGGGCTTACTGCCTTGAATTGCCGGTTTACCAGATCAGCCGGCCGTGGTCGGCTACGTCGGTGACGGTGGTGAACACGGCCGTTGCACGCCGCACAGCCCGGCCTTGCGCATCAACGGGCGGGTTTGTTCTCTGCCGAGGTGCCAACCCTTGCGTTTCATGGCCTGGTGCATCTTGTTAATCCCGTAGACCGAGTAGTTGTCGCGGTGCGCCGTGCGTAGGCGAACTTGAGACTATGACTGTGTTTTCCGGCCAGTCGGATGCGCCCTGGCATGGCCGGCGGTAGGAGATCCAATCGTGCATTGTTTTCGTGCAGCCATCCAATACCCCCCTGGGTACTATGGCGGTGCCACTTCAACGAGATAGAGGGTGCATGTGATTGGTGATCAAGACAGCATCGCCGCGGTTCTCAACAGGTTACGCCGTGCTCAGGGACAGCTTGCCGGGGTGATTTCGATGATCGAGCAGGGCCGCGACTGCCGGGACGTGGTCACCCAGCTCGCCGCGGTATCGCGCGCACTCGACCGCGCCGGATTCAAGATCGTTGCGGCAGGGTTGAAGGAATGCGTGTCCGGGGCCACGGCCAGCGGCGCGGCACCGCTGAGTGCAGCTGAGCTAGAAAAGCTGTTCCTGGCGCTCGCTTGAATGGGCCCGAAGCCATCAATAACCAAGGCCGCCGTCCGTGTATACCCATAGGGGTATATTGGACGCCATGTCGGACCAGCCACGTCATCACCAGGTCCTCGACGACCTGCTGCCCCAACACCGCGCTCTACGTCACCAGATTCCCCAGGTGTACCAGCGATTTGTAGCCCTGGGCGACGCCGCGCTTACCGACGGCGCTCTCAGCCGCAAGGTCAAGGAGCTTGTGGCGCTGGCGATCGCGGTTGTGCAGGGGTGCGATGGCTGCGTCGCATCACACGCCCAAGCCGCGGTACGGGCCGGCGCTACAGCGCAAGAAGCCGCTGAGGCCATCGGGGTCACCATCTTGATGCACGGTGGACCGGCCACCATCCACGGTGCTCGTGCCTACGCGGCATTTTGCGAATTCGCTGACACAACGCCGTCCTAGTCGTCGCGGCCACCGAGCGGACCGCGCTGACCCGGGCTGAAACGTTCCGAGGCGGACTGGCGAAACGCATGGTAGGTCACGCGGAAATGCGGGGCGTGTTGGCGCGATGGCGATAGCCTTTGCCGAGGGTTCAATGGTGACCGGGCGCCCGCCGGGTTTCCATGAGGCGGGAGGTCCCTGATGTCCTATCTCGTCGTGGTGCCGGAGTTGGTCGCAGCGGCGGCAACAGATTTGGCGAACATCGGTTCGTCGATTAGTGCAGCCAACGCGGCCGCGGCGGCACCGACCACGGCACTGGTCGCAGCCGGCGGCGACGAGGTATCGGCGGCCATAGCCGCGTTGTTCGGAGCGCATGCTCGGGCATATCAAGCGTTGAGTGCCCAGGCGGCGATGTTTCATGAACAGTTTGTCCGGGCCCTCGCCGCCGGCGGTAACTCCTACGCCGTCGCTGAGGCGGCAACCGCGCAATCGGTTCAGCAAGATCTGCTCAACCTGATCAATGCGCCCACCCAGGCGCTGTTGGGGCGTCCGCTGATCGGCAACGGCGCCAACGGGCTGCCGGGTACGGGCCAGAACGGCGGCGACGGCGGGATTCTGTACGGCAACGGCGGCAACGGTGGGTCCGGCGGGGTCAACCAGGCCGGTGGCAATGGCGGGAATGCTGGGCTGTGGGGCAATGGCGGATCCGGCGGAGCCGGCGGGAACGCCACCACTGCCGGCCGCAACGGCTTCAACGGGGGCGCCGGGGGAAGCGGCGGTTTGCTGTGGGGCAATGGCGGTGCCGGCGGGGCCGGTGGGAACGGCGGTCCGGCTCCGCTCGTGGGCGGGGTGGGCACCACCGGTGGCGCCGGCGGGAACGGCGGCGGCGCCGGGTTGTTCTACGGTTTCGGCGGCGCCGGTGGGAACGGCGGGATGGGCGGGGTGGCACCGAGCACCGGCCCCTCGATGGGCATCCTCCCGGCCGGCGGTGTCGGCGGGCCTGGTGGCTCCGGCGGGGCGAGCGCGCTTGCCTTCGGCTCCGGCGGCGTCGGCGGTGCCGGTGGCTTGGGCGGGCCGACCGATGGCACCGTCCAGGGGGTGGGCGGCTTCGGCGGTCAGGGCGGCAACGGCGGGCAGAGCGGCTTGTTGTTTGGCAACGCGGGAGCCGGCGGGGCAGGCGCTGCCGGCGGAGCCGGCACCGGCGACACCGAGAGCTTCGGCGGCCACGGCGGGGCCGGCGGTGATGGCGGCGCTGTTGGCTTGATCGGTAACGGCGGGGCCGGCGGCACCGGATCTCCCGGCGCTGTGGTGGGTGGTAACGGCGGCGTCGGTGGTCTGGGTGGCGCCGGCAGTCCCGGGGGTCTGTTGTACGGCACCGGGGGGGCCGGCGGCAATGGCGGACCGGGTGGTGACGGTGGTACTGGCGCGACGGTGGGCTTTGCCGGCTCCGGCGGTTTCGGCGGTGCGGGGGGCATCGCCCAGCTGTTTGGCACGGGTGGCATGGGTGGTAGCGGCGGTGGTATAGGCGCTGGCACCACGACCGTGGTGCCGCCCGACGTCGCCCCGGTGGGTGGCACAGGCGGCAATGGCGGTCGCGCCGGGCTGCTGTTGGGTGTGGGTGGCATGGGCGGTAATGGCGGTGCCACCAGCGTCGGCGGGACGCTCTACGCCGCCGGTGGAAACGGCGGCGACGGCGGGTTGGTGTGGGGCAACGGTGGCACCGGCGGGAGCGGTGGCGCCGGCGGGGCGGGCAGCGTCGGCAACGGCGGTGCGGGTGGCAACGCGGCACTGCTGTTCGGCAACGGCGGGGCGGGCGGGGCCGGCGGCGCCGGCGGCATCGGTGCCGGCGGAGCCGGCGGCTTCGGCGCGGTTCTGTTTGGCAACGGCGGGGCTGGCGGGAGCGGTGCCCCCGGTGGCATCGGCGCCGGTGGCAATGGCGGAAACGCGCTGCTGGTCGGCAACGGCGGCAACGGTGGGGCAGGTACCGGTGGGGCTGCTGGCGGTGCCGGTGGCTCGGGCGGGTTGCTATTCGGCCAAAATGGGATGCCCGGGCCGTGAGCGCCCCAACCCAGGCCAACCCCCTATGGGCAATCTGCACATCAATTGGCCAGGTCGACAGCAGACCGCACACATCTACGAGATTGGTTCCCGATCCGTGGGTGGGGCCGGGAAAAGCGGCTGTAAGAGTTGGCTAGGTTCAGTAGGGTGGCGGCGTGCATGAGGTGGCTGCTCGTGAGCAACGTTCGGACGGGCCGATGAGGCTGGATGCGCAGGGCCGACTGCAGCGTTACGAGGAGGCGTTCGCTGACTACGATGCACCGTTTGCGTTCGTAGATCTCGACGCGATGTGGGGCAATGCCGATCAACTGCTTGCGCGCGCCGGCGACAAGCCGATCCGGGTGGCGTCGAAGTCGCTGCGTTGCCGACCACTGCAACGCGAAATCCTTGATGCCAGTGAGCGATTCGACGGGCTATTGACGTTCACGCTTACCGAGACGCTGTGGCTTGCCGGCCAAGGTTTCTCGAACCTGTTGTTGGCCTACCCGCCGACCGACCGGGCGGCATTGCGTGCGCTTGGCGAGCTGACGGCCAAGGACCCGGACGGGGCGCCGATCGTGATGGTGGACAGCGTGGAGCACCTTGACCTGATCGAGCGCACGACCGACAAGCCGGTACGGCTGTGTCTGGATTTCGATGCCGGCTATTGGCGCGCCGGCGGGCGGATAAAAATTGGTTCCAAGCGCTCGCCGCTGCACACCCCGGAGCAGGCTCGCGCACTCGCGGTGGAGATCGCGCGGCGGCCGGCGCTAACGTTGGCGGCGTTGATGTGCTACGAGGCCCACATTGCGGGCCTCGGTGACAACGTCGCCGGCAAGCGGGTCCACAACGCGATCATCCGTCGGATGCAGCGCATGTCGTTCGAAGAGCTGCGCGAGCGTCGTGCCCGGGCCGTCGAGCTGGTGCGCGAGGTCGCCGACATCAAGATCGTCAACGCCGGTGGCACCGGCGACTTGCAGCTGGTTGCGCAGGAGCCGTTGATTACCGAAGCGACCGCCGGCTCGGGTTTTTACGCGCCGACACTGTTCGACTCGTATTCGACGTTCACGCTGCAGCCCGCGGCGATGTTCGCGCTGCCGGTATGCCGTCGTCCCGGTGCAAAGACCGTGACCGCGCTCGGGGGTGGCTATTTAGCCAGCGGGGTCGGGGCGAAGGACCGCATGCCGACTCCCTACCTGCCGGTCGGGCTGAAGCTCAATGCGCTGGAGGGAACGGGCGAAGTTCAGACACCGCTATCCGGTGATGCAGCCCGACGGCTGAAGCTTGGCGACAAGGTCTACTTCCGCCACACCAAGGCCGGTGAGCTGTGTGAGCGGTTCGACCATCTGCATCTGGTCCGTGGCGCTGAAGTAGTCGACACCGTCCCCACCTACCGGGGTGAAGGGCGCACCTTCCTCTAATGCTGAAATGGACGAGGCCCACCCGGCTCACCCGGCAGATGCGGGGCGGCCCGGTGGCCCAATTCAAGGCGCGCGAAGAGGAGCTGCCATGACACCGATCACCGCCCTGCCGACCGAGTTGGCGGCCATGCGCGAGGTAGTCGAGACGCTCGCACCCATTGAGCGTGCCGCGGGCGAGCCGGGTGAGCACAAGGCGGCCGAGTGGATCGTCGAGCGCCTGCGCACGGCGGGCGCGCAGGACGCGCGCATCGAGGAGGAGCAGTACCTCGACGGCTACCCGAGGCTGCACCTCAAGCTGTCGGTGATCGGGGTGGCGGCCGGCGTCGCGGGCCTGCTCAGCAGACGTTTGCGCATCCCCGCCGCGCTGGCCGGGGTGGGTGCGGGGCTGGCAATCGCCGACGATTGCGCCAACGGGCCGCGCATTGTGCGCAAACGAACGGAGACGCCCCGGACGACATGGAACGCGGTAGCCGAGGCCGGTGATCCTGCTGGTCAGCTAACAGTTGTTGTGTGCGCTCACCACGACGCCGCGCACAGCGGCAAGTTTTTCGAGGCTCATATTGAGGAGGTAATGGTCGAGCTGTTTCCCGGGATTGTGGAGCGCATCGACACGCAGCTGCCGAACTGGTGGGGGCCGATCCTCGCGCCCGCACTCGCCGGTGTCGGCGCCCTGCGCGGCAGCCGGCCGATGATGATCGCCGGAACGGTGGGTAGCGCCCTGGCCGCCGCTTTGTTCGCCGACATCGCGCGCAGTCCGGTCGTCCCCGGTGCCAACGACAATCTCTCCGCGGTTGCGCTGCTGGTCGCGCTGGCCGAGCGGCTGCGCGAGCGGCCGGTGAAGGGCGTGCGAGTGTTGCTCGTGTCCCTGGGGGCCGAGGAAACGTTGCAGGGCGGGATCTACGGGTTCCTGGCGCGACACAAACCCGAGCTGGACCGCGACCGCACATACTTCCTGAACTTCGACACCATCGGCTCACCCGAGCTCATCATGCTCGAGGGCGAGGGCCCGACGGTCATGGAGGACTACTTCTATCGGCCATTCCGGGATCTGGTCATCCGGGCGGCCGAGCGCGCCGACGCGCCGCTGCGGCGCGGCATCCGGTCGCGCAACAGTACCGACGCGGTGTTGATGAGCCGCGCCGGCTACCCGACCGCGTGCTTTGTGTCGATCAACCGGCACAAGTCGGTGGCCAATTACCACCTGATGTCCGATACACCTGAGAATCTCTGCTATGAGACGGTGTCCCACGCCGTCACCGTCGCCGAATCCGTGATCAGGGAGCTGGCCCGATGAGCCCGATATGGAGTAATTGGCCTGGTGAGCAAGTCTGCGCGCCGTCGGCGATCGTACGGCCGACCTCGGAGGCTGAGCTGGCCGACGTGATCGCGCAGGCGGCGAAAAGAGGCGAGCGGGTACGCGCGGTTGGCAGCGGGCATTCGTTTACCGACATCGCCTGCACGGACGGGGTCATGATCGACATGACCGGCCTGCAGCGGGTCCTCGACGTGGACCAGCCGACTGGCCTGGTGACGGTCGAGGGGGGCGCAAAGCTACGTGCGCTGGGACCCCAATTGGCGCAACGACGGCTCGGCCTGGAGAACCAGGGTGACGTGGATCCCCAATCCATCACCGGCGCGACCGCGACCGCGACGCACGGAACCGGGGTGCGTTTCCAGAATCTGTCGGCGCGGATCGTTTCGCTGCGGCTGGTCACCGCGGGCGGGGAAGTGCTCAGTCTGTCCGAAGGTGACGATTACCTGGCGGCACGGGTTTCCCTCGGCGCGCTAGGAGTGATCTCACAGGTCACCCTGCAGACGGTTCCGCTATTCACGTTGCATCGCCATGATCAGCGACGCTCGCTGGCGCAGACGCTGGAGCGCCTCGACGAGTTCGTGGACGGTAATGACCATTTCGAGTTTTTCGTATTCCCTTACGCAGATAAGGCGTTGACGCGCACCATGCATCGCAGTGACGAGCAGCCCAAACCCACGCCCGGGTGGCAGCGCATGGTCGGCGAGAACTTCGAGAACGGGGGATTGAGCCTGATCTGCCAGACCGGCCGTCGTTTTCCTAGTGTGGCGCCGCGACTGAACCGCCTGATGACGAACATGATGTCGTCCTCCACCGTGCAAGACCGCGCCTACAAGGTCTTTGCGACCCAACGCAAGGTCAGGTTCACCGAGATGGAGTACGCGATCCCGCGTGAAAACGGGCGCGAGGCGCTCCAGCGTGTCATCGACCTTGTGCGCCGTCGCAGCTTGCCGATCATGTTTCCGATTGAGGTGCGATTCTCCGCCCCCGACGATTCCTTCCTGTCGACCGCATATGGGCGCGACACTTGCTACATCGCGGTTCATCAATACGCCGGTATGGAGTTCGAAAGCTACTTCCGCGCCGTCGAGGAGATCATGGACGACTACGCCGGTCGGCCACACTGGGGTAAACGTCACTATCAGACCGCCGCCACGCTTCGTGAGCGCTATCCGCAGTGGGATCGGTTCGCCGCGGTTCGCGATCGCCTCGATCCGGACCGGGTGTTTCTCAACGACTACACCCGGCGCGTTCTCGGTCCCTGACAACGAATCAACGAACCCTCGTGGTGTTCGGCCGATATCGACACGGTCACAACCGCGTACCGATATCAGCGGTGGTATGGCGTAACGGGCACGATGCACAAATCATGGCAGCATGCGCGTTGGGAGCCACCGTCGCGAACCAAGCGTGCGCGTTCACGGATTCGTCCGCCTGAGTTGGCGGATATCGGTTGGGTTCAACAGGAGGTAGCCAACCCATGACGGCGAATCGAGGGCCCGCTGCAATCTCGAGCGGCTCGAACTCTGGCCGCGTTCTCGACACCGCCCGGGGTATCCTCATCGCTCTTCGGCGGTGCCCCGCAGAGACCGCGTTCGACGAGTTGCACAACGCCGCTCAACGGCACAGATTGCCGGTCTTCGAAATAGCTTGGGCACTAGTGCATTTGGCGGTCGAGGGAAGCACGCCATGCCGGAGCTTCGTCGATGCCCAGTCGGCGGCTCGGCGGGAGTGGGGTCAGCTTTTTGCGCATGCGGCGGCGTAATGCCAGCTTGGCGGTGGTGTGGGGAAGCACCGCCGCCAGCTAAACGGATCGGCTTCGAATCCAGGAGCCCAATCAGCGAGTCCAGTCCGGCGAGTCCGCGGCGGCGCGCAACGCGGCGATTATGCGCTGCTCTTTTTCCAGAAATCGTGCGGTGGGCGCCGGCACCGAGATCGCGATCACGTTGTCGCCCAGGGCGCGTCGTGCGATCGCAGCCGCGGATATCCCTGGGGTGTGCTCGTTGCGGTCGAAAGCGATACCGGTGCGCCGGATCTCGACGATCTCGCGCCGTAGACCTTCGGCCACCATGGGATCCAGACGGCAGAGCGCGGCCTCGGCGTCGGCGTCGTCGAGAGCAGCCAGCGCCGCTTTTCCATTCGCGGTTCCGTTCAACGGGAAGCGGAGCCCGACGGCTGAGACCGCACGCAGCCGGTAAGACGATTCGATCTGGTCGACAAACCACATTCGCTGGCCGCGCAGTACCGACAGGTCGACCGTTTCGCCGTCGGTCGCGCGGGCAACTCGCTCGACGGTCGGCCGGAACGCCGCGGCTATGTGGGCTCCGGTGACACTTCCGAATCCCAGCAAACGCTCGCCCAGTGCGAAGCGGCCGTGCGAATCGACACTAACCAGCCCCACCTCGACCAGGCCGACCAGCAAGCGTCGAGTCGTCGATTTGGCCAGCCCCAGCCGCTCGCAGAGATCGACTAGGCGCAGGTGTCCCGGTTCGGCAGCTATTTCGTCCAGCGCGGCGACGGCGCGACGGAGCACCTGGATGCCTTCGTCGCGATTCGTTGTCGACTTTCCTTCCGTAGGCGGCACAACTGCAATATAGTGAACCGAAATACGGATCACAATGATTCGAAATACGGACCAGGAGTTTTGCTATGAGGGCGCTACCGGCCGGGCGGCACTTCTTCCGGGGCAGTGACGGGTACGAGGCGGCTCGCCGCGGCACCGTGTGGCATCGGCGCGTACCGGATCGCTACCCCGAGGTGATCGTTCAGGCTGTCAGTGCTGACGACATTGTCAGCGCCATCCGCTACGCCACGGTCAATGGCCATAAGGTGAGCGTCGTGTCCGGTGGGCACAGTTTTGCCGCCAGCCATCTGCGCGATGGCGCTGTGCTGCTCGACGTGAGCCGGATAGACCACGCCTCCATCGACGCCGATAAGGGCCGCGCGGTCGTCGGTCCAGGGAAGGGCGGCAGCGTGCTCATGGCCGAACTGGAGGCGCAGGGCCTGTTCTTCCCGGGTGGCCACTGCAGGGGAGTCTGTCTCGGAGGTTATCTGCTGCAGGGCGGATACGGCTGGAACAGCCGGATCTACGGCCCGGCGTGCGAGAGCGTGATTGGCCTGGACGTCATCACCGCCGACGGCGCGCAGATCCATTGCGACGCAGACAATCACGCCGATCTGTACTGGGCCGCCCGCGGCGCCGGTCCGGGCTTTTTTGGCGTCGTCACCTCGTTTTACCTGAAGCTGTATCCGAGGCCGGCCACCTGTGGCACCAGCGTCTATGTCTACCCATTCGACCTTGCCGACGAGGTCTTTACCTGGGCCCGCGCGGTCAGCGCCGAAGTCGACCCTCGGGTCGAGCTGCAAGCCCTTGCCTCCCGCGGTGAACCGAGCATGGGCATCGACGTCCCCGTCATCTCCCTTGCCTCGCCCGCTTTCGCTGACTCGCCCGAAGAGGCCGAACAGGCCCTCGCCCTGTTCGGCACCTGCCCGGTTGTCGAGCAGGCACTGGTCAAAGTCCCTTATATGCCAACCGATTTGCCTGCCTGGTATGACGTCGCGATGACCCACTACCTGTCAGACCATCACTACGCGGTGGACAATATGTGGACGTCGGCGTCCGCTGAGGACCTGCTGCCGGGTATCCGCTCAATCCTGGACACGCTGCCCCCGCATCCGGCGCACTTCCTCTGGCTGAACTGGGGTCCATGCCCTCCCCGTCAAGACATGGCCTATAGCATCGAAGCCGACATCTACTTGGCGCTCTACGGCTCCTGGAAGGATCCGGCCGACGAGGCGAAGTACGCCGACTGGGCGCGGTCCCACATGGCCGCGATGTCGCATCTGGCGGTCGGCATCCAGCTCGCCGACGAGAACCTCGGTGCGCGTCCGGCGCGCTTCGCCAGCGACGCGGCCATGGCCAAGCTCGACCGGGTGCGCGCCGAATACGACCCCGACGGTTTGTTCAACAGTTGGATGGGAAGAATCTGATGGCCAGCGATCTGTACCTGGGCTACCGCAACGACGACGCGGACACGCCGTTCGGCAAGTTCTTCAAACCCGAGATGGCCCCGCTGCCACAGCATGTCGTGGTGGCGTTGCAGCATGGCCCCCAGGCCGGGATGGCGTTGCTCGCCTTCGACGACGCCGCGAGCATCGTTGATGAGGGCTATCAGCAGACCGAGAACGGCTACGGGATTCTCGGCGACGGCAGCATGCAGGTATCCGTGCGCACCGACATGCCCGGGGTCACTCCCGCGATGTGGGCATGGTGGTTCGGCTGGCACGGCAGCGACACCCGCCGCTACAAGCTGTGGCACCCGCGGGCCCATCTATCGGCGCGGTGGAAGGACGGCGACCAGGACAGCGGGGCCGGCCGTCGGGGCGCGCAGCGTTACGTCGGCCGCTGGTCGATGATCAGCGAGTACATCGGCTCGACGAAACTGGGTGCCGCAATACAATTCGTCGAGCCGGCGGCCATGGGTCTGCCCGACGACAGCGACGATACGGTGTCGATCTGTGCGCGGTTGGGCTCTGCTGACGCCCCGGTGGATGCGGGCTGGTTCGTCCATCAGGTCCGATCGACGCCGGGCGGGTCCGAGATGCGGTCACGGTTTTGGATGGGCGGACCGCACATCGCGGTGCGCAAGGCACCCGAGGTCGCGTCCAAGGCGGTGCGTCCCATCGCGTCGAAGCTAATCGGCGTCTCGGAATCGACCGCGCGTAATCTGCTGGTGTACTGCGCGCAGGAGATGAACCACCTGGCGGGGTTCTTGGCGGACCTGTGGGAAAGCTTCGGTGACGAGTGAGGTTTCAGCTTTGCTCGGCAAACGCTGGCGCCACGTATTTTTCGACCAGCCGGCGTTCGGCTTCGTCGTTCTCAGCTGGCCAATACATCAGTGAGAGCACCACGCGTACCACCCATTTCGCGCCTTGCGGATCACCGCCGGCTATGCCGGTGAGCTCGGTAGCAAAGTCCGCAAGCAACGGTGACTCGGTGAGCCAGGCCAATTCACCGGCGCCACCGTGGATCGAGCCGAACATGAGCTTGCCCAGCGGGTCGGATCGGATTCGCTGAAGCGATAACAGGATCGCCGCGACGACTCGCTCCCGCCCCCGCAGAGTTTCGACATCCGAGCGCACGCCGTCGGCGATCCGGGCCGCGGCCCGGGTCAGAACGACATCCCGGATCTGGGCCTTGCCGCCGGCACGGCGGTAGATGGTCGCTCGGGAGCAGTGGACCTCGCGGGCTAATTTGTCGATGTCGAGTGCGTTGAGCCCGTAGCGCGTAATGAGGTCGGTTGCGGCGGCGTAGATCCGTTCGGCAGCGATCGTGCGGCGGTTGCCGCCCACGATCCAATCGTTACCCGGCACTGGTCAGGCGCATTTCCATCGAGAGGCGAAGAGCGATTCTTCTCATAGTGAGACACAAGCCTTACTTATTCTCATCGTAGTTGCAGGTCCGCCTCCCGCGGTGAGACGTTCGCCGAAAGGCTCCCCGGGCGCAGTTCTCGACTTGCAGCGACGCGTTGACCAGGCGGTATCCGCCGATCACGCTGAACTAATGACAATTGCCAAGGATGCCAACACGTTCTTTGGTGCCGAATCCGTGCAGGACCCCTACCCGCTGTATGAGCGCATGCGCGCCGCAGGCTCGGTCCACCGGATCGCTAACTCGGACTTCTATGCCGTGTGCGGTTGGGACGCTGTCAATGAGGCCATCGGTCGTCCGGAGGACTTCTCCTCGAATTTGACCGCCACGATGACCTATACGGCCGAGGGCACCGCTAAACCGTTCGAGATGGACCCACTCGGCGGACCCACACACGTGTTGGCCACCGCCGACGATCCTGCCCACGCCGTGCACCGCAAGCTCGTGCTGCGTCACTTGGCGGCCAAGCGGATCCGCGTTATGGAGCAGTTCACCGTACAGGCTGCCGACCGGCTGTGGGTCGACGGCATGCAGGATGGGTGCATCGAATGGATGGGCGCCATGGCCAATCGCCTACCGATGATGGTCGTAGCTGAGCTCATCGGCCTGCCCGACCCCGACATCGCCCAGCTGGTGAAGTGGGGATACGCGGCCACTCAGCTACTCGAAGGGTTGGTCGAAAACGATCAGCTCGTCGCCGCGGGTGTGGCGTTGATGGAGCTCAGCGGTTACATCTTCGAGCAGTTTGACCGTGCCGCGGCCGATCCGCGGGACAATCTGCTCGGTGAGCTTGCCACCGCCTGCGCATCGGGGGAGCTGGACACTCTCACCGCCCAGGTCATGATGGTCACCTTGTTCGCCGCCGGCGGCGAGTCCACGGCGGCGCTGCTGGGCAGCGCGGTATGGATACTGGCGACACGTCCCGATATCCAGCAACAGGTGCGCGCGAACCCCGAGCTGCTGGGAGCGTTTATCGAAGAGACGCTGCGTTACGAGCCGCCATTTCGCGGCCACTACCGCCACGTGCGAAACGCCACCACCTTGGACGGCACGGAACTGCCCGCGGATTCGCACCTGCTGCTGTTGTGGGGCGCGGCCAACCGCGATCCAGCCCAGTTCGAGGCACCCGGCGAGTTCCGTCTTGACCGTGCAGGAGGCAAAGGCCACATCAGTTTCGGAAAAGGGGCCCACTTCTGTGTCGGCGCTGCACTGGCACGCTTGGAGGCTCGAATCGTCTTGCGTCTGCTGCTCGATCGCACCTCGGTAATTGAGGCAGCCGATGTCGGCGGGTGGTTGCCCAGTATCCTGGTGCGCCGCATCGAGCGGCTAGAGCTAGCTGTACAATAGGCGCTCGACGACTCCTATTGCAGCACAACGGATATCAGCAACAGCAGGTGCCAACCGCGGCGATCGGATGCGTGAGAATAGTGAAAGTGGTTGTCGCGGTCAGGATTTCTGCGATCAACCCTACCCGCATGACGCCGGCGGGTGGCCCCCGCCGGCCACGATAAATGCTTCGACCGCCGTGGCCCGCTCGTAACCTTCGACCTCCACGCGCCACTCGTAGATTCCTGGTTCCAAGGGAATTCCCGCAGGAATGTTGAGGGTGAGCGGCATGCGAACCGAGGTGCCGTGGATTGCGCCAGGAGCGCGGCCCGCCTCGGCGGCGGCTTCAAAGAGGATCCGCTGCGGCCCGTGTGGTCCCGGCACGACCACCGGATCGCCGTCGGCGGTGAGCAACTGGCATTTCAGCTGGTGCTGCTTATTGGTCTCATCCCAGTCGATGTCAAGGAACAGTACCAAAGCGAATGGGGGGGTCGGTGTTTGGCATTGCCGCCAGCCCAGCCCGAGCGCATGGACCTTCCCGGACTGGGCATCAGCCTGCGCCGCGTCCGACAGGAACAGACTGACCCTCATGTCGCCGCCGCTGCGATCGAACTCCCGGGTTCCGATTCCACCCCTGTCCTTCCCCAATGTGCAACTAGCCGAAGGTCGGTCAATACCGCACCCACTTAGACTGACTCCATCCCGACGGCAGGATAATACGTGGCGACCGGTAGATCTATGTTGTGCTATCTGGGCGGTGGCAGCTGGCGCGGACCGTCGGGGGAACGCAGTTCATGCGGACCCTCCCGTTGGGTCAGCTCCCCGGTCGACCCAACTGATAGGCTCGCCAGGTCTCGCGGAGGCACCTGCGCTAACGGCGGGTGATCATCGTTGGTAGCCAGCCGGCTACGGCGCGCAGAGTCCGACGATGCGATCGGGTTGCTTTCGGCAGGGGCAGCCGGGGAGTGGGATTCCAGCGGGGGCTGGTCGTTGGGGTCGGAACCTTCGGCATTGACCGTCACCTTGTGGGTGCGCTTGAACGAAAACGCGATCTCCTCGACCTCTTCGAACACCTGACGCGCGGTGCGCAACGGCGCAGTGGTGTTGTCGAGCATTCGTGCGACAAACGGCGGCACCAGTGGGCGAATCCACCGAGCCGCAGCCTTGGTGGCGTCTGGGATCGACCGGATCACTGGGGTTGCACGCTTCTCGCGTGGTTCAACCGCACCCTCCGGTTGGACCTGTGCCGGCAGGTTTTTCGCGATACCGGGGCGGTGATGGGCTGCCCCAGCAGGCAATTGGGCGACCGTCCGGCTGGCAGCTTCGGTTTCGGCGGCGATGGGCAGATACACCTCGTCCTCCACTGGCTGCAAGGTTCGCTCCGACGAAGCGCGCACTGGACCTTCGAGCGCTTCGACGACTCGGCGGCGTTGCTGTTCGCGGTCGATTTCGGCCTGGGCCTCGATGGCGAGGCGGGTCTGGGTGAGTTGGTGCTCGGCCCACATGATTTCGGCGGCCCGGCGAACCTCCGCCCGCTTGATCGCGATCGCGGTGTCCGCCTCCAACTCGGCGCGCTCCCGTTCCGCTCGCGCGGCCGCGTGGCGATCGTGCGTTGTGTCACCGCGCCATAGCCGGAGAATCAGCGGCAACAGGTACAGCAGCGCGAAGAAAGCGATCGCCAGCATTCGCGCCGTCAAGGCGCCGGCGCTGGCCAATGTCAGATCGTTCATGGCGACCCAGCGCGAGCCCAAACCACGACCCGCATCCGCGACCACGGCCTGGCGCACCTCGGCAAGAGCCTGCTCGTCGTGTGCCATTTTGGCGTCCAAGGCAGGTGCTTGGTGATCACGAGCCGCCAGCGCGTTGTCCAGCTCACGCTGCGCGTCGGCGAGAAGCTGGTTCGCCGTTCGTGTTTCGGGCCCTCGGCCGGGAACGCCGGTGATCCGGGTCTGCGGGCAGGCCGGAGTTGGGTGGTATTCGCAGCGTGCGACGACCAGCGCATCGTCCAGTCGTCCGCGCGCCCGCTCGACCGCGCTGTCCAGCGCAGTGCGCGCATTGCGGGCCTGTTGCAGGGAGGCCGACGCTTGCACGGCCGCCGGCGTCGCGTCGGCGCTGTGCATAGCTTGTTCATCGAGACGGCGGTCGATGGCACCGGAAAACATGACCAGCGCAGCGAGTTCGCCGACGACGAAACCGACGGCGACCGCGACGGACGCGCGTCCCGTAACGCCGGCCCGACCGCGAGCTGGGCCACTGGCCGTACCGCGGGTCACCGCGCCGACCAGCAGGCCGAGCACCAGGGCGAGCGAGGCAGCCCCGATGGGGGACGAGATCGGCCCCTGGGCCGCCTCGCTCACCGCGAGGCTCGCGAGGAGTCCGGCCAGCGCGGCGCCCACGGCCACAATCACGCCGGCCACGGCGTGCGTGGACCGCTCGTGACGCTCGCCGAGTTCGCGCCAGTGTCCGCCGCCGAGCCAGGTAAGCAGCCCCTCGATTCCGGACACGGCCGAGCGCTGCTCAGCATATTCGTGGGCGCACATGAGACTGAAAACACCTCCTGCTGGTCAAGCCTGGCAGGCCCCCGCCCGACACACCGAATCGAAGCGGCCCCTTGTGGTGTTGTTCACAACTGCGCGAGAGATGACGCAGATCACGTCGCGGCTGCCCAGCCGAATCCTCAGCGAGTTCAATGTCAAAATTACCGCGGCGCGAGCGGATCAGCGGCCATTATGGCAGGTGACGTGAGACGGTATACACCTATGCAAAATCACGACTACGTTACCTACGAAGAGTTCGGCCGCAGATTCTTCGAGGTAGCAGTTACCCCGGACCGCGTCGCCGCCGCGTTTGCCGACATCGCGGGCAGCGAGTTCGCAATGGAACCGATCTCCCAGGGCCCCGGCGGGATCGCCAAGGTTAGCGCGAACGTCAAGATCCGAGAGCCCCGGGTGACGCGAAAGCTGGGTGACCTGATCACGTTTGTCATCCATATCCCGCTGTCGATCGATCTCCTTCTTGACCTGCGCCTCGACAAGCAGCGGTTTATGGTCGCCGGCGACATCGCGCTGCGCGCCACCGCACGCGCCGCCGAGCCGCTGCTACTGATTGTCGACGTCGCCAAACCGCGGCCCTCTGATATCACGGTCAACGTGTCGTCGAAGTCGATCCGCGGTGAGGTGTTGCGCATCCTCGCAGGCGTTGACGGTGAGATTCGGCGATTTATCGCCCAGTACGTCTCTGCCGAGATCGACTCGCCCAAATCCCAAGCCGCTCAAGTCATCAATGTGGCCGAACAATTGGACTCTACCTGGAGCGGCCCGTAGCCAGCTCTGGATGCAGTCTGGCTGCCGGCCACCGAAAGCTCACCAACAGCTCATCGGTGAGGTCGTCGCAGCGCGCACCGCCTCGGCCAAGGTGGCTGCCCTGCGATCGGTGAAGATGTCCTCGAGCAGCATCGGCTGACCGTCGGGGCCGGTGAGCGGCACCCGCCAGTTCGGGTACTCGTCGGTGGTGCCAGGCTGGTTTTGCGTCCGGCGGTCGCCGACCGCATCGGTCAACGCCACTGCCAACAGCCGCGAGGGCGTTCGGCCCAGGTAGCGGTAGAGAGCCAGGACGGCCTCCTCCGAGTCGGGCTCGGCACCGTCCGCCAGCAGTCCGACCCGGCGCAGCTCGGCCATCCAGGCTGCCCGGTCGGCCCGGGCGGATTCGAGTTCCGCCTCCACGGGGTTGGTTAACAACCCAAGGGACTCGCGCAGCCGTACCTGGTCGCCGGCCAGGTAGCCGGCGGTCGGCGGCAGATCATGGGTGGTCACCGACGACAAGCAGTACTCCCGCCAGCGTTCGGCCGGCAATGGTGTTCCAGCCGGCCCGCAATCTCGATCCTGCTCAAACCAGAGAATTGAGGTGCCCAGCAGGCCCCGCAATAGTAGATAGTCGCGTACCCACGGCTCGACGGTGCCGAGATCCTCACCGACGACAACCGCCCCGGCCCGGTGGGCTTCCAGGGCGACGATGCCGATCATCGCGTCGTGGTCGTAGCGCACATAGGTGCCTTGGGTGGGCGGTGCGCCGTCGGGGATCCACCACAACCGGAACAGCCCGATGATGTGGTCGATGCGTACCGCACCGGCGTGCCGCAACGCGGCCTGGATCAGCGCGCGAAACGGTCGGTACTCCTGCTCAGCGAGCCGGTCCGGCCGCCACGGTGGCTGCGACCAGTCCTGGCCGAGTTGGTTGAACTCATCCGGCGGCGCACCTGCGGTCACACCTTGGGCCAGCACGTCCTGCAGAGCCCAGGCGTCGGCCCCGTTGGGGTGCACGCCAACGGCGAGGTCTGCCATGATGCCCAGCGACATGCCGGCCCGGAGCGCCTGCGACTGCGCACTGGCGAGCTGCTCGTCCAGCTGCCACTGCAGCCAGCGGTGGAAATCGACGGCATCGGCGTGTTTGTCGACGAAATCGGCGACACCTGAGGCATCGGGATGCCGCAGCGATTTCGGCCATCGATGCCAATCATCGCCGTACGTCTCGGCCAGCGCGCACCAGGTGGCGAAGTCGTCGAGGGCGCGGCCCTCGCGGGTACGGAAGGCGGCGTAGGCCAGCTCGCGACCCGCCGACCGCGGCACCCGGTGCACGAGCTTGAGTGCTGCGCGTTTGGCCGCCCAGGCGCTGTCGCGGTCAATGGTGTCGAGCTGGTCGGCGTGCTGTTGCACGTTGGTGCGCAACCGTTGCACCCGGCCACGCTTGGGCAGATCGACGAGTTCCGGAATGGCCTCCACCCGAAGGTAGAGAGGGTTGACGAAGCGTCGCGATGTCGGCAGGTAGGGCGATGGTTCGATTGGCTTCGAGCGCCCAGCGGGCCCGGGAAGCGTAGCCGCATGCAGGGGATTGACCAGCACATAGCCGGCACCGTGCGCAGACGCCGACCACAGCGCGAGATTCGCCAAATCGGTGAGATCCCCGATGCCCCATGACTGCCGGGACCGCACGCTGTAGAGCTGGACGGCCAGGCCCCAGGCACGACGGCCTGCCAGCTTGTCCGGCAGCCCCAACCAATCCGGCGTCACGACAACAGCGGCGCTGGCCTGCGAGTCGCCCGAACGCAGATTCACCCGGTGGTAGCCGAGGGGCAGGTCGGCGGGCAACACGAAGCTGGCCTCGCCGATCCAGCGTCCGTCAAGATCGAATGGCGGGGTGAAATTGTCGACCTGCACCACCTCGGCACGTGTCGTGCCGTCCTCGAGCTGCAACCACACGTCGGCCGGAGCGCCATCGGTCACATGCACCCTGAACTGCGTCTGCTCTCCGGCGCGCATGACGATGGTCGCCGGCAATGGACGCGCCCAGTAGGATCGCAGCTGCGCGGCCAGGGCGTCATTGCGTTGCTGTTCGGTCTGGGCGGGAACGCCGAGGGCGGCAAGAGCAGCCACCAATGTAGCCTCGGAGACCAGCACCTGCCGGCCAGTCCAGTCCGTGTACTCGGTGGCAATGCCGAATCGTCGGGCAAGTTCGACCAGCGAAGGCGCGAGCTCGGTCATGTCGCCCATCTTGCGTCCGGCACCCGTGTGCGGGCGAGCGCAGGAATCTGAGCCTTCCGTCAGCACAGCACGGTTGGCTACCGAACACCACTACGTTGCAGGTCAACGAGGTAGACTGCGGAGCGGACAGTTCCACAGGCGGACTCGGTCATTCGCCGCTACCATGCCCAGTGAAGACACGACGAATCCTTGGGGGATCCGCGCAGTGGCAAATACCCAGGTCAATGTCCAGGTGTTCTGAGCAGACCGGAAGGTGATCTAGCGTGGCTGAAGAGAGCCGCGGGCAGCGGGGGTCGGGGTATGGCCTTGGGTTGTCCACGCGGACCCAGGTAACCGGTTATCAGTTCCTGGCGCGTCGAACCGCAATGGCGTTGACACGCTGGCGTGTGCGTATGGAGATTGAGCCGGGTCGGCGGCAGACGTTGGCGGTGGTGGCGTCGGTGTCGGCGGCGTTGGTGATCTGTCTGGGGGCGCTGTTGTGGTCGTTCATCAGCCCGTCCGGCCAGTTGAATGAGTCGCCGATCATCGCAGACCGCGATTCCGGTGCGCTCTATGTCCGTGTCGGTGACAGGTTGTACCCGGCGCTGAATTTGGCATCGGCACGGCTGATCACCGGGCGGCCGGACAACCCGCACCTGGTTCGGTCAAGCCAGATTGCCACCATGCCGCGCGGTCCGCTGGTGGGTATCCCGGGTGCGCCGTCATCGTTCTCGCCAAAGAGTCCACCCGCGTCGTCTTGGCTGGTCTGCGACACGGTAGCGACCTCGTCAAGCATCGGGTCGCTGCAAGGCGTGACGGTGACGGTCATCGACGGGACCCCGGACCTTACCGGTCACCGGCAGATTTTGAGTGGATCGGACGCGGTAGTGCTGCGCTACGGCGGAGATGCGTGGGTCATCCGGGAGGGGCGCCGGTCACGAATCGAGCCGACGAATCGAGCGGTGTTGTTGCCGCTGGGGTTGACGCCGGAGCAGGTTAGCCAGGCGCGTCCGATGAGCCGGGCATTGTTCGACGCTTTGCCGGTCGGGCCCGAACTGTTGGTGCCGGAAGTGCCGAATGCGGGTGGTCCTGCGACGTTCCCGGGCGCTCCCGGACCGATCGGGACGGTAATCGTCACACCGCAAATCAGTGGACCACAACAGTATTCGTTGGTCCTGGGCGATGGAGTGCAAACGCTCCCGCCGTTGGTGGCCCAGATCCTGCAGAACGCTGGTAGTGCGGGCAACACCAAGCCGTTGACCGTGGAACCCTCAACGCTGGCCAAGATGCCGGTGGTGAATCGGTTGGATCTCTCTGCGTATCCGGACAATCCCCTGGAAGTGGTGGACATTCGCGAGCATCCGTCGACCTGTTGGTGGTGGGAGCGGACGGCCGGTGAAAACCGGGCCCGTGTGCGGGTCGTGTCCGGGCCTACCATTCCGGTCGCGGCGACCGAGATGAACAAGGTGGTGTCGTTGGTGAAGGCCGACACGAGTGGCCGCCAAGCCGATCAGGTCTACTTCGGCCCCGACCATGCGAACTTCGTGGCCGTCACCGGCAACAACCCGGGGGCCCAAACGTCCGAATCGCTATGGTGGGTGACCGATGCGGGCGCGCGGTTCGGGGTGGAGGACAGCAAAGAAGCGCGTGACGCGTTGGGGTTGACCCTGACGCCGAGCCTGGCGCCGTGGGTGGCGCTGCGGCTGCTGCCACAGGGCCCCACGCTGTCACGAGCGGACGCGTTGGTGGAGCACGACACGCTCCCAATGGACATGACCCCTGCAGAGTTGGTGGTACCGAAATGAAGCGTGGTTTTGCCCGCCCGACACCGGAAAAGCCTCCGGTCATCAAGCCCGAGAATATTGTCCTATCGACACCGCTGAGCATTCCGCCGCCGGAGGGCAAGCCCTGGTGGCTGATTGTGGTTGGCGTCGTGGTGGTGGGCCTGCTGGGCGGCATGGTCGCCATGGTTTTCGCCAGCGGATCACACGTGTTCGGCGGCATCGGCTCGATCTTCCCGCTCTTCATGATGGTCGGGATCATGATGATGATGTTCCGCGGCATGGGCGGCGGCCAACAGCAAATGAGCCGGCCGAAATTGGACGCGATGCGCGCTCAGTTCATGTTGATGCTGGACATGCTGCGCGAGACGGCCCAAGAGTCGGCCGACAGCATGGACGCCAACTATCGGTGGTTCCACCCGGCGCCCAATACGTTGGCGGCCGCCGTGGGGTCACCCCGGATGTGGGAGCGCAAGCCCGACGGTAAGGACCTGAACTTCGGGGTTGTCCGCGTCGGCGTGGGAATGACGCGTCCCGAAGTGACCTGGGGTGAGCCGCAGAATATGCCGACCGACATCGAGCTGGAGCCGGTGACAGGTAAGGCGCTGCAGGAATTCGGGCGCTACCAAAGCGTCGTGTACAACCTGCCGAAAATGGTTTCGCTGCTGGTCGAACCCTGGTATGCGCTGGTCGGGGAACGCGAGCAGGTTCTGGGTTTGATGCGGGCGATCATCTGCCAGCTGGCGTTCTCCCACGGGCCTGACCATGTCCAGATGATCGTTGTCAGTTCCGATCTAGACCAATGGGACTGGGTGAAGTGGCTACCGCATTTCGGTGACTCGCGGCGGCACGACGCGGCGGGTAACGCGCGGATGGTCTACACCTCGGTTCGTGAGTTTGCCGCAGAGCAAGCCGAATTATTCGCGGGCCGTGGTTCTTTCACGCCTCGACACGCGAGTTCGTCGGCGCAGACCCCGACCCCGCACACCGTGATCATCGCCGACGTCGACGATCCGCAATGGGAGTACGTGATCAGCGCCGAGGGTGTCGACGGGGTGACGTTCTTCGACCTGACCGGCTCTTCGATGTGGACTGACATCCCGGAGCGGAAGCTGCAGTTCGACAAGACCGGCGTGATCGAGGCGCTGCCCCGCGACCGCGACACCTGGATGGTGATCGACGACAAGGCTTGGTTCTTCGCTCTCACCGACCAAGTCAGCATCGCCGAGGCAGAAGAGTTCGCGCAGAAGCTGGCGCAGTGGCGGCTGGCTGAGGCCTATGAAGAGATCGGCCAGCGGGTTGCCCACATTGGTGCCCGAGACATCTTGTCCTACTACGGGATTGACGATCCTGGCAACATCGACTTCGACTCGCTGTGGGCTAGCCGGACCGACACCATGGGACGGTCGCGATTGCGGGCGCCGTTCGGTAATCGCTCCGACAACGGCGAGCTGCTGTTCTTGGATATGAAATCGCTCGACGAAGGCGGCGACGGCCCGCACGGGGTCATGTCCGGGACGACCGGTTCCGGTAAGTCGACGTTGGTGCGAACCGTGATCGAATCGCTGATGCTCAGCCATCCGCCGGAGGAGTTGCAGTTCGTTTTGGCAGACCTCAAAGGTGGCTCGGCGGTCAAGCCGTTCGCGGGAGTGCCACACGTGTCGCGGATCATCACCGACCTCGAAGAAGACCAGGCGCTCATGGAGCGCTTTCTGGATGCGCTGTGGGGCGAGATCGCCCGCCGCAAAGCAATATGCGACAGCGCCGGTGTCGACGACGCCAAAGAGTACAACTCGGTGCGAGCCAGGATGCGTGCGCGCGGTCAGGACATGGCGCCGCTGCCGATGCTCGTGGTGGTCATCGACGAGTTCTACGAATGGTTCCGCATCATGCCGACGGCGGTCGACGTCCTCGACTCGATCGGCCGGCAGGGCCGCGCCTACTGGATTCACCTGATGATGGCGTCTCAGACCATCGAGAGCCGAGCCGAAAAGCTCATGGAGAACATGGGTTACCGCTTGGTGCTGAAAGCGCGTACCGCGGGAGCGGCGCAGGCGGCCGGGGTGCCCAACGCGGTGAATCTGCCCGCACAGGCCGGTCTGGGCTACTTCCGCAAGAGCCTCGAGGACATCATCCGATTCCAGGCGGAATTCCTGTGGCGGGACTACTTCCAACCCGGCGTCAGCATCGACGGCGAGGAAGCGCCTGCCTTAGTACACAGCATCGACTACATTCGCCCGCAATTGTTTACCAACTCGTTCACACCGCTGGAAGTTAGCGTGGGGGGTCCCGATATCGAGCCGGTAGTTGCCCAGCCCAACGGTGAGGTGCTCGAGTCGGACGACATTGAAGGCGGCGAGGACGAGGACGAAGAGGGGGTGCGCACCCCGAAGGTTGGGACGGTGATCATTGATCAGCTGCGCAAGATCAAGTTCGAGCCGTACCGGCTCTGGCAACCGCCACTAACCCAACCCGTCGCCATCGACGACTTGGTCAACCGGTTCCTCGGCCGCCCGTGGCACAAGGAGTACGGTTCGGCGTGCAATCTCGTGTTCCCGATCGGGATAATCGATCGCCCCTATAAGCATGACCAGCCACCGTGGACGGTTGACACCTCCGGGCCCGGTGCCAACGTGCTAATCCTGGGCGCCGGCGGTTCGGGCAAGACCACTGCGCTGCAGACACTCATCTGCTCAGCGGCACTGACTCACACCCCGCAGCAGGTTCAGTTCTACTGCCTGGCCTACAGCAGCACCGCGTTGACCACGGTCTCCCGCATCCCCCACGTGGGCGAGGTTGCCGGTCCCACCGATCCCTACGGTGTGCGCCGGACGGTGGCCGAGTTGCTGGCGCTGGTGCGCGAGCGCAAACGCAGCTTCCTGGAATGCGGAATCGCGTCGATGGAGATGTTCCGGCGCCGCAAGTTCGGCGGAGAGGCCGGGCCGGTACCCGACGACGGCTTCGGTGACGTCTACCTGGTGATCGATAACTACCGGGCCCTGGCCGAAGAAAACGAGGTGCTGATCGAGCAGGTGAACGTGATCATCAACCAGGGCCCCTCGTTCGGGGTGCACGTGGTGGTCACTGCCGACCGCGAATCGGAGCTGCGGCCGCCGGTGCGCAGCGGCTTCGGATCCCGTATCGAGCTGCGCTTGGCGGCGGTTGAGGACGCCAAGCTGGTGCGTTCTCGATTCGCCAAGGACGTTCCGGTCAAGCCGGGGCGCGGCATGGTTGCGGTCAACTACGTCCGCCTGGACAGCGACCCGCAGGCCGGCCTGCACACCCTGGTGGCTCGACCGGCGTTGGGCAGCACACCCGACAATGTCTTCGAGTGCGACAGCGTGGTCGCGGCGGTGAGCCGGCTCACCAGCGCCCAGGCTCCACCGGTGCGCCGGTTGCCGGCGCGGTTCGGCGTGGAACAGGTGCGGGAGCTGGCCTCGCGGGACACCCGCCAAGGCGTTGGCGCTGGCGGAATCGCCTGGGCGATATCGGAATTGGATCTGGCGCCGGTTTATCTGAATTTCGCCGAGAATTCGCACCTGATGGTGACTGGTCGACGCGAATGTGGCCGCACCACCACGCTGGCCACCATCATGTCCGAAATCGGGCGGCTCTACGCGCCGGGCGCCAGTAGCGCACCGCCTCCCGCCCCCGGGCGGCCCTCTGCGCAGGTATGGCTGGTCGACCCGCGCCGTCAGCTGCTGACCGCGCTCGGTTCGGACTATGTGGAGCGGTTCGCCTACAACCTCGACGGGGTGGTGGCGATGATGGGTGAACTTGCGGCGGCGTTGGCCGGTCGTGAGCCGCCACCGGGCCTGTCCGCCGAAGAGTTGTTGTCGCGGTCGTGGTGGAGCGGCCCAGAAATCTTCCTGATCGTCGACGACATCCAGCAGCTGCCGCCGGGCTTCGATTCACCGTTGCACAAGGCTGTTCCGTTTGTGAACAGGGCCGCCGATGTCGGCTTGCATGTGATCGTCACGCGCACCTTCGGTGGTTGGTCGTCAGCCGGCAGCGACCCGATGTTGCGGGCCCTGCATCAGGCCAATGCGCCACTGCTGGTGATGGACGCCGATCCCGACGAGGGCTTCATTCGCGGCAAGATGAAGGGCGGCCCGCTGCCCCGCGGTCGAGGCCTGTTGATGGCAGAAGACACCGGTGTGTTCGTCCAAGTGGCAGCCACCGAGGTGCGTCGGTAGTTCGGCCAAACCGATCAGCTCCAGCGTAGCGGCAAGTTCTTAAGCGCGAAGGACTTGGACGGGAACCGTATTTCGGGCGCGTAGTCCGGCGCGAGCTCGAAGTCGGGAATTTGATTCAGCCACTCGCCCACCAGCAGGGTGAGCTCTAAACGGGCTAGATGCGAACCCAGGCAACGGTGTGGACCGCCGCCAAATCCCCAGTGCCGGTGCACCTTTCCATCCATCACCAACTCGTCGGTGGACATCGCGTCGCTGCCGTCGCGGTTGACTGCGGCCATGCATAACCGCACTGGTGACCCCGCAGGCAGTGTCATGCCGCCGACGGTGACGGGCTCGGTGGTAACTCGCGGCGCCACCGGCGCCGATGGCTCCAGCCGGACGATCTCTTCGATGAAAACCCTGATCTGCTTGGGATTGTCGCGCAGCATGGCGCGCAGCTGTGGTCTGCGGGCGAGCTCGAGCAGCGAAAAGCCTACCGCTGCCGTCACGGTGTCCAGTCCCGCCAGTATCAGGAGGTGGCTCAAACCCAAAACCTCGATCTCGCTCAACGGGTCCTCGCCGATCTGCACTTGCGACAAGACGTCCGGCCCTGGGTTTCGCCGGCGTTCGGCGACCATGGCCGTGAGATACTCGAGCAGCTCGCGCGCCGCAGCGACATCGGCTTCGGTCGGGTGAGGTCGATCCGACATGGCGATGACGGCGTCTTTCCAGCCGATCAGACGGTCACGGTCTTCGAGCGGCAGGCCGTACAGGACGAGAAACAACTGAAACGGAAACAGATTCGCGAGATCGGCCATCGCCTCGCACTCGCCCCGGCCTGCGATGGCGTCGATCATAGCGACAGTGTGACGGCGCAGCGACGGTAGCGCCTTGCTCAAAGCGGCCGGGCTGAAGTATGGCTGCAGGATCCTGCGGTATCGGGTGTGCTCGGGCGGGTCGAACGCGAGCGGAACCACCGGCAGCGGATTTCCCGGAGGTTGCAGCGCTTTCCGCGACGAGAAAACCTTCGGATTCCGCAGCGCCGCGAGCACATCTTCGCGGCGCGTCAGGTAGTACCAGCCGTTCATGAACACCACGGGCCCCGCGTCGCGGAGGGTCTTCCAGCCGACACCCCGGTCAACGGCCATCGGTAACGTCGAATATTCGAGCCGCGGTAGATAAAACGAGCCGGCGTGGTCCTCGCCGGGGGTGGTCATGCGCTCAAGTCTTTCGTGTCTCCGTTCTTGTCGCAGGTCGCAGACGTAGCCAAGCGGTGCCGACCTAGCCAATATCGCACGTGGGCGTGCACCCACCATTGTGGTGTCGAGCGCATCTGGGGGCTCAGCGGCTAATCTTCGAAGCGAACTGTCCGGTCCAAGCTGGCGTGTGCTTTGGGCGGTAAAGGGAGGAAATCCCGTGAAAGTCCGTCTCGATCCATCGAGATGCGTGGGTCATGCGCAGTGCTATGCCGTCGATCCGGACCTGTTCCCGATCGACGACTCGGGCAACTCGATCCTGGCAGAGCACGAGGTGCGGCCCGAGGACATGCAGCTGACCAGAGACGGTGTGGCCGCTTGCCCCGAAATGGCGCTCATCCTCGAGGAGGACGACGCGGACTGACGATTCCGGGTCATACCACAAAATTAACGCTGGCCAAACGATCGTTTACGAGGAATGAATATTTGGCGTCATCGGCGCTGGAGGCCGGTATTGCAATCTAATGTGTTTTCTATGCAACAGTTGCGCAGCGACGCCGTTATCGACTAGCGGTGCTATATTCGGCGCCTTTTCGATGCCGAGCGCGCGTCTCGTTGGCCACGTTTGGTGGCAATGCTCATCAGGGCTCATCCGGATCGCCAACGCGATCGTGTGTGGAGAGGGAGGACTGGTTGGACTTCGGGGCGTTACCGCCGGAGATCAATTCGGGCCGTATGTATTGCGGTCC
>OBKH01000070.1_pt1 | contig 27039 bp, 22 predicted proteins | sample 1496241 | NCBI WGS metagenome assembly OBKH01 (sample SAMN03273953, study PRJEB22546) | soil metagenome | isolation source: rice field elevated CO2 plus elevated temperature | place: India: CRRI Experimental farm Cuttack,Odisha-753006 | collected 2013-12-17 | reverse complement strand
GCCGGGCAGTCGGACCTAGCTCGGCGACGATGCGGTCCCGCTGGGGTCCGCTGAGGAGCCGGGCAGTCGGACCTAGTTCGGCGACGATGCGGATCTCCGAGCGTCCTGAGCGGCCCGTTTGAGCCTTTGGTGTGGGTAATCTGTTTGCAGCCGGTTTGCGCAGGCCCGCCCTAGAGTGCGAGATTGTCAGTTGCCCACAGGCGAGGGAACGCCGGCGTACCGGAATTCACCTGGGATTCGGCAGTCGGCCGCGTCCTCTACCTACCGGGGCGGTCTCGATAGGGGCCGGGATAAGAGATGGAGCGTGGGCGCAGTTGGCTGACCCGAAAACGAAGGGCCGTGGCAGCGGCGGCAATGGCAGCGGCCGGCGACTGGTCATCGTCGAGTCGCCCACCAAGGCGCGCAAGCTGGCCTCCTACCTGGGCTCTGGCTACATCGTCGAGTCCTCCCGGGGGCACATCCGTGACTTGCCGCGGGCCGCGTCGGATGTACCCGCAAAGTACAAGTCGCAGCCGTGGGCGCGGCTCGGGGTCAACGTCGACGCCGACTTCGAACCGCTCTACATCATCAGCCCGGAGAAACGGAGCACCGTCAGCGAGCTCAGGGGCCTGCTCAAAGACGTGGACGAGCTGTATCTGGCCACGGATGGGGACCGTGAGGGCGAAGCTATTGCCTGGCATCTGCTGGAAACCCTCAAACCGCGCATACCGGTAAAGCGGATGGTCTTCCACGAGATCACCGAACCGGCGATCCGCGCCGCCGCCGAGCACCCCCGCGACCTAGACATCGACCTGGTCGACGCGCAGGAGACCCGGCGCATCCTGGACCGGCTGTACGGCTACGAAGTCAGCCCAGTGCTGTGGAAGAAGGTCGCCCCCAAGTTGTCGGCGGGCCGGGTGCAGTCGGTGGCCACCCGCATCATCGTGGCGCGCGAACGCGACCGCATGGCGTTCCGCAGCGCGGCCTACTGGGACATCCTTGCCAAGCTGGATGCCAGCGTGTCCGACCCGGACGCCGCGCCGCCCACCTTCAGCGCCCGGCTGACGGCCGTGGCTGGCCGGCGGGTGGCCACTGGCCGCGATTTCGACTCGCTGGGCACGCTGCGCAAAGGCGACGAAGTCATTGTGCTCGACGAGGGGAGCGCGACCGCGTTGGCCGCGGGCCTGGATGGCACGCAGCTGACCGTGGCCTCGGCCGAGGAGAAGCCCTACGCCCGGCGCCCGTACCCGCCGTTCATGACCTCCACGCTGCAGCAAGAGGCCAGCCGCAAGCTGCGGTTCTCCGCCGAGCGGACGATGAGCATCGCCCAGCGGCTGTACGAAAACGGCTACATCACCTATATGCGTACCGACTCCACCACGCTGTCGGAGTCGGCGATCAACGCCGCACGTACCCAGGCGCGCCAGCTCTACGGCGACGAGTACGTCGCGCCGGCGCCGCGCCAATACACCCGCAAGGTGAAGAACGCCCAGGAAGCGCACGAGGCTATCCGGCCCGCCGGTGAAACGTTTGCCACCCCGGACGCGGTGCGTCGCGAACTCGACGGTCCCAACATTGATGATTTCCGGCTCTATGAGCTGATTTGGCAACGCACCGTAGCCTCGCAGATGGCCGATGCGCGGGGCATGACGCTGAGCCTGCGGATCACTGGCATGTCGGGGCACCAGGAGGTGGTGTTCTCCGCGACCGGACGCACCTTGACGTTCCCGGGCTTCCTCAAGGCCTACGTGGAGACCGTGGACGAGCTGGTCGGCGGCGAGGCTGACGATGCCGAGCGGCGACTGCCCCATCTGACCCCGGGTCAACGGTTGGACATCGTCGAGTTGACCCCAGACGGCCATGCCACCAACCCGCCGGCCCGCTACACCGAGGCGTCGCTGGTCAAAGCGCTCGAGGAGCTGGGCATCGGCCGCCCGTCGACCTACTCGTCGATCATCAAGACCATCCAGGATCGCGGCTACGTGCACAAGAAGGGCAGTGCACTGGTGCCGTCATGGGTGGCGTTCGCGGTAACCGGTCTGCTCGAGCAGCATTTCGGTCGGCTCGTCGACTACGACTTCACCGCGGCGATGGAAGACGAGCTCGACGAGATCGCCGCCGGCAACGAGCGCCGCACCAACTGGCTCAACAACTTCTACTTTGGTGGCGATCACGGTGTGCCCGATTCGGTAGCCCGATCGGGTGGCCTCAAGAAGCTTGTCGGGATCAATCTCGAGGGCATCGACGCACGAGAAGTAAACTCTATCAAGCTTTTTGACGACACCCACGGACGCCCCATATATGTTCGGGTGGGCAAGAACGGTCCCTACCTGGAACGTTTGGTGGCCGGCGACACCGGTGAGCCCACGCCGCAGCGGGCCAACCTCAGCGACTCGATTACCCCGGACGAGCTGACTCTACAGGTGGCCGAAGAGCTCTTTGCCACACCGCAACAGGGACGGACTTTGGGCTTGGACCCAGAAACCGGCCACGAGATCGTGGCCAGGGAAGGCCGGTTTGGGCCGTATGTGACCGAGATCCTGCCGGAGCCTGCGGCTGATGCGGCCGCGGCCGCTCAGGGAGTCAAGAAACGCCAGAAGGCCGCCGGGCCCAAACCGCGCACCGGTTCGTTGCTGCGGAGCATGGACCTACAGACGGTCACCCTCGAAGACGCGCTGAGGCTGCTGTCACTGCCGCGCGTGGTCGGAGTGGACCCCGCCTCGGGTGAGGAGATCACCGCGCAGAACGGGCGCTACGGACCGTATCTAAAGCGCGGCAACGATTCTCGATCACTGGTCACCGAAGACCAGATATTCACCATCACGCTCGACGAAGCCCTGAAGATCTACGCAGAGCCGAAACGTCGTGGCCGGCAAAGCGCTTCGGCTCCGCCGCTGCGCGAGCTGGGAACAGATCCGGCGTCGGGCAAGCCAATGGTCATCAAGGACGGCCGATTCGGGCCGTACGTCACCGACGGTGAGACCAATGCCAGCCTGCGTAAGGGCGACGACGTGGCTTCCATAACCGACGAGCGCGCCGCCGAGCTGTTGGCCGATCGCCGAGCCCGGGGTCCGGCAAAACGGCCAGCCAGGAAAGCTGCCCGGAAGGTGCCGGCGAAGAAGGCAGCCAAGCGCGACTAGCCGCGTACTTCGCTGGAAACCTCTTCGGGTGCAGCCAGATTCATTGGCCTGGCTAGTTGGGTGGGTGCAGCACGTCCGCGGAGCTCAACCACCTCGCCAACATCCCAACACAATGCTTCGGCGTCCAGGGCGCCACTGACCGCGATCGCCGACGCCAGAACGTGGCCATCCTCGAGTTTGGCCAGTTCGGTGAGCCGGGCGGCCTCGTTGACCGGGTCGCCGATGACGGTGTACTCGAAGCGGGCTTGAGCGCCGATGTGGCCGGCGATGGCCCTTCCGGCCGACACGCCGATGCCGAACTCCGCGGAACCCAGCACTGGGATGAGTTCGTCGTGGAGCTCACGTGCTGCCGATAGCGCGGCACCAGCACCGTCGGGGTGTTCGATGGGTGCACCGAAGATGGCCAGCGCGGCGTCGCCTTGGAACTTGTTGACGAACCCACCGTGCCGGGCGACGGTTTCGACCACCACCCGGAAGAACTCGTTGAGCAGCTGGACCACCTCGGCGGGCGGTCGTGTCGCGGCCAGTTGCGTGGAGCCGACCAGATCCACGAACAGCACCGCGACGTCGCGTTCCTGACCGCCCAACTCGGTGCCGCGCTCCAGGGCCCGCCGGGCCACGTCTTCGCCGACGTAGCGACCGAACAAGTCACGCAACCGCTGCCGCTCGGACAGCTCGCGGACCATGTCGTTGAAGCCGGCTTGTAGCAGGCCCAGTTCGCTGGCGTCGTAAATCTGCATGTGGGCGTTGTAGTTGCCGCGCTGCACCTCGCTTAGCGCCCAGCGCAACTGGCGTAACGGGTCGGCGATCGACATGGCCACCAACAGGGTGCTGACGGATCCGATGCCCAGCGCGGCCAGTGCCATCATCAGGATGGGATTGAACAGCGCCTCTGGTGTGGCGTGCAGCAAGGCAATCTTGTCCGCCGCTACGGCCAGCACGATCGCCAGGAGTGGTACGCCGGTGGACGGAATCCACGCCAGCATCAGTCGCAGTATGACGCCGGGTGCGTTGACGTTTTCCGGCACACCGCTGCGCAGCGCCGCGACGGCCACCGGCCGTAACACCCGTTCAGACTGCAGGTAGCCGATGATGGCGGTGGCGGTGGCACCCAGCGCGGTGGCCACCGCCACGACGGGGGCCGCATGCTTGGCCACCGACCAGCTGGCGAGGATGAACACCCCGCCGCCGGTAGCCCAGACCGCCAGGCTGATCAGAGTGCGGTACAACGGCATGCGCAATGCGCGGCTGCGGGCCAGCTCGGTGGCGGCCGGATCAGGCTCGGTGAGCAGGTTGTCGCGGCGCTGCCATCGAAAGACCGGCATCAGCAGCTTCAGGTTCACCACGGCCCCGGCGAGGAACAAGATGATTACCGTGCTGACGAAGATCAGTAGGTTGACCGGTGGCAGATCCTGCAGTTGGATATTGTCCTGAGGCGGCAGGCCGTAGCGCAGGAATCCGAGCACGAACAATGCGCCGATGATGTCGGACTGCAGCATGCTCAGCGAGAACAGCGGCCACGGAGTGCGCACTACCCACCGGACGAATGCATGGATCCGTCTGGGTAGCGCCGCCGTGGTTGCCATTAGCCCACCGTATCGGGCGGCGGGGACTTGCCGGAAACCGACGAACGCCTCGGCATCCATCCAAATGGCGACGAAAGATCACGGAATTGTCGCGAAACGAACGCTGATCGGTATCTGTCGGCGCGGATAGCTACTGTTGCCGATGATGTCCGGGGTGTTTACGCGGCTGGTAGGCCAGCAAGCGGTGGAAGCCGAGCTGCTTGCCACGGCCAAGGCGGCCCGTCGTGATTCGGCTCACAGCGCGGGTGGCGGCGGGACTATGACACACGCGTGGCTGCTCACCGGTCCGCCCGGTTCTGGGCGCTCGGTTGCCGCGCTGTGCTTCGCGGCGGCTTTGCAATGTACGTCGGGCGGGGAGCCCGGGTGCGGGCGCTGCCGGGCGTGTACGACCACGCTGGCGGGCACCCACGCCGACGTACGCCGGGTGATTCCCGAAGGTCTGTCGATCGGTGTGGACGAAATGCGGGCCATCGTGCAAATCGCCGCGCGCCGGCCGACTACCGGGCACTGGCAGATCGTGGTGATTGAGGACGCCGATCGGTTGACCGAAGGCGCCGCCAACGCGTTGCTCAAGGTTGTCGAGGAGCCGCCGCCGTCGACGGTGTTCCTGCTGTGCGCGCCGTCGGTGGATCCCGAGGACATTGCGGTCACGCTGCGATCCCGGTGTAGGCATGTCGCGTTGGTGACTCCGTCGACCCACGCGATCGCGCAGGTGCTGAGCGACGGCGACGGGTTGGACCCCGACACGGCCAATTGGGCGGCGTCGGTCAGTGGTGGCCATGTCGGACGAGCGCGCCGGCTGGCCACCGATCCGCAGGCCCGGCAGCGACGCGAGCGGGCTTTGGGGCTGGCACGTGACGCCGCGACACCCTCGCGTGCCTACGCAGCCGCCGAGGAGTTGGTGGCCGGCGCCGAGGCCGAGGCCTTAGCGTTGACCGCGCAGCGTATCGAGGCCGAGACCGAAGAACTGCGGACGGCGCTGGGAGCCGGAGGTACCGGTAAAGGCACCGGCGCGGCGTTGCGTGGTGCCACCGGCGCGATGAAGGATCTTGAACGACGGCAGAAATCCCGGCAGACGCGGGCCTCGCGCGATGCGCTGGACCGGGCACTGATCGATCTGGCGACCTACTTCCGGGATGCACTGTTGGTCGCAGCCCACGCGGGTGGGGTGCGGGCCAACCACCCGGATATGGCCGACCGGGTTGCTGCGCTGGCCGCCCACGCCCCGCCGGAGCGGCTGCTGCGCTGCATCGAAGCGGTGTTGGCGTGCAGGGAAGCGCTAGCGGTCAACGTCAAACCGAAGTTCGCCGTCGATGCCATGGTCGCCACCATCGGCCAGGAACTGCGGTAGCGACCGCCGCAAACTTGGGCGGGCCGGCCCGCCTGCCGTAGACTCGTGCCGCCCGGCAAGCGGGCACCCAGGGGAAAAGCCGCCTTAGCTCAGTCGGTAGAGCGATTCACTCGTAATGAATAGGTCAGGAGTTCGATTCTCCTAGGCGGCTCCATCTTTGCAGGTCAGGTCGGTATATCACCCGGCCTGTTGCTCTTTAATGGCCTGAAGGCGCGGATAGGGCGCGAATACTCGTCCAGGGCGGCGGTGTAGTCGGGCACCGTCACGGACCGCTCGACGTAGTGCCGCCGGGTGATCTCGCTGCCGCTGTGCCCGGCCTGCTGGGCCGCGGCTTCCAGCCCTATCGAGCGTTCCACCGCGGTGACGACGGACTTGCGGATCGAGTGCGGGACAACCCATTTGAAGTCCTCTCCGCGGATCGCCCGCCAGTGGGTGCGACGTTGGCCTCGGACTAGCGGGTGCCGCGCCGGGCCGGAAACACCGGGTCGAACGGGATGACCAGTGCCCGCTGCTCGCGCAAAGCTGCGGCTCCGAACTCCGGGATGGTGACGGTGTAGGGGGCCCCACCGGCCTTGCGTCCAGTCACCTGGTGGGATTTCTTGTCGAGCCGGTGGGACGCCGTCGATTACAGGACCAACGAGACATGATGGTCGTACATCAGCGGTGGAGAACCGTGCTGTGCTTGACGGTCAACTTCCTGCAATGTCAGCGCTGTCGACTATCCTGGTCAGGACCACCAAATGAGATGAAGTGTTTGTCCAGGCGACCGAGTTGCAGAAGGTGAAGCGGCGCTTCAGGAATGTCAGGGCAACTCGCCGCAACACCGAGCTGGAGGGCACCCGCAGCACCGCCGCCACCCGTGCCGATCAGAACGACTACGCCCGCGGCAAGATCACGGCAGCCGAGTTGGGTGAGCGCGTCCGCCGCCGGTACAACATCCAGTAACCGGGGTGGAGTGCCGCATCCATGGGACACCGGCGATCACGAACGGAATTGGCAGGGCTACTTCATCCCCGCTATGTCCGTCTTGAGGAACCGGGTCGGCGCTCGAACGCATGCCGAACTGCGTGATGCCGAGAACGACCTCGTTGAGGCCCGGGTGATCGAACTCCGCGAGGATCCCAATCTGCTGGGCGACCGCACAGATCTCGCATACCTGCGGGCGATTCACCGCCAGCTGTTCCAGGACATTTACGTCTGGGCGGGAGATCTGCGGACAGTCGGCATCGAGAAGGAGGACGAGTCTTTCTGCGCGCCGGGCGGCATCAGTCGGCCCATGGAGCATGTGGCTGCGGAGATCTACCAGCTCGACCGGCTCAGAGCGGTCGGCGAAGGTGATCTCGCTGGCCAGGTCGCATACCGGTACGACTACGTGAACTATGCCCACCCGTTCCGCGAGGGCAACGGCCGCTCGACCCGCGAGTTCTTCGATCTCCTGTTGTCCGAACGCGGTTCTGGCCTCGACTGGGGGAAGACCGACCTGGAAGAGTTGCACGGCGCTTGTCACGTGGCGCGCGCCAACTCTGATCTCACGGGCCTGGTCGCGATGTTCAAGGGGATCCTCGACGCCGAGCCCACTTACGACTTCTGATCGCACTAACCTCCTGATGCCGATCAGCGATACCGAACGTTGTGCCACGCCGCCGGTAAGCGTCCCGCAGCGTGGTGGGTTTAGGGGTTGTTGCGGAGTGGCTCCGATGAGGTAGGGGCCGTCGGCGAGATCGTCGGTGTGTACCGCCAAGCACGCACCGAAGGAGATCCCGCCGATGGCCTTGCCACAGTCTGCCCTGTCCGAGTTGCTCGACGCGTTCCGCACTGGTGATGGCGTCGACTTGATCCGTGATGCCGTCCGTCTGGTGTTGCAGGAACTCAGCGAGCTCGAAGCCACTGAACGGATCGGCGCTGCCCGTTATGAACGCAGCGACACTCGGGTGACCGATCGCAACGGTGCCCGATCGCGGGTGCTGTCCACGCAGGCCGGTGACGTGGAACTGCGAATCCCTAAGCTGCGCAAGGGCTCTTTCTTCCCGGCGATCCTCGAGCCGCGCCGGCGGATCGATCAGGCCTTGTACGCGGTGGTGATGGAGGCCTACGTGCACGGTATCTCTACCCGTGCGGTCGACGACCTGGTCGAGGCGATGGGTGTGGAGACCGGCATCTCCAAATCCGAGGTGTCGCGGATCTGTGCCGGACTCGACGAGATCGTCGGCGCGTTCCGCACCCGCACGCTCGGGCACATCGAGTTCCCCTACGTCTACCTCGACGCCACCTATCTCAACGTGCGCAACGGTACTGGCCAGGTGGTGTCGATGGCCGTCATCGTTGCCAGCGGCATCGCCGCCGACGGGTCACGCGAGATCCTCGGCCTCGACGTCGGCGACAGCGAGGATGAGACCTTCTGGCGCGGGTTCCTGACCTCGCTCAAGGGGCGCGGCCTCGGTGGTGTCCGGCTGGTGATCAGTGACCAGCACGCCGGGCTGGTGAAGGCGTTGAAGCGCTGTTTCCAGGGCGCTGGGCATCAGCGCTGTCGGGTGCACTTCGCGCGCAATCTGCTCGCCCACGTGCCCAAGGACAAGGCCGACATGGTCGCCAGCATGTTTCGAATGATTTTCTCGGCACCCGACGCCGAGGCGGTGCACGCGACCTGGGAGGGGGTCCGTGATCGCCTCGCCGCGTCGTTTCCCAAGATCGGCCCGCTGATGGACGACGCCAGGGCAGAAGTATTGGCGTTCACCGCATTTCCCAAGGCGCACTGGCAAAAGATCTGGTCGACCAATCCATTGGAGCGCATCAATAAGGAGATCAAGCGACGCTCCCGCGTCGTGGGGATCTTCCCGAATCCTGCAGCCGTGATCCGCCTTGTGGGCGCCGTCCTGGCCGACATGCACGACGAATGGCAGGCCAGCGAGCGCCGCTACCTCTCCGAGGCCTCTATGGCGCTGCTCTACCCCGATAGCGATAATGCTGTGGTCGCCGCAATCAGCGGCGGCCAGTAGGCACCGACGAACTCAACGTCGAAGCCCACCACTCCGCGGGACTCTGCCCCGCGCCGTCCAGCCGGTGTCATGGCGGGTCTCTTCACGCCCCCGGCTTCCGGTGCCGCGACACTTCAGCGTGCTGCGCGAGATGCTGCCCCGGACGCGCGCTGGCTACTCGCGGTCTCCGACCGCAACGGGATCGTCAGCACTTCGGCGACGACGTGCAACTACCCGCCCGCTGCGAAAGACTCTGCGCAAGACGGGTTTAGGCACGCACTGGCCGCTGCCATCGCTGCGGACATCGATGAAGCACTCCGTCACGGCTACGGAGATCTGCTTGAGCTTGCGTACCCGCTCATGAGCTGGCCGCGCCGGGGCGTTTTTGGCGGGCCGACCCCGGCCCCACGTGGGCTCGCTACGCGACAGTGCCCGCCCCGGACAGTTCACGTTGACCGGGTGAGGCCAAACGGCGCCGAGCGTGAACTGAGGGCGAGATTCCGGCCGATTCTCCGCCCTCAGTTCACGCTGGGCGACGGCGCTAACGGGCTGCCCTTGGCCGCGTGCACCAAGACGGGTGCATACGTGCCGCACTTGCCATACTCACCCATCGCGGTGGACCCCCAACCCAGTGCCGGTCAACAAGGGCCTTCCTGATGGATTGGTGCCAGCAACCTCCATCATGCGAAGAGATTCCCTATTGGTTGTCAAGGGGTTCTGCATCTGATGTGGGTGCGTGTTTTGGGCACTATGTCAACGGCAACCGAAAACTGATCAGGTGTCGGCAATCGAAAATTGACCAGCTTGGTTTCATTGGTCGTCGGCCGTGACGGTGGGGACGCGGCCGAGGTCTCGGTCTTTGATGCGGTAGCTGTCTCCTTTGAGTGCGATGACTTCGGCGTGGTGCACGAGTCGGTCGATCATGGCCGCGGCTACGACGTCGTCGCCGAATACTTCGCCCCAGCGCCCGAAGGGCTTATTTGACGTGACGATGAGGCTGGCCCGTTCGTAGCGGGACGACACCAATTGGAAGAACAGGTTGGCGGCTTCGGGTTCGAAGGGGATGTAGCCCACTTCGTCGACGACCAGCAGCGGGTATCGGGCCAGCCGAATCAGTTCAGATTGCAGGGTGCCGCTGTGGTGGGCGGCGGCCAGACGATCAACCCATTGCGAGGCGGTGGCGAATAGGACGCGGTGGCCGGCCTGGCAGGCGCGGATCGCGATCCCGATTGCTAGGGTGACGAAGTCCAGGGTGCCCAGATGCGCTATGGTGTCGCGTTTGAGACCGCGGGCGTGGTCGAAGTCGAACTCCTCCAACGACTTGCGCGATGGGAAGCGGGCGGCCCTGATGCGTCCTTCGCCGCCGTGGGATTCGCGGGCCGACACCTCGCGTTGCAGACACGCTGCGAGGAACTCCTCATAGCTCCAAGTCTTGGTGCGGGCGCGGTCAGCGAGCTGCTCGATGGCCCCGCGCAGGGTGGGGGCTTTCAGCGCCCGGGTCAGATACGCCAGCTCGGCGGCCACATCGCGGCTGTTGGTAGCGGTCTTGGCTGCCATCAGGCCACCGGCCCGTCAAGGCCCAACACGGTGTCGTAGGTGGTCAGGAGACGTTGTTCGACCTCAACGTGGTGGGGTGGACCGACGATGTCGAACCGTTTGCGTCGCAGCAGTTTGGCGGCCACGACATGCTCGGGATCGCTGATCGTCTGGTGTTTGGCCCAGATGCGGTCATGATCGGCGACCAGGGTGCCGCCACACCAGACCCGGACCCGGCTCAGATCTGCGGTGATCTCGATGCGCCGGCCGATCGCGACCGGATGCACCGAGTAGTCGTTGCCGTCGAGGCGCACGTAATGATCGCGCGGCAGCCGTGTCGAGGTTCGCCACCCGATGCTGGGCCCGACCGGCGGCAATGTCAGCATCGCTGCGGTATCGGCCTCGATGCGATCTGCCGGTCGACATCCCAGCACTCGGTGCTGGCGGTGATTGGCCCGCACCAGCCAGGCCTGCAACTGGGTATTGAAATCCGCCGGAGAGGCAAAGACCCGACCCGGCAAGAACGCCCGCTCCAGGTAGTCGTGGAAACGTTCGACCAGCCCCTTGGCTTCGGGATCACCGGTTTACAGATCCACACTTTGGCGGCCAGGGTGCCGCGGAAGGCATGGCATGCCGCAGTCAGTTCAGGTTGGCGCGCCCACCACCGCCCGACCGCGCCCTCGCCGTCCCACACCAACACCCTTGGAACGGCGCCCAACGTCGAAAGATGCTGCCACCACCCGGCATACAAGTCTTCGGCGGTGCGTGTCGGGATCAACAGCGCCGAGGCCCACCGCGAATACCCACACACCATGGTCAGCACAGGTAACGCCGTGGCGGTGCGGACCTGGCCGTACCCCACCGGCACAACGACATCGGGGAACCAGAAGTCGCACTGCCCGATCTCACCGGCCACATATGTCGCGCGACGCCGGATCCGGCGGCAGATACAGCGGCCGCAACTCGCGTACTCGCCCGCTGAGCGTCCGGATCGAATACCACCAACCGATCCGCTCGGCGATCACCGTCGCAGGCATCCGCGGATAGGCTGCCAACAACTCCCGGATCCGCGGCTCGGCCTCATCTGCAACCGAGCCCTTCGCCGCACGCTGGTACTTCGGCGGCCCATCGGAGGCCAACGCCGACTTCACCGTGTTCCGCGAAATCTTCAACACCCGCGCGATCTCCGAAATCGGCAACCGCTCCGACCGGCGCAACCGCCGGATCTCGGCCCAATCCTCCACGCTCAACACTCGCTTCCTCCTTGGCCCATAGCCAAGGCTCTCCAGGAAGCTGGTCAATTTTCAGTTGCCGCGCTCTGGTCAGTATTCAGTTGCCGCCGCCACACTACAAGAGATACAAGCCTGATTACCGCCAAGATCATCTCGGTGATACTGCTGGTGCAGCTCATCGAGCCGGTCGCTTTCTGCATTGGCTTCGAGCATCCACCGACCATTCGCAACTGCATGAGCGTGCGAACTCAATGGCCGATTGATTGTTGTATGCGTTGTACTGCAACGCTTTAACGAACCACTACGGACGGTCGAATACGCGCGGCCGCCACGTTTGAGCGGCTGTGGCGACCGGCGTTGAGGTCAGGCCGGTGCCAGAAATCCCACCGGCGCCGCTCCGATGCACAGCGAAAGCGCGGTGGTGTTGGCTCGCACCGTGATTGCGTCGCCGGCCCCTGGTAGCCGGGCGTACACCCGATTGAGACCCGGATGCACCGGAACCTTCCGCTCAGGTCCGTCAGAAAGTGCCAGCGCCATCGAGCCGTCGCTGTTGGCCAGGTAGTTGAGTTCGACGGTCCAGTCGCCGGGCAGCAAGGGGCCGTCGAGGATCAGACGTTCCGGCCGGTCCGGCTGGACGAAGTAGCCGCACTGCGGCACCGGCCCCGCGATGATCGTCCGGACCCAGGTCACTTTCGCGTCGACCAGCCGACCTGTGCTGGTGAACATTCTCAATTGTGTTGTTGTCGTAGCGAATTCCGGTCGGACGCGCAGCAGGGCGAACATGTGGCTGGCCAAGTTCTCCGGCCAGGCCACTCGTTGCAACACCAGCGGATCGACTTCCTGATCCAGTAGCGGCGCACCTGACGCGGCCGCGGCCAGACTTGCCTGGGCGTTCTTCAGGTATCCCTCGGTGGGGTTGTCACGCCAACTGGCCAGAAACGTCGCGGTCGAATACAGGCTGCTGGTCAAAAACAACACGGCCGAAGCGACTGTCGCAACGGCTCGGGCCGGCGAGGCGTCCAGCCAGCGGGTGCCGGCGCGATTGGGTGCCTGCAGCGCGACGGCGGCTAGCAGCGCCAGCACGACGACAAGATCCGGGAAGTACCGGAGGGTCTGGGCCAACTCGAGCGCGGTGAACGGCGACGAGCGCATCAGAAAGATCGGCACCTGGCAGGCCACCGCGTAGCCGGCCGCGGTCAGCCACACCGGGCCGATGCGTCGCTTGCGGACCAGTGACAGCGCAAGCACTGCGATCAACACCAGCCAGCCGAGCACCATCACCACCGCCGGGGGAGTGGCCCACGGGGATGCCGGAGCCCAGCGCGCCCAGTCCCACGGCCCGCCGGCCAGTGCCGGCACTATGCCGTGGGTGACCGAACGGCACAGCAGATCCCACGTCATCGACAGATCGGAACTCCATCGCCGTTGATCCACCACCGCCAGATAAAGGGCTACCCAGCCGACGGTCAGTGCCAGCGACGGCGTCCACAACCGGACACCGGCCCGCCACACCGTCGCCAAAGCTGACCGGTCGCCGCGCACATGGCACTGCAGCGCGGCCACCGCGAAGGAGACGAACGGGATCACCGCGGCCTTCTCGAAGAACAGCAGGCCACCGAGGTAAACCAGGACACCGGTGACGGCGTAGCGGTGGTTGCCGGTCCGCACCAGCAGGATGGCATCGGCGCACACCCACGCCAGCGCGGCCAGCATCGGCAGCGAGTTGAGCGCAGCCGCCCACCACGCGAACCCCGGCACCGCTAGCGGTGTGAACAGCGCGAACGTCAATGGGATCAGGAGTACCGGCCGCCAGCTCGATATCACATACAACGCGCGCAGCAACGCCAGCGACTCCAGCAGCTGCAGCACCACCAGGCTGATCGCTGGTCCGGTCCACACCAGGGGTGCCACCCGGATAATGGCGCCCGCAACCAGGAAGGCACCGGGCATCACGTGGCCGTCGTGGTCGTCGAACAGGTACGACGGCGACAACAGGCCCCCAGTGCCGGCCCTGCCGACGAGGATCAAGTCGTCCCAATAGAAATAGCCCCCAAATGCCAGCACCACGCGAACCACCAGCTGCACCGTGATCAGCAATACGGCGACCAGGGCGACCCGAGGCATACGGGGCGCTGGCATGGGCCGCCGGTATGGTGGGCCGGTGCGCGCACTGGTCACTGGGGCGGCCGGATTCATCGGCTCGACGTTAGTCGACCGGTTGCTGGCAGATGGTCATTCGGTGGTGGGATTGGACAACTTCGCGACCGGCCGGGCGACCAACCTCGAGCATCTGGCCGACAACTCCGCACACGTCTTCGTCGAAGCCGACATTGTGACCGCCGATCTACACGCCATCCTCGAGCAGCACCGGCCCGAGGTGGTATTTCACCTGGCGGCCCAGATCGATGTCCGCCGTTCGGTGGCTGACCCGCAATTCGACGCCGCGGTCAATGTCATCGGCACGGTGCGCCTAGCCGAGGCCGCGCGGCAGACCGGTGTCCGCAAGATCGTGCACACCTCCTCGGGAGGATCGATCTATGGCACCCCGCCGGAGTATCCAACCCCTGAGACAGCGCCCACCGATCCGGCCTCGCCGTATGCCGCGGGCAAAGTGGCCGGCGAAATCTACCTGAACACCTTTCGACATCTCTACGGCCTGGACTGCTCGCATATCGCACCGGCTAACGTCTACGGTCCTCGCCAGGACCCACACGGTGAAGCGGGTGTGGTAGCGATCTTCGCGCAGGCGCTGCTCTCGGGCAAACCCACCAGGGTGTTCGGCGACGGCACCAATACGCGCGACTATGTGTTTGTCGACGACGTGGTCGACGCGTTTGTCCGGGTGTCCGCGGACGTCGGCGGTGGGCTGCGCTTCAACATCGGCACCGGTAAGGAAACGTCGGACCGCCAACTGCATTCGGCGGTGGCCGCGGCTGTCGGCGGGCCCGACGACCCTGAGTTCCACCCGCCGCGGCTAGGCGATCTTAAGCGGTCCTGCCTTGACATCGGCTTAGCCGAACGGGTTTTGGGCTGGCGTCCGCAGATCGAGTTGGCCGACGGCGTGCGTCGCACGGTCGAGTACTTCCGGCACAAGCACACTGATTGATCAGAGCCTGACCGAAGTCTGCAGACGGTCCGCTACGGCGTCCAAGAACGGATGCCGGTCGGCGTCGAGATAGTCGGCCGGCGGTCGCCAGTCGATTCGGCCCATCTTTCCGGCGTATAGCCCGTAGCCGATCAGTTCCTGTAGCCGAGGTTCAAAGCAGCGCACCAACTCTCGCGGGATGGACAGCTGTTGATTGACCTGCTGGCGCACGAACCCCACGCAGAAGTTGATGGTCAATGCCGGCCGCGGGGCATCGGTGCGGTTCGCTGCGGCGGTATGCCACAGGCTGCCATTCCAGATCAACGCGTCGCCCGCATTGATCTCGACCGGCTTGCCCTCCGGGTATGGCGGCGACGGCCGCTCGGGCCAGCGATGTGAACCGGGCACCACTTGGGTGGCGCCGTTGTCGGCGGTGAAATCGCACAGCGCGATCAACGCGTTGCACAGCAGCGGTTGATGCGGCCGCGGCAGCGGATACATTTCGTCGTCGCAGTGCAAGCGCTGAGCCACCGCGCCCGGCAGCTGGTTGCTCGTCATACACCACGACAACAGGCAGTCGCGGCCAAGCACACCCTCGATGACCGGCAGCAGCTTGGGGTGTACCGGCAGCGCCTCGTAGCGGGTGCCGTGCAGCAACAAGTTGTCGATGCGCACCCAGTCGTGGTCGACCCGGTCGACCGGGACATGGCCGGGCCGCGCCAGGCCCTTGACGACGGTTGTGGAGTTGGCGATGACGGTCGGTAGCTCCCGTTCCAGCCGACGGGTATCCGCTAGGTATGCGGCAACCGAATCGGCGTCGAGGACATCCTCGACTACGGTGTAACCGAACTCGTCGATCTCGCCGACCAGGCGTTCGACCGATGAGCTCTGAGTCATCAGGCCGGCAGCAGGTCTATTTCCGGTTCGCCCTCGTCGCGGTCGTCAGATGATGTGGTGACGTCGTCAGGGTCGGACATATCGCCTCCTGCTGGTCAGAGATGCAGTAACTCTAAGAACTGTAGGCCGCCGGGTCCTTCCTGGCTACGGTCTGCGCAGATCGAATCGCGGCTTAATTCGGGCGCCTGTGCGCCCTCAAGTGGCTGGGTCTTACCGGCACTGTTCGGGCGCCTGTGCGCCCTCAAGTGCCAGAGCCCGGGCGATGCGCGCGTAGCGTAACTCGAGGTCCTTGAACCGCATGTAGGTGCTCAGTGTGGTGAAACTGAACGCCATCACCAGTGCGTAGAGCATCAGGTCGGTGCCGCGGCGCACCCCAAACCAGTTTGCGACCACTGTGGTGTCGTCCGGTCTCAGCACGGCATAGATGCCGGCGAGCACGAACAAGACATAGCCCACCTTGACCCAGGCACGCGACCGCGCGCTTCGGCGCGACCGCAACAGGTAGAACAGCAACCCGATGATCGACGCGATCAACAGCACCTGGATCCAGTTCATCGTGGCATCCTCCCTCGCAGAAACCCGTCGAAAATGATGTTGACGCCGTTGAGCAGCGGTTGGCCTTTCGACTTCGAATACTCGGTGTAGAGCACCTCGACCGGTTCTTCCGCTACCCGCCAATGGTTTTCGGCGATCAACATGATGAACTCGGTGGCGTGGCTCATGCCGCTCATGGTGATGTTCAGCCCGTCGGCCACGGTCTTGTTGAACACCCTCAGGCCATTGTTGGTGTCGGTCAAGCCAAGTCGGCGGCCTCGACGGCTCAACCGCGCTCCTGTCTGCAGCACGATCCGCTTCATCAGTGGCGGTCGGCTGGCCGAAGCTTTGCCCACGGGCCGGCCGAACCGCGTTCCGATCACCACATCGACGTCACCTGCGCCGAGCCGGTCGACCATTGCGGCCACGTCTTTGACGCGGTGCTGGCCGTCGCCGTCAAAGGTGGCAAAGACCTGGGCGCCCGGCTGCTTGCGGGCGTACTCGATTCCGGTCTGAATGGCCGCCCCCTGGCCCAGGTTGATCGGATGGCGTACGAGGTGAGCACCGGACCGCCGGGCGATGTCGCCGGTGCCGTCGGTGCTGCCGTCGTCCACGCAGACGACGTGGTCGAAGACTGACCGCACATCGGTGACGACCTTGCCGATCACGGCGGCTTCGTTGAAGGCGGGAATGACGACCCAGACGTCCGAGTAGTGCGTTTCAGTGTCCATTTTCGAGGCCATTTAAGCCCACAAGTTACACGTTGGTCCGGGGCTGATCGGCCGCTTACTCGTCCGTCCGCGCCAGCGCCACCAAATGGACGCCGATTCCCACCAGCGGACCGCATAACAACGCGACCACGGTGCGGGTCTCCAAGGACAGCGGCAGCAGCAGCAACAAGCCCGACCCAACCGTCGCACCAACCCAGCCCAGCGAATACGCCCGGTGCAGTGCGGCCGCGACCGCGGCGGCACCGGTGAGTGTCAGCATTGCGATCGCCACCGCGGCCGCCGTCAACCAGGCCAGCAATGCGCTGCTGGACTGGTATTCCGACCCGAACGCGACGCGCATAATCCATGGACCTACGACGCCGGCCGCCAGCATCCCGACTGCGCCAACGCCGCCGATGAGCGCCGCCGGCGCGATTAGCGCCCGAATCCGCTCGGTGCGTTCATCGACGAAATGCGCGATGAGGTTGCCTTGCATGGCGGTCAGTGGCACCAGCAGTGGCGCCCGGGTTAACGTCACCGCAAGGATGACAACGCCTCCCTGCGCGCCCAGTTCATTGGAGGTTAGCTTCAGCAAGACCGGAAACCCCATCACCAATATCGCGCTGGCACCGGCCGCGATGATCGAATGGGCGGCGCCCCTCAGGAATGTCGCAGTAGCGCCGGGCGTCATCAAGCGGGCGGCCGCGCGTGTCGGGGGTGAGGTCATCAACATGATCAGCCAGGCAACCGAACCCGCCACGGTTGCCCAGATGAACCCGACCAGCTGCCATCCGATCACGAACGTGGCCGCGGCGACCACCACCCGGATGACCGCGTCGGCCACCATCAGCGCGCCGTACTGGGTCCACCGGTTGGTGCCGGCCAGCATGCCCAGCAGGGTGGCGTGTAGGCAAAACCCAGCCAGCCCGATGCTGAGCAATGCGACCGATAGCCAGCGCGCCTCGGCGAATACCCGCCCGCTCCACAACGGTGAGCTACCGGCGATCACGACCAACGAGCCGAGGCCGACCATCCCGGAGACCCGCAGCGGATGGGTACGGCGGCCGTCTGCAGAGACGTCCAAGTACCCCAGCGAGCGGACCTCGCGGGTGGTTTCTTGCAGCAGGCCGTTGGCGGCCCCGGTGACCAGTCCGAATGCGCCCCAGAACACCCCGAATACCGAGAAGCCGTTGGGAGCCAGGTTGCGGGCCGCCAGATAAATCACCGCGTAGCCGCACAGCGCGGTAACCGCGGCCGCCGTGCCGACCCGGGCTACGCTGCCGCTTGCGATAGCTCCGCCAGAGGCGCCCGAGGAGCCAACAGGAGATGCCGTATCGCCGACTTCGGTCACCGCGGCGGCGCCAACGGCCAACCGACATGGATCGTCACGACTGAAAATAGTAGGCGGGCCGGTTGGCCGCGCTGCGCGGCGCGAGCCTGACCAATTGATGTCGGTTCGTCGCTATTGTGGGGTTTTTCCTCGGAAGGATCCATGTCAACGTTCCGCATCTTCGGCTTCTCGCTGCTGATGACGGTGGTGGCGTTGGTTACCGGATATTTGCACGGCGGGCCGACCGCCCTGTTCTTGCTGGCGGTTCTGGCGCTCCTTGAGGTATCGCTGTCGTTCGACAACGCCATCATCAACGCCGCGATTCTGCAGCGGATGAGCCCGTTTTGGCAGCGGATGTTCCTGACCATCGGGATTCTTATTGCGGTGTTCGGGATGCGGCTGGTGTTCCCGCTGGCCATCATCTGGACCACCGCGGGCCTGGACCCCGTCCGCGCAATGGAGCTGGCGCTTCGTCCACCGGCCCATGGCGCGCTGGAATTTGCGGACGGATCGCCCAGCTATGAAAAACTGATCACCGCTGCGCATCCGCAGATCGCGGCGTTCGGCGGCATGTTCCTGCTGATGCTTTTCCTGGACTTCGTCGTTCACGACCGCGATATCAAATGGCTGAAGTGGATTGAGGTCCCCTTTGCCCGCATCGGTCGACTCGGTCAGGTCCCGGTGATAGTGGCCAGTGTTGGGTTGGTCCTTGCCGGCGCGCTGTTGACACACTCCAGCGATCAGCGGGGTACGGTGCTGATCGCCGGCCTTTTGGGCATGGTGACCTATCTTGTCGTCAACGGGATCAGCCGGGCGTTCCGGCCGGCGGGGTTGGGTGAAGCCACGCCGGGCGTGCAGGCGAGGCAGGCGGCCGGAAAGGCTGGTTGCGCGTTGTTCCTGTATCTGGAGGTGCTCGACGCCGCCTTCTCTTTCGACGGCGTCACCGGGGCCTTTGCGATCACTACGGACCCGATCATCATCGCGCTCGGCCTTGGTGTGGTGGGTGCGATGTTTGTCCGGTCGATCACGATCTATCTGGTGCGACAGGACACACTGGACCGGTACGTGTACCTGGAACACGGCGCACACTGGGCGATTGGCGCGCTCGCCATAATCTTGCTGTTGTCCATCGACCACCGATTCGCCGTCCCCGAGTGGGTCACCGCTTCGGTGGGGGTGGTTTTTATCGGGGCGGCGTTCACCGAGAGTGTGCGGCGCAATCGCCTAACAGTCAGGTCCCCCACGAAGTTCGGATCATGACCGGCGGAGGGTGCCAAGGCGCGGGGCGGGCGCCCTAAGCCCAAATCAGTGTGTACCGGCCTTGAAGCGCTCCACTGAACGCTGCACCTCTGCCTCGGCTTCGGCGCGGTCGACCCAGTCGGCCGCCTTGACGAACTTACCTGGTTCCAGGTCCTTGTAGTGCACAAAGAAATGCTTGATCGCATCCAGCTCGAAAGCCGGAACGTCCCCGATGTCTTGGACGTGGTCCCACCGGGGGTCACCGGCTGGGACGCACAGCACTTTGTCGTCGCCGCCGTGCTCGTCGACCATCCGGAACATCCCCACCGGCCGCGCCGCCACCAGCACCCCGGGGAAGACCGGCTGCGGTAGCAGCACCAGCGCGTCCAGCGGGTCGCCATCGTCACCTAGGGTGTCCTCGATGAAGCCGTAGTCGGTCGGGTAGGCCATCGGGGTGTACAGGTACCGGTCCAGACGAACCCGCCCCGTCTCATGGTCGACCTCGTATTTGTTGCGCTGGCCCTTGGGAATTTCGATGGTCACGTCGAATTGCACGCGTCGGCTCCTTCAGATCAGAGTGCATGGGACAACGGGCAGGTCCAATGCGTCCGTGGACACCCTAGTCGAGCCGGTACCGTGGCAGCGTCGCCCGGCCGGTTCGGCAGAATGGGACCGGAAAGGCAGGAGAGCTCATGGGTCCCACACGCTGGCGGAAATCCACGCACGTGGTCGTCGGCGCGGCCGTGCTGGCGTTTGTCGCCGTTGTGGTGGCGGCCGCAGCGCTGGTCACTACTGGTGGTCACCGGGCTGGCGTGCGCGCACCTGCGCCTCCACCGCGGCCACCCACAGTCAAGGCGGGAGTGGTCCCTGTGGCGGACACCGCTGCGACACCGAGTGCCGCTGGCGTGACCGCGGCGCTTGCGGTGGTGGCGGCCGATCCTGATCTGGGCAAGTTAGCAGGTCGGATCACCGATGCCCTGACCGGACAAGAACTTTGGCAGCGGCTAGACGACGTGCCCTTGGTGCCGGCTTCGACCAACAAAATCCTGACGGCGGCGGCGGCTCTGCTGACACTGGACCGACAGGCCCGGATCAGCACGCGGGTGGTGGCCGGCGGCCAGAACCCCCAGGGACCTGTCGTGTTGGTGGGCGCGGGCGATCCGACGCTGTCGGCAGCGCCGCCCGGTCAGGACACCTGGTATCACGGCGCGGCTCGCATCGGTGACCTCGTCGAACAAATTCGCCGCAGCGGTGTGACGCCCACCGCCGTGCAGGTGGACGCTTCGGCGTTTAGCGGTCCGACGATGGCGCCGGGTTGGGATCCGGCCGATATCGACAACGGTGACATCGCGCCGATCGAAGCGGCGATGATCGACGCCGGGCGTATCCAGCCGACCACCGTCAATTCGAGACGGTCCCGCACCCCGGCGCTGGATGCCGGTCGGGAGTTGGCCAAAGCCCTTGGCCTGGACCCCGCGGCGGTGACGATCGCATCGGCTCCGGCCGGCGCGCGGCAGCTGGCCGTGGTGCAGTCGGCGCCGTTGATCCAGCGACTGTCTCAGATGATGAACGCCTCCGACAATGTGATGGCCGAGTGCATCGGCCGCGAGGTAGCGGTCGCGATCAACCGGCCGCAGAGCTTTAGTGGCGCGGTCGACGCGGTGACCAGCCGATTGAACACCGCACACATCGACACCGCCGGCGCTGCGCTGGTGGATTCTAGTGGATTGTCGCTCGACAACCGCCTGACCGCTCGGACGCTCGATGCAACGATGCAGGCCGCGGCTGGACCCGACCAGCCCGCGTTGCGGCCGCTGCTGGATCTGCTACCGATCGCCGGTGGCAGTGGCACGCTGGGCGAGCGCTTCCTCGACGCGGCCACCGACCAGGGTCCGGCCGGGTGGTTGCGGGCCAAGACCGGCTCGCTGACCGCGATCAACTCGCTAGTCGGGGTGCTCACCGACCGTAGCGGCCGAGTGCTCACCTTCGCGTTCATCTCCAACGAAGCCGGTCCCAACGGTCGCAACGCGATGGACGCTCTGGCCACTAAGTTGTGGTTCTGCGGGTGCACGACGTGACCGGAGCGTCCGAGCTGACACTGGGGAACACGGTCGATTGGGAATTTGCGGCCAGCGTCGGGGAGCGGCTGGCCCGGCCCGCTCCGCCGTCCACCGAATACACCCGTCGCCAGGTGATCGACGAGCTGACCGTCGCGGCGGAGAAGGCCGAACCGCCGGTGCGCGACGTCACCGGTCTGATCGCCGACGGTGTGGTGCCGCCGGCCCGTGTCGTCGACCGGCCGGCGTGGATTCGCTCGGCCGCCGAATCGATGCGGGCGATGACGCACGGAAGCGCCAAACCGCGGGGGTTTCTCACCGGTCGGATCACCGGTGCGCAGACCGGTGCCGTGCTGGCGTTTGTGGCCTCGGGCATCCTCGGCCAGTACGACCCGTTCGGAGCCGCCGGAGAAGGCTGCTTGCTGCTGGTATATCCCAATGTGATCGCCGTCGAGCGTCAACTGCGGGTCGAGCCGTCCGATTTCCGGTTGTGGGTGTGCCTGCACGAGGTCACCCACCGAGTCCAGTTCACCGCCAACCCCTGGCTGTCCGGCTACATGTCGCAGGCGCTAAACCTGTTGACCTTCGAACCCGTTGACGACATCGGGCGGGTGGTGAGCCGGCTGGCGGACTTCATCCGCAGCCGTGGACACGGTACCGACGATTCCGAGGTCAACCCGTCGGGCATTCTGGGCCTGGTGCGAGCCGTGCAATCCGAGCCGCAACGTAAGGCCTTAGACCAGCTGCTGGTACTTGGCACGCTGCTGGAAGGCCATGCCGAGCATGTGATGGATGCGGTCGGGCCGATGGTGGTGCCCTCGGTGGCCACCATCCGCCGCCGCTTCGACGACCGTCGTCATCACAAACAGCCGCCGCTGCAGCGGCTGGTGCGAGCTCTGCTGGGCTTCGACGCCAAGCTCAGCCAGTACACCCGAGGCAAGGCATTCGTCGACCATGTGGTCGACCGGGCGGGAATGAAGCTGTTCAACACGATCTGGTCGGGCCCCGAGACGCTGCCGTTGCCTGCCGAGATCGAAAACCCGCAGCGATGGATCGACAGAGTGCTGTAGCGCAGCTGCGTGCGGCTGCGGAGCAGTTCGCTCGGGTCCATCTCGACGCCTGCGACCGTTGGAGCGTGGGGCTCTCCGGCGGCCCGGACTCGTTGGCGCTCACCGCTGTAGCCGCACGGCTGTGGCCCACCACCGCACTGATCGTGGACCACGGTCTGCAGCCCGGCTCGGCCACGGTCGCGGAAACAGCTCGCATACAAGCGATTTCGCTGGGATGTGTGGACGCGCGGGTGCTTTGCGTTCAGGTGGGCGCGGCCGGCGGCCGGGAGGCGGCGGCGCGCAGCGCCCGCTACTCGGCATTGGAGGAGCACCGCGATGGCCCGGTGCTGTTGGCCCATACGCTCGATGATCAGGCCGAGACAGTGTTGTTGGGGCTTGGCCGTGGTTCGGGGGCCCGGTCGATCGCCGGCATGCGTCCGTACGATCCGCCCTGGTGCCGGCCGCTGCTGGGGGTGCGCCGCAGCGTGACACATGCGGCCTGCCGGGAGCTGGGCCTGACCGCCTGGCAGGATCCGCACAACACCGACCGCCGCTTCACCCGAACCCGATTGCGCACCGAAGTGCTGCCACTGCTGGAGGACGTGCTGGGCGGAGGTGTGGCCGAAGCGCTGGCTCGCACCGCGACAGCGTTGCGCGAGGACACTGACCTCATCGACACGATCGCTGCGCAGGCGCTGCCCGGAGCCGCTGTTGCTGGCTCACGGGGACAGGAGTTGAGTACCAGCGCCTTGACCGCGCTGCCGGATGCGGTGCGGCGCCGGGTGATTCGGGGCTGGCTGCTGGCCGGCGGCGCGACCGGACTGACCGACAGGCAGATCCGCGGAGTGGACCGGCTGGTCACCGCGTGGCGCGGTCAGGGCGGGGTAGCGGTTGGGTCCACGTTGCGCGGTCAGCGACTGGTCGCCGGGCGGCGCGACGGCGTACTTGTGTTGCGGCGCGAGCCCGTTTGACGCCCGCGTTGGTCGTTGGTCCCGCGGCGTGGCACGCTGTGCACGTGACCCAGAGCTCCTCGGCGATCACCCCCGGGCAGACGGCGGAGCTTTATCCGGGGGACATCAAGTCGGTGCTGCTCACGGCCGAGCAGATTCAGGCCCGCATCGCCGAGCTCGGCGAGCAGATCGGCAACGACTACCGCGAGCTGTCCGCTACCACCGGCCAGGATCTGCTGCTGATCACCGTGCTGAAGGGCGCGGTGCTCTTCGTCACCGACCTGGCGCGAGCGATTCCCGTGCCGACCCAGTTCGAGTTCATGGCGGTGAGTTCGTATGGGTCATCGACATCCTCGTCGGGCGTGGTGCGGATCCTCAAGGACCTCGACCGCGACATCCACGGCCGCGACGTGCTGATCGTCGAGGACGTCGTCGACTCCGGCCTTACGCTTTCGTGGTTGTCGCGGAACCTGACGAGCCGGAATCCGCGGTCATTGCGGGTGTGCACGCTGCTGCGCAAGCCCGATGCGGTGCACGCCAACGTCGAAATCGCGTACGTGGGTTTCGACATTCCCAACGACTTCGTCGTGGGCTACGGCCTGGACTACGACGAACGCTACCGTGACCTGTCATACATCGGGACGCTGGACCCCAGGGTCTATCAGTAGGCGGCTAGGTCAGTTCCCAGACCACCGTGACCGAGAAGCCCACCGTCTGCTGGCCGGGTTCCAGCGGCACCGCGGATAGGCCGCGCGGCGGCGCCGGCGCCTCGTGCGTGGGCGCGGCGCCAGATGCCTCGGAGATCGAGATCACCTTGCCTAGCCGCAGCCCCGACAGTTGTGCGTACTGGTCCGCACGGTTCTTGGCGTCTTGGAAGGCGCGCGCCCGGGCATCCTTCACCAGCTGCGAGTCGTCGCCAATCGAGTAGCTGACCGAGCTGATCCGGGTGGCGTCACCGCCGGTGCTGACGACGAGGGCCAGCAGCCGCGACGCGGCGTCGGTCGGGTGGATCTTCACCTCGATGTCGTTGTCTGCCCGATACCCGGTGATGGTGGCGGTTCCGGCCGGCTCCGGATTGCTGTACTGCGGTGCCACGGTGACCCTGGTGGTGCGGATGTCCTTGCGGTCCAGGCCGGCACCCACCAGTGCATCGATCACCGCTTGCTGGCGATCATTGGTCTGGTTCATCGCGCTGGTGACGTCGGCCGCGGTGACCTGAATGCCGACGTCAGCGATCAACGTGTCCGGCACACCCTGCACTTGCCCGGATCCGAACACGGTCACCTGCCGCGGATCGGCACCGAGCGATCCCGAGTTGTGGGAATCGCACCCCGACAATGCGGCGGCAAGGCCGGCGGCCACCAGGGCGATCGAATGACGGACCAATCGGATCATGCCTGGGACCCTAGCGCCTGCGCCGTTGAATCGGTCGACGGTTGCTTCAGCGTGGCGTGGTGTGCGCAAGTTGCGCATTGTAGGGCCCGTCGATGCCAGTACCCCGAAATTCATACCAAACTCAAATTACTTGTTACCAATGAATTTCAGGGGAATTTCAAAAGCTACGGAAATGCCCTTGAAGTAAATGAATTGTTATTGACTTAGCCGTGAACAACCTGTGTGAAGTCTGTGATGTTCCTATAAGGATGGCTAGCCTGTCGTGTGGTCTTCAGCGGGGAACGCCGAAAGCTATTGATGCAACGTGCATTAGAGGGAGGAAAATACCATGTCGATCATGCACGCCGAGCCAGAGATGCTGGCTGCGACCGCGGGGGAACTGCAGTCGATCAACGCCGTTGCGCGGGCCGGAAATGCAGCGGTGGCGGGCCCGACGACGGGTGTGGTTCCGGCCGCCGCTGATTTGGTGTCCCTGCTAACCGCCTCCCAGTTTGCCGCGCATGCACAGCTGTACCAGGCGATTAGTGCCGAGGCGATGGCGGTCCAGGAGCAGTTGGCGACCACGCTGGGCATCAGCGCCGGTTCATATGCGGCCACCGAGGCTGCCAACGCCGCCACGATCGCTTAGGAGAGGCCGATGCTGGACTTTGCTCAGTTACCGCCGGAGGTCAACTCCGCGCTGATGTACGCCGGACCCGGTTCGGGACCGATGCTGGCTGCCGCGGCGGCCTGGGAGGCGCTGGCCGCCGAGTTGCAAACCACGGCGTCCACCTACGACGCTCTGATCACTGGCCTGGCCGACGGGCCATGGCAGGGGTCCTCCGCGGCGTCCATGGTGGCTGCCGCCACGCCCCAGGTGGCGTGGTTGAGGAGCACCGCCGGGCAGGCCGAGCAAGCCGGCAGCCAAGCGGTGGCAGCGGCGAGTGCTTATGAGGCGGCGTTTTTCGCGACCGTGCCGCCCCCGGAGATCGCGGCCAACAGGGCGTTGTTGATGGCGTTGCTGGCGACGAACTTCCTTGGCCAGAACACGGCGGCGATCGCGGCCACCGAGGCGCAATACGCCGAGATGTGGGCCCAGGATGCGGCCGCGATGTACGGCTATGCTGGCGCGTCGGCGGCGGCGACGCAGTTGTCGCCATTCAATCCGGCGGCGCAGACCATCAACCCGGCCGGGCTGGCCAGCCAGGCCGCATCTGTCGGACAAGCTGTCAGCGGGGCCGCAAATGCGCAAGCACTCACCGACATTCCTAAAGCGTTGTTTGGGCTTAGCGGAATCTTCACCAATGAACCGCCTTGGCTCACCGACCTTGGCAAGGCGCTCGGTTTGACCGGGCACACCTGGTCCTCGGACGGTAGCGGGCTCATCGTGGGCGGAGTGCTTGGCGACTTTGTGCAGGGTGTGACCGGGTCGGCCGAACTTGATGCCAGCGTGGCCATGGACACGTTCGGCAAATGGGTCTCGCCCGCTCGGCTCATGGTCACCCAATTCAAGGACTACTTTGGCCTGGCGCACGACCTGCCGAAGTGGGCGAGTGAAGGCGCCAAAGCCGCCGGTGAGGCCGCCAAGGCGTTGCCGGCCGCCGTTCCGGCCATTCCGAGTGCTGGCCTGAGCGGCGTTGCGGGCGCCGTCGGTCAGGCGGCGTCGGTCGGGGGATTGAAGGTTCCGGCCGTTTGGACCGCCACGACCCCGGCGGCGAGCCCCGCGGTGCTGGCGGCGTCCAACGGCCTCGGAGCCGCGGCCGCCGCTGAAGGTTCGACACACGCGTTTGGCGGGATGCCGCTCATGGGTAGCGGTGCCGGACGTGCGTTTAACAACTTCGCTGCCCCTCGATACGGATTCAAGCCGACCGTGATCGCCCAACCGCCGGCTGGCGGATGACCAACTACGTTCGTTGATCGAGGATCGAATTCGACGATTCAAAGGGAGGAATTCATATGACCTCGCGTTTTATGACGGATCCGCACGCGATGCGGGACATGGCGGGCCGTTTTGA
>OBKH01000069.1_pt1 | contig 27185 bp, 26 predicted proteins | sample 1496241 | NCBI WGS metagenome assembly OBKH01 (sample SAMN03273953, study PRJEB22546) | soil metagenome | isolation source: rice field elevated CO2 plus elevated temperature | place: India: CRRI Experimental farm Cuttack,Odisha-753006 | collected 2013-12-17 | reverse complement strand
AGAAGCGAACGCAGGGGCAACCGCTGCAGGAGGACAGGCGCGGCCGAGCGGGGGCAAGGTACCGGGGCAGAACTCCACCTCGGTCAAGGCCCCCGTATCAATCCAGCCGGGGGCAACACTGTTGACGGTGATGCCCCGTTTACCGACTTCCAGCGCCAGGCCCATATTCATCCCCAGCATCGCTGCTTTGGCCGCACTGTAAGCCGACTCACCTGGATTGCTACCGCGTGTACCGGTTGTTGAGCTGATGTGGACGATGCGTCCGTAGCCGCGCGTCTTCATTCCAGGTAAAACCGCACGAGTCAGCAGAAAAGCGCTGGTCAGGTTGCGCGCCAGAGACAGATTCCAGGTCGCCAAATCCATGTCCGCCACTTCGACGAAGGGTTCCGGGCTGCCGACCATAGCCATACCGGCGTTATTGACCAAAATGTCGATATGTCCGAACTGCTCTTGAGCCCAATCGGCAAGCGCCTTGACCTGCAATTCGTCAGTCAGGTCGGCTGTCATCGCCCGAGCGTCTATACCCTCAGCCTGCAACTCGGCGACACGTTGCTGGATCCGCGCACTGCTGGCAGTGATCAATACACGCACGCCTTCGCGGCCCAAACGTCTGGCGATCGCCAGACCAATACCACTTTCACTGCCCGCGCCGCTGACCAGCGCGACTTGACCTTGCCACATGGGAATCGTCATCTCTCATCTCTTTTTGATCACACAATTTAAAGCACCATAGCAAAAGGGCCGATGAACGCCGGTTGTTCGAGTACTTGTGATGACAACAATGGAGGCGGTGATGGCGTTCAAACAAAGCTTGCAACAGGACTTTGAATCAGCGCCGCATCCTGTCGGCCGATCACCCCCCCTTTTGTGAGCAGCTACAGCCGGTGTAGTGAGCCGCGCTATTTATTGGCCTCGACTGCGCTCAAACCACTGCCAGGTATCTTCGAGAGATTGCTCAAAGCAATCCAGAATGGCCTGGATGTCCTTCTCGGTTGAAATGAGCGGAGGGCAAAAAGCGATCGAGTCGCCCATGCTGCGAACGATCATCCCGAGATCCTGCGCACGTGACGCCAAGTAGCGACCCAGCCGACCCACAGTCTCAAACGGCGCTTTGGTATCCCTGTCGGCCACCAGCTCAACTGCCGCTATAAGCCCCACACCACGGACCTCCCCTACCAGCGGATGTCCGATAAAGCGCCGAAGCCCATGGCGAAGCACCTCTCCCATATTGGCTGCATGCTCAACCAGATTGTCTTCCTGAATGATCTTCAGGTTTTCAAGCGCGACCGCCGTTGCGACGGGGTGTCCGCCTCCGGTGAACCCATGACCCAGGGTGCCCAGTGCGTGGCTCTGATCAGCGATGCCTTGATACACCAGGTCGTTGATCAAAATGGCTGCAATCGGCTGGTAGGACGAAGACAGTTGCTTGGACAACACCATAACGTCTGGTTTGATCCCGAACGTCTCGCTCCCGAACAGGTTGCCGGTACGACCAAAACCGCAGATCACCTCATCAGCCACAATGAGGATGTCGTGCTTGCGGCACACTTTCTGGATTTTTTCCCAATAGGTTTCAGGCGGCACAATCACACCACCCGCTCCCATCAACGGTTCCCCGTAGAAGGCCGCGATGGTTTCGGGGCCCTCTTTTTGAATCAGATCATCCAGTTCCTGAGCGAGACGATCCGCAAATTGCTCCTCGGTTTCACCCGGCTTTGCGAACCGGTAGAAGTGAGGACAGCTGACGTGGAGAAAACCAGGAAGAGGCACGTCAAAACCTCGCTGGTTCGCAGGTATCCCGGTAAGGCTTGCGCTGACGGCGGTGATGCCATGGTAGGCATTCATCCGACTGATGAATTTCTTTTTGGCCGGTTTGCCCAAAGCGTTGTTGCGGTACCACAGAAGCTTCACAACCGTGTCATTGGCTTCAGAGCCGGAGTTGGTGAAAAACACCTTATTCATTGGCACTGGCGAGAGTTCAACCAGCTTTTCTGCCAGCTCGATGCTCGGCGCATGCGCCTTGCTGGTGAACAAATGATAGAACGGCAGTGTTCGCAGCTGCTTTTGTGCAGCCTCTATCAAGCGCTGATTGCTGAAGCCCAGCGCGACACTCCACAACCCCGACATGGCCTCGATGTACTGCTTGCCTTGATTATCAAAGACGTGAACACCTTCGCCACGCTCGATGATCAATGGGCCAGCCGACTCATGAAGGCGGGCATCCGTGTAAGGATGCATATGGTATTTAACGTCTTTCTGTTCAAGCGTGAGGTTTGTCTTGTTCATGGTATGAGCCCACAGTCTGGAAGAGAGCGTTATGCCAACTCGTCAAAGCATTCGCCGATGATGTTCAGGCCTTGCTGCGACTGAGCATCGGCCCGGGGGGCCGTGCATCAATAAAAGTTCCGGGCGGCTCTCTGCGGGAGAGCCGCCGCTTCAATCCCAATCAGGCGTGTTGACGGAAAAGAAGCGTGTTTTGAACGGACATCTCGCGCCCCATTACAGCTTGATCCAGGTGGCTTTCAGCTCGGTGTACTTGTCAAACGCGTGGAGCGATTTGTCGCGACCGTTCCCCGACTGCTTGAATCCACCAAAGGGGGCGGTCATGTCGCCGCCATCGTATTGATTGATCCATACACTGCCCGCCCGCAAGGCTTTGGCCGTGAGGTGTGCCTTGGAAATATCCGCGGTCCAGATCGCAGCGGCCAAACCGTATGGGGAGTCGTTGGCGATCGAGATCGCTTCCTCGACCGAATCGAACGTGATGACCGACAGAACCGGCCCGAAGATTTCTTCCCGGGCGATTCTCATCGCGTTGCTGACACCATCGAAAATGGTGGGCTGTACGTAAGTCCCACCCGTTTCCTCAAGCACGCGCTCGCCACCGATGACCAATTTGGCACCGTCCTTGTGACCGGCCTCGATGTAGGCCAACACGTTGTTCATCTGCTGCGTGTCGACCAGGGCTCCCACGTTTGTTTCAGGATCAAGAGGATTGCCGGGCGTCCAACCTTTCAGTGCTTCGATGACCATCGGAAGGAATGTGTCTTTGATCGAACGCTCGACGAGAAGACGGGAACCGGCGGTACAAACCTCTCCCTGATTGAAGGCGATCGCACCTGCTGCGGATTCCGCTGCGGTTTGAAGATCGGCAGCGTCGGCGAAAACGATGTTGGGACTCTTGCCGCCAGCCTCCAGCCATACGCGCTTCATGTTGGATTCGCCGGAGTAGATCAAGAGTTGCTTGGCGACCCTGGTCGAGCCCGTGAAGACGATGGTATCGACGTCCATATGCAGGGCGAGCGCCTTGCCTACCGTGTGGCCATAGCCCGGCAGTACGTTCAGGACGCCCGCAGGAATGCCGGCATCGATTGCCAGTTGGGCAATACGAATGGCGGTCAGAGGCGACTTCTCCGATGGTTTGAGAATCACCGAGTTGCCCGCTGCAAGTGCAGGGCCCAACTTCCAGCACGCCATCATCAACGGAAAGTTCCACGGCACGATCGCGGCGACAACGCCGATCGGCTCGCGAGTGACCAGGCCTAACTGGTCGTGAGGTGTCGCGGCGACCTCGTCGTAAATCTTGTCAATCGCCTCACCACTCCAACGGATGGCATCAGCTGAGCAAGGAAGATCGACATTCAGTGCATCCGAAATGGGCTTGCCCATGTCGAGTGTTTCCAGGAGCGCCAGCTCCTCGGCGTTCTGATCCAGCAGATCAGCAAAACGGAGCATCGCCTGCTTCCTGGAAACGGGCGACAAACGAGACCAGACACCAGCGTCAAATGTGGCGCGGGCGACTTTTACTGCGTGATCCGCATCGGCGGCATCGCAGCTGGCAACGTTGGCGAGAAAGCGCCCGTCGACCGGACTGACGCACTCAAAAACAGCTTCTGCCGCAGCGCTCACATACGCGCCATTCACGAACGCGCGCCCTTCAATCTTCAGCTGTGCAGATTTGGTTTCCCAATCGCTCAAAGTTAACGGTTGCATGGTTGTCCTCAGGTTTCACGATTGATGGCCCAGGTCGAGCTCGCTGAATTCGTAGGCTGGGTCAGGGTTGAATGGGTGTTTCAGATAGCGGCTAAAAAATCCTGAAGCAGCAGGCGACAGTTGGCTCGATTAGCGGCCTCCTTCTCCTGAATCTCCGCGCGCATACGCTCTGGCAGATCTCCGGCAGAGGCCAGAAAGCGCTGCCCCTCCTCGGTATTGCGCCAGTAGTGCGTCCAGGTATCGAACATCTGTGCGTCAATTTCCGGATGGAACTGCACCCCCATGGACTTGCCTTTGCGGTAGGCCTGGGGGGCCAGATCGGTTTTCGCCAACAAGGTTGAGCCGGGGGGCGGCGTGAAGGCGTCAAAGTGGAAATTGAGCCAGGGGCCCTTGTGTGCCCACTGCGCCTGAAGTGTCTGGACTTCAGTCCAACCGATTTCTGCGGTGGAGTTTCGATAGACCTGACCACCCAGCGCGCGGGCGAGCAACTGGCTGCCAAAGCAGATTCCAAGCGTCGGCACGCCTCGCTCCTGAACAGACTTCAGCCATTTCAGCTCGGCGTCCAACCAGGGCAATCGATGGTCATAGGCCGATTCAGGGCTGCCCATCACAACAACGATGTCGAGCGTTTCAGGCGCTGGCAGGGCCTGGCTGATGGATACAATTTCCAGATCCATACCCTGCTCGCTGAAGAGCTCGGGCAGGCTGCCAGGGACATCAGTATCGGAATGAACAATTGCAATGGCGCGCGGCGACTTCATAAGCAAATCCTGATCGAATCTTAATACTTATGAAACCATATCTTAAAGTAAATTAGATGCCAAGCAGCTTTTTACGCCCTCATCAGGTAGTTTTCCACTCTAAACAGCCAAATTCTTATGCGATTCGTGCCATGCAATGGCAAAAACGAGCCCGCCAGCCCCCCATAAAACGAAAATTCCCCTTGAAAGATATGAAACCATATTTTAAATTGAATTCGTAATGCGACTCCGGCGAGATACCAGACCCACGCAGGTAATGGCCCGCACCGCCCGTCAACCTTCGCAGTTGACCCGTGCGAATCGCGAGCAGCTCGCCTCTTCTAATAACGATCGAAGGTGTCCAAATGTCTTCCAGTCTCCCTACTACGCTCGAAGCTGCGCCCTACCTGGATGTGGCCAACCCTTCCTTTTCAATGCGCTCGAAGGAAGTGATTGATGCGCGAGAAAAAAGCTGGTTTGCACGGACGCCTTATGGCATCGCAGTGCTTCGCTACGACGAAGTCAACGCGCTGATTCGAGACCAGCGTCTTCGCCAGGGGAGCTACGCATGGCCTGCGCACAATAAGGCAACAGGAAGTTTTGCCGACTGGTGGATTCGGATGCTGCTGAGTCGCGAAGGCGCCGATCACTCCCGCCTTCGCCGCCTTGCGAACCCTGCTTTTGCACCGAAGCTCGTACGCAAGCTCACGCCTGTATTTCAGGACATGGCCAACGAAATCATTGATGGATTCTCGAAGAAAGGCACCTGCGAATTCGTCGCCGACTTTTCTGAGCCATACGCCACTCAAGTCATCTGCGCCCTCCTCGGCTTACCGCGCAGCGAGTGGCGAGGGCTGGCTCAGCTGGCGGTGGACATGGGCCTGGCGCTGGGCGTGACGTTCAAGCAGGACGAAGCAAAGATCAACGCCGCGACCGACAAGCTGTTCGGTTATGCCGCCATGGCGGTTGAAGCCCTGAAGAAGAACGGCCTGGGCGATGACTTTCTCAGCCTGCTGGTTAAAGCCAACGAAGAAGACAAAACCGCGCTGAGCGATCAAGAACTGTACGACATGATCGTTCTCGCCATTTTCGGCGGTATCGACACCACGCGTAACCAGATCGCTTTGGCCATGGACATGTTCGTCCAGCACCCGGACCAGTGGAAACTGCTGGGTGAAGATCCTGAGCTGGCAAGGGCTGCTGTCGAAGAAGTCATGCGCGTGCGCCCGACCGTGACATGGGTGACCCGCGAAGCGCTGGAGGATTTCAACTACCAAGGACTGGATATCAAAAAGGGCACGACGGTTCACCTGTTCAGCCAGGCGGCCGGTACCGATCCGACCGTCTTCGAAAATCCCGGGTTCGATATCACGGCCAAACGACAGGCGCACTTCGGTTTTGGCGCAGGCGCTCACCACTGCATCGGTCACTTCATTGCTCGCGGCGACATGACAGAAGCCTTGGCGCTTCTTGCAAAACGCATCAAAAACCCTCGCTTCAATGGCGAAGTGCAATGGCTGCCGGATAGCGGAAACACGGGCCCTATTGCGATGCCCATGGCGTTCGATCCAGAGGTCTGATCATGAGCACTCCAACCATTGCGATCATCGGGTCGGGCCCCTCGGGCTGCTTCATGGCTCAAGCACTTCGACGTGAATGGCCGGACGCAGAGATCACGCTGATTGAACGACTGCCCGTTCCATACGGTTTGGTCCGCTACGGTGTGGCGCCTGACCACCCGGGCACGAAGGCAGTGACCCGGCAATTCGAAAGAATGTTTGAACGCGAGAAAATCCGGTTTCTGGGTAACGTTCATGTGGGCACCGAACTACCCCTGGCAGATCTGCGTGCCGCTTACGACATCGTGGTGGTTGCGACGGGCCTGTATGGCGATCGGAAACTGGGCGTACCGGGGGATGCGTTGAATCACATCTACGGCGCCGGACAGGTCACTCGCTTCCTGAACGATCACCCGGACGAAGAAGCGTTTTTGCCACGCTTTGGCGCTCGCCCAATCATCGTGGGCAACGGCAACGTTGCCATCGACGTGCTGCGACTGCTGGTCAAAAAGGGCGAAGAGTTTCATGGCTCGGACTTGTCCCACGAAGCACTGACACACCTGGCGAGCAGCCCGATAGAACACATCGATGTCGTAGGTCGATCGCCAGCTGCATTGGCAAAATTCGACACGGTGATGATCAAAGAACTCGCCAAACTCGCCAATGTGCAATTCGAGTTTCACGACGAGTTCGATCTCGAATCGATTGAGGATCCGCTTGCCAGGGCCAAAATAGAAGCACTGCTCGGGCTTGCCAGGGCCAAGATGGAAACACTGCTCGCGCTGGCCACGTCAGAAGTCGAGCCGGACACCAGCAAAAAATCGGTGACATTCCATTTTGGCTGGGCGCCCGTTCGCGTGGCCGGTGTCGACCATGTTGCAGGCCTGGTGCTGAAAGACACGCAAAACCCCGACCGTCAGCAAAGCATTCCCGCGACAAGCATCATCACTGCGATTGGATTTGAAGAGCGCCCGGAACTCGATCTGTGCCGCACGGATTTATCACGCCAGGGCTCCGATCTGGCGAACGGCTTTCTGGATGACGGCCTGTATTGCACCGGCTGGTTCCGCCGAGGCCCCACGGGCACGATCCCGGACAATCGAGCGGATGCCAAACACGTGGCCGACAACATCGTACAGGCCGTGAAGTCGGGCGCCCTGGGCCTTGGGAAACCAGGTTACTCGGCGATAGCAGAGGCGATCAAAAGCACGACTGTTTGCTACGAAGACTGGAAGCGCATCGATACGGCCGAACTCAAAAATGCCCCTTATGGCCGCGCGCGCCGAAAATTCCGCAACAAGGTTGCCATGTTGGGCGCAGCCCAGTCCCATCAAGCAGGAGAAAACAATAAATGAACATTCAAGTCCTCTACGGCACAGAAACCGGTAACGCTGAAATGGTCGCCGACGATATCGTCGATGCACTCAGCGCAGACGTGAGCATCGAAAGCACCGACATGTCTAAATTCTCAGTCACCGATCTGTCGCCAGACGTGTTCTATTTCATCGTGTGCTCGACCTATGGCGACGGCGAACTTCCGCATTCCGCTCAGCCTTTCTTCGAAGCGCTCAACAGTGAACAACCCAACCTCTGCGGTCTCAAGTTCGCGCTGTTTGGCCTGGGTGACAGCTTCTACGAAACCTTCAACCGCGGCAGCGAGATCGTTGCACAGACGCTGACTCGGCTGGGAGCCAAACAGGTGGGGGAACGAGGGGTGCATGACGCCAGCGCAGGACAACTTCCCGGTGACATTGCAATGCCTTGGGCTAAAGCGGTTCTATCAGGACTGTGAACACTACGACCGGCACAATGGCGACTTCGTGAACCAGCGCCTTCACGGCGCTGCCTGAATCACCGTCGTCATGTGCAGCCCTACGATTCATGAGGTGAAATATGTCTCAACAGCCATTGCGGATTTGTATTCTGGAAAACGGACGAACACCCGACGACTTGATCGATGAGTTTGGGTCGTACCCGAAAATGATCGACAAGTGGCTATCCCCTTATCTTCCGGAAGCCACGTTCACCTACCTGTCGCCAGTGCGTGGAGAAAAGCTCCCGGCCCCGGATGACTTCGATGGTTTTATCCTCACCGGGTCGAAACACAGCACCTACGAGCGAAGTCCCTGGATGGTTGGCCTGATCGCACTCCTTCAACAGTTGAGACAGAAACGAATTCCGGTTTTCGGGATTTGCTTTGGCCACCAAATCATGGCGGATGCGTACGGCGGCCTGAACGCAAAATCAAGCAAGGGATGGGGCGTCGGCTCTCAGCAATACAACTATGAGACGCCCGAACTTCCAGGACGCATTGCCTCATTTGTCTTCCATCAAGATCAGGTTCAGAAGGTTCCGCCAGAAGCGACCCGCATAGGTGGATCAGCTCACTGTGAAAACGGTGTCTTCGCCTATTCCTTTCCGGCGATCTCCGTTCAGTACCATCCTGAGTTTTCAGCGGAATACATCCAGGCACTGGCAAAAAAATTTCGCGGCGATCTTCTAAGCGACTACGTGTCGGCCAACGCCCTGGATTCCATTGCTCATTTACCCGTCGATGCGTCTCCTGTAGCGAAATGGGTCGCGGACTTCTTTCGCACCCATTGTACGCAGTAAGCATCACCCAACCGATTAACCTATGGGCCTGTATGTATAGGCCCTTTTTTTTGCCATCCCCCTTTATAAGCGCCTGATCTCACGTCGTAAAGGTCGCTATTTATTCGTTTTACCTTATAAAAAACTAAAAAAACCGCACGAAACAACCTTAAAAATCGGCGATTTCAAAATTTAACGCTTGAAAGATATAAAACCATATCTTAAATTAAATGCGTCCCTGCCAGGTGCCATGTGCCAGCCGTCAGAGCAGGAATACAACAAGAATGTGCTGCTGCCATGCCTTGCCCATGCAGCGCCAGGAGAACTCGAATGACTGCGTTAGACCTGCACAGAGAATTCAACACCAGCTCCCAAGCATCCCTGGAACTGGCCAAACGCATCAAAGATGCCGGCGTCGAATACCTCTACTACCAAGTTGTCACCCTCTCCGGTCGCGTCATCGCCAAGGTCGTGCCGGCGAAACACCTGCTGCGCAACCTTGAGAAAGGCGTGCAATTCCATCGCACGGCCGTCTCGGATCTTCAAACGACCCGTACTGGCGAACTGCTGGGCGGGGGCGCACAAGCGGCTGAGTTCACCGCCATCCCGGACATTAATAGCTTCAACATTCTTCCGTGGGACAAATCCATTGGTTCGTTCTTCTGCCGTATGTACGAGCCGGATCACCGCCTCGAAAACGGCGGCGCCCCACTGGGCACCGATGCTCGTGGACACTTGATCCGTTCGCATGAAGCCTTCATCAAGGAAACCGGTTTCCGTATGAAATCGGGCTGCGAGCCAGAGATGACCTGGTTCGGCGACAAGCTGGAAGTTCAAGTGCGCCCAGGTGCAAGCCCGGCCTACCACATGGGCAACCTCGAGCTGATGCGCCCTATCTACAAGCGCGTCATGGAATATGCGATCTCCATGGGCCTGGACATGATCGAAGGCGATTACGAGGACCCAGGCCAGCTCGAACTCAACTGGATGTTTGACTCCTGTGAACTGACTGCAGACCGACTGATGACCTATCGCTTGATCTGTCGCCAGGTCGCGAGTGAATTCGGTGTCAAGGCGAGCTTCATGCCGAAGCCGAGCACCGGCAGCATGGGTAACGGCTGCCACCATAACGTCAGCTTGTGGAAAGACGACCGTAACGTTCTGGCTGAACCCGGTCGACGTGAACTGCACCTGACTGAAACAGGCATGCATGCCTTGGGTGGCATGCTCGCTCACGCTCCTGGCTCCATGATGATCATGGCGTCGACCGTGAACTCCTATAAACGCTTCTGGGATATCGGCCAATTCGCTCCAACTCGAATCAACTGGGGCATGGACAACAAAACCTGCACCGTGCGCCTGTCCGCCAACGGTCGTCTGGAGTACAAGCTTCCCGATGCCAGCGTGAACCCCTACCTCTCGCACACCGTGCTTCTGGCCGGCATGCTGGATGGTCTTCGCAACAAGACAAGCCCAGGCCCGTCCGAGTCCAAAGACAGCTATGTCGACGGCGGCGAGTCGGTGGGGATTCCTCTCACCCTGGGTGACGCCGTTGCAGCATTTGATCGCGATGAAGTCGTACGCAATGCATTCCCTGCAGAACTGTCCAGTCTCTATCGCGAACTGAAGGCCGATGAATGGGCTCGCTCTTGCGGCGTAGTGACCGACTGGGAACGCAAAATGTACCTGGACTACCTGCCATGATCGACAAAGCCCTCCAAGCACCAAAATTGCGAATGATTTGTGCAGACCTCCCTGCTCCACCGCTTTTCTGGAGAGACGACAACGGTTTCCGACACGGCTACGAATCCGATCTGGGCAGGCTGCTGGCCCAAACATTGGGCCTGCCTTTTCAGTTCGCCTATCAGAACTGGGCCGATTTTTATCCCGCGCTACAGACTGGGGAAGGCGAGGTCATTTTGTGCGGTCAGGGCATTTCCGCTCATCGCAAGACATTGGCCGACTTCACTGAGCCGTACGCGGTATTCGATGAAGCCGTGATGATTCGACGTGGCTCAAATCTGCGATCCCCATCAGACCTGAAGGGCAAGAAAGTCGGTGCGATTGCCCAAAGCTTGAACATGGCACTGGCCGAAACGTTCACCGGCTGCATCTGCGTGCCTTTCGGCGGGGATAGCGACGATGTTTTGGGTGACATGGTCAGCGCGCTACGCGACGGAATTATCGATGCATTCGTGGACGACGACGTCGCGCTGGTTCCGCTTGCCGAGGAACCGGACCTGGAAATCGGGTTCAGTGTTCCCACTCAAAACCAATGGGGCATTGCGGTCAAAAAGGGAAATGAGGCTTGGCTCGCCCACGTCAATGAGGCCCTTGCGACGATCAAATCGAACGGCCAACTGGAACAACTTTGGCGCAAATGGATGCCTTCGCTGAGCTACCCCTTCGGGACCCGTTGAGAAACAGCACTCACCCTGTATCTCAGCTTGTCTACTCGGCGTTATCACCCGAGTTTTTGGCCGCACCTGTCGAGGGGGCGGCCTTTTTTTTAAAATTTAATTTGAGAGGTTTTAGCGCGAAGTGCCGGCTGAGTCTGGTAAATTGAGGCCATGAGACACAACCATTTGGGAGGATTGGCAGATCAATTGAGCTCGCCCGAGCAACATTCACTGCCGATGGATGATGAACAACAACTCCAGTGCAAGAACAGCCTCGTTCATGAGGTTGCGACAAGAAGGCCGGACAGAAGAAGTCGTTCGCAGATTAATTGAAGTGATCGACCTGGGGCTTTTCGCCGAAGGCGAGCAATTGCCAAGCGAAAACGAACTGGCCATGCAGTTCGGGGTAGCGACCGTAACACTGCGTGAAGCCTTGGCCTACCTTCGCGAACGCCGTGTCATCGAGACAAAGAGAGGCCGTAACGGCGGAAGCTTCGTATGCCCCGCCATTGAACTCCCGGAAGTTCATTTGCGTACTCGCCTTGCCGATATGAGCGCGCTGGAACTACGCGATCTCTGCGACGAACATGTTGCCATCTCGGGGGCCGCGGCTCGACTCGCCGCCAAGCGCTCCTCATCGGAGCATCATGCCAAGTTACAGCACTACATTGATGCGCTAGGCGATGCGACAACCCGAACAGAACGGCGCCGTGCCGACGCGCGATTCCATATAGAGATTGCCGTTGCCGCGCAGTCAGTAAGACTGACCCACGCAGAAATGAGCCTTCAGGCAGAAATCGGCGAGTTGATGTGGATCCCCGGAGAAGGCTCCATAACGCCCGAAGCGGCCCAATCAGAACACCGAGCGATTGCCGATGCGATCATGGCAAATGATCCCAATCTTGCAGGTGCATTGGCAGAAGCGCATGTCACGCGCGGCATCAAAAGGCTCATAGATCTGAGATTAGATCTTTTATCCGAGATAGCCTAGAAAATGGCATGCGCCTTGCTCCTTCTCCCGTAAGCGGCTTTTTGATGCGAAGTGGGTGGAAGCTACTCACGGCATCAAGCTGAAACTGCGTTACGAGAATGCAACAGGGGCCCAACATCATGCCAGTACCACTTTTTCGCACCGACGCAGACGACTGCGCCGCTAGCATCAATGCTTCGATCGGTAACGTTTTCGACCAGTTGACGATCCTGGCAAACGAAGTCGTGGAGATTTGGAGACGTGAGGCTGCGCTGGGCAAGAAGCCCTCATCCAAAGACCTGGCCGTGCTTAAACCAAAAATCGATGCACAGCTCCAGGGCTCCAAATCATGCATTCACGGCACTGGCGTTGTGCTTGAGCCGGGAGAGCTGGAAGACTGCGAGATGTACCTTGAGTGGTGGAGAATGGGGGCTGCGGGCAAGGTCGTACCCATGACCCTCAACTTCAATCGCCGCAGCGAAAGCTTCTACAACTACCAGAGCATGCAGTGGTTTGCTCGCCCGAAAAATACAGGAAGCAATGTTGTCATAGGCCCTTACGTCGATCTTTACGGGGCCGATACGTACATATTGACCTTCTCCCTGCCTATCCACGTTGATGGTCGTTTCGTGGGTATCGCCGGTGCGGACATCGCCTTGCATAAGTTCGAACGAATCCTGCTTTCCAGCCTGATCAAAATGGAAAACGAAGCCCTGATCGTATCCGAGGAAGGTCGCGTCATTGCTGCCAACACGGCCAATTGGACGGTCGGAGATATGGCTCATCACGCAATGAATCGCCAGGAAACAGGTTGTCGGGTTATCGAACTCGGCGAAGCCGCTGCGCACTGGTCGCTGGTGCAGCGCCCCTGCAAGCGAAAACACCGAGGCGCGGCATAAGCCGACACATTTCGCCGTAGAGAGGCTCAAGCCTCTCTACGCAGCACGAAACCCTTTTCGCCCCACCTCTTCCAAATCATTCAGTGCCTCGATCAAGCGCATGGTTGGCCCCATTGCTCATCGAGACATGCTCCAGCGCCGCCGGATCCACGCCATCCAGACAACCTATGTTGTAGCCGCATTGGGTCGGATCGGAGCGCCTCACGTTATGCGTGTAGATACCGCATCGAGAACAGAAGTAATGGCACGCAACGCCCGTATGGAAACGATAGGCCGTCAGAACATCCGCACCCTGGGTGATGCGTATGCCGGATAGCGCTACAGTCCCCATCACTGCGCCTTTGCGCCTGCAGAGCGAACAGTTGCATCGCTTGGGGTCGACCACCCCATCAGGAAGATCCAGCTCAAACACCACCGCGCCGCAATGGCAGGATGCGGTATGGGTCGGCTGGATGATGGTTTTACCAATACGTTTTATCATCGCGAAACACCGGCGCAAGCGACCTGCTTATACAGGCTCACTCACCACTCACTGAAACGTTCGACAGCATTGAGTGGATCTGCTGAGTGGCCTCCTGCGTTCTTGAAGCGAGCTTTTTTACTTCATCAGCCACAACAGAAAACCCACGCCCCGAATCCCCTGCCCTCGCCGCTTCAATCGCGGCATTAAGCGCGAGCATGGTTGTTTGATCTGCAATGGCCTTTATCACTCCAAGAGCAGTGGAAATTTGAGCATAGGTTGCCTGCATGGCCGCCTGCTCCCGCTGACGTAACTCGATGGCATGCCGCTCGGAAGAAATGTCTCGAACGGCGCCAATCAGCCTGCAGACCTTGCCGTCAGCCCCCGTCATGGCCCGCCCCCGCTCTCGATACCAAACCATACCCCGCTGCTTATGCCTCATTTGATACTCAACGACGTAATGGTCGGCGCTTTGCGGAGCCCGTACGTATTCTTCGATAATCTTCAGCATCCTGGGGAGATCGTCGGGATCAACGATCTGGTTATACGTTTCCCAGCCATCGAGAAACTCCGAATCAGAATAGCCAACCAGTTCCTTGAACTGACGAGACCAACGAAGCTCATTGGAGGGATGCTCCAGGTCTCCGTCAACGATCTTGAGATCCCAACAGCCTTCCGTGAGGGTCTGTTTGACAAGCTCCCACACTTGCGCTTCCCCACTCAGTGCAGTCAACTCCTTATTGATCGACTCGAAGGCCAAGTTTTTCTCAGCGGAACATTGATTCAGGTATGCGACCTCACTTGTCAGTGCGCTGATTTTATCCGCGCTGGCGGTTGCGTTTTGCGCCCCGTTCTCTTGCGCCTGCTTCAGGCTCTCAACCTGGTCCTCCAACGCTTTTATCCGCTCGGCCAGAGCGAACACATTTGAATGCGTCGTAGCATGACCATTTTTCAACAACTGCAAACTGTCCGGGGTCAGAGGCTCTTGCCCCAGCAGTGCATGCAGGGCGCGATCCACCTCATTAAACTCTGCACTCAATAAACCTTTGAACCACATCACGTTGCTCCTTTGCTGCGCAACTCAGCCATAGTTTTCTGGTGCTTCCGACCTTCAAGCTGACATCGGCACGCTAGAGACAGCCAACAATTGGAATGCCCTCAGAAACAAAAAAAACGCCCTTCTTAAAGAGCGTTTTGATTACGTCGGAAACTATGCGGTGGTTCTTCGAACCGAGCCGGTTACAACGCCCCCCCTCGATGGAATTGCGTCTCCGTAAATGGCTGCGCTGCGTAAATGAGGGCGGGCAATCCACATGTAGAGGAAGCCGACCGCGATGACAGCGAAGGAAGACAACACAACAATCCAGTTGTCATACCAAAGTGCATTGGGTGTGCGTGGCCAGCCGATGTTCACCATAGCCGCAACCCCATAGACGAGCGCGCCAACGTTGGTGATCAAACCAAGCGATCCAAGCTGGTACTCGCCGCTTGGTTTCCAGCCTTTCAAGCGAGCTCGCAGAGCAGCAAGAACAACCATCTGGAACGCGATATAGATGCCTACCGCCGAGAAGGAAATAATCTTCAACAGCGCATCAGCAGAAATCATCGAGCCGACGACAATCACACCAGGCAAAAGCGCCGACAACAACAAGGCATAAGGCGGGACATGACGCTCATGAGAAAACCTGGAAAGCAGGCCGCTGGCAAAAATCATCTTGTCGCGAGCGTACGCATAGATCAGTCGACTGGCCGCAGCTTGCAGGCTCATCACGCAAGAGAGGAAGGAGATCAGCACGACGCACAGCACTGCAGTGGATCCCACCGGGCCAAACGCATTGGCCAGAATGGCGGACACTGGATCAGCAAGAGTGCCATTGATAACCGCGCCAATATCGACCACCGACATAATCAGGGCAAAGCAGACGAAGGTGGCTGCAACACCGCCAATGTAAATCGTGCGACGCATCGATTTGGGGATACGCAGACCGGGCTCCGGGACTTCCTCGGCGACATCGCCACAGGCCTCGAATCCGTAGTACTGGAAGACACCGATAAGGCTAGCGGCCAGGAATGCTGCGGTGTATGAGCCGGTACTCTCCGAACCGAACGTATTGAAGAAAATGCTCATATCGTGGTGACGCTCAAACACCAGCAGGTACACGCCTACCACCAACGCCCCCATTATTTCGGCGAAGAACCCGATCAGCGCTGCCTGCGCCAAGACCTTGGTGCCCATCATGTTGATGGCTGTCGCAATGGCCAGGATCACCAATGCACAGATTACGTTTGCACCCACCGTAGGCTCGAACCCGACAACTGAAGCGGTGTATGGCGCTGCGCCATATGCCACCCCTGCAATGGTCGAGAACATCGCCATCACGTAAACCCACCCTGTCATCCATGCCCACTTGCGACCCCAAAGGCGACGCGCCCAGGGGTATACACCTCCTGCGAGCGGGAATTGGGAGACGATCTCACCAAACACGAGCGCCACCAGAAGTTGGCCAACACCGGCGATGAGCAATGCCCAAATCATCGGAGGGCCGCCCAGCATCAGAGATGAGGCGAACAGGGTGTAAATGCCGACGACCGGCGAGAGATAAGTGAAGCCCAACGCAAAGTTCGCCCAAAGGCTCATATCGCGTTTGAATTCGGACTGGTATCCCAGGGATGCAAGACGCTCGGCGTCAGCGTCAACCGGGGAATTCACGGGATGATTCGTCATGGTGCAACCTCGTATTTTTGTGTTCTCGGCAGCGACGTAGAAGGGGGGGCCATCTAGCATTTTTTTGCTCTTGTAAACGCGAACGCTCATCGCAGGCCTAGAAATACCGCCAAATACATTTGAAGTCAAAGGAAAATGTTTTACCTCTGAGCTATTGGTAAAAATCCCCGTAAAGGCTGGTCAAAAACCTGATACAGGCACCAAACCAACAACCAAAACACGAAAAAATCGGCCAGACATGATCAAAAAAACGGCAGATATCGTTGACAATACATATGGATTAGAATTTTATATGATGCAGCGCCAGGCATGCAGCCGGCCTTGACCCATCAGGAGGCTTCTCATGCGTGAAATAATCGGTGCATTCGAGATCGGAGTGATGCCGGCCCCAGAGGCGGAGGAGCTGATCAGTGAATCCAAAACAGATCAACGAAACGCTTGGCCACTGCTCGCCGCATTGTTCGTTCAGGTTTTTGCCTGCCTGAGTCTGGCTCGTTGAGGATCCGAGCTTGCCCAAGCCCTTTCCTGGCTCAAAAAAAGCCGCTATCGCTAGCGGCTTTATTATTTATACGAACGCCCTGGCATCCGCTGGACCGACCTTCGGAGCGGCGAAGAACGCCCGCTCACCGATTTGCTCTCTGACCTTGCTTACGATGTAGGCGCCGATAGGAATGGCCGAGGTGGCGGCTGGGGAAGGTGCGTTACACACATTCACGCTCCTCTTCGTATTGACGAACAAGAAGTCATCAATCAGCTTACCGCTGTTCGAAACAGCCTGGGCACGAACCCCGGCGGGGTACGGTGTCAGATCCTCTTTATTGATCGACGGACAGTATTTCTGCACTTGCTTGAGATAGCCGCTCTTGAACAGAGAATTCCTCATCTCTATCAGGCCAGGTTTGAAGTTTGCCTTCAAAACCTTCAAGACTCCGAGCGAGGTGAAGATTTCAAACATATCCCCCAGGGAGAAATCAGTTTTCTTGTACCCCTCACGCTTGAGCGCCAATACAGCGTTCGGCCCTACGGTGACAGTGCCGTCAATCATACGAGTCAGATGCACACCCAAAAATGGCATCGACGGATCAGGGATGGGGTAGATCAAGTGATTGACGATCTGATTGTGTTGCTTGGGCAACAGGTAGTATTCGCCCCTGAAAGGACAAATCTGGAACTCGGGTTCGAGCCCCAGCATCCTGACGACCCGATCAGCCATCAGGCCTGAGCATGAAATCAGAAAACGGGCCTGGTAAATGCCTGTCGACGTCGTGACCACGACCTCGTCCGCTCGCTCATCGAGAGCGGTCACTTCAGAGTTGTAGCGAATGACGCCGCCCGCTTTCGTAAACTCTGCAGCCATCTGTCGAGTGACTTCGGCGTAACTCACGATGCCACTGGAAGGGACGAAGATTCCCGCCAACCCGACAATATTCGGTTCTCTTTCCCGAAGCTCGGCAGCTGAAAGCCATTCACGCTCAAGGCCATTGGCCTCAGTGCGCTCCCAAAGGGCTTTCATTCGTTCCTTCTCAATTTCATTCGTCGCCACAAGCATTTTGCCGCAGGCGTCATAACGAATTCCGTGCTGATCACAGAAGGCTTTCGTTGCCCGGTTTCCTTCCAGGCAAAACTTGGCTTTCAGACTGCCAGGCGTGTAGTAAACACCCGCATGGATCACCCCACTGTTATGACCGGTCTGATGCTGGGCAGGACCCGATTCTTTTTCCAGCAACAGAATTTTTGCATCCGGGTATTCAGATGCCATTTGCATGGCTGTAGACATTCCCACAATGCCGCCACCAATGATTACAAAGTCGTACACAGCTATCACCTCACAAGGATGGCGGACAGGGAACGGGCCGCAGTCGCCTGCGGCCCCTCCGTCAATTAGTTGGATGTCTGGCCGTGGTGGTGACCCACCTTCGGATAGCTGAAGTAGCCGCGTTGACGCATCAGTTCGCGACGCAGGCCTGGATGCGCTGCGAAGCGGTCGCGTCCGTGAAGCCAGAACAAGTTGTTGATCAACACGAACGAACCCACCGCAACGGGAATAGACAACTTCGCCTGACTGGTTTCCAGCGACTCACCGAGTTCGAAAAGCCAGGTGCCCTCTTCGAAGTTTTCAGGCTGAACAAATTGATCGATGTAGCGCATGGTCGGACGCCCCTCACCATCCGTATCAAAGATGGAATGGAACACGTCCTCTTTGACGTTCTTGCTCGGTGGAGCTGTCCAGCGCAGGGAGCGGCGAGCCAATGGGTGCTTGTAGAACTTATTCAGATCAGCCCAGTCGTCGAGGTGCAACAGCAAGGAGTTGCCACCTTCCATGTTTTGCTCGTCGATCTTCATCATCAGGACGTAGTCAGTGATCTGATTCACGAACGTTCCGTCGTTGTGCAGCTCCATCACACGATGTGGCGCACGCAGGTAGCTGTCCGAGTTATCAACGTTCTCTACGACGAAGCGTGCATAAAACTGGCCGCTCATCGCATCGAAATTAGAACGCCCCAGCAGGTGCGCTACGGCGGTTGAAAACTTGACCATGTCTTCTGCCTGGGAGACATCGTTCAGCCCTTCCGGCTTCACCAACAGACCACCCGTTTCGCGATCCATCAGCGTGTTGACCAAAACCGGACGCAGCGTCTCGCCACAAATTCCGTCCAGGATTTTGCCAATCTGAAAACGCAAAAACGACTTGTACTCAAGTGCCTGAACTGGCCATTGGGACACGGCAGAGAGAAACGCGTCGACGGTGACCTTGGGGAATGTGAGCTCCAGGAAGCGCTTGGACTGAGCAGAAGGCTTGAGAGAGAAACCCACGCACTCAGTGGGCTGTTGCATTACCGGAGCGTTGATCTGAGAGAAGGCGTTCATTGCTGTGTCCTGGCGTAGTGAGTGTGGGCGCTTTCCAGGGCGTCTGGTGAAGCGACGGGCAAAAAATATCGCCACTAAATAAAAATGTCTATATTTTTAAAATACGTAGATAGAAAATGATTTAGTAGCCATTCGGCGAGCCTTTTGAAATGTGGGTATGATTAGGAAAATTTGACGATGAGTGGTCGCTATGGAAGAGCTTGAGCCAAAGCAGAAATCTACTTTCGATGGTTACGAAAGGCTCAAGAAGGACATTATTCGTGGCGTATTTCCGGCTGGACAAAAGCTGCTGATGAGCGCCCTGAAAGATCGATATGGTCTTGGGGTTGGCCCACTCAGAGAGGCTTTGTCTCAGCTCGTCGCGGAACACCTGGTCATTGCGATTAACCAGAAAGGCTATCGGGTAGCCCCCATGTCGTTGGAAGAAATGCGCGACATCTACGACGCGCGCGCCAACCTGGAAGCCATGATCCTCACGCTCGCGATCGAACGAGGCGATGACTCGTGGGAAGCCTCGATCCTGGCGCGAACTCACACGCTATCGAAAGTCATGGAGCTCAGAACGCAGGAGCAAATGCTCGAGATATGGGACTCTCGACATAAGGCGTTTCATAGTGCGATAGCCTCCGGGTGCGGATCCAAGCATCTGCTGCAACTAAGATCGCAACTGCTGGACCAGGCTGAGAGGTACAGACACCTGTGGCTCAAAAGCACTGTCTTTTCCGAAGAGGCACTTCGTCAAAAAAGGGTCGAGCATGCAACCCTCGTTGACGCAATCCTTGCTCGCGATGCGGTAAAGGCGAGCGCCCTGATGAGGGAACATCTGATGACACCTGTTCCTATCATTTCAGAAATAATTAAAAACTCGATGCCGGCATTACACACGTAGTCCACAAATGAAAGGGGCCTCTGAACAAGCCCCTTTTGCATTCAAACTACCTTGGCCGAATTCACAGACCTCAAGGACGCGCGATGATATTGCAATACAGGCCAGTGACGGCGGCTGACATCAAAACCATCTGCAGCTTTCCCCTTAACGCTCAGGAACTGTTTTATATGTTCCCGAAAGCTCAATACCCTCTGACGGAAGCTCAGCTGTCTAACGCGATTACTCAACGATTCGACTCGACGATTGTCGAGGCCGGGAACAGCGTCGTTGGCTTTGCCAACTTTTATCGGGCTGAGACGGGTGGGGTTTGCTGTATCGGCAATGTCATCGTTGCCCAGCAGGCACGAGGTAAAGGTGTGGCGACCTTCATCGTGGAGACGATGACGGCTCTGGCGTTCGAGCGCTATGACGCCAAAGAGGTGCAGATCTCGTGTTTCAATGAAAATACCGCTGGCTTGTTGCTTTATCCAAAACTCGGCTTCTTGCCCTTTGCTGTCGAAGAGAGAACGTCTCTGGATGGTCGCAGATCAGCGCTCATCCATATGACCCGCAGTCGAGCGGGCCGACCAGAATAGTCACCTTGAAAGCCCGCTCATGATCGGGTTCAGGTGCTTCAGTACTGAATGGCAGGCGAACGTGTGACCCCCGGACTGGCCGAAGAACGCGAATGGCCGATGATGTTGCTGGTTGGTGTTTAGCGTTGAACTGACCCCTTGCCGGCCCCGGCACTCGTATTGTTTGCGTATAGATCCGCGCACGCCCGTAAAGAAGCCATCGTGCTGCGTTGAACCCACTGGCAGATACCTTATGCTCCGGGCTCACCTTCCGCCCCCCGAGATCAACATGCAAAATTCAGAGTTGGGAATCATGATCATTTCATTGATCGGGTTGTTCGGCTTTGCTTCGTTTGTTTTTGAGTACTTGAGCGCCAGACGCTCGAAGAGAAGTAAACCGCAGTGATGTTTCCAGGCGATCAAAAAAAGGGGGCAGATGCATCATCTACCCCCTTTCTTGCATCAGCGCGTCGCCACCAGAAACAACCGCGGAAACGGCAGCAGCACCCAACCATCGGCCTGCGCCGGATAAGCCTGCTCGACGGCGGTCAGATACAGCTTCAGATATTCAGCCCGTTCCGCCTCATCCAGTGGATCGAGAAACGGCCGCAAACCACTGCCCTTGAACCACTCGACCACGCCCGAAGCACCGCCTGCGAGTGGATGATGATACGTGGTGCGCCACACATCGACCCGAGCGCAGTGAGGTTTGAGCATTGAGTAATAGCCGCTGGCATCGGCCATCTGCGTGCGTTGACCGGACGCGCCGGTCAGTTTGGTAGCCCAGGGACCACTCGCCGCCACTTCGCGCATCAAGCGATGCGAGGGTTCATTGAGATTGTCCGGCATCTGGATCGCCAGGCTGCCACCCGGTGCAAGTTTGCTCACCAATGAAGGCAGCAACGTGCCGTGATCAGGCAGCCACTGCAACACCGCATTGGCGAAAATCACATCGAATGGGCCAGTTTCGTTCCAGCGATCAATGTCCGCGATATCGAACCGCACCTGCGGCAAACGCTTGCGGGCGGCCTCGATCATGTCGGTCGAACTGTCCAGCCCGCGCACCGTGGCGTTGGCAAAGCGCTCCACCAGCAACTCGGTCGAGTTACCGGGACCACATCCGATATCGATCGCCGAGCGCACATCACCGGCGGGAATGGCCGCCAGCAGGTCACGGGCGGGACGGGTGCGTTCATCTTCAAAAGCGACGTACTGTTTGGCGGACCAACTCATTGCGTTCTCCTGTCGGTGCGTTGTCCTTGGACCGCTACGATACCGCGACAGGCGAGACCAAAGGTTTCAGAACACAGACTTTTGCGCCGCACCGTCACTCCCGCCGAATTTTCTTCCCGCCCCCACTGCCTGAAATTCACGCGCCCTCAGATAAGGAACACGGCCATGAAATCCGCAAAAAATCGCCCAGAAACTTGCCCTGTGGACCGGCAGTCCCAAGACGTTCATCGGGGCGATCATTCTGATTTTCCTGTGGGGACTGAGCGGGCGGCACTGGGTCACCCGCGTGATCGAACGATCTAACGACTGGCTTGCAATGCCCTGGCCATCTGCAGGTGATGTTGCAGCTTGGGCAACGTCTCTTCAGCGAACGCCTTGATCTCAGGCACATCCGTGGTTTGCGCTTCCTGCTGAAGCTGTGCGATGGCTTCTTCGGTGGACTTCACCTGACTGGCCGCATAGGCCTCATCGAAGTTCGCGCCGTCCAAGACTTGCGGCATCAAGGCCTTGGCCTTATCGGCCACCTGCTCACGCGGGGCCACCGGCAAATCCAGCTGTTTGGCGATTTTTGCCAGGTGTTGGTTGGCGGTGGTGCGATCGTTGATCACGACGATGGTGTAGTCCTTGACCTCTTTGGATTCCGACTTCTGGTGCGCCAGACGACTGGTCTCGATATCGGCGATGCCCTGGGCCGACGCATCGTTGATGAACTCGGCGGGGGACTGGGCGAAGGCACTGCTGGCACACAGGCCCAGTAACGTGGCGAAACCGGTGTTGCGTATTTGGGTGGCCATCCGCTTCATGGTCGCGCCCTCCTCAGTAAACATTCAAACGGGAGCTTTCGCCCCCGCTTCTCAATCAAAACCACCTTCGTCCACTACTTGGATTTCTGTCCGGGCTTGCGACCCATGTCGGGTTTCGCTGGCTCTTTATCGACAGTCGTGGTGGTGGTTTTCCCACTCTTGCGACCGGCTTCAGACGCCTTGGTTCGATCGTTGGCGAAATTTCCCGAGTTCGAGTTTCTTGAATTAGGCATGATTCTCTACCTCTTGGTGATGATCGCGGCGAGCTGGCGCCCGCATAGAATCTGAATGGGCGCGATGCAAAAGGTTTAGAAAAAAACGGCGATGCCACGACGAACGGTGAGCGCGATTCAGACGAGCCGCAGGTGATGCTCGCGCTTGGCGGTGTACATCGCCTCATCGGCGTGCCTGAACAGCTGTTTTTCTTCAGTGCCATGCTCGGGGTACTGGGCGACGCCGATGCTTGGCTGAATGTTGAGGCTGTGGCCGTCCAGGCGCAGGGGTTGGGCCAGCACCTGACGGATTTTCACGGCCACGCCGTCGGCATCTCCCGAAGCGTGAATACTGTGTAACAACACCACAAACTCATCGCCGCCAATACGCGCCACCGTATCGGTTTCACGCACGCAGCCCTTGAGCCGATTGGCCACGGTTTGCAGCAACATGTCGCCAACCGCATGCCCGTGGGTGTCGTTGACCTCCTTGAAGCGGTCAAGATCGACATACAGCAAAGCCAAGCGTCCGCAGTCGTCACGCGCCGCTTCCAATGCAGCCTTGAGCCGGTCGCGCAACAATTCGCGGTTAGGCAGTTGCGTCAGTTGGTCGTACTGGGCCATGCGCTCCAGGCGCGCGTGCAATTGCTTGCGCTCGATCGCAGTCGCGACCTGCGCGCAGACGTACTGCAACAACTCTTTATCCTGCTCGGTGTAGCGCTCACTGCCCGGCATGCTTTTGACGATCAGCGCGCCAATGGTGCCGTTTTGCGAGTTCAGCGGCACGCCGAGCCAGCACGGCGTGTTCTGCGCGCTCTCTTGCCTCTCGAACCCCGCAGGTCGATCCTCCTGATCCGGGGTCAGCAGGATCGGCTGGCCGCTGCGGACCACCTCGGCACACAGGCGGCCGGTCATCGTGCAAGGCTGCTCGGGTTCGTGGGCATCAACGTGATAGGGGAAACTCAGCTCGGCACCGTGATCGTCATACAACGCCACGGAAAAATTCAGCGCTGGCAGCCATTCGCCAATGATCAGATGAATACGCTTGAACAGCGCCAATAGATCTTCCGCTGCATGCGCCGCCTCGGAAATCGCATACAGCGCTGCTTGCCGGGACTCGGCTTGCTTGCGCTCGGTGATGTCACGCGCCACGGCGATGCGCAATTGATCGACCTCCGACCAGCGTGCCGACCAGAGGATGTGCGCCACCCGGCCATCCTTGCGCAGGTAGCGGTTTTCGAAATTGAGCCGGGGCTCACCGCCCATGATCTCCCGGGCGGCATCGAGGGTGCGCTGACGATCGGCCGGGTGCACCAGCTCGATCATCGGTCGACCGATCAACTCTTCAGGGCTGTAGCCGAAAATGCGCTCGCAGGCGGCACTGACAAAAACGAAGCGACCTTGTTTGTCGACCGCGCAAACGGCGTCCAGCAAGAGGTCGATGTAGCTCGCCAGCGGCGCGGAATTTCTGGTGGTCATGGCGCTGAATGCATGTCCGGACAATGCGGTAATAAAAAACATCCCTGACCGTTAGAACCTGTGTCACCGAGGCTTCCCTGTACCCGGCTTCAAGCCTTGTTCGTCACCAGGCCCGGTACGGCATGCACCAGGGCGTTGATGGCGAAACCGATGAACAAAGCCGGGTGATGGCCAGTTCATGGCGCTGATACAAGGTACGCACCCGCTGCGCACCGACGACGCCAATGAGAATAGCGTAGGCGATAAGACCGCCCACGAAACTCAGCAGGATCAGCCACGGCAACATCGACCAGGTCAGTAATTCTGCTCGGCTCGACAACAAGGCGGTAAACGTGGCCACGGCCACCGGGTAAGCCTTCGGATTGGTCAGGCCAAACAGGATGCCATGCCAGAACGGCTGCCGCGCCGGCCCTTGCGGCGCCTGGGCACTGCTGCGACGCGCCCGCACCGCACGCCAGCCGAGCCAGAACAGATAGAGCCCGCTGAGCACGCCCAGCACATCGAACGCCGTGCTGCCGATCTCCCGCGCCCCGACAATCGCCACCAGCGCAGTGCCGCACCAGACCACGTCCCCCAGCAAATGCCCGCAGAGGAACCCCGCCCCGGCCCGTCGCCCATGGGCCGCGCCAATGCCGAATACGGCCAGCACGCCGGGGCCTGGCGTAATCCCGTAAATAAAACCCGAGGCAAGAACAGCCATTAACAGCGACGGGGTCATGGGAAGTCCTTTTGAACTGTTTGGTGAGTGGGCGCCAGTCTATATCAGCTCATTGGGCATTGATTGACTGATCGTCGAAGAACTTCATCAGCGTTTTATCCCCTCTGCGATTCGTTGATTCAACCAGTTCAACGCCTGATCCCCGCCCCGCCGCTGGTGCCACGCCAACACAAAGGTAAACGACGGAATATGAAACGGCGCAGGCACGACGATCAGCGACGCCTCGTCGAGGTCGCGCAAGCCGCGGGAGGCAACGGTCAAAATCAAATCCGTGCCACTGATCAACTGCGGGGCGACATTCCAGTGCGGCAGGCTGACCGCCACGCGCCGCCGTTCATGCAGCGCGGTCAGGGCGCGCTCGATTTCCGGCGTGCCACTGCCGCGCATTTCCAGCAAAACGTGGGGGCGCGCCAGGTAGGCCGGCAGGTCGAGGGTTGCGTCGGCCGGCAAACTGTCGCGATCCACCAGGCAGGCGTAGTGCTCTTCGAACAGCGGGGTGCTGCGTAGCTCGTTGGGCATCTCCGGAAACACACCGACGGCGATGTCGATGTCACCGTTGAGTATCCCGTCGAGCATGCCTTCGCGGCTGGCGTGACTGATTTGCAGATCGATGCCCGGAGCTTCACTTCGCAACGTGCGGATCAAGCCAGGCAGGACGATGGCGGCACCGTAATCGGACATGGCCAGGCGAAAGGTGCGCCGGGTGGTCGCCGGATCAAAGGCATTGGGCGCCAGCAGCGATTGCACCTGGGCCAGGGCTTCGGTCAACGGCGCCATAAGCTCCATCGCCCGCGAGGTCGGCACCAGGCCGGCACCTGCCCGCACCAACAACGGATCGCCCAGCAGATCGCGCAAACGCGCCAGGGCATGGCTGACGGCCGGCTGACTCAGGTGCAGACGTGCAGCCGCCCGGGTGACGTGTTGCTCGCTGAGCAAGGCGTCAAGAATCACCAGCAAATTGAGATCGATGCGGCGCAGATCATTCATTCGATGCATGCTCTGGATAGCAAAACGGAATTTAAATCTGCGTGACGAATACTCTAGAGTCCAGCAAAACCTGCTGGAGAATGATCATGAGTACGTTGCATGGGATCGGCCTGTTATTGCTGGCCGTGATTGCCGGGGCGGTGGTGCCTTTTCAGAGTGCGATCAACGCGAACCTTGGACGGGGCCTGGGACATCCGTTATGGGCCACCTTGGCCTCGTTGCTGGTGAGTATCCTCGTGCTGTTGCCGATCATGCTGGCGATGCGCGTGCCGTTTCCATCAGTGGCGTTCATCAGCAAGGCGCCCCTTTGGATGTGGGCCGGCGGTGCGTTCGGGGTCTGCTTCATTTCCCTGGCCCTGGTGCTACTGCCCAAACTCGGCGCCTCGGGGTTCATGGCGTTGGCGCTGGCCGGGCAAGTGGTCGCGTCATTGGTGCTGGATCACTTCGGGTGGTTTGGGTTGGTGCAGCGGCAGGTGAGCTTGCCAAGGGTATTGGGCGCCTTGCTATTGATTGGCGGTGTGGTGTTGATTCAGTTTGGTGGAACACATGACAAAGCACTGGCGGCGGTGGGTTAAGGGATCGCCACAAGGTCATGCTGACGAGAAGTATTGGCGGGACCGCCAGCCCTCAGCCCTGGCCGCTGTCATTGTCATGCACGTTGCTGGCCTTGGGCGCGCTGCTTTGCGTGGTGCTCGCGCCCGGCCGCCAAAACGTCTAGAACGCGTTGCGGAAAATCTCTTCGATCTGCCGCTGATCCGCCGCCCGGGGGTTGGTCACGCCGCATGCATCTTTCAGGGCGTTGCTGGCCAGGGTCGGGATGTCGTTGAGCCGGACGCCGAGCTCACGCAAACCGGCGGGGATGTCCACATCGCGGGCAAGGCGGCGGATGGCCTCGATGGCCGCCTGGGCGCCCTCTTCCGGGCTGAATCCGCGAATGTCGGCGCCCATGGCGTGGGCCACGTCGGTCAGGCGAACGGCGCAGACCTGGGCATTGAAGCTTTGCACGTGGGGTAACAGCACTGCGTTGCACACGCCATGGGGCAAGTCGTAGAAGCCACCCAACTGGTGAGCCATGGCATGCACGAAGCCAAGGGACGCATTGTTG
>OBKH01000068.1_pt1 | contig 27299 bp, 27 predicted proteins | sample 1496241 | NCBI WGS metagenome assembly OBKH01 (sample SAMN03273953, study PRJEB22546) | soil metagenome | isolation source: rice field elevated CO2 plus elevated temperature | place: India: CRRI Experimental farm Cuttack,Odisha-753006 | collected 2013-12-17 | reverse complement strand
ACGGCGCGCTCGATCTGGTCGACGGTGGGGAAGCCGACCCAGGTGCCGTCGATGCGGCGGCAATGGCGGGGGCGCCAGCAACAGCGCAAGTATCGGGGGTGACGGTGGGTCCGGCGGCGCGGGCGGCATGCTCTACGGTGCCGGCGGCGTCGGCGGCAACGGCGGGGCCGCGGTCGCTATCGGGGGTGACGGCGGGGCCGGCGGCAGGGCCGGAGCGATCGGCAACGGCGGTGACGGCGGCAACGGCGGGACTTCCAACACCCCCGGCGGTAGCGGCGGCGACGGCGGCAATGGCGGGAACGCCGGACTGATCGGCAACGGCGGTAACGGCGGCAACGCCGAGATTGTCATCTCCGGCGGTAGCGTCGCCGGCACCGGTGGCAACGGCGGGTTGCTGTTGGGCTTCAACGGCACGAACGGGCTGCCGTAGCGGGCGAGCCCGCCGGCCTCTGGATCACGTCGATGTGACTTTGACCCGTTCCACGCCGGCATCGTCGACGCCCGATACGCCACCGGCAATCGGCGGCACCCGGGTGGCACGCACGTAGACGGTGTCACCCTCGCGTAGGGCCAGCGCCTCGGCATCGCCGCGGGTGATCTGGGCGGTGAAGGCCCCGCCGGTGGCCGCGCTGGTCAACTCCACGCGGACCTCGAAGCCCAGCACCACCACCCGATCCACAACAGCCCGTAGCACACCGGTGGACCCGGCGGTGCCGTCAGCGGCGGCCACGGCCATATTGGGAGTCCGGCCGACCCGGATGTCGTGCGGGCGCACCAGGGAGCCGTTCAACGTGGAAACCGCTCCCAAGAAGGACATCACGAAGGCGTTCGCCGGGGCGTCGTAAACGTCGGTCGGGGATCCGACCTGCTCGATACGGCCCTTGTGGAGTACGGCGATGCGGTCGGCCACATCCAGCGCTTCGGCCTGATCGTGGGTGACCAGCACCGTGGTGACATGCACCTCGTCGTGCAGGCGGCGCAGCCAGGCACGCAGCTCTTCGCGCACCTTGGCATCGAGTGCGCCGAACGGCTCGTCGAGCAGCAGCACCTCCGGATCGACCGCCAGCGCCCTGGCCAGCGCCATCCGCTGTCGTTGCCCACCGGAGAGCTGATTGGGGTAGCGGCTCTGAAATCCGCTCAGGCCCACCACCTGCAGCAGATTGTCGACCTTGGCCTTGATCTCGGCCTTGGGGCGCTTACGGATCTTCAACCCGAACGCCACGTTGTCACGGACAGTCAGGTGTTTGAACGCCGCGTAGTGCTGGAAGACGAATCCGATGCCACGCCGCTGTGGCGGCACCCGGGTGACGTCGCGGCCGTTGATCGTGATGGTTCCGGTGTCCGGTTGGTCGAGGCCGGCTATGGTGCGCAACAGCGTCGACTTGCCCGAACCGCTGGGGCCCAACAATGCGGTCAGCGAACCGGTCGGTACGACGAAATCCACGTGGTCAAGTGCGACGAAGTCGCCGTAGCGTTTGGTGGCGTCGGCCACGACGATGGCGTAGGTCATTTTCACCGTCTCCTTCTCAGCCCTCGCTGACCGCTCGTGCCCGGCGGGCGTCTAGCACCATCTGGACGATCAGCACCACCACGGAAACCGCCATCAGCAGCGTCGACAGCGCGTAGGCACCGTACTCGGCCCCACGGTGGTAGCGGTCGGAGACCAAGAGGGTCAGTGTTTGCGATGTCCCTGGAAGGTTCGACGAGACGATGATGACCGCCCCATATTCGCCGAGGGTTCGAGCGACGGTCAATACGATGCCGTACGTCAGGCCCCACCGGATGGAGGGCAGCGTGATTCGCCAGAATGTCTGCCACCAACCGGAACCCAGCGTCGCCGCCGCCTGCTCCTGGTCGGTGCCCAATTCGTGCAATACGGGTTCCACTTCGCGCACCACGAATGGACAGGTGACGAACATGCTGCCAAGCACGATTCCCGGCAGCCCGAAGATGATCTTGAAGCCAAGGTCCTGCTCGACGAAGCCCAGGGCGCCGGCCGATCCCCACAGCAAGATCAACGAGACGCCCACGATGACGGGTGAAACCGCAAAAGGCAGATCGATAATCGCCTGCAAGACGCCCTTGCCGCGGAACCGGTTGCGGGCCAGCACCAATGCCGTCGTGACTCCAAAGATCACGTTCAGCGGTACCACGATAGCCACCACCAGTAGCGACAGGTTCAGCGCTGATATCGCCGCCGGGGTACTGATCCAGGCGTAGAACTGGCCAAAGCCCGGTTCGAAGGTCCGCCACAGGATCAGCGCTACCGGAACGATCAACAGCACAAAGACGTACCCCAGCGCGACCGATCGGACGAGGTAGCGAGCCGCCGGCAAGGAGGTCATGCGGCCATCTCCTCACGTTTGGCCGCACGCGCGCCGACGACACGTAGGATGAGCAGCACAATGAACGAAATCGAGAGCAATACAACCGATATCGCGGCCGCTCCGGTGCGGTCGTCGTTCTCGATCAGGGTGCGAATCCATTGCGAGGACACCTCGGTCTTGCCCGGCACGGCCCCGCCGATCAGAACCACCGAACCGAACTCGCCGATAGCGCGCGAAAACGCCAGGCCCGCACCGGATAACAATGCCGGCGTCAGCGACGGCAACACCACCGAAGTGAAGATTTTGGCACCATTAGCGCCCAGCGACGCCGCCGCCTCCTCGGTCTCGCGATCGATTTCCAGCAGCACCGGCTGCACGGCGCGCACCACGAACGGCAATGTGACGAACGCCAACGCCACCCCAACACCGGTCGCGGTGTGTTGAAAATGAAGCCCCACCGGGCTGTTGTTCCCGTACAGTGCCAACATCACCAGGCTGGCGACGATGGTGGGCAACGCAAACGGCAGATCGATAATCGCATCGACGATCCGCTTGCCAGCGAAGTCGTCACGCACCAGCACCCAGGCGATCAGCAAGCCGAACACCAGGTTGATGACCGTGACTGCGGTCGAAATCGTCAGCGTTACCCGGAACGACTCCATCGCGGCATGCGACGAGACCGCCAGCCAGAAGGCCCGCCAACCACCGCCCGCGGCCTGCCAGACGATGGCGGCCAGCGGCAACAGCACGATCACCGAAAGCCACACCACTGCCATACCGACCCGAACGGAAGGGGGGCCCGCGGGGCCGGAAAGGCGCGCGCGGAACTGCGGCGCGCGGCGTTCGCCGACCAACGATTCCGTCATCCGGTGGCCCGCAGATAAATCTTGGTGATGCTGCCGGTCGCCTTGTCGAACAGCTGAGGATCCACGCTGCCCCAGCCACCGAGGTCGGCGATCGTCCACAGTTTCGCCGGCACCGGAAACAGGTCGGCAAAATCGGCGGCGACCGCCGGATCGACCGGCCGGAAACCGGCCTGCGCCCATAACTTCTGCGCCTGCACGGTGTACTGGAAGTTTCTGAATGCGGTCGCCGCTCCAAGGTGTGTGCTGGTCGCCACTACGGCCAACGGATTTTCGATCTTGAACGTCTGCGGCGGGGTGACGTGCTGCACCGGTTTGCCCGCCCGCTCGGTGGCGATGGCTTCGTTCTCGTAGCTGATCAACACGTCACCGCTGCCCTGGACAAAAACATCGGTGGCTTCCCGCCCCGACCCGGGGCGCAATTTGACGTGTTCATTCACCAATGTATTGACAAAGTCGATCCCCGCTTGGTTATTCCGGCCACCGTCACTTTTCGCGGCGTAGGGGGCTAGCAGATTCCACTTGGCAGAACCCGAACTCAGCGGACTGGGCGTGATGACCTCAATACCCGGGCGCAACAGGTCATCCCAATCTCTGATGTTCTTCGGGTTACCCGCGCGGACCACAAACGTCACCACCGACCCGAACGGGATGCCCTTGGTGGCATCGGCGTCCCAGTCCTTGTCAACCTTGCCGGCCTTGACCAGGCGAGCGATGTCCGGTTCGACCGAGAAGTTCACCAGGTCGGCCGGTTTACCGTCGGCAACACCGCGCGACTGGTCGGCCGACGCGCCATATGAGGTAATCACCTGGACTCCCCGGCCCTGTTCGGAAGCGTTGAACGCGGGAATCACCGCACTCCAGCCGGGTTCCGGGACGGCGTAGGCGACCAGGGTGATGCTCGTATGCGCACGGTCCGGTCCCGCACGGCCGACCACGTCGCTGGGACCGCCATGACACCCCACGCCGATACCGGCGATCAATGCGCACACCACCCCGGCAGGGATAATGTGCCGCCAGCGGGATGCGCTAGCGATGCAGCTCGCTTCAGAAAGCGTCAAGGAGAGCATTGGCGACCTTCCGGTGCGGGACTTTGGACAACGTTCCCGTAGCGGCGGAAAGGCGATCGCTGAACATTGCAGGACTCACGAACTCCACATCAGACCGCGCACGGGTGGGGAGTCAGCGACAACAGTGCAGGTTGGCCGCAGCGCCGCAAACGAGCGCGCCGACATAGCGCCCCGAAAAACCCGATGCTGCGTGCACGTGGCGAAGCCTAACAGAATTCGGCTGGCCGACCAGTTGGCGCGCAGCTCAATGGGTGAGAAGCCAGGTCACGATCACCAGCGCAACCAGCGTGACCAGAACCAACGTGACGTGCGACCTCGGCATCCGGGCTACCTGGGCGCCTGATCGGGGCGGCGGGCGCGGCGAATCAACTGAATGACCCGGCCGAGCAGGGCATCCAGCAATGCCGCGGTGAAATAGGCCAAAGCCAGCACGACCGGCATGACTGCCAACGCCTGCAGCGCGAACGGGAGTCCGGACAGCCACAGCTCGACGCCGTCCCACCAACTCAGGAACCCGTTCATCGGGCCCACACTATAGCGCCGGCAGGCAAAACCCCAGGTGTGTCGCGATTACGGTGACCGCCGACGCCAAACCGCGACACGGCACACGGCTGCTAGGCCCACCTGAGCACGCACCCAACTACGCCGGGCGCCGGGCGTGAAGTGGACGCCGAGCAAGTCGACAGATGATGATGTCGGCATGGTCCTGCACGCTCAACCCCCCGACCAATCGACCGAAACAGCCCGCGAGGCTAAAGCGTTGGCCGGGGCAACGGACGGGGCAACGGCCACATCCGCGGATCTGCACGCACCCATGGCTCTATCGTCCAGTTCGCCACTGCGCAACCCGTTTCCGCCGATCGCCGACTACGCGTTCTTGTCCGATTGGGAAACGACGTGCCTGATTTCGCCGGCGGGTTCGGTGGAGTGGCTGTGTGTGCCACGGCCGGACTCCCCCAGTGTGTTCGGCGCGATCCTGGACCGCAGCGCCGGCCATTTTCGTCTGGGCCCCTACGGTGTTTCGGTGCCTTCGGCGCGACGCTACCTTCCGGGCAGCCTGATCATGGAGACCACCTGGCAGACCCATACCGGCTGGCTGATCGTGCGAGACGCGCTGGTGATGGGTAAATGGCACGATATCGAACGGCGATCGCGGACCCACCGCCGCACCCCGATGGACTGGGACGCCGAGCACATCCTGTTGCGCACGGTGCGCTGCGTCAGCGGCACCGTTGAACTGATGATGAGCTGCGAGCCGGCGTTCGACTATCACCGCTTGGGCGCCACCTGGGAATACTCGGCCGAGGCTTACGGCGAGGCCATAGCCCGCGCCAACACGGAGCCCGACGCGCACCCGACGCTGCGGCTGACCACCAACCTGCGGATCGGGCTGGAGGGCCGGGAAGCACGCGCACGCACCCGGATGAAGGAGGGTGACGACGTGTTCGTCGCGCTGAGCTGGACCAAACACCCGCCGCCGCAGACCTACGACGAGGCCGCCGACAAGATGTGGCAAACCACCGAGTGCTGGCGGCAGTGGATCAACATCGGCAACTTCCCCGACCACCCATGGCGGGCGTACCTGCAGCGCAGCGCGCTAACCCTGAAGGGGTTGACCTACTCCCCCACCGGGGCGCTGCTCGCGGCGAGCACCACGTCGCTGCCGGAAACCCCGCGAGGCGAACGCAACTGGGACTACCGCTATGCCTGGATTCGCGACTCGACCTTCGCGCTGTGGGGGCTCTACACCCTGGGATTGGACCGGGAAGCCGACGACTTCTTTGCGTTCATCGCCGACGTGTCCGGCGCCAACAACAACGAACGCCATCCGCTGCAGGTGATGTACGGGGTGGGCGGTGAACGCAGCCTGGTCGAAGCGGAGCTGCACCATTTGTCCGGCTACGATCATGCCCGCCCGGTGCGCATCGGCAACGGCGCCTACAACCAGCGCCAACACGACATCTGGGGTTCGATCCTGGACTCGTTTTACCTGCACGCAAAGTCCCGCGAGCAAGTCCCGGAGAACCTATGGCCGGTGCTGAAGCGGCAGGTGGAAGAGGCCATCAAGCATTGGCGTGAGCCCGACCGGGGAATCTGGGAGGTGCGCGGCGAGCCGCAACACTTCACGTCGTCGAAGGTGATGTGCTGGGTCGCCTTGGACCGGGGGGCCAAACTGGCCGAGCGTCAGGGCGAGAAAAGCTACGCCCAGCAGTGGCGGGCCATCGCCGACGAGATCAAGGCCGACATTCTGGAACACGGGGTGGACTCGCGCGGCGTGTTCACCCAGCGCTACGGCGATGAGGCGTTGGACGCCTCACTGCTGCTGGTGGTGCTGACCCGATTCCTGCCGCCGGACGACCCGCGGGTGCGCAACACCGTGCTGGCCATCGCCGACGAGCTGACCGAGGACGGCCTGGTGTTGAGGTACCGGGTGCATGAGACCGACGACGGGCTTTCCGGCGAGGAAGGCACGTTCACCATCTGCTCGTTTTGGCTGGTATCGGCGCTGGTCGAGATCGGTGAGGTGGGCCGCGCCAAGCGGCTGTGCGAGCGGCTGTTGTCCTTCGCCAGCCCGCTGCTGCTCTACGCGGAGGAGATTGAGCCGCGGAGCGGGCGTCACCTGGGCAACTTCCCGCAGGCGTTCACCCACCTGGCACTGATCAACGCCGTGGTCCACGTGATTCGCGCCGAGGAGGAAGCCGACAGCTCGGGGATGTTTCAGCCCGCCAACGCCCCCATGTAGGACTTCCGATGCCGAGCAGACGCAAAATCGCCCAAATTCGGGCCGAAATGGGCGATTTTGCGTCTGCTCGGCAAGCGTCAACTCAATTCGCTGATCCTGTCCATCATCGCGTGTGCGATATCGACGGCGCTGGTGCTGATGTCGGCCGACCCCTGATCCGACGGGTGGGTGATGCCAAAGAAGGTGACCGCGACCTCGACCACGCAATTGCCCCGTACGCCGACGGCACGGGCCTGAGGGACGGACGCCAGTATGGAGTGCGTGCCGCGTCGCAGCGAGACCGTTGCCGCGACAACTGAATCCGCAACCCGGACGTCGGTGATGGAGCGTTGACCGAACGCGCTGGCGGGCACCGTCAGCGTTGTGCCATCACATTCCTTCCACTGCGCAGAAAACCTCGCGAACAGATCATCGGCGGCTGCCGCGGAAGGCAGGGCGACGACACCCTCATCGACGTCATCCACCTTCACCGAGGAACCGTCGTGTCGCCACGACACCCGGGCGACGCTTTTGACCTCGACGGACCGGTAAACGTTCCGCTGCGTCAGGTAACCGACGCCCACGCAGTCAGCGGGCCGAGCCGATACATCACTGTCTCCCAAACTGTCGCTGCCCCCGAACACCGGCGGGAAAGGTGGAAGGGCCTGAAACGGCTGGTTGAGGAGCGTTGACAGCGCAGCGCCGTCGAGCGGTACCCGCTGGATCAGTGAACCCATCAGCGGACGCGGCACTGCGTTCGGCGCCAGACCTGCTTTCCCGGTCGTCGTTGTGGTGCACCCGGCAGCGAGGAACACGGCAAACAGCGGAACCACCCAGCGCCAGCGGTTTGTCACTTCTTGCCTTTGTCCCCGGCGGCATCGGTGGACAATGCCGCGACGAAAGCCTCCTGTGGCACCTCGACGCGCCCGATGGTCTTCATCCGCTTCTTGCCTTCCTTCTGCTTCTCCAGCAGCTTGCGTTTGCGCGTGATGTCGCCGCCGTAGCACTTGGACAACACGTCCTTGCGGATCGCGCGGATGTTTTCGCGGGCAATGATTTTCGATCCGATGGCGGCCTGCACCGGCACCTCGAACTGCTGGCGCGGGATCAGCTCCTTGAGTTTGGTGGTCATCTTGTTGCCGTAGGCATACGCCGTGTCCTTGTGCACGATCGCGCTGAACGCATCCACCGCCTCGCCCTGCAGCAGGATGTCGACCTTGACCAGCGCGGCCTCCTGTTCGCCGGCCTCCTCGTAGTCGAGGCTGGCATAGCCGCGGGTGCGCGATTTCAGTGCGTCGAAGAAGTCGAAGATGATCTCGCCGAGCGGCATGGTGTAGCGCAGTTCCACCCGCTCGGGGGAGAGATAGTCCATGCCGCCCAACTCGCCGCGGCGCGACTGGCACAGCTCCATGATGGTGCCGATGAACTCGCTGGGCGCGATGATGGTGGTCTTGACGACGGGCTCGTAGACCGTGCGGATCTTGCCCTCCGGCCAGTCCGACGGATTGGTCACCCGGATTTCGGTGCCGTCGTCTTTGTGCACCCGATACACCACATTGGGTGAGGTCGAGATCAGGTCCAGGCCGAACTCGCGCTCAAGGCGCTCACGGGTGATCTCCATGTGCAGCAGGCCCAAGAAACCGCACCGGAACCCAAAACCCAGCGCCACCGAGGTTTCCGGCTCATAGGTCAAGGCCGCGTCGTTGAGCTGCAGCTTGTCCAGGGCGTCGCGCAGGTTCGGGTAGTCCGAACCGTCGACCGGATACAACCCCGAGTAGACCATCGGTTTGGGCTCACGGTAGCCGGTCAACGCTTCGGCGGCAGCCCCGCGGGCCCGGGAGAGGCTGGTCACGGTGTCGCCCACCTTGGACTGGCGGACGTCCTTGACGCCGGTGATCAGGTAACCCACCTCGCCGACACCGAGGCCCTCACACGGTTTCGGCTCGGGTGAGACGATGCCGACCTCAAGCAGCTCGTGGGTGGCGCCGGTGGACATCATCATGATGCGCTCACGGGGGCTGATCTTGCCGTCGACGACGCGGACGTAGGTCACCACTCCGCGGTAGATGTCGTAAACGGAGTCGAAAATCATTGCGCGGGTAGGTGCCTCGGCGTCGCCCTGAGGGGGCGGCACCTGTCGGACCACCTCGTCGAGCAGGTCGGACACGCCTTCGCCGGTTTTGCCGGACACCCGCAACACCTCGGCCGGCTCGCAGCCGATGATGTGTGCCATCTCGGCGGCGTAACGGTCCGGGTCGGCCGCGGGCAGGTCGATCTTGTTGAGCACCGGGATGATGTGCAGGTCGCGGTCCAACGCCAGGTAGAGGTTCGCCAGCGTCTGCGCCTCGATGCCTTGCGCGGCATCGACCAACAGCACCGCACCCTCGCAAGCCTCCAGCGCACGCGAGACTTCGTAGGTGAAGTCGACATGGCCCGGGGTGTCGATCAGATGCAGCACGTAGTCGGTCTTGTCGACCCGCCAGGGTAGCCGCACATTCTGGGCCTTGATGGTGATGCCGCGTTCCCGCTCGATGTCCATCCGATCCAAGTACTGGGCCCGCATAGAGCGTTCGTCGACCACGCCGGTGAGCTGCAGCATCCGGTCGGCCAACGTTGACTTGCCGTGGTCGATGTGGGCGATGATGCAAAAGTTCCTAATCTGCGCCGGCGCAGTGAAGGTTTTGTCGGCGAAACTGCTGATGGGAATCTCCTGGAGCGGGGGTTGACGGGTATCCAGGGTATCCGCGTCGGGCAGCTGCGACCCAATCGCGCTCGGTCGATCGCGTCTATGCTGCGAGCATGGCGTCCGCACGGAAGTCACAGTGGAAAACGTTGCAGCGCTTCGCGGAGAACCTGGTGTTCACTGAGGCTCCTAAGCTGGTGCGTCACCTGCAAAACACGCAGGAAACGCTTCGCACAATCCGGCAAGCCGTCAAGATCACCGCGAACATCATGACCACCGCCGTGCCGTCGCCACCGGCCGAAATTGCCGCGGGCCGGCCGGTGACCAGCACCAGCTGTCCCACCGCAGCGCGAGCCCGCAGACTTGTCTACGCCCCGGACCTCGATGGCCGGGCCGATCCCGGCGAGATCGTGTGGACTTGGGTGGCCTACGAGCAGGACCCCACCCGCGGCAAAGACCGACCCGTGCTCGTCGTGGGCCGAGACCGCAGCGTTCTGTTGGGGTTGCTGGTGTCCAGCCAGGAGCGCCATGCTGCCGACCGGGACTGGGTGGGAATCGGTTCTGGCGCTTGGGACTACGAGGGCCGAGAAAGCTGGGTACGGCTGGACCGGGTGCTCGACGTACCCGAGGAGAGTATCCGCCGCGAAGGCGCGATTCTGGAACGCGAGGTCTTCGACGTGGTAGCCGCCCGGCTGCGTGCCGACTACGCCTGGCGCTAAACCGGGCCGGGCGGCCAGCGCAATCGGCTGGGCAACGAGCCCCGATCAGGCCCCAATCAGCCCCGCCTGGCGACGACGCGGGCCGCCCAGCGGCCCGCTGAGGAGCCGGGCAGTCAGCCCCGCCCGGCGACGATGCGGGCCGCCCAGCGGCCCGCTGAGGAGCCGGGCAATCAGCCCTGAGTGATGTAGGACTGAAGCTGCTGCTGCTCGGCCTCGAGTTCTCCCATGCGCGATTTCACCACGTCACCGATGCTAACGATGCCGATCAGTTTCTTCCCGTCGAGCACCGGCACGTGGCGGACCCGGTTTTCGGTCATCAGCACACTGATCTTGTCGACCGTGTCGGATTTTGTACAGGTGGCGACGGTGGTCGACATAATCTTGGCGACCGGGCGAGACAGCACGCTGGCACCATACGTGTGTAGCTGGCGCACCACGTCGCGTTCCGACACGATACCGACCACGCCTTCGGCGCCGACCACTACCATGGCGCCGATGTTCTGCTCAGCGAGGCCAGCGAGCAGCTCCCCGACCGTGGCGTCGGGGTTGATCGTCACCACCGCCGCCCCCTTGTTCCGCAAGACGTCCGCGATGCGCATCAAGGCCTCCCGCCGGTGGTGAGCTGGTTCACACCAGGCTACGGCGAACTCGGGCGGCGGGAAAGCCGATACCGGAATATGCGGCATCTAGCACCCGAACCCGCAGGTGCCCGGCGGTCGGTAGCTGCGTAGCCCGGGCAGGAATTCGGCCGCCGACAACGCCCATGTCGGCCGCATCCTCGAGGCTAAAACTCGTTGGCCATCAGCCGAATCGGTCGATCGGGGCCGCTGGATCCATCGAGCTTGTCAGGATAGGGCCATGCTTGAGATCACGTTGCTCGGAACTGGGAGCCCCATTCCCGACCCGGACCGTGCCGGACCATCCACTCTGGTGCGGGCCGGCGCGCAGGCGTTCCTGGTGGACTGCGGTCGCGGCGTGCTGCAACGCGCGGCGGCCGTCGGTGTGGGCGCCGCAGGATTGTCGGCGGTGCTGCTCACCCATTTACACGGCGACGTGCTTATCACCAGTTGGGTCACCAACTTCGCTGCTGATCCCGCGCCCTTGCCGATCATCGGACCGCCGGGCACCGCCGAAGTGGTGGAGGCGACGTTGAAGGCATTCGGTCACGACATCGGCTATCGGATCGCCCACCACGCCGATCTGACGACACCACCACCGATCGAGGTGCACGAATACACCGCAGGCCCAGCTTGGGATCGCGACGGCGTGACAATCCGGGTGGCCCCTACCGATCATCGGCCGGTCACGCCGACGATCGGATTCCGGATCGAATCCGACGGTGCTTCGGTGGTGCTCGCCGGTGACACCGTTCCTTGTGACAGCCTCGACCAGCTGGCCGCCGGAGCGGATGCGTTGGTACACACGGTGATCCGCAAAGACATCGTCACGCAGATCCCGCAGCAACGGGTCAAGGACATCTGCGATTACCACTCGTCGGTGCAGGAAGCCGCCGCAACCGCGAACCGCGCAGGGGTGGGAACCCTGGTCATGACGCACTATGTGCCGGCTATCGGGCCCGGACAAGAAGAACAGTGGCGGGCGCTGGCCGCGACCGAGTTCAGCGGGCGGATCGAGGTCGGCAACGACCTACACCGAGTCGAGGTGCACCCGCGGCGCTAGCACGCCAGCTATGACCAACCAGCCCCGACACCAGGGCGATCGATAAGGCAAGAAGTAGATCGCCCGAACCAGCGCCGGGTCCGTGCTGACCCTCGGGCGCCACACGGTCTTGCCCAGCAAACCGGTCAGCCCGGACGCTCCCGCCCGCCACGGTGCCGCCGGCCAACGCCGATCGTCGAACCCCACCCGGTCACTGAAAGCTGCCGCAGGCGGTTGGCTGATGCAACACCGCGGTGGCAATACGTGCAGCGCGACCGGCTCATCGCGGATCTACGGCGCAACCGCGGTGATCGGCGTCACGCCGCGGGTGCGACCCCCACGGGACCCCGGTTCCCACTGCTGTTTGGCGGTGAATCGCTGACACCGTGGACGGCGCCCAGCCGCGGCTGTTCGCGGTGGTGCAGCCGACCCGATTTCACGGAAACACAGGCTGTCATCAGCGAGGGAAACTATTCGCCGTGCAAAGCATTTCCATGGCGCCACACCGATAGCCGGCTTGTGCTGATCGCACGTCCCGATATCTTATGCAGTCGCGGTCCGGAGGCAATGCGGGCCAAAGCCGCCGATTTGGACTTGGCTGCGGCGGCAAAGACGGTCGGAGTGCAGCCCGCCGCCGATCAGGTGGCGGCGGCAATTGCCGCAATATTGCTGTCACACGCCCAGATCTACCAGGACATCAGCACACAGATGGCGGCATTCCACGACCAGCTCGTAGAGAACCGCACGGCAGATAGCACGTCGTACGCCAGCGCCGAGGCCAACGCCCAGCAGAGCCTGCTCAATGCGATGGATGCACCGAGCTGGCAACAGCGCCGAGAAACCGTCGGCGAGGTGGGGCTCCCAGCGGACCCAGCGGGATCCGGCACGGCGACGGCGGCAGTGGCGGCGGCGACGACGGCGCGGGCAGGAAGCCGTTCGGCCGCCCAGGCAACCGTGGCGCCTATCGGCGGGCTGAAACTCCGCCGCGAATCTGCGCTAAGCCAGCCGGGTGATCTCCACCACCACGTCGAGGTCGGTGACGCCCTCCCCAGAGTAGATCCCTTTCAGCGGGGAAACGTCGGTGTAGTCGCGGCCTACACCCACACTGATGTATTGCTCGGTGATCTCATTGTCATTGGTGGGGTCGTAGTGCCACCATCCACCGGTCCAGGCCTGAACCCAGGCATGGCTGCGCCCGTCTACCGTCTTTCCCACCACGGCATCACGCTTAGGGTGTAGATACCCAGACACGTACCGACAGGGAATTCCCATGCTGCGCAACACCATCAGCGACAAGTGCACGAAGTCCTGGCAGACGCCCTTGCCTTGTTCCAGCGCATCGAGCCCGGACGAGTGCACACTGGTGGTGCCCGGAATGTAGTCCAGCTCGCTGCGCGCCCACCGGGCGGCGGCGACTACGGCCTCGCTGGGCTCATGGCATTTCCTGATCCGCCTGCCGACGGCATCAACGCGGGCGCTTGCCGGGGTGTGCGGGGTTGGGCGGAGCACTTCGTCGAACCTGTCGATCACGGCCGTCGATTGCAGGTCGGCCCAGGTTGCCTTGGCGGCCAACGGCTCCGGGCGCTCGGTCTCCACCACCGACGAGGACGTCACCGTCAGTTCGGTGTGCGGCGCATGCAAGTCAAACGCCGTCACGGCAGTACCCCAATAATCGATATAGCGGTAGGAGCGGGTGGCCGGGATGGTTTCGACTCGGTTGAGGACGAGGTTCTGCCGCGAACTCGACCGAGGGGTCAGCCGGGCTTCGTTGTATGAGGCCGTCACCGGCGACTGGTAGACATATCCGGTGGTGTGCACCACCCGGGTTCGCCACATCAGGATTCCTCTTGGCTTCCGACGAGTTGGCCACGCTGGCCTGCATCCGACCACGCAACCCAGGGAGCTGCGTGAAAGTACTGCAGCGCCAATGCATCTCCGACATCACGACAGGTCGTCTGCAAGCCCGCCAGGCGGCTCTCCAAGGTCTCGAGCAGGACGCCGGGTTGCACGAATTCCAGCTCGCTGCGTGCTTGCCCTAACAACCGCTGTGCTTCGGTGGTCGCCCCGATCCGGCTGTGCGGATTGTGCATCAACTCGGCGAGATTGTGTTCGGCCAGCTTCAACGAGTGAAAGACCGAGCGCGGGAAAAGCCGGTCGAGCATCATGAACTCCACCACCCGGCCCGCGTCCAGCACACCGCGGTAGGTGCGCAGGTACGTGTCGTGCGCACCCGCCGAGCGCAGCAGCGTCACCCAGGCCGGCGACGATGCGCTATCCCCCACCCGTGACAGCAACAGCCGCACCGTCATGTCGACCCGCTCAATCGCGCGCCCAAGCAACATGAAGCGATATCCGTCGTCACGCAAAAGCGTCGAATCGGCCAGGCCGGCAAACATCGCCGCACGGCCCTCGATGAACGACAGAAACTCGTGCGGCCCAAGGCGTTTGGCAGCGCGTTCGCGTTCAGGCAGGGCGTTATAGGTGGTGTTGAGACACTCCCACGTCTCGCTGGAGGTGACTTCCCGCGCCGATTTTGCGTTTTCCCGTGCCGCCGAGATCGCGTCGACAATGGAAGAACCACCCTGGCTATTGGTGCTGAAAGCCACCAGGTCCGTCAAGGACCAGACATCCAGCTCGTGGTCGGGCGGCTCGATGCCCAGCACCCGCAGCAGCAGCCGGGAGGCCTGGTCGGGATCGACACTGGAATCCTCGAGCAATTGATGCACCGCGACGTCGAGAATGCGCGCGGTGTCGTCGGCGCGCTCGACGTAGCGACCGATCCAATACAGTGCTTCGGCGTTGCGGGCGAGCATCAGTGGAACGCCTGCTGTTGTTGTTGCTGCTGCTGTTGCGGTTGTTGGTCGTGCGGTTCATACCCGGACGCGTCCACCGTTGGGTCGCACAGCGGCTGCGGCAGCGAACGCACAATCTGTGCAGCGCCCAACTCGCGGGCGGCCGCCGAAGCGCGCGGGGCCAGCACCCAGGTGTCCTTGGAGCCGCCGCCTTGGCTGGAGTTGACCACCCGGGAACCCTCAACCAACGCCACTCGGGTCAGCCCGCCCGGCAGCACCCATACCTCGTTACCGTCGTTGACCGCGAACGGCCGCAAGTCCACGTAGCGGGGCGCCAGCGTGCCTTCGATCCGGGTCGGCACGGTCGACAGTTCCATCATCGGCTGCGCGATCCAGCTGCGGGGATCGTCGCGGATCTTTTGGCTAACGGCCGCCAATTCGGCCTGAGAGGCTTCCGGGCCGAACACGATGCCGTAACCACCGGATCCCTCGACCGGCTTGAGGACCAATTCGCGGATCCGGTCCAACACCTCTTCGCGTTCGTCATCCAGCCAGCATCGGAGGGTTTCCACGTTCGCCAGCAGCGGCTTTTCGTGGAGGTAGTACTCGATCATGGTCGGCACGTACGTGTAGACGAGTTTGTCGTCACCGACTCCGTTGCCGATCGCACTGGACAGCACGACGTTGCCGGCCCGGGCAGCGTTGACCAATCCGGCCACCCCGAGCACCGAATCGGCACGGAACTGCAGCGGATCCAGGAAGGCGTCATCAATGCGCCGATAGATGACGTCGACCTGGCGCTCCCCCTCGGTGGTGCGCATGTATACCTGGTTGTCTCGACAGAACAGGTCGCGGCCCTCGACCAATTCGACACCCATCTGCCGGGCCAGCAATGAATGCTCGAAATACGCCGAGTTGTAGACCCCAGGGGTCAGAACCACGACCGTGGGGTCGGCCTCGTTGGTGGCCGCCGAGTTGCGCAGCGCGCGCAGCAGGTGCGAAGCGTAGTCATCGACCGCCCGCACCCGATGGGTGGCGAACAGGTTCGGAAAGACCCGCGCCATGGTGCGCCGGTTCTCCATCACATACGACACCCCCGACGGCGAGCGCAGGTTGTCCTCGAGAACCCGAAAGTCGCCGCGGTGGTCGCGGATCAGGTCGATGCCGGCGACGTGGATTCGCACACCGTTGGGTGGCACGATCCCGACTGCCTGACGGTGAAAGTGCTCACAGGAGGTCACCAACCGGCGCGGGATGACACCGTCGCGCAGAATCTCCTGATCACCATAGATGTCGTCGAGGTAGCACTCGAGGGCCTTGACCCGCTGGGTGATGCCACGTTCCAGTCGGGTCCACTCGGGGGCCGAAATGACCCGTGGCACCAGGTCGAGCGGGAACGGCCGCTCCTGGCCCGACAGCGAAAACGTGATGCCCTGGTCGATGAACGCACGCCCCAGCGCATCAGCGCGGGCCTTGAGTTCGGACGCGTCCGACGGCGCCAGCTCAGCGTAGATACCTTTGTAGGGGCCGCGGACAATGCCCTGGGCATCGAACATTTCGTCGAAGGCCATCGCATAGACGTCCGACGTGTTGTAGCCGCCGAAGATGCGTTCGCCGCGTGTGGGCGACCGCCGCCGGGTCTCGTTGAGTTGGTTTGGCAGACTCACGCGTCTCATGCTGCCTCAAATTCGACATTCCGGCAGACCACAGATTCCGCTTTTGGGCGAAAACGTAACCGACTGATAACCTGGGCAGCCGAATCACACCGACAAAGGGAACTTGCACGTGGCCAACATCAAGTCGCAGCAGAAGCGCAACCGCACCAACGAGCGCGCCCGGCTGCGCAACAAGGCGGTGAAGTCCTCGCTTCGTACCGCTGTCCGTGCCTTCCGCGAAGCTGCCCATGCAGGCGACAAGGCAAAGGCCGCGGAACTGCTGGCGTCGACCAACCGCAAGCTGGACAAGGCGGCCAGCAAGGGCGTGATCCACAAAAACCAGGCCGCCAACAAGAAGTCGGCACTGGCCCAGGCGCTCAACAAGCTCTGACAGCCACCTGCCGACTCATCGGCCGCGGTCGGCCACCAACTCGGCGACCTGCCGGACCGCGGATTCCAGCGCGTAGTCCGCATCCGCGACGGCGCCCTTGACGTTAGCATTGAGTTCGGCCACCAACCTCATCGCGGTCGCCACCGTGTCACGCGACCACCGCCGAGCCTGCTTCTGGGCTTTCTGCACCCGCCAGGGCGGCATCCCCAGTTGTGCGGCCAGGCGGTACGGGTCGCCGGACTGCGGCCCGACCCGGCCGATGGTGTGCACGGCTTCGGCGAGCGCATCGGCCAACACCACTAGCGGCTCACCGCGCATCATCGCCCACCGCAACGCTTCGGCAGCTCCCGCCACGTCGCCGGCTACCGCCTTGTCGGCGATGTCGAAGCCCCTCACCTCGGCTTTGCCGCTGTGATAGCGCCGTACAGCGGCGGCGTCGACGGCTCCTCCGGTATCGGCGACCAGCTGTGAACAGGCCGAGGCGAGTTCGCGCACGTCGGAGCCGACGGCGTCCAGCAGGGCGGTCACGGTCTCGTCGTCGACCTTGACCCGCAGCGACGCGAACTCGCTACGGATGAAGTCGGCGCGCTCACTGACCTTGGTGATCCGCGCGCACGGATGAACCTGCGCACCCATCGACCGCAGCTGGTTGGCCAGCGATTTGGCGCGCCCGCCACCCGAGTGGACCACTACCAGCACGGTGCCGGCCGGAAGATCGGCGGCGGCCGACTCGATTACCGCGGCAGCGTCCTTGCCCGCCTCCGCAGCGGCCCCCAGCACAACGATCCGCTCCTCGGCGAACAGTGACGGGCTCAGCAGTTCGGCGAGCTCATAGGCACCGACGTCACCCGCGCGCATTCGGCTCACCGGGACGTCGGCTGTACCTGCCCGCTGCCGAGCCGAGCGCAACACGTCGGCCACCGCCCTTTCGACCAGCAGTTCTTCGTCTCCCAGGACCAGGTGCAACGGCTTAGCCTCGCTCACCCCACGATGGTGTCACGAAGGGCCGACCAGCCCGGACAGCGACCAGGCAAGCAGACATATGACGGCCACCGCCATCGTTTTGCACATGGCCGCGCGAAACCAGCGCCAGCGCCACTGCGCAACCGTGAACACGGTGGCGCCACCGACCAGCAGTACGCCGGGCAGACCTGCGGCCACCGGAACGGTCGCCGCGGGCACACCCGACGCCCAATGCGCCACGCGCAACACCCACCACACTTCGGGCCCGGTGAACCGGATCAGCACCTGCGCGCCGGCCGGCCACGGCACGACCAGCACGGCCGCAACGCTGCCCAGCACGGTGATCGGCGCGATCACGGCCGCCACCGCCAGATTGGCCACCACGGCCACCAGACTGACCCGGCCGGAGATGGCGGCCACCAGTGGCGCCGTCACCAGCTGCGCGGCCGCCGCGACTGCGAGGGCATCGGCCAGCACCTTCGGACATCCGCGGTCGACCAAGCGGCGTGACCAAACCGGCGCGATGACGACCAGTGCACCCGTGGCCGCCACGGACAGCGCGAAGCCGATGTCCACAGCAAGATGGGGAGCGGCAGCCAGCAAAACCAGCACGCTACCCGACAAAGCTGGAATCGCCTGCCGCCGGCGCGCAGACAGCATCCCCACGAGGGCAATGGCGCCCATCACAGCTGCCCGCAACACGCTGGCCGTCGGCTGCACCAGGATGACGAATGCCACCAACGCGACGGCCGCGCACACCACGGCCGCACGCGGTCCGATCAACCGTGCCGAAACCAGCGCCGCCGCACACACGATCGTGACATTGGCCCCCGAGACCGCCGTCAAGTGCGTCAGGCCCGCCGCACGGAACTCGCGGCTGGTTAAGGCGGTGACCGTCGAGGTATCGCCGAGAACCAGGGCCGGCAACATCGTGGCCTGGTCAGCGGGCAGCACCTCACGAACCGCGGCCGCGAATCGATGGCGGACGATGTGAGCGGCGCGGTGTACCGGGCCGGCACGGCCCACGGTCGGCCGACCGGTCGCATTGAACACCGCGACCGTCAGGTCGTGACGCGCCGGGCGACTGATACGCGCGCGGAACTGGACGGGCTGTCCGACCATCAGCTCGCCGAAGTCCAGCGCTCGCGCGAAAACCACTACCCGGCCGGATGTCTCGTCATCCCGCAGCCGTTGAACCGTCGCCCGGAACATCAACCGGCCCCGCCCCAGCGACACTGGGCTCTCGCTGGGGGTGACCGTGACCAGCGCGGAGGTGCCAAATGCCACGGTGATTGGGTGGCGATCGACCGCCTCGGAGCGCAACGCGACCGCAAGCCCGTACCCCGCGCCCACCATACCGACCGCGACCAGGCCGGCGCTGATCGAACCCAGTCGCGGAGCGTGCCACGACCGGCGCGCCACACACCACCACAGTGCGCCGCCGCCGAGGGCCACCACGACGCAGCACAAGGCACACACGTTGCCGATCGGCCACACGATCCCGGCCGCCGTCACAATCCAGCTGACCAGCGCCGCCGGGACCAGGCGTACGTCCAAACGGGACGCGCCGAAGCCCATATGGCGCACCGGTATCAGACACGGACCAGATTGCGCCGCTTGTCCAGCCGCGCCGGACCGATGCCGTCGACGTCGGCAAGCTGGTCGACGCTGGTGAACCTACCATTGCGCTGCCGCCACGCCACAATCGCTGCGGCGGTGACCGGCCCGATGCCGGGCAGGGCGTCCAGCTGCTCCACGGTCGCAGTGTTGAGGTCGAGCACCTCAGCTGTCTTAGGAGCTGTCTTAGGGCCTGTCGTGGCTGTGCCCGAGGTACCCGCCGGTCCCGGCGTCCCCGCACCGACCGAGCTGCCCAGCACCCTCGGCTGTCCCGAGGGCGGAGCTAGCCCGACCACGATCTGCTCACCGTCACCAAGCTGCCGAGCCATGTTCAGTCCGACGGTGTCCGCGCCGTCTACCGCTCCGCCGGCGGCCTGTAGCGCATCGGCGATCCGCGCGCCCGGCGCCAGGGTGACGAGTCCTGGGGTGTGCACCAGGCCAACCACGCTGACCACCACCGGCAGGCCGGAACGGTCCGGCGAGCCCGGGCTTGCCGACGACCTAGGGTTCGTCGGCGAAACCGGCTCTACCGGAGGAAGTTTGGCTGACATTACCGGCTCAGTCCGGTCGCGGATCAAGGTGAATACCGTCACCAGCACCGCGAGGGCGGCGATCACCGCCAATGCGACGGCGCCGGCACGGCCCGGATCTGCGCGTATCCTGTCCGCCCAACCTTGCCCACGGGAAGTGTCGGGAAGCCAGCGCGGCAGCAGCGAGTTCGGATCGTCGCGTGGCTCGTCGTGGTCTGGACCGTCGTCCGTTGGATCGTGTGGCTCCGGGTCTAAGTGTGCAGATGCGGCGTGCGAGTCGATATCCGGGACGGCACCGAGCCGCCTTTGCAGTCGCTCGGCGGGCAGTTCTGTTCGCATGGGCCGACCGCAGCTGCGGGGACCGCCAGAACCGGCGCGCACGACGGCGTCGCGCTGCCCTGCTGTGGATCAATCCGAGGCTGTGGACAAGCCGCTTTGGCGATGGATCAAGATGGGACAAACCGCGCCAACATCCCCGAACAACCAGCACCGGGCTGCGACGTCCATCCGGACTCGGCTCACCGCGATCGAGAGTGTACTCGGCAACGCGATCCGCGAGTGCTGAGCCGCGCGGCCGATCCCCATCCATGGCGTGTGGCGACCGAAGCCGGCGCGCAGCACGCGGGTCGCTGACCACGCCGAAAAGCCCGTCAGCCTAGCGCCGGCCTAGCACGGCCTTCAGAACTCGAACGCGGTCTGGACGGGAACATCACTGGCAAACGCCGCGTCGAGTCGACGAAGCAGCTGGGAATCTTTGGTGCGCAACCGGTTAGCGGCGGCTAACGTCGAAGCGCGGTGCGCTCCAAGGTAAAGGCTGCCCAGTACGTCCCGATCCATTTCGATCTCGGCTGCCGCATCGGTCGGGGTACACCGCGCACGGCCGTCACCGATCTTGAGCGCGAACCGGCCGCCATCGGATACCTCGAGGACCGTGGAAAACTCGCCAACTTCGTGAGCGTAACCACGCGCCTCGAGTGCGGCCGGTACGTTCATGATGCGCAACCACAGGCCGTCCTGGCGCCAGGTAGTGCGGGCCAGTCGGGTATCGGTGAGCAGGTGGGGTAACGGGTCCTGTGGATGGGTGATGATGCTGATTCGCTCCATGGAGTCGAGGCCAATCAGGGCCCGCCACAACGCACAATGCGCATCTGCGGTTACCGCCCTGAGTTCGCTGACGCGCGCTAGCTTGAGATCGGTGCGATCCACCCGGTACAGCGCGTACCCGTCGGGATGCAGTAACGCGAACGATTCACGGTCTCCACCGGGCGCGGCTTTGCATTCTGCCAGCAGCTCGTCCCAGAGCACCTGCGGGCGTAGCAGCCCGCCCGGCACCTGCTGGCGCCATCGCTCGTAGATCGCCTCAAACTCGCCGCGATGCTCGGTGGGTCTGACCAACCGGACGCTGCTGCCACCTAGGCCGCCGCCCGGTGCGTCGGCGTGAAAGCGCGCGAAGCGTCGGTCGACCGTCAGCTCATGCAAGGTGGTAGCGGGCCCGTAGCCGAACCGGCCGTAGATGCCGCCCTCGCTAGCATGCAGTGCCGCGACCGGATAGCCGGAATCGGCTATGCGGCGGTGCAGTTCGGCGCACATCGCGCGCAGCAAGCCGCGCCGGCGATGCGTCGGCGCCACCGCGACGAAACTGAGACCGGCGGTCGGGAGCACCACTTCACCAGGCACCGTCAACCGCAGATCCATGTACAGCGCCATCCCGACCACCTCAGAACCCGGGCCGGCACCATCGCGGACCACCACCGCTCCGTCGGTGGGCACCAGGGTCCGCCAGGCGGTCGCTGATTCAGGGCCGATGAAATCGGTGAAACTGGCCGCGGCCAGTAGGAACATCCCCGGCCAGTCGTCCTCGGTCGGGCTACACAGGGTCACAGTCACAGAATCCGACTGTGGCATATGCCGCGGCCACGTGCACGTGAATATTACGACGACAGTGTCTGGCAAAGGATCACGCGATGCGGGTAGCCCCGCCAGCGTGACGCCACTGCGAGAATCAGCGACGAATTTCGCCGTGACGTTACGCTGGCGGCGACGCTCCCACGTCGACGCATACCCCGACGGCTCCGGCACCGACGTGCAGAGCAAGTACCGGTCCCATGGCGGTCACCATGGCCGGCTCACACGCCGGCAGCCGCTCCGCCAGCGCCGCCGCCACGTCGTTCGCAGCTGCCGGGTCGGCGACGTGATGCACCGCGAGAGCGGCGGGGCGGTCGCCGACAAGCTGGCAAACCCGGTCGATCATCACCGCCGTCGCGTTGCTCACAGTGCGAACCCGTTGGACCAGAACAAGTTTTCCGTCGTCGACTGACAGCAGCGGCTTGAGCGCCAGCGCGGTGCCCAACCATGCCTTGGCCCCACTGATGCGCCCGCTGCGGCGCAGATTGTCCAACCGCGCTACAGCGACGAACGCGTGAATCCGGCTTACCGCCGCAGCCGCTGCGCGCGCGACCGTATCCAGCTCATCGCCTGCGGCGGCTGCCCGCCCGGCCGCCAGTGCCGCGAAACCGACGCCCATCGCGGCCGACCTCGAGTCGATCACCCTAACGGCGGGACCTAGTTCCGCCGCGGTCAGCTCGGCGGCTCGAAAGGTACCCGACAGCGCCGACGAAATGTGCACCGCCACTACCCCGTCGCCGCCACTGTCCGCCAACGCCCGTTGGTAGGCGGCGGACAGCTCAACCGGGGTCGCCCCAGCGGTGGTGGCGTGGCGCTTGTGGATGTCATCGGGGATTTCGTCCACACCGTCGCGCAGGTCGAGGCCGTCAAGCAAGATATGCAGCGGGACCTGGCGGATCGACCACTGTTCGCGCAGGTCGGCCGGCAGTCGACACGACGTATCGGTCACCACCACAACGGTCACCGGCGCCGCTCTCCCCCGCAAGCGGGTGGTGCCCCCACCTCATCGCTTCGCTCTGCATCGTCGCCGGCGCGGGGCATGTCTCAGCCGCGCGATTTCTCGTTCGGCACCCCGGCTTCGGCCAGTGCCTTGAGCATCAGTTCGGCGACCGCCTGGTGGGCTTCAAAATTCCAGTGAATGCCATCACGATTACCATATCCACTCAATATCTGTTCTGCGACAGCGGCTTTGAGATCAACTAGAGGAATGTCATGGTGCTGTGCCCATTCCGTGATCGCCGCCACCGTGCCTGCGCGGCCGTGATGGGCCTTGCCGTAGGTCTCGGCGATATGCACCGAGGGCAGCGATGCGATGATCGGTATGCCCGGACGATTGAAATCAATTGCACCACGGGTCTTTTCAAGGTACTCAGCGGTCAGGTGCGGCGGCAACGCCGCACGGGCCACTGGCGACAGTCGCGGTTGAACCCAGGCGTAGCCGTCGCGGACCCACCGTCGCAGCCAAGACGGACGTACATAGCGGATGAGCTCACGCAGCGCCGTCGGTAATACCGACGGCAGCGAATCCATTCCGCCGGTCGCGAAGATCACCGCTCCGGCCCTGGGTAACGCCGCCCAAGCGCGCGGATCCTGGGTTGCCGCCCACCAGACATCCCGACAGGTCCAGCCGATGCGGCCAATCAGCTCTAAATCCCAATCTAGTTGGGAAGCAACAATATTGGGCCAGATACGGGGGTCATCGGCAGGCAGGCCGCCGGTGGGCCCGTAGTAGGCCAGCGAGTCAGCGAAGACCAACAATGCGGGCCTGCGCCCGCGCCTAGAGGACATCGCTGGAGACCTGCGCCGAAGCATTCCACACATCAAGGCGCCACCGGATGCTCTCGAAGTCGGAGCCCGGGGCCCAATGGCCACTCAGCTGAGTCCAACTGGCATTGCCCATGCCGCCCAAAGCCGGCCAGTTGGCCACCGGCAACTTCAGCAGCGCCGCCGACAACGCGGCGATCAGACCCCCATGGGCTACCAGCACCACCGGGCGATCCGGCTCGTCAGCGCCACCCCATTCCGGTTCGCTGGCAACCAACTCGGCAACCAACGGCCGACTTCGGGCAGCCACGTCAACCCTGCTTTCCCCGCCGTGCGGCGCCCAGGTCGCATCCTCGCGCCAGGCCAACCGGGCGCCCGGGGCATCAGCGTCGATCTGAGCGTGGGTTAAGCCCTGCCAATCGCCAAGGTGAGTTTCCCGCAATCGGGTGTCGACCCGGACCACAAGGCCGGTGCGCTCGCCCAGCTTGACCGCCGTGTCATATGCGCGGCGCAGGTCCGACGATACGATCAGTAGCGGCTGCCGCTTGCCCAGCACCTCGGCGGCCGCGACCGCTTGGGTGCGGCCAAGTTCGCTCAACTCAGTGTCCAGCTGGCCCTGCATCCGGCTACCGACGTTGTAGTCCGTTTGTCCATGCCGCAGCATCACCAGTCGCCGCGCTCTCATTGCGCACCCGCTGAGTTCGCCGATAAATCAACCGGCACCACCGGGCAGTCACCCCACAACCGGTCCAGGGCGTAGAAATTGCGGTCGTCCTGATGCTGGATGTGCACCACGATGTCCCGGTAATCCAACAGCGTCCAGCGACCCTCGCGGGCACCCTCACGGCGGGCCGGCCGGTAACCCGCCTGTCGCATTTTCTCCTCGACCTCATCGACGATGGCGTTGACCTGCCGCTCGTTGGAGCCCGAAGCAATGACGAAGCAGTCGGTGATGACCAGCTGCCCGGAGACATCGATGACCACGACGTCATCGGCGAGCTTGGCGGCGGCCGCGCCGGCGGCCACCCTCGCCATGTCGATGGCTTCCCGGTTGGCGGTCATAGGCCATTCCCAGCGGCCAGGCTGGTCGTTGAACGCGCGCCCGCGTCGCAGGCGCCACAGTAGAGCCGGCACTTGGAGACATACTGCACGACGCCGTCGGGCATCAGGTACCACAGCGGCCGGGACTGCTCGGCGCGCTGACGGCAGTCGGTCGACGAAATGGCCAGCGCCGGGATCTCGACCAGAGTCAACGCATCCTTGGCCAGCTGACCCAGCAGGCTAGTGATGTGTTCGTTGCGCAACTCGTAGCCGGGCCGGCTGACCCCCACGAACCGCGCCAATTCGAACAGCTCCTCCCAGCCCTGCCAGGACATTATGGAAGCTAGCGCATCGGCGCCGGTGGTGAAGTACAGCTCAGAGTCCGGGTGCAAAGCATGCAGATCGGCCAGCGTGTCCTTGGTGTAGGTGGGTCCGCCGCGGTCGATGTCGACCCGGCTCACAGAGAATCGGGGATTGGAGGCGGTGGCGATCACCGTCATTAGGTAGCGGTGCTCGGCGGCGGAGACCTGTCGACCCTTTTGCCAGGGTTGCCCGCTGGGCACGAATACCACTTCGTCGAGATCGAACAGGTCGGCCACCTCGCTGGCGGCAACCAGGTGGCCGTAGTGGATGGGGTCGAACGTCCCACCCATGACTCCCAATCGACGCCCATGCACGATTGGCCAGCTTACTGGAGTATCTTGCCGCAGTTCCGTTCGCGGCAACTGCCAGCCAGCCTAAGCGAGCAGCCATTGATAAGGCAGCACGATTGGTTATTCCTAAGCCTTTGCGTGATCATCTTGGTCTCGTTCCGGGTGAGGTCGAGGTCGTCGCCGACGGGGCGGGACTGGGTGTCGCGACCCTCGCCGGTGACTCCCTCGGCGAGCGGCATGGCCTACCGGTGATACCCGCGGGCAGTGCGGCGCGATGCCGGCCAGCGTTAGCACCGTGCTCGTGGACACGAGCGTCGCGGTCGCACCGGTGGTCGCCGATCACGACCACCACGAAGATACCTTTCAAGCGCTACGTGGCCGCACCCTCGGTCTGGCCGGGCACGCGGCTTTTGAACGCAGGACGCTGGCGACCGTGGCGAAGCTGCTTGCACACACATTCCCGGCGACCAGGTTCCTCGGCGCTGGGGCGGCGATGTCGCTGCTACCCGAACTCGCACCGGCCGAAATCGCCGGCGGAGCCGTCTAGGATGCGCTGATCGGTACGGCTGCCAACGAGCATCGGCTCCCCCTGGCAACCCGCGACCGGCAGGCGCTGAAGGTCTACCGCGCGCTCGCAATGGAAGCCGAGCTGCTGGCCTGAGCGTCGCGGTTGCGCGGCCAATCACACCCGCGCCGCTGCCAGGCCAACGGCTGCCCAGCTGCCCGGTCCCTCACGTTTTTCACCCGATGTACCCGCAACGATCTACTCGGTCGTGTAGAAGGGGTCTGTGGATAATTTGCCGATCGAATCAGCCGAGTCGACGCGGTTGGCGAAGGCGGCGATGACCCGACGGTTTTACACCCGCTCGGTGGTGAAAGGCGAGATCACGCTGCCGGCCGTGCCGAGCATGATCGACGAGTACGTGACAATGTGCGCCGGCCTTTTTGCGGGTGTGGGCAGAAAGTTTTCCGACGAAGAACTTGCTCATCTTCGCGCGGTGCTCCAGGGTCAGCTGGCAGAGGCGTACGCGGCCTCCCAGCGTTCGACCATCGTCATCTCATACAACGCCCCCATGGGCCCGACCTTGCACTACCAAGTCCGAGCCCAATGGCGGACGGTGGCGCAGGAATACGAGAACTGGATCGCCACCCGTGAGCCGCCGCTCTTCGGTACCGAACCAGACGCACGTGTGTGGGCGCTGGCCAACGAAGCAGCCGATCCTACGACGCATCGGGTGCTCGAAATTGGCGCCGGAACCGGGCGTAACGCCCTGGCGTTGGCACGGCGCGGACACCCGGTCGACGTGGTGGAGATGACCCCGAAGTTCGCCGACATCATTCGCTCCGACGCCGAACGAGATTCCCTCGACGTGCGCGTCATCATGCGTGACGTCTTCTCGACCATGGACGACTTGAGGCAGGACTATCAGCTGATGGTGCTCTCCGAGGTGGTGCCGGACTTCCGGACGACGCAGCAGCTGCGCAATCTGTTCGAACTCGCTGCCCAGTGCCTTGCTCCCGGTGCCCGCTTGGTGTTCAACGCCTTCCTGGCGAACGGAGATTACGCACCCGACCAAGCCGCGCGTGAGTTCGGGCAGCAGATGTATACCGGGATGTGCACGCGGGCCGAGATGTCTGCTGCAGCGGCCGGCCTTCCTCTCGAACTCGTCGCCGACGACTCGGTATACGACTACGAGAAAACGCACCTGCCACCGGGCGCCTGGCCGCCCACCAGTTGGTACGCCGACTGGATCCGTGGCCTCGACGTGTTCACCACCAACGTTGAGAGCTGCCCGATCGAGATGCGCTGGTTGGTGTTCCAGAGGAGGCGGTGAGCAGTCGCAAAAGCCCCCGAAACCGGTCGGATTTGGGGGCTGGTACGTGAATTAGGGTGACCACGGCAAGCGTGACCCGCCGGCGACTGCAGCGAAGCCGGGTCTGTTGG
>OBKH01000067.1_pt1 | contig 27536 bp, 23 predicted proteins | sample 1496241 | NCBI WGS metagenome assembly OBKH01 (sample SAMN03273953, study PRJEB22546) | soil metagenome | isolation source: rice field elevated CO2 plus elevated temperature | place: India: CRRI Experimental farm Cuttack,Odisha-753006 | collected 2013-12-17 | reverse complement strand
GCTGCCGGCAACAACATGGCACAAACCGACAGCGCCGTCGGCTCCAGCTGGGCCTAACCCGGGTCCTAAGTTGGGTCCGCGCAGGGCGGGCCGATCAGCGTCGACTTTGGCGCCCGATACACGGGCATGTCGTCGTTGGGAACACTGCGCCCGCGTCAGCTGCCCGCTTCCCCTTGTTCGGCGACGTGCTCGGTGATGGCTTTGACGACCGCTTCGCCGGCGCGGCCAATCAATTGGTCGCGCTTGCCTCTAGCCCATTCGTGCGACGCCCGCGGCGCCGCGAGTTGTCCCTTGAAATAAGGAATCACAGCACGGGCGAACAGCTCATAGGAGTGAAAGGTTGCCGGTGGCGGGGCCCAGTCGTGGCCGAGCAGTAGCAACGTTCCGAAGCCACCCGACCGGTGCAGCAAGTCTTCAATGTGGGCGATCGCGTCATCGGGCGTGCCGATGCAGCAATTTCCCTTGGCCGCGTATTGCTCGACGAATTCCCGAGACGACTGGGTGCCTTCCACGGTGTTCGCCAACGGGACAAACCCTGCCGCGCCGAAGTACCTCGAGAAGTCGGGTAACCCGTAAGTGCAGTCGTCGATCGCCTGGTCGCGGCTGTCCGACAAGTGCATGATGCTCAACACCCGCCAATCGGCGCGATCCGGCTCGCCCCGCCCAGCTTTGGCGGCCTGCTCCCGCACCACGCCCCACGCTGTTTCCAGCGCAGCGTAGCCGCCGGGCACTGACATCGACAGTGATAACAGCGACGTGCCCAGCGCACCGGCCAGTCGCGGACCCGATGGCGAAATCATGGCTGCGGTAGCGATTTCGGGGTACGGCCAGGTGTAGGGGCGGATGTGCAATTGCGCTTCACGCAGGGTGAACCAGTCGGAGTGGCGGTCGATTCGCTCGTCAGGTGCGGCACGGAACAGCGCGAGAATCGCCTCGAGGGACTCCTGCATCATTCGTCGCTGCTCGACCGGATCGATGCCCATCATGTAGGCGTCCGACGGCAGCGCGCCGGGGCCGGTGCCGAACATGACCCGCCCACGGGTCAGGTGATCCAGCAGCACCCAACGGTCGGCCACCATTAGCGGATGATGGTAGGGCAGCGAAACCACTCCGGTACCTAGCCGGATGTGGGTGGTCCGTTCCGCTGCGGCCGCGATAAACACCTCCGGGCAAGCGATCAGCTCGTAGCCACCGGAGTGGTGTTCGCCAAACCACGCCTCGTCGTAGCCGAGCCGGTCCAGCGCAACGACGCGCTCCATGTCGTATTGCAACGCCACGGTCGGGGATTGACCGGTCGGATGGAATGGCGTGATGAAAACGCCAAAACGCAACGGTGCCTTCATCGCAACTCCAACCCCGTCAGGAACTCCAGCAGGGCCGCGGTCACCTCACCGGGACGTTCCTGCTGCAGCCAGTGACCGGCCCCGTCGATCAGCACCTCGCGATACGGGCCGGAGATCACCTCCGCAGCGCGGTCGGTGCGGGTGAACGTCAAGACGGGATCGGCTGTGCCCGCAATGAACAACGAGGGCACGGAGATCGTCTTGCCGGCGAGGTCGGCCGTGGTCTCCCAGTTGCGGTCGAAGTTGCGGTACCAGTTCAGGCCGCCGGTGAAACCGGTGCGGGTGAACTCGCCGATGTAGTGGTCGAGTTCCTCCTGACTAATCCAGGCCGGCAACCCGGCCGGCTCCGGAAGCCGATCGATAAAGCCGTCGGGGCCGGGCGCCAGCATACGCATTGCCGCGCTCTGATCGCCCGGAGGGCGCAGACCGCCGATCATTCGGCGCATCGTGCGGGCCGGGTCGCCATTGAGTTCGGCGTCGGCGATGCCGGGCTCCTGGAAATAAAGGATGTAGAAGAAGTTCTCCCCAAACCTGCTGCGGAACGCTTGCGTCGGCGGCACCTGTGCCCGGGGCAGCGCGGGGACGCTCAACGCGGCAACGGCGGCGACTCGGTCAGCGTGCAGCAGTGGCGCGTTCCACACCACCACGGCACCCCAGTCATGACCAACCCAGACCGCCCGCTCGGCACCGACATCATCTAGTAGGCCCACTAGGTCAGCGGTCAACCGGTGAATGTCGTAGGCCTCGATCGCCTCTGGGCGAGACGATCCGCCGTAACCGCGCTGATCGGGAGCCAACACGTGGTAGCCGGCGTCGGCAAGCGCAGGAATCTGGTGTCTCCATGAATAGGCCAGTTCGGGAAAGCCGTGGGCCAGTATCACCACGGGTGCGCCGGGCTCACCGGCCTCGACCACTCGCAGTCGCACGCCGTTGGTATCAACTAACCGTTCGGTAGGTGCGCCCATCGTCTCACCAAATCACACCGGGCACCGGCCTGAGAAGGGCTTGGGGAGCAGCCAGAGGCGATTGTCGCGGGTGCTGCCGCGCATCATTGATCGGCCGGCCGGACCAGTCGGGCCTCCCTTGACGTCCGGATCGCACTTCCTGTGCAGCTGGCATGGCTACAGCTCACAGTGACTGCCCCACGATTGCCGGCCAGGTCCAGTTCAAATTCCGGTGAATTCGCGGACAAAAGCAGCAGGTCAACCAACCGCAGTCAGTCGAGGGTCCCAAACGTGAGCCAATCGGTGAAATGGCTTGCTGCAGTGACACCGGTCACAGGCTTAGCCGACAGCACCGGAATAGCTCAGGCGGGCTATAGAGTCCTATAGAAACATTTGCTGATAGAATTAACCGCTGTCTTGGCGTGATCTTGATACGGCTCGCCGTGCGACCGGTTGGCTCAGTAGCTGACCACCATGTAACCCATCCTCGGCAGGTGTCTACTAAGGCGAGACACCGCATTGGTGGGGCTGCATCGCAAATCGGTCCGAGCATGTAGCACTGCCGTTATCCCGGGATAGCAAACCACCCGGAACCAGGGCTATCCCAGTCGCTCTCCGACGGAGGCCGTTTCGCTTTCCGTTGCCCGATAACTCCCGAGTGGATATCGGCGTTATCAGATTCAGGCTTTTCTTCGCAAGGTACCGGTGTTCGCTATATTCGGATATCTCGGACGGATAATTACTAAAACTTCAGTGGTTTAGATAAGGCCGCCGCAATACTTCGCCGATCTTGCCGAGCGCAACGGATTTCCATCGTCGGTTTTCGTCGCCTTATCAAACATGATCGGAGATAATGACAGATCGGCCTAGCTAGGTGTTTAGCGGACGCGATTTAGGACAACCGAGATTTGCTTTGCCTCGCAACCATGAGAGCGCCCCGCTTCGACGCCGAATCGGGTGAGTGATGGTGGGTTAGCACAGCCCTGATTGCGCCACCGGCGAGGTGATTGTGCCCGCCACGAGGCCGCCGCCGGCTAGCCCCATGAGCACACTATATAGACTCTCCTGCAACAGATCTCATACCGATCGAAGGCGAAGCGCAGGCATCGACGTCGGAGACACTGCCTTGGGATCGCGCCGCCTACACGGCGGTTGGCGCATTGTCGCAGCGCAGTTGCAGGAGGGCAAATGTGCGCAGACGATGTAGTCGACAACAAGTGAACATGCCGTCTTCACGAACTCAAAACTGACGATCTGCTTAGCATGAAAAAAACTGTTGACATCGGCCAAGCATGACAGCCAGACTGTAGGCCCTACGCGTGCAATGCAGAACCAAGGCTATGCATGGAATCGACGACCGTTGAGATAGGCGGCAGGCATGAGCAGAGCGTTCATCATCGATCCAACGATCAGTGCCATTGACGGCTTGTACGACCTTCTGGGGATTGGAATACCCAACCAAGGGGGTATCCTTTACTCCTCACTAGAGTACTTCGAAAAAGCCCTGGAGGAGCTGGCAGCAGCGTTTCCGGGTGATGGCTGGTTAGGTTCGGCCGCGGACAAATACGCCGGCAAAAACCGCAACCACGTGAATTTTTTCCAGGAACTGGCAGACCTCGATCGTCAGCTCATCAGCCTGATCCACGACCAGGCCAACGCGGTCCAGACGACCCGCGACATCCTGGAGGGCGCCAAGAAAGGTCTCGAGTTCGTGCGCCCGGTGGCTGTGGACCTGACCTACATCCCGGTCGTCGGGCACGCCCTATCGGCCGCCTTCCAGGCGCCGTTTTGCGCGGGCGCGATGGCCGTAGTGGGCGGCGCGCTTGCCTACTTGGTCGTGAAAACGCTGATCAACGCGACTCAACTCCTCAAATTGCTTGCCAAATTGGCGGAGTTGGTCGCGGCCGCCATTGCGGACATCATTTCGGATGTGGCGGACATCATCAAGGGCACCCTCGGAGAAGTGTGGGAGTTCATCACAAACGCGCTCAACGGCCTGAAAGAGCTTTGGGACAAGCTCACGGGGTGGGTGACCGGACTGTTCTCTCGAGGGTGGTCGAACCTGGAGTCCTTCTTTGCGGGCGTCCCCGGCTTGACCGGCGCGACCAGCGGCTTGTCGCAAGTGACTGGCTTGTTCGGTGCGGCCGGTCTGTCCGCATCGTCGGGCTTGGCTCACGCGGATAGCCTGGCGAGCTCAGCCAGCTTGCCCGCCCTGGCCGGCATTGGGGGCGGGTCCGGTTTTGGGGGCTTGCCGAGCCTGGCTCAGGTCCATGCCGCCTCAACTCGGCAGGCGCTACGGCCCCGAGCTGATGGCCCGGTCGGCGCCGCTGCCGAGCAGGTCGGCGGGCAGTCGCAGCTGGTCTCCGCGCAGGGTTCCCAAGGTATGGGCGGACCCGTAGGCATGGGCGGCATGCACCCCTCTTCGGGGGCGTCGAAAGGGACGACGACGAAGAAGTACTCGGAAGGCGCGGCGGCGGGCACTGAAGACGCCGAGCGCGCGCCAGTCGAAGCTGACGCGGGCGGTGGGCAAAAGGTGCTGGTACGAAACGTCGTCTAACGGCATGGCGAGCCAAATCCATTGCTAGCCAGCGCCTAACAACGCGCAATGCTAAACGGAAGGGACACGATCAATGACGGAAAACTTGACCGTCCAGCCCGAGCGTCTCGGTGTACTGGCGTCGCACCATGACAACGCGGCGGTCGATGCCTCCTCGGGCGTCGAAGCTGCCGCTGGCCTAGGCGAATCTGTGGCGATCACTCACGGTCCGTACTGCTCACAGTTCAACGACACGTTAAATGTGTACTTGACTGCCCACAATGCCCTGGGCTCGTCCTTGCATACGGCCGGTGTCGATCTCGCCAAAAGTCTTCGAATTGCGGCGAAGATATATAGCGAGGCCGACGAAGCGTGGCGCAAGGCTATCGACGGGTTGTTTACCTGACCACGTTTGCTGCCCGCAGTGCAGGCCACAGCGTCTTCCCAACGACCTGTTCGGACTGACCACGCCAGCTGCCCAGGCCGACCCTTCCCGGGTGGCAATGAATTCCGAAGGGACGGTGGACTTGCCCGGAAATGACTTTGACAGCAACGATTTCGACGCCGTGGATCTCTGGGGTGCCGACGGCGCGGAGGGCTGGACTGCGGATCCGATTATTGGCGTCGGGTCGGCGGCGACCCCGGACACCGGACCCGACCTGGACAATGCCCACGGTCAGGCGGAGACGGACACCGAACAAGAGATCGCGCTTTTTACCGTGACGAATCCCCCACGCACGGTGTCGGTATCGACGCTGATGGACGGCCGGATTGACCATGTCGAGCTGTCGGCCAGGGTGGCCTGGATGAGTGAGTCGCAGCTCGCTTCTGAGATCCTGGTGATTGCCGACCTGGCGCGGCAGAAGGCGCAGTCGGCCCAGTACGCCTTCATCCTTGACAGGATGAGTCAACAGGTCGATGCAGATGAACACCGCGTCGCACTGCTACGTAAGACCGTGGGCGAAACCTGGGGGTTACCATCGCCGGAAGAAGCCGCGGCAGCAGAAGCTGAGGTGTTCGCGACGCGCTACAGCGACGATTGTCCAGCACCAGACGACGAGAGCGATCCATGGTGAGTTGAACCGCCCCGGCCGCTGCGGTGACTCTGGTGCTCCGCGTGTTTCCCGACTGGGCTCACAATTCGCGGCTCAGCATTAATAGAGCACGGGTGGAAAATGTGCACAATGCCAAAGCTTTGGCGCGCCTTCATGGCGGGCCGGCCGCTCGGGAGCACCTTCACGCCCAGACAGCCAACCGGGGCTGCGCCGAACCACGTTCGCGCGCTGGATGACTCAATTGACCCGAGTTCTGCTCCCGCTGCCCGTGCTGCTCTTTAGTCACGTCCGCAACACTGGACTCCACCGGGGGCGATGGTCGCTGTGCTCACCTATGCGCGACAACTCGGTTTCTGCCGGTCAACGCCGCCTACAATCCCGCACAGCCGCAACCAACTTGTGAACAAAACCGCAGGTCAGGCAGCTGTCGCTGAGAGCTGGGCAGATCGGGTGTCGCCCGGTGCAGTGACACATGCGACCGGAGCGATGTGCCCGACCCTCGGTGCGCACCAATTCGAGCCAAATCAGGTCCGGTGCACCGCGTGTTTGACCCGAACGCTCAGCTGTCGGATTTTCCGACGCCGTCGGGAACTACCGGTCGTTGGTCTAGCCAGTGGCGACCCGCTGCACCCGGCTCTGGGGTGATTGCCTGGCTCCTCCTCGGCCCGTTTTGCGGGCCGCATTGTCGCCAGGCGCGGGGTTTGCGATCGCCACGGGGCTGATGGTGGCGACCCGCTGCACCCGGCTCTGGGGTGATTGCCTGGCTCCTCCTCGGCCCGTTTTGCGGGCCGCATTGTCGCCAGGCGCGGGGTTTGCGATCGCCACGGGGCTGATGGTGGCGACCCGCTGCACCCGGCTCTGGGGTGATTGCCTGGCTCCTCCTCGGCCCGTTTTGCGGGCCGCATTGTCGCCAGGCGCGGGGTTTGCGATCGCCACGGGGCTGATGGTGGCGACCCGCTGCACCCGGCTCCGCCGGGTTTGCGATCGCCACGAGCGGTAACCTGGACTTTCCAGCTGCGTGTATCGGGAAGGACCTGGCCGGCACGGCCGATGATCGATGAACCGGAAAAACGTGACTCGCACCATAACAGCGATCGCCGTCGTGGTGCTGCTCGGCTGGTCGTTCTTTTACTTCAGCGACGACACCCGCGGCTACAAGCCCGTTGATACCTCGGTGGCGATAACACAGATCAACGGCGACAACGTCAAGAGCGCACAGATCGACGATCGCGAGCAACAGCTGCGGCTGATCCTGAAGAAGGGTAACAACGAGACCGACGGGTCCGAGAAGGTCATCACCAAGTACCCCACCGGGTACGCCGTCGACCTGTTCAACGCGCTCAGCGCCAAAAACGCGAAGGTCAGCACGGTCGTCAACCAGGGCAGCATCCTGGGCGAGCTGCTGGTCTACGTGCTGCCGCTGCTGTTGCTGGTGGGGCTGTTCGTGATGTTCTCCCGCATGCAAGGCGGCGCCCGGATGGGCTTCGGGTTCGGCAAGTCACGCGCCAAGCAACTGAGCAAGGACATGCCCAAGACCACCTTCGCCGACGTCGCAGGTGTCGACGAGGCGGTCGAGGAGCTCTACGAGATCAAGGACTTCCTGCAGAACCCCAGCAGGTACCAAGCGCTGGGCGCCAAGATCCCCAAAGGCGTGCTGCTCTACGGGCCGCCGGGAACCGGTAAGACGTTGCTGGCTCGTGCGGTGGCCGGCGAAGCCGGAGTGCCGTTCTTCACCATCTCCGGCTCCGACTTCGTCGAAATGTTCGTCGGCGTCGGCGCATCCCGTGTCAGAGACCTGTTCGAGCAGGCCAAGCAGAACAGCCCGTGCATCATCTTCGTCGACGAGATCGACGCCGTCGGCCGACAAAGAGGCGCCGGGCTGGGCGGCGGTCACGACGAGCGTGAGCAGACCCTCAACCAGTTGCTAGTCGAAATGGACGGTTTTGGCGATCGCGCCGGCGTCATCCTGATCGCGGCCACCAACCGGCCCGACATCCTGGACCCGGCGCTGTTGCGGCCGGGCCGCTTCGACCGCCAGATCCCGGTATCCAACCCCGATCTGGCGGGTCGGCGGGCGGTGCTGCGCGTGCACTCCAAGGGCAAGCCGATGGCCGCGGACGCCGACCTCGACGGACTGGCCAAGCGGACCGTCGGCATGACCGGAGCCGACCTGGCCAACGTCATCAACGAGGCGGCGCTGCTGACCGCCCGGGAGAACGGCACCGTCATCACCGGTCCCGCCCTCGAGGAAGCGGTGGACCGGGTGATCGGCGGCCCGCGCCGCAAAGGCCGGATCATCAGCGAGCAGGAGAAGAAGATCACCGCCTATCACGAGGGCGGGCACACCCTGGCCGCTTGGGCGATGCCCGATATCGAGCCGATTTATAAGGTGACGATCCTGGCGCGCGGGCGTACCGGCGGGCACGCGGTGGCGGTGCCGGAAGAAGACAAGGGCCTGCGGACCCGCTCGGAAATGATCGCGCAACTGGTGTTCGCGATGGGTGGGCGCGCCGCCGAAGAACTGGTGTTTCGTGAGCCGACCACCGGCGCGGTGTCCGACATCGAGCAGGCCACCAAGATAGCGCGCTCAATGGTCACCGAATTTGGAATGAGCTCCAAGCTGGGCGCGGTCAAATACGGCTCCGAACACGGCGACCCGTTCCTCGGACGTACCATGGGCACCCAGCCGGACTACTCCCACGAGGTCGCCCGCGAGATCGACGAAGAGGTCCGCAAGCTTATCGAGGCGGCGCATACCGAAGCGTGGGAAATCCTGACCGAATACCGCGACGTGCTGGACACTTTGGCCGGCGAGCTGCTGGAAAAGGAGACCCTGCACCGACCCGAGCTGGAAAGCATCTTCGCTGACGTCGAAAAGCGGCCGCGGCTCACCATGTTCGACGACTTCGGTGGCCGGATCCCGTCGGACAAACCGCCCATCAAGACACCCGGCGAGCTCGCGATCGAACGCGGCGAACCTTGGCCCCAGCCGGTCCCCGAGCCGGCGTTCAAGGCGGCGATTGCGCAGGCTACCCAAGCCGCTGAGGCCGCCCGGTCCGACGCCGGCCAAACCGGGCACGGCGCCAACGGTTCGCCCGCCGGCACCCACCGGTCCGGTGACCGCCAGTACGGCTCCACCCAGCCTGACTACGGTGCCCCGGCGGGCTGGCATGCGCCGGGATGGCCCCCAAGGTCATCTCATCGGCCCAGCTATAGCGGTGAACCGGCACCGACGTATCCGGGTCAGCCCTACCCGACCGGTCAAGCCGATCCGGGTTCCGATGAGTCCTCGGCGGAGCAGGATGACGAGGTCAGTCGGACCAAGCCGGCCCACGGCTGACGAACGGAGCATTCGATGTCGCAGCTGGATTCGCGCAGCGCATCTGCTCGTATCCGTGTGTTCGACCAGCAACGTGCCGAGGCCGCGGTGCGCGAATTGCTGTACGCGATCGGCGAGGATCCGGATAGGGACGGCTTGGTAGCCACCCCGTCCCGGGTTGCCCGGTCATACCGCGAAATGTTCGCCGGGCTCTACACCGACCCCGACTCGGTGTTGAACACCATGTTCGACGAAGACCACGACGAGCTGGTGTTGGTCAAGGAAATCCCTATGTACTCCACCTGCGAACACCACCTGGTGGCGTTCCACGGTGTGGCCCACGTCGGCTACATCCCGGGCGACGACGGCAGGGTGACCGGCTTGTCAAAGATCGCGCGACTGGTCGATCTGTACGCCAAGCGACCTCAGGTCCAGGAGCGGCTCACCAGTCAGATCGCCGATGCCCTGATGAAAAAACTCGATCCACGCGGGGTAATCGTGGTGATCGAGGCTGAGCATCTGTGCATGGCGATGCGCGGGGTTCGCAAGCCCGGCTCGGTCACCACTACGTCGGCGGTGCGCGGACTGTTCAAAACCAATGCCGCTTCTCGAGCCGAAGCGCTCGACCTCATTTTGCGGAAGTGAGTCCGGCGCCCGTGCAGGTGATGGGGGTTCTAAACGTCACGGACGACTCTTTCTCGGACGGCGGGTGTTATCTCGATCTCGACGATGCGGTGAAGCACGGTCTGGCGATGGCAGCCGCAGGTGCGGGCATCGTCGACGTCGGTGGTGAGTCGAGCCGGCCCGGTGCCACTCGGGTTGACCCGGCGGTGGAGACGTCTCGTGTCATACCCGTCGTCAAAGAGCTTGCAGCACAAGGCATCACCGTCAGCATCGATACCATGCGCGCGGATGTCGCTCGGGCGGCGTTGCAGAACGGTGCCCAGATGGTCAACGACGTGTCGGGTGGGCGGGCCGATCCGGCGATGGGGCCGCTGTTGGCCGAGGCCGATGTGCCGTGGGTGTTGATGCACTGGCGGGCGGTATCGGCCGATACCCCGCATGTGCCTGTGCGCTACGGCAACGTGGTGGCCGAGGTCCGTGCCGACCTGCTGGCCAGCGTCGCCGACGCGGTGGCCGCAGGCGTCGACCCGGCAAGGCTGGTGCTCGATCCCGGGCTTGGATTCGCCAAGACGGCGCAACATAATTGGGCGATCTTGCATGCCCTTCCGGAACTGGTCGCGACCGGAATCCCAGTGCTGGTGGGTGCTTCGCGCAAGCGCTTCCTCGGTGCGTTGTTGGCCGGGCCCGACGGCGTGATGCGGCCAACCGATGGGCGTGACACCGCGACGGCGGTGATTTCCGCGCTGGCCGCACTGCACGGGGCCTGGGGTGTGCGGGTGCATGATGTGCGGGCCTCGGTCGATGCCATCAAGGTGGTCGAAGCGTGGATGGGAGCGGAAAGGATAGAACGCGATGGCTGACCGAATCGAACTGCGCGGCCTGACCGTGCATGGTCGGCACGGGGTCTACGACCACGAGCGAGTGGCCGGGCAGCGGTTTGTCATCGATGTCACCGTGTGGATAGACCTGGCCGAGGCCGCCAACAGCGACGACTTGGCCGACACCTATGACTACGTGCGGCTGGCTTCGCGGGCGGCCGAGATCGTCGCCGGACCCCCGCGGAAGCTGATCGAAACGGTCGGGGCCGAGATCGCTGATCACGTGATGGACGACCAGCGAGTGCATGCCGTTGAGGTGGCGGTACACAAGCCGCAGGCGCCCATTCCGCAGACGTTCGACGATGTGGCGGTGGTGATCCGACGCTCACGGCGCGGCGGCCGCGGTTGGGTAGTCCCGGCGGGCGGCGCGGTATGACGCGGGTAGTGCTCTCGGTTGGCTCCAACCTGGGTGACCGCCTGGCACGATTGCGGTCGGTCGCCGACGGTCTCGGCGATGCGTTGATTGCGGCTTCCCCGATATATGAGGCCGACCCCTGGGGTGGGGTGGAGCAGGGGCAGTTCCTCAATGCGGTGCTGATCGCCGACGATCCTACCTGCGAACCGCGGGAGTGGCTGCGGCGGGCGCAGGAGTTCGAGCGCGCTGCGGGCAGGGTGCGTGGCCAGCGCTGGGGTCCACGAAATCTCGACGTCGACCTGATCGCCTGCTACCAGACCTCGGCCACCGAGGCTCTGGTCGAAGTGACCGCGCGGGAGAACCACCTCACGCTGCCGCACCCACTGGCGCATCTGCGGGCCTTTGTGTTGATCCCGTGGATTGCCGTCGACCCAACGGCGCAGCTGACGGTTGCCGGGTGCCCGCGGCCCGTCACGCGACTGCTGGCCGAGCTGGAGCCCGCCGACCGCGACAGTGTGCGGTTGTTTAGGCCGTCGTTCGATCTGAATAGCAGACACCCCGTCAGTCGGGCACCGGAAAGCTGATGGGACCGACCCGAAAACGTGATCTGACCGCCGCGGTGGTCGGCGCCGCGGCGGTGGGATATCTGTTGGTGGCGGTGCTTTACCGGTGGTTTCCGCCGATCACGGTGTGGACGGGCTTGTCCTTGCTCGCGGTCGCGGTCGCCGAGGCGTTGTGGGCTCGCTACGTGCGGGTCAAGATCAGCGATGGCGAGATCGGAGACGGGCCCGGCTGGCTGCACCCGCTTGTGGTGGCGCGCAGCTTGATGGTAGCCAAGGCCTCGGCCTGGGTGGGTGCGCTGGTGACGGGGTGGTGGATCGGGGTGCTGGCGTACTTCCTGCCGCGGCGGTCATGGCTGCGGGCGGCCGCCGAGGACACCACTGGCACGGTGGTGGCGGCGGGCAGCGCGCTAGCGTTGGTGGTTGCCGCGCTTTGGCTGCAACATTGCTGCAAGTCTCCGCAGGATCCGACCGAGCACGCCGACGGCGCGGAAAGCTAGCCCACACCCGACGGTGCCGCGCGCTGCGTCGGCCATGGCCGAACCGGCGATGGGCGTCGGTCGTCGACGTTGCTGGCCGGGCGGCCGACCCGGAATGCGGGGTTGTCTACGCGGCGAATTTGGCCGAACTGCCTACCCGGCTAAGCCATGCGGGAATCGCCGGACCGGCGCGACACGCGGATTGACCTCGCCCGGGTACAGTCAGGCCATGACCGTTCTGTCCCGCGGCGCCCGGGTCCGGCGCGGCGGCCGCAGGCCGGGTTGGGTGCTTTTGACGGCGTTGCTGGTCCTGGCGATTGGGGCCAGTTCCGCATTGGTTTTCACCGATCGCGTGGAACTTCTCAAGCTCGCTGTTCTGCTGGCGCTGTGGGCGGCGGTCGCGGGTGCGTTTGTGTCGGTGCTTTACCGCCGGCAAAGCGACGTGGATCAGGCCCGGGTGCGTGACCTGAAGCTGGTCTATGACCTTCAGTTGGATCGCGAGATTTCGGCGCGCCGGGAGTACGAGCTGACCCTGGAATCTCAGCTGCGCCGCGAGCTGGCCTCGGAGTTGCGCGCTCCGGCCGCCGACGAGGTAGCAGCCCTGCGGGCCGAACTGGCCGCGCTGCGAACCAGCCTGGAGATTTTGTTCGACGCCGACCTCGAGCACCGTCCGGCGCTGGGGACCGTGGAGAAAGAGGCCAGGGCCGCGCGTGCCCTCGATGGCGAGAGCCCTCCCGCGGACTGGGTATCCAGCGATCGGGTTATGGCGGTCCGCGGGGGTGATGGCGCCAGCCGCACCGACGAGGCCTCGATCATCGATGTGCCGGAGGTGGGGGTACCACCGGTGAGCGGAGGACCGCGGCATTATGAGGCTCCGCCACCGCCGCAACCTGAGCCGTTATTCGAGCCGCGCCACCGGCCCCCGCCGCTCCCGCCGCAACAGGAGCGACCAGTCTGGCAGCCGGTCACCAGCCACGGGCAGTGGCTGCCTGCCGAAACACCTGGCAGCCAGTGGGCATCCGTCGAACCCGAAACCACGCCGGCGGCCCCGCCGCCGGGGCGCCGGCGCCGCGCCCGGCATGCCAGCCCAGCAGACCAGGCCTACAATCCGCCCGCCTACGTCGAGCTCGCGGCACAATACGGTGAATCCGGTCGCCGGTCGCGTCATTCGGCGGAGCACCGCGACCATGACATCGGCGGCTCCGGTGCCGGGACGGGTGAGCGTCCGCCGTCACCTCCAATGGCCCCGCCGCCGCCTGCTGAGCCCACACGCCGGCACCGCACCGCGGACACGCCGCCGGATGACTCCGGTGGTTTGCATGCGCGGGACCCGCTAACCGGCGGCCAGTCGGTCGCCGACCTTATGGCGAGGCTTCAGGTCGAGTCGACCGGAGGCGGCCGGCGTCGCCGCCGCGGTGAATAGCGGCGCCGCTTGTGCCAGGGTGTACCCGCCCGATTGCCGCCGGCAACCGACACTGTTGGTGTAGTGACCAAATCAGCAGTGCCCCGGGTGGGTCTTGACGTGCAAATCGACTACAGTCTTGGTGACCGTCCGGTACCCGGGCATGGGACTGGAACGAACCAAGAAACCTGTGAGGCCGTCTGCTATGGAGCGGTTCGACGGTTTGCGTCCGGCCAGGCTCAAGGTGGGGATCATCTCGGCTGGCCGGGTCGGCACCGCGCTAGGGGTCGCGCTGCAGCGCGCCGACCATGTTGTGGTGGCGTGCAGCGCCATCTCTCATGCGTCCCGGCGGCGCGCGCAGCGCCGGCTGCCTGATACCCCGGTGCTGCCACCGCTGGACGTCGCGGCCAGCGCTGAGCTGCTGCTATTGGCGGTCACCGACAGCGAACTCGCCGGCCTGGTATCCGGCCTGGCAGCCACCTCGGCGGTGCGGCCACAAACGATTGTGGCGCACACCTCCGGAGCTAACGGGATTGGCATTCTGGCGCCGCTAGCCCAACAGGGCTGCATACCATTGGCGATTCACCCGGCGATGACCTTCACCGGCTCCGACGAGGACATCAGCCGGCTGCCGGATACCTGCTTCGGGATCACCGCGGCCGACGACGTCGGGTATGCGATCGGACAGTCACTGGTTCTTGAGATGGGCGGGGAGCCGTTTTGTGTGCGCGAAGACGCCCGCATCCTCTACCACGCGGCGCTGGCCCATGCGAGCAACCACATCGTCACCGTGCTGGCCGATGCGCTCGAGGCGTTGCGGGCCGCCCTGAGCGGGGGGGAACTGCTCGGCCAACAAACCGTCGACGACCAGCCGGGCGGGATCGTGGAGCGCATCGTCGGGCCGCTGGCCAGAGCGGCGCTGGAGAACACGCTGCAGCGGGGACAGGCCGCGCTCACCGGACCGGTCGCCCGCGGCGATGCGGCAGCGGTCGCGGATCATCTGGCGGCCCTCGCGGACGTCGACGCAGCGCTGGCCCAGGCATACCGGATAAACGCGCTGCGGACCGCGCAGCGCGCACACGCCCCCGCGGATGTCGTCGAGGTTTTGACGGCATGACGATTCCTGCGTTCCATCCCGGTGAACTCAATGTGTACTCGGCACCGGGGGATGTCGCCGATGTCAGTCGCGCACTGCGACTCACCGGCCGGCGAGTGATGTTGGTGCCTACTATGGGTGCGCTGCACGAAGGCCACCTCGCGTTGGTGCGTGCGGCCAAGCGGGTGCCCGGATCGGTCGTCGTCGTGTCGATCTTCGTCAACCCGATGCAATTCGGTGCCGGGGAAGATCTCGACGCCTATCCCCGCACCCCGGACGACGACCTGGCGCAACTGCGGGCCGAAGGCGTGGAAATCGCTTTCACGCCAACTACCGCGGCGATGTATCCCGACGGCCTGCGCACCACCGTGCAACCCGGTCCGTTGGCCGCCGAACTCGAGGGCGGCCCGCGGCCAACCCATTTCGCCGGCGTGCTGACGGTCGTGCTAAAGCTGCTGCAGATCGTGCGCCCGGATCGGGTGTTCTTCGGTGAGAAGGACTACCAGCAGCTGGTGCTGATCCGGCAGCTGGTCGCGGACTTCAACCTCGATGTCGCGGTGGTCGGCGTGCCGACCGTGCGCGAAGCCGACGGGCTGGCGATGTCGTCGCGCAACCGCTACCTGGACCCGGCCCAGCGTGCGGCGGCCGTCGCGCTCTCGGCGGCGCTAACGGCCGCAGCGCATGCGGCAACGGCTGGCGCGCAGGCCGCGCTGGATGCCGCCCGTGCGGTGCTCGACGCTGCACCCGGCGTGGCGGTCGACTACCTGGAGCTGCGCGATATCGGGCTTGGCCCGATGCCGCTCAACGGTTCCGGTCGGCTGCTGGTTGCTGCCCGGCTTGGCACCACCAGGCTGCTGGACAACATTGCGATTGAAATCGGAACTTTCGCCGGCACCGACCGCCCGGACGGATACCGGGCAATCCTCGAATCACATTGGAGAAACTGATGTTACGGACGATGCTGAAGTCGAAGATCCACCGCGCCACGGTGACCTGCGCCGACCTGCACTACGTCGGCTCGGTGACCATCGATGCCGACTTGATGGACGCCGCCGACCTGCTGGAAGGCGAACAGGTAACCATCGTCGATATCGACAACGGTGCTCGACTGGTCACCTACGCGATCACCGGCGAACGCGGCAGTGGTGTGATTGGCATCAACGGTGCCGCCGCGCACTTGGTGCATCCGGGGGATCTGGTGATTCTGATTGCGTACGCGACGATGGACGACGCCCGGGCCCGCACATACCAGCCGCGGATCGTGTTTGTCGACGCTTACAACAAACCGATCGACATGGGCCACGATCCGGCATTTGTGCCCGAAAACGCGGGCGAGCTGCTAGACCCCCGGCTCGGTGTGGGATAGCCGTGCTGCTGGCGATTGACGTCCGCAACACCCACACCGTTGTGGGCCTGCTGTCCGGAATGAAAGAGCACGCAAAGGTCGTGCAGCAGTGGCGGATACGCACCGAATCCGAAGTCACCGCCGACGAACTGGCACTGACGATCGACGGGCTGATCGGCGAGGATTCCGAGCGGCTCACCGGTACCGCCGCCTTGTCCACGGTCCCGTCCGTGCTGCACGAGGTGCGGATAATGCTCGACCAGTACTGGCCGTCGGTGCCGCACGTGCTGATCGAGCCCGGAGTACGCACCGGGATCCCTTTGCTCGTCGACAACCCGAAGGAAGTGGGCGCAGACCGCATCGTGAACTGTTTGGCCGCCTATGACCGGTTCCGGAAGGCCGCCATCGTCGTTGACTTTGGATCCTCGATCTGTGTTGATGTTGTATCGGCCAAGGGTGAATTTCTTGGCGGCGCCATCGCGCCCGGGGTGCAGGTGTCTTCCGATGCCGCGGCGGCCCGCTCGGCGGCATTGCGCCGCGTTGAACTTGCCCGCCCACGTTCGGTGGTTGGCAAGAACACCGTCGAATGCATGCAAGCCGGTGCGGTGTTCGGCTTCGCCGGGCTGGTAGACGGGTTGGTAGGCCGCATCCGCGAGGACGTGTCCGGTTTCTCCGTCGACCACGATGTCGCGATCGTGGCTACCGGGCATACCGCGCCCCTGCTGCTGCCGGAATTGCACACCGTCGACCATTACGACCAGCACCTGACCTTGCAGGGTCTGCGGCTGGTGTTCGAGCGTAACCTCGAAGTCCAGCGCGGCCGGCTCAAGACGGCGCGCTGACGTCGATGCCGGCATCGAGTCTGGGTACCGGGTCGCCCGCCGCCGACAGGCTCGACGCCACCCACGAGCGTCGGCGTGAGGTCATTTAAGCTGGCACGTCGTGAGTGCCGCTGACACAGCAGAAGACCTTCCTGAGCAGTTCCGGATTCGCCGGGACAAGCGCGCTCGCTTGCTGGCCCAGGGGCGCGATCCCTATCCCGTCGCGGTGCCGCGCACTCACACGTTGGCCGAGGTTCGCGCCGCCCACCCTGACTTGCCGATCGATACCGCGACCGAAGACATCGTCGGCGTCGCGGGCCGAGTGATCTTTGCGCGCAACTCGGGAAAGCTATGCTTTGCGACACTTCAGGACGGCGATGGTACCCAGCTGCAAGTGATGATCAGCCTCGACAAGGTCGGCCAGGCTGCTCTCGACGCATGGAAAGCCGATGTCGACCTGGGCGACATCGTCTACGTGCATGGCGCGGTGATCAGTTCGCGCCGCGGCGAGCTGTCCGTCCTGGCGGATTGCTGGCGGATCGCCGCCAAGTCGCTGCGGCCGCTTCCCGTCGCGCACAAAGAGATGAGTGAAGAGTCGCGGGTTCGTCAGCGCTATGTTGACCTCATAGTTCGACCGGAAGCGCGCGCGGTGGCTCGACTACGGATCGCCGTCGTCCGCGCGATCCGGACGGCGCTTCAACGTCGTGGGTTCCTGGAAGTCGAGACGCCCGTCTTGCAGACGTTAGCCGGTGGTGCGGCGGCCCGTCCGTTCGCCACTCATTCCAATGCCCTAGACATCGATCTGTACCTGCGGATCGCGCCGGAACTGTTCCTCAAGCGCTGCATCGTGGGTGGTTTCGACAAGGTCTTCGAACTTAATCGAGTGTTCCGAAACGAAGGAGCCGATTCCACGCATTCTCCGGAATTCTCCATGCTGGAGACCTACCAGACCTACGGAACCTATGACGATTCGGCAGTCGTCACCCGGGAGCTTATTCAAGAGGTGGCCGATGAGGCGATCGGAACCAGACAACTGCCGTTGCCCGACGGCAGTGTCTATGACATCGACGGAGAATGGGCGACTATACAAATGTACCCGTCGCTGTCTGTGGCGCTCGGTGAAGAGATCACACCGCAGACGACGGTCGATCGCTTACGTGGGATCGCCGATAGCCTTGGCCTGGAGAAAGACCCAGCGATTCATGACAACCGTGGCTTCGGCCACGGCAAACTCATCGAGGAACTCTGGGAGCGCACAGTGGGCAAGAGCTTGAGCGCACCCACATTTGTCAAGGATTTTCCGGTTCAGACAACGCCTTTGACCCGTCAGCACCGCAGTATCCCCGGCGTAACCGAGAAGTGGGACCTCTATCTGCGCGGAATCGAACTTGCCACCGGCTACTCGGAATTAAGCGACCCGGTAGTCCAGCGGGAGAGATTCGCCGACCAGGCCCGTGCCGCGGCCGCTGGCGATGACGAAGCGATGGTGCTTGACGAGGATTTTCTGGCCGCTCTGGAGTACGGCATGCCACCGTGCACCGGAACCGGAATGGGTATCGATCGGTTGTTGATGTCTTTGACTGGGTTGTCAATTAGGGAGACAGTTTTGTTCCCGATTGTTCGACCACACTCCAACTGAACTGTGGGTGTTGTGTCTGGATTGAGTATTCTGCGTTCTTATGGCAGATTGGTGACCGGGGAGTCTATCCGTACTGCACAGGAAGAAACGCGAGGGTAAGCCAATGGCGAAGAAAGTAACCGTCACCTTGGTCGACGATTTCGACGGTTCGGGCGCCGCCGACGAAACGGTCGAATTCGGGCTTGACGGGGTGACCTATGAGATCGACCTTTCCACTAAGAATGCCACGAAACTGCGTGGCGACCTGAAGCAATGGGTGGCGGCGGGCCGTCGCGTCGGTGGGCGCCGGCGCGGCCGTTCCGGATCCGGCCGTGGACGTGGCGCGATCGACCGCGAGCAGAGCGCGGCGATCCGCGAATGGGCTCGTCGTAACGGGCACAATGTGTCGACGCGAGGCCGGATCCCGGCCGACGTCATCGACGCATACCACGCGGCGACCTGACATTTGGCTACCGGCGCCCAGGCGAAAGCCTGGGCGCCGGTACTTTGCCGCGTTCGCTGGCGGCGAACCGATGGCCGCTCGGCGCCGGAAACGCTTGGGTGGTTTTCTCGTTTATCTCCTATGCGGTTCTGTTCAACGGCGACTTGGGGCGCTGCGCCCCGGAACCGACCAGGCACCGCAAGGTTAGGAACCCTGGCAGGCCGACCATTACAGTGGACGGCAGGTACGCGGTGTCGACCGCTGTATCCGATGGTGAGGGAGAGCAGGTAGCCACCGATGTTCGAACGATTTACCGACCGTGCCCGCAGGGTCGTCGTCCTGGCTCAGGAAGAGGCCAGGATGCTCAACCACAACTACATCGGCACCGAGCACATTCTTTTAGGCCTGATCCATGAAGGGGAAGGCGTTGCCGCCAAGTCACTGGAGTCGTTGGGGATCTCGCTGGAAGGTGTGCGCAGTCAGGTCGAGGAGATCATCGGCCAGGGCCAGCAGGCGCCGTCTGGGCACATTCCGTTTACCCCCCGCGCCAAAAAGGTCCTCGAGCTGAGCTTGCGTGAAGCGCTGCAGCTTGGCCACAACTACATCGGGACCGAACACATTTTGCTGGGCCTCATCCGAGAGGGTGAAGGCGTGGCCGCCCAGGTGCTGGTCAAGCTGGGCGCCGAGCTGACCCGGGTGCGCCAGCAGGTGATCCAGCTGCTCTCCGGTTACCAAGGCAAGGAGGCCGCCGAAGCCGGCACCGGCGGCCGCGGGGGAGAGTCCGGCTCTCCGTCTACGTCCTTGGTGCTCGACCAGTTCGGCCGCAACCTCACGGCGGCGGCGATGGAAGGCAAACTGGACCCGGTCATCGGCCGCGAGAAGGAAATCGAGCGGGTCATGCAGGTGCTCTCTCGGCGCACCAAGAACAACCCGGTGCTGATCGGCGAGCCCGGCGTCGGCAAGACCGCGGTCGTCGAAGGACTGGCGCAGGCCATCGTGCACGGCGAGGTGCCCGAGACGCTCAAGGACAAGCAGCTCTACACGCTGGATCTGGGATCGCTGGTGGCGGGTAGCCGCTACCGCGGTGACTTCGAGGAACGCCTCAAGAAGGTGCTCAAGGAGATCAACACCCGCGGTGACATCATCCTGTTTATCGACGAGCTGCACACCTTGGTCGGTGCTGGAGCCGCCGAGGGCGCGATCGACGCCGCCTCGATCCTGAAACCGAAGCTCGCTCGCGGTGAACTGCAAACGATCGGCGCCACCACGCTCGACGAATACCGCAAGTACATCGAGAAGGACGCCGCGCTGGAGCGCCGCTTCCAGCCGGTGCAGGTGGGTGAGCCGACGGTGGAGCACACCATCGAGATCCTCAAGGGCCTGCGGGACCGGTACGAGGCGCACCACCGGGTGTCGATCACCGATGCGGCGATGGTGGCCGCCGCGACCCTGGCCGACCGCTACATCAACGACCGGTTCCTGCCCGACAAGGCGATCGACCTGATCGACGAGGCGGGTGCTCGGATGCGGATTCGTCGCATGACCGCACCGCCAGACCTACGCGAGTTCGATGAGAAGATCGCCGAGGCTCGTCGGGAGAAGGAATCGGCTATCGACGCCCAGGACTTCGAGAAGGCCGCCAGCCTGCGCGACCGGGAGAAGACACTGGTCGCACAGCGTGCTGAGCGCGAAAAGCAGTGGCGTTCAGGCGATCTTGACGTGGTCGCGGAGGTCGACGACGAGCAGATCGCCGAGGTGCTGGGCAACTGGACCGGTATCCCGGTGTTCAAGCTCACCGAGGCCGAGACCACCCGGCTGTTGCGGATGGAAGAAGAGCTGCACAAGCGGATCATCGGGCAAGAGGACGCCGTCAAGGCCGTTTCCAAGGCCATCCGGCGTACCCGGGCCGGGCTGAAAGACCCCAAGCGCCCGTCGGGCTCGTTCATCTTCGCCGGCCCGTCCGGTGTCGGTAAGACCGAACTGTCCAAGGCGCTGGCCAACTTCTTGTTCGGTGACGACGACGCGCTTATTCAGATTGACATGGGTGAATTCCACGACCGGTTCACCGCGTCGCGGCTATTCGGCGCGCCGCCCGGATACGTCGGCTACGAGGAGGGCGGCCAACTCACCGAGAAGGTGCGGCGCAAGCCGTTCTCGGTGGTGCTGTTCGACGAGATCGAGAAGGCGCATCAGGAGATCTACAACAGCCTGCTGCAGGTGCTCGAGGATGGCCGGCTCACCGACGGGCAGGGCCGCACGGTGGACTTCAAGAACACCGTGCTGATCTTTACGTCCAATCTGGGCACCTCCGACATCTCTAAGCCGGTCGGTCTGGGCTTTTCCAAGGGCGGCGGTGAGAACGACTACGAGCGGATGAAACAGAAGGTCAACGACGAGCTGAAGAAACACTTCCGCCCGGAGTTCCTCAACCGCATCGACGACATCATCGTCTTCCACCAGCTGACCCGCGAGGAGATCATCCGGATGGTCGACCTGATGATCAGCCGGGTCGCCGGCCAGCTCAAGAGCAAGGACATGGCGCTGGTGCTGACCGATGCGGCCAAGGCGCTGCTGGCCAAGCGTGGCTTCGACCCGGTGTTGGGGGCCCGCCCGTTGCGGCGCACCATCCAGCGTGAGATCGAAGATCAGCTCTCGGAGAAGATCCTCTTCGAGGAGGTCGGGCCGGGTCAGGTGGTCACCGTCGACGTGGACAACTGGGACGGTGAAGGTCCCGGCGAGGACGCGGTGTTCACCTTCACCGGTACCCGCAAGCCGCCGGCCGAGCCGGATCTGGCCAAGGCTGGAGCGCACAGCGCGGGCGGCCCGGAGCCGGCCGCGCGGTAGCGGTCTAGGTCCATCGGCCGTATTAGGCGAAAACCGCGACCGCCGATCCGCTGTGACAATAGACTCTGCTGACGTCGGTTTGTCCGGAAGCTGTTCGGAGGTGGCCAATGTCGTTTGTGATTGCCGTTCCGGAGTTCCTGTCGGCGGCGGCCACGGATTTGGCCAATCTCGGTTCGACGATCAGCGCGGCTAACGCGGCTGCCAGCATCCCGACCACCGGCGTGCTGGCCGCGGGCGCAGATGACGTATCGGCGGCGATTGCGGCGCTCTTCGGCGCGCACGCCCAGGCGTATCAGACGATCAGCGCGCAGGCGGCGACGTTTCATGCCCAGTTCGTGCAGACCTTGAGTGCGGGTGCGGGGGCGTATGCCAACGCCGAGGCCGCCAACGTTCAGCAGAGTTTGCTGAACGCGATCAATGCGCCCACCCAGGCACTGTTGGGACGTCCGTTGATCGGTGATGGTGCCGACGGGACGGCGCCCGGGCAAAACGGCGGGGCGGGCGGGCTGCTGTATGGCAATGGCGGTAATGGCGCGGCCGGGGTGAACGCGGGGATTGCCGGCGGCAGCGGCGGGGCGGCCGGGTTGATCGGCAACGGCGGATCCGGTGGTGCCGGCGGAGCCGGTGCGGCCGGCGGGTCCGGCGGACAAGGCGGGCTGCTGTACGGCAACGGCGGCGCGGGCGGCAACGGCGGGGCGGCGACTATCCCCGGCGGCAACGGCGGCGCCGGTGGTGCCGGCGGCAACGCGTGGCTATTCGGCAACGGTGGGGCCGGGGGGCTCGGCGCGGCCGGCGCGGCGGGTGCCGCCGGGGTCAACCCCCTGACCGTCCCGGCGGGCCAGGGCAGCATGGGTAACAACGGTGAACCGGGCGGACCCGGCCAGCCAGGCACCGAGTTCGGGCAAACCGGTGGCACCGGTGGCACTGGCGGTACTGGCCTGTCCGTTGGCGGGACCGGCGGGACCGGCGGCACCGGGGGGACCGGCGGGGCCGGCGGCTCTGGCGGTCGGGGTGGGCTCCTGGTCGGCGACGGCGGCGCAGGTGGCATCGGGGGCACAGGGGGCGAAGGCGGCATCGGCGCCCGGGGCGGCACCGGCGGTCAGGGCGGAATGGGCGGCGCCGGGCAACCAGGCGTTGGGGGTGACGCTGGTGACGGGGGTAACGGCGGGATCGGCGGTGACGGCGGCGCCGGCGGAGACGGCGGCGCGGGCGGCGCGGGCGGCGCGGGCGGCCTGTTCGGCGTCTCCGGTAGCTCCGGGCTGGGCGGTGCCGCCGGTAGCGGGGGTAATGGCGGGGGCGGTGGTGAGCCCGGTGTGGCCGGCTCCCCGGGCGTTGGGCCTGCGGGCCGTGGCGGCGACGGCAACCTCGGCCAGTTCGGCCCTGAAGGTGCACCCGGCCAGCCCGGCCAGCCGGGCCAGCCCGGTTGACATCGTTGCAGCGGGTCCGTCAGCACCCCGCCGCCTGCTGGAGCAGCTACCGAGTGTCACTGGGCCGGTCGAGGCCCTCGCGCGCGTCGAGTTTTGCGGCCAGGGCGTCGACCTTATTGCCGAGCTCGGCTAGGTAGTCGACGATCGTCTTGTCGCCGAGTACCGGCCAGCCGCGGCCCTCGATGCCGCGTAGCTGGTCCCACACCTCCTCGAGCAGGATGCGATCGTCACGCGGGTTGCGCGGCTTGGGCAGAATCGGTGGGCGGGCAATCACCGCCGGCGGCGGGGTGAGGGGGTGGTCGAACTCGCCCCGCGTGTCCTTTGCCACCTCGGCGCGAAACCAGTCCATCGACAGGTTTCCCGGGTCCCATTTGCCTTGAGCCGCCCCGGCATACTCTTTGTGCCCAATATTGCGTTCGGGCCCGTAGCCGAGCTTGAGCGTGAGCGCCGCGGCGACGTCTCGCATGCTCACGATCTGCGCGTCAGGCCAGCGCTCACCGGCGTCGTAGGAGCCGTCACGCCGGATGGTCGGCCACGCGCACTCGACGCCAATCATGTGCCAGTTGGCGTTGTCGGTTGGCAGCCACGGGTAGCTGCCGCGGCCGGCGTGCCAGCACACGCCTACCGCGACGATCGTTACGACCCCGCTGTGCGCGATGTGCAGATTGGCCAGCGGGCCGGGTAAGTCGGGCCGGCCGCGGGCAATGCTTTTGGCGGTCTCACGTGAGTTGCCGGTGTGGTGCCACATCACACCGCGGATATCGCGAAAGTCGCCGTGTCCGCGTTCCCGCCAGCCGTCGAGCACCCGCAGGCGCTCGCCGAGTGCCGGCCGTAGCACCTCCTCGAGCCAAATCGGATCGCCGATCCATCCCACGGTGGCGCCTCCTATCGGTGAGCCGGAGCGAATCGGCCGTCGAACGCACCGGCGCGGGAAGTGTCTCGTTGTTCACGTCGAGCACGACCGGCCGGTCGTTACGGAAGCGAGCCGCGGATACCTCCGGATGCCTGGGCTGTAGCGATCTATTGTGGCGCTATCAACGCAAAGACTTGCCTGGCGACCTGCAGCATCCAGCCGGTCACCGTCGGTCCGTGATCGCGGGGCCAGTTCAGCTGAAAGCTCACCACCCATGGTTGGCCGGTCTTGTCGACGGCGTACCAGCTGAACGTCAGATCGCCTGGCAGGCCACCTGCTTTCGCGCCGATATAGGGCCACACGCTGCGGTCCAGCTGGATACCCGGGACGGCGGACATGATCTGTCGGACGGGCGAGGCCGGGCCGACCGCGTCGGCTCGCAGTGCCGCGTGCACACGGCAGATATCTTCGGCGCTGCCGTACCATTCCGCACCGTAGTTTGACGCCGGAGTGTGAGCGCGCGTTGGGTCGGGTTGGTAGGGCGTGGAATTGGTTTGCCGCAGTATCTGGGCACGGACCTGTTGGGTCGCATGCTTCCACTGGTCACGCAGATCTGGCTTGCCCCAGCCGACGGAGAACAGCTCGTACATCGTGGGGAAGGGGGTCATGCTGGCCGGATCGTGATGGCCGGCGCTGGCCAGCGCTTCCTCGATGGCGCGGGTGCCCAGCCTTTCGATCAGCAAGTCGGTGGCCATGTTGTCACTGGTGGCGATCATCTTCTCGGCGGCTGTGCGAACCGAAACACGTGCCCCCACAGGCAGTTCCAGGCCGGAAGAGCCCACGGCTTTGCTTTTGGCGGTGACCGTCAGCAGATCATCCCAGGACACCGTGTTGTGCTGGACCGCACCGGCCAGCGCATGTAACACGTACAACTTGAAGATCGATGCCAGCGGCAGGGATTCGCCGGTGTTGGTGCCCGCCACCGGGTCGCAGCGACCGTTGTCGACCTTTGCCACCTGAAATGAGTAGCGGGCGCCGGTCTTGCTCAGCGCCGCGTCGACGTCGCGCCACGAAGCGATCGACGGCGCCTGCGTTTCGACGTCGAATCGGTCAACCCAGCCGTCGTCGTCGGTATGAATGCGGATGTCTTGTTGCGCGCCGTAAGAGGAGATGAGGTGCAACGCGGCCACACTGGCGCCGATATCGACGCCGGCCAGCGCGAACGGGCGATCCCACCAGAGCGCTTCCATGGTGGTCTTGACCGTGTCGACCTGCCCGGGCGCGGCGAGAGTGCCAACGCCGATCTCGCCGATCGGCCAGTCCGAGTTGAGCATGTCCATGGTCTGTTGCGCCCGCAGACCAGGCGGAGTTCTGGTGTCGATCCGGTGCCCGTGATTTGCCGCGTTCGCGGACGGCGTCGGAGCTGAGGAGCAACCCGACGCCAGCGCCACAATCAATGCCGCCGCGGCGCTTAACGCCAGCATCCGGCGCCCCGCGCGCCGGTTATGCAGTCTTGCCGGTCCCACCGACGTCAAGCACGACCTCGAATTCCAGCAGCGAAGCACCGGTCGCCACGGGGTTGGCCCGGTGTCCGGCATGGGCTGCGATGGCGGGCCCGTTTGCCCACGCCTGGAATGCTTCATCGGACTCCCAGTGTGTCACCACGAAGTAGCGTTCTTCACCCTTGACCGGACGTAACAGCTGAAAGCCGAGGAAACCCGGGGAGTTCTCGACCGCGTGCGCGCGGTGAGCGAACCGCTTCTCCAGCTCGGGGCCAGCGCCGGCGGGCACCTCGATTGCGTTGATCTTCACCACTGGCATGCCGCTAGGCTACCGTGCCCCGCATGCCAGCGAATCTGTTAACCCATCGCGGCGGACGGGGCGAGCCGTTGGTCCTGGTGCACGGCTTGATGGGTAGGGGTTCCACCTGGGCCCGTCAGCTTCCGTGGCTGACGCTGTTAGGCGCCGTGTACACCTACGACGCGCCCTGGCACCGCGGGCGTGACGTCGCCGATCCACACCCGATCAGCACCGAACGCTTCGTGGCCGATCTGGGCGACGCGGTTTCGGCGCTGGGCGCGCCGACCAGGATGGTCGGACATTCGATGGGAGCCTTGCATTCGTGGTGTCTGGCTGCCGAGCGCCCGGAACTGGTTTCGGCGCTGGTGGTCGAGGACATGGCGCCGGACTTCCGTGGTAGGACCACCGGCCCATGGGAGCCGTGGCTGCGCGCCCTTCCGGTCGAATTCGACTCTGCCGAACAGGTATTCGCCGAGTTCGGGCCCGTCGCCGGCCGGTACTTCCTGGACGCATTCGACCGCACGGCCACCGGGTGGCGGCTACACGGGCGCACCGCACGATGGATCGAGATCGCCGCCGAATGGGGCACCCGTGACTACTGGGCGCAGTGGCGGGCCGTACGGTCGCCGGCGCTGCTCATCGAGGCCGGCGATGGGGTAACTCCCCCGGGCCAGATGCGCGCGATGGCTGAAAGAGATTATCCGACAGCGTATTTGCGTGTTCCCGACGCCGGTCATCTGGTTCATGACGAGGCTCCACAGGTTTACCGGCGGGCGGTGGAGTCGTTCCTGGCGGGGCTTACCCCGTGAGCCCACGCGGCGCGGGCAATGTGGCGAAAAGCCTGGCCATAACGGGTTTTGTCGGCCCGTGATCGCGCTACGATCGGGCCGTCAGGCCGCGCCGCGGAAAGGGGTGTCAGATGTCGTTTGTGATCGTGGCGCCGGAAGCGCTGATGTCGGTGGCTTCAGAGGTGGCCGGTATCGGTTCGGCGCTCAATGCCGCCAACGCCGCCGCGGCCGCCCCGACCACGGGTGTGCTAGCGGCCGCCGCGGACGAGGTGTCGGCGGCGATGGCGGCGCTGTTCGGCGCGCACGCCCAGGAGTACCAGAGGCTCAGCGCCCAGGCGGCGGGGTTTCATGCCCAGTTCGTGCAGGCGTTAAACGCGGGAGTGAACTCCTATGCCAGCGCCGAGGCCGCCAACGCGTCGCCGCTGCAAGCCGTGGAGCAGCAGGTGCTCGGCTTGATCAACGGGCCCGCGCAGACGCTACTGGGGCGCCCGTTGATCGGCAACGGTGCCGACGGGGCGCCGGGAACCGGGCAGCCGGGCGGGCCCGGCGGGCTGCTGTGGGGTAATGGCGGCAACGGCGGGTCGGGTGTGGCCGGTGTGGGCGGGCCCGGTGGTAGCGGCGGCGCCGCCGGGCTGTTCGGGCACGGCGGCAATGGCGGGGCCGGCGGGAGCAACGCCGCCGGCGCCGGCGGTGTGGGCGGAGCCGGTGGGGCGGGCTGGCTGGTCGGCAACGGCGGTGCCGGCGGGTTCGGCGGGGTGGGAACGACCGTCAGTGGCAACGGAGGAGCCGGCGGCGCCGCCGGCGCGTTCGGCAATGGCGGTGAGATCGGAAGAGCGGCGTGGAGGGAAAGCGGGTAGATCTCGGTGGTCGCCGTATCATTAAAAAAAAAAAAAACCAAACTATGCAAGTCCACACTCACACCTACATCACACACACTGCTATCGCCGGCTTATATCCTCCCCACGCACTCGACCACACCATAGACCCAGCTCGCACTTGTACTTCTC
>OBKH01000066.1_pt1 | contig 27999 bp, 26 predicted proteins | sample 1496241 | NCBI WGS metagenome assembly OBKH01 (sample SAMN03273953, study PRJEB22546) | soil metagenome | isolation source: rice field elevated CO2 plus elevated temperature | place: India: CRRI Experimental farm Cuttack,Odisha-753006 | collected 2013-12-17 | reverse complement strand
TAAGCCGTCTTGGCGTAATAAGATTCCTGGGTCATTTGTTAGTGTCTCGTGATGTATGTGTCACTTCATCTGCCCAATAAAGCTCACCCTCACTGCCGAAGTTGGGTTTTATATGGGTGGCATCAAACGGCGTCCCATCCTTCGGTGGTGGCGCAGGAAAGTGCCAGCGTTGATGGTGTTGCTCCAGTACACACTGAGCCCGGACTTGCCATTGATGGGCGATGCCGGATGAGCCTGTTACCGCGTCGAACGCGTAGCTCGCTGGGGTTTTGAAAAACAGTTCCAGCCCCTGCGGTAGCAGCCGTTGGGCATTGGGTGGGACGAGACGGCTATCGATCAGTTTTGTGAACGGCACCGTTTCACTTTTGAGGCGACTCGCTTTGAGTTCGAAGGTATTAAGTCTACAGTGGGCATTGATGTTCAGGGTGCCGAGGTTTGCAATTAAGCCCGGCAAGTTACTTTCAATGCGAATGCAGGTATTGGACGAGATCACTTGAAAAGGTGTCCTGGCGCGAAAGTCGAGTTTGGCATTGGGGACGAATTGAGGGTTGGGGCCTATGTTGATGCGAATGTCGGCAAACAAACTGATCAGGTAATAAAAACCACGTTGCGGATCCAGCAGGTGCGCATTATCTGAATGAACTTGAGTGCCGAACGGGCCATTGACCAGCCATTCTTCGATAGGCTTGTCGCTCAGCCACCAGGCCAATCCGGCACCGATCAAGATCAATATCAGCGCGGCCCAACCGCCCGGCCCCAGACCAAGAAAGGTGACGCTACTAACGATCAAGTTACTGAGAGCGCTGATGGAGCCGCCCACCGCCATCATCAAATAGCCCCACATTGCGTCGTCCCCCCACCGCCGGGCGTACCAGATGTCGTAAAAATTGATAAAGGCGAAAACAGCCCCAGTTGCTATTTGCGCTATGAGACGAACAGATATTTTTCTGACTAAGTGCTTTTCGAAACGACGGAAGATTAATTTCGCGGTGTCATCTGAAATAGTGAACATAACCTTGCGACTTGCTGCTAAAACAGACTGCGTACTGGCAAGTTTTACCGTCAACATTTCCAGCGCTAAAGCTAGATCAAGGCCGGCCCCGATCATAGATAGACGAGATCGAAATAGACCCTTCTCCCGCGTCACCTGCTCCGCCGCCTCCCACTCCACCCTCACATTCCAAGCCTCCAACATCAAAACCCCCGCCGCAAACGGCAACGAGCCCAGCACGCGATGAACCCGGCTGTTAGCCGACTCGACATGCTCATCCACGCCCCGCTGCAACGGACTTTTCACGTACGCATCACCCGTCGCCCGCGCCTCCACATCGGCTTGGTAAACCGCGTTGATCCGCTGATTCAGCACGCTGAGATTGTTCGCCGTCGGATGCTTGAGCGGGATCGCCAGCAGTGTGTGATGGGTTTCGCGAAGGGCGTACGGGGTGTCGAGCACATCGTCGCGCACCTTCAGCGGTCGGCCCTGGGCATCCAGGTACTGACCCATCACCCGGTGTGGCCGCTGATCGCCGGACGGCACATCGGTCAGGCCAAAAACGTAGTAATGCTGCGGGTCGGCGTCACGCCGCTGGATGAAGTGCGCGTCGCCAAAGGTCTTGGGCATCAGGCTGCGCAACAGCCCCACGCCGAGGCCGTGCAGATAGGTGCTGGCGGGCATGGCCGGGTCGGTGTGTGGCCCGGACGGTTTGTTCACCGCGCTGCTGGCGGTTTCCAGGGCGCCCGCGAGGTTTTCGTAGATGCCGATCAGGCTACCGGCGGCCGCTTTCGATTGCCCGGTGAGGGTGCTGTTCAGGCTGCCGCTGGCCAGCAGGTCTTTGAGCAAGTGGCCGTCGAGGTGGTCGACCTGCGGGTAATAGGGCCCCGGGTGACTTTCGAATGCGGCGAGGTCATCGGCGCGTAAATGACCATCGCCCTCGTTGAGGGTTGTCTGGGTGGGTGGCACATAGGGCGCGGCCAGCTTCGCTTCATCGACGGCCGGCCAGAGCATCGGGTGCAGCGGGTGCGCCGGGTCGTGGGCGATGTCGTTGAGCAGGGTCTGGCCGACGCTGGCCTTTGGACTGTAGAGGCTCACGCCGGTCAGCGCGTTGGTGACGTCGCCGTTGCTGGCCAGCGGATCGAGTTGTGCGGGCACCGTGGCCAGGGCCGCGAACGTCTGGCTCACGGCAAACAGCGCGGCGAGATAGTCAAAGCCGTCCTGGCTCAAATGATCGGCCAGGGTTTGCTGCGTGACCGGTTGCTGCAGGCACTCGGCAAGCAGCGCCTGCGCCATGTTCAGTTGTTGCCAGATCAGGGCGCGCTCGGCGCTGGCGGTGAAACGGTTGATGTCGCGGCGCCCGGCCTCCTTCACTTTGTCGAAACAGGCGTGCAGCGGGTTCTTCTGGCCGCCGAGGGTCGCCGGCACGATCAGTTGCTGGACCATCACCGCGCTGGCGTGGTGGGGATAAAGGCTGGCGCGCTCGGCATACAGCGCCAGCAATTGCTGTTGCTGCCGGATCTGCGACAGCAGGTGCCGCAAACGGTAGCGCGGGTCCTCCAGCAGCACGCCGCACACGCGCCGTTGGCGGGCGGTCTCCAGCACGTCGACGACGCTGGGCTGGGGTTGCCACAGATCCGCTTCATCGTCTGGCGGGGTTTTTCCTTGCAAGCGCTGCAACAGCGTGGCGAGGCAGTCGGCCCAGGCGCTGCTTTCGAACGTGGCAGGCACATCAGGCGTGGCGCCCTGCTCCCACTGAGCCAGGCAGCGCCTGGCTTCGAATTTGCGTTGCGCGGCAAATTGCCCGGACAGGTCGCATACGTAACGCCCCGGATGCTCCAGCCCATATTCGAACCCGCTCTGGCGTGCCCGTTGCGGGGCGATCAGGCTGAGCGGAAAAGCGCGTTCGGCCAGGTTGTGCCAGGTGACGCTGGCTTTCGTCGCGCTGTCGGACGCCTGGGCATCCCACGCATTGAAGCGCCCGAAGGCCTCGAGCATCGCCTGCCCATCGGGCTGCGGGTCGAAAAGCCGTTCGAACGTCTGACTGTCGCACGGCAACGCGGGGCTCTGGCAACGCCGGGCGCGTAACTCCGGGTCCTCCTCCAGGCGCTTGACGCGGGCAGCACTGAGCTGGATCTCGCTGAAGCACAGTTGCACCGTTTCGGCAGGTTGCCGGTTCCAGGTGGCGGGCAGCCAGATGTCGCTGAGTGCGACACCCTTGGCCAGGCGGTAGTCGTCGCACAGATCCTGGCCTTCGCGAAACATCGACACGTCAATGTCGTGGTAAGTCGTGCGCTCGCCGTCCTGCCGCACTTCCAGTTCACGCCACAGGCGCCCGCGGTAAAACACATAGACAAAGCCGCTGCGGCACAGGACCGGCGTGCCGAGGTCGTGTCGGCTGCGCGCACCGGGCAGCGCGACGAAAGGCACGACGGGGACGATCTGGTTCCACTGCGCGTCCAGTTGACGCGGGGTAATCCGCACGTCCTCCAGCAACGGCAGGCGAATGGGCGCCCCATGGGTCGTGGCAATTTCCAGCCACAACTGATGCTCGTACCGGGCGTACCAGTTCCACACGAACAGCTCGCAGTGGACGCTGAATAAACGCTCCGTTTCGCGCTCCACCTCATCGGTCAGGGCCGGCAGCGGTTCAACGCCGGACCGGTCGAAGAGCACCAGGCGCTGGTCTTTGGAATGGCCGGTGCCGATCACCTGGACGATCAGCCTGTCGGGCTCGCAGCAAGGGCCGGCGGATAATCTTCCCAGGCGCTTCATGATTGGACCTGCGTGCAGTGGGTGCTGCGTTTCAGATCAAGGCGCAAAGGTCGGCGGGTGGCTTCCTTGCCGGTGGACTCAAGGACTTGCAGATCCTGATTGAATCCCTGTTTGTCCTGGATAAAAGAGGCTGGGTCGGCAGGGCTGAACATCACACATCCCTTGTGCTGGTTTAGTAAGGGCGGGACTGTGGATGAGTGAATACGGGATTAATGCAGGGCGGCTCGGTTTCTTGTGTGGGAAACGTGTTTTTGTTGTGTAGGATTTTTCGTTTGGCTCTTCCAGAAAAAGAACGCCTCACATTACTGCGGGGCCTTCCTTGAGATTTCGGAGCGAAACCTGGAAGCGGGGGAAAACAGACGGGAATCCTTTTCACATAGAGCACTGTCTATGAACCGAATTACTAATTACACAGCGTAACTAATGATGTTCCCATCCCCGCCTTTATCCCCTCCAGCGAACGCCATACATTGAGCTCCAACGCCTCTCCCATCATCCCGACGGGAAGGTCACTGGAGATTCCTCAATGCCTTTCGTAAGCGTGCGCATCACCCGCGATGGCGTGACCACTGAGCAGAAAGCTCAGGTGATCGCGCAAATCACTGAAACACTGGAACGTGTCCTCAACAAGCGTCCAGACCTGACCCACATCGTGATCGAAGAAGTCGACACCGATAACTGGGGTTACGCCGGGATCACCACCACTCAGTACCGCCAGCAACTGGCGCAAGAGGGGCAGTCATGACGCCGTCGGTGACCATCGATTTCGTCTCCGACGTGGTGTGCCCATGGTGCGCTCTGGGGGCGACGGCGCTGGAGCAGGCCATCGAGAACGTGGCGGGTGAGGTTTCGGTCGAGCTGACCTACAAGCCTTTCGAGCTGAACCCGAACATGCCGGCCGAAGGCGAAAAAGCCGTCGAGCACCTGATGCGCAAATACGGTCGTACCGCCCAGGACGTCGCCAATGGCAAAGCGATGCAGATCGAACGCGGCAATGCCATCGGCTTCAAGTTCGACCTCGAAAAGCGCACCCACTTCTACAACACCTTCGACGCTCACCGCTTGCTGCTTTGGGCGTTGGAGCAAGGGCGTCAGGTGGTGCTGAAGAAGATCCTGCTTCGCGCTTACTTCAGCGAAGGCCAGAACCCGAGTGATCAGCAGACGCTGGCGCGGTTGGCGGCAGAAGCCGGGTTGGACCAGGAACAGGCGAGCGAGGTGTTGGCGTCTGGCGCGTACGCCGCCGAGGTGCGTGAACTTGAGGCTTTTTACCAGCAGCGCGGCATCAATTCGGTCCCGGCCCTGGTGTTGAACGACCGTCATCTGGTGTCCGGTTCGCAATCGGTCGAGTACTACGAACAGATGTTGAGACAAATGGCGTCGGCCTCCGCCGAAGCCTGATTACTTACTTTTTCAAATCATCATTTATCAGTAGAGGTTCATCATGAGCAATTCGAAAAAAGTCGTTGTCATCACTGGCGCATCCCAAGGTCTCGGCGACGGCATGGTCAAGGCCTTCCGTGAACTCGGCTACCAAATCGTCGCCACTTCGCGTTCGATCAAGCCGTCGACCGATCCGGACATCCTCACCGTGGCCGGCGACATCGGCGAACCGGCCACCGCACAGCGCGTCATCCGTGAAGCGATCGCACGTTTTGGCCGTATCGATACGCTGGTCAACAACGCCGGGATCTTCATCGCCAAGCCCTTCACCGCGTACACCGCTGAAGACTACGCCAACGTGCTGTCCGTGAACCTCAACGGCTTCTTCTACATCACCCAGCTGGCCATCGCCGAGATGGAGAAAAACGGCAGCGGCCACGTCGTCAACATCACCACCAGCCTGGTGGACCACGCCATCGACGGCGTGCCATCGGTACTGGCCTCGCTGACCAAAGGCGGCCTGAACGCGGCAACCAAATCCCTGGCCATCGAGTACGCCAAGCGCGGTATCCGGGTGAATGCGGTATCGCCAGGCATCATCAAAACCCCGATGCACGGCGAAGAAACCCACGCCGCACTGGGCGCGCTGCACCCGGTCGGGCACATGGGCGAGATCGATGACATTGCTAACGCGGTCGTATACCTGGACGGCGCCAAGTTTGTCACTGGCGAAATCCTGCACGTCGACGGTGGTCAGAGCGCGGGTCACTAAGACCTGGGTTTTAAAGCGGTAGAAACAACAAAGCCCTCGTATTGCTGCGAGGGCTTTGTCGTGGAACCTATCCTGTCATTGAGGCGGTTGCGTGAATGGGCTGTCCGTTGGGGGCCCTGTAATCACTCGACTGCGATCGTCAATTCCGGGTTGCCGAAGCCTTTGAGTTCTGCGTTCGATTTCTCGAAATAACGGCGCCAGAAACCTTCGAGGTTCTGGATCATCTTGCCGCTGCGATAGCCGTTCTTGATTTGCGTAGGCACGAATGCCGCGCCGTGAACGTAGACCCTGGCCCCGGAAAAATCTGCCAGCAATTGCTGTTTTTCGACCTTCGCCAATTCCACGGCAGGGTTTATCTCGCGGATGCCTTTGTTGGTGTAGAAGCTGCCGAAGTCACTGTATTCGAGCATGTCGGACATCAGCAGGATGACCCGCTCGTTCACGCCTTCGGCGTTTTTGATGTCATCGCCGATGGACTTCAGGCTGAACAGGATTTCGCTGCGCGGAATGTCCGAGCTGGATTTGCCCATTGCGTTGGAAAAAGCCTTTCCGAACCGTTGGTACAACGCAGCAGACTGACCCTTCAGGCAGGCATCGAACTTTCGGCTGGCCATCATCGGTACATCGCCGAGTACGGCCGGATCGATCGGTTTTTCAAGCTCGCCGGCGAATTGCAGGCGGGTGTAGTGACCTTCCAGGTAGGCGCTGAACGAGTAAAGCCGCAGCTTGTCACCGGGCTGGATGAAGCGCTTGATGTGGCCCCAGGCGGTTTTTTGCAAGTCAGGCGTCAATGGCGTTGTCTGATCGACAACGACGGTCAGCAGGCGGCCGGAAGGTGCACTGCGAAAGTTCTCGATTTTCGCTTGGGCGTAGCAGCTCGGGACATCATTGCGCTCCGCTGCCACGAGGGCAGCGGGGGCAAATGCCAGAGCCAGGATCAGGCTCTTGAACTTCATTAAGCCTCCGACTTGTCGAGTAGCTGGAGTTTGCGGGCGCGGCGGATGACGGCGGCGTCCACGCCTTTTTTGGTGGCCACGTAGTCGATGTCGTCTTCCTCGTAGCCGGTCAGGTCGCCGAAGGCGTTGTGATCAAAGGTTGTCTGCGCAGGTGCGGCAGTCGGTGTCGGCGTCGGGGCTGCTTCAACGGCTTGGGCGACTTCGGCCACGGGGGGCTCGACCGGTGCAACAACGGCGGCGGTCGTTGGTGCCGCGTTGGGTTGGGCGTTAAAAATGCTCAGTCCGGCAAACTGCTTTTTGAAATCTGCCAGCGTCGGATCATTGTCGGCGATTTGCTCGAAACGAGGGCCGGCCACCGAGATCAGGTCGTTGATCCTTGCGTTGTCACCGGCTTCAATCGCGGCGGACAGATCTGCCACGACCTTCTTGAAGTAGTTTTCAATGACCTTGCGGCTTTCTTTGCCGAGGTTGTCGGTGACATTCTTGCGCGCCTTGGCTGCGTTCTTTTCGTCTTCCTGGGCGATATAGGACTCGAACGTGCGGTTCAACAGGTCCGAACGCAGCGCTTCCAGTTCTTTGCCGCCGACGCGGAACACCTTCATTTGCAAACCTTGCAACGTGCCCAGCGAGGCTTGGGCATCATTGGCAACCCCACGGGCTTTGTTGGCGTGGTAACGCATGAAGTCATCGGCGCTGGAGAATTTGTGCGTCCGTTCCCAGGCCTTGCGTGAGTGTGTGCCGGCAAAACCGAAGATGAAGGCCAGGTACGTCGAGCTCGCCTGGATAAAGATAAACAGACCGCTCAGTACGGCAAAGGTGACCAGCGATGCACGGTGCAACGAATCGATCTGATCTTGAGCCGATTTGTGGGTGGCACTGTCGGACAGGGCTTTCATGTCATCCGGAATCGGCACGTTGTCTGCCGCCGGGAAGTCATCTGCGGACTGCATCACTGCAGGCGGATTGGCGATCAAGTCGGATTCTTGAGCGTTGAGCGTCTCGGTACGGACCCAAAACGCGGCCACCGCCAGACCAATGATGAATACGCCATAACCGATCAGCATGGTGAAGCGCTTGGCCGGCATGTCGCCATCTTTATCCACTTTTACGCGGTTCAACATTTGTTGATAGGGCGCGCAGCTATCGTCGTCGTTGGTGTTGTCGATGGTGATGATGTGGGTACTGATCATGTCGCCGCCCGCGCCTGTGCGACGCAGGTTTTCATAAGACATGATGTTGTCGACGACGCGGTTCTTGTAGAGCGCGCGGCCGGCAAACTCGGAAAGGAACAAACCGATGATCGAGATCACCAGGCCGATGGCGAAAGCGCCGGCCAGTGCGGTGTTGGGTGTGGCCAGTGTCAGGGCAAAAGGCGCCAGCGCGAAACCGAAGGCCGTGGCCTCGATCAGCATCAGGACGATGATCAGCGTCCACAGGCCAAGGCCTTTCTCCCGCCGGCCGTCCTCCTGGATCTTGCCAAGGTAGTCCTGGCTGCGACGGAAATTGGCTTCCGAGGGCTGATGTTCCCGGTAGTACTTATCGTAGAACGAGCACAGCTCCAGCTCGGATGAAAGAAAACCGATGGGCTTGGTGTTGGTATCGCTTGGCTTTTCCTTTTCGCCGGGATGTTTGACCCAGTGGCTGATGCGGCCAAGTCCGGGCAGGCGAATACGGACTTTCATCAGCCAGTACTTGAATGACGACCAGTAGACAATCACCGGGATTGAAAGCAGGACGGTAAAGACCACCGGAATGATCACGTACCAGTATGCGGTGAAAAACGAACGGAAAATTTCGAGCATTGCGTGTCCCTCTAGACTTATCGGCGCTTCGGTGTGAACTGAGCGACGTAAGCGTCACCCTGTTTCGGGTAATAGATTTCGCCAGCGATGGCGCTGCCAGCACGCTTGTCGAAAACGATGTCCATGCAAGTCACTGGGGACTTGGACTGGTCGACGGCAAACACCCGATAAAGAATCTTGTTCTCCCCTTCATAGGTATTAGCGACGGAGAGGTATGGCTGACTCTGATGCTTTTGCGGGGTTGCGTAGTCGGTGATGAATTGCATTTTCGGCGCTTGAGCGACCTTGGCGTCGTCACGCAAAACCGCAATCGGGCCAACGGTGACGGAGTGACCGTTGACCGCAGTTGCCCAGGGCTTGCCAGTCAGGCCAGGGAAGAATTCGTTGGTCGCGAACTCGTTCAGCGGCTTGTCATCGGCCAGGTTCTTGACTTGGCCTTCGATACGGGGAAGGTCGGCAACACATGAACTCAAGGGTGCAGTCGCATTGGCGGTGCCAATCAAGGAGAAGGGCGAGCTTTTGGGTGTGATGCCCATGGCCAGGATCGAGCGAGTGTCGGTGACAGCATTACCGCCGAAGTCGACACCTCCGTCACCGCCCAGTGGAACAATGGCTGATTTGGCAGGGGAAGCCGTCGTGGAGGCAGGCGCCTGGGCAACCGGTTGTGGCACTTGCACCGCAGGCTGTTGACTCGCCGTCACGACAGGTTTGGCCGGGGTCGATTTAGCCACGGCCGGTTTGGCCTTGGCCGCAGGCGCGGTGCCATGTGCCAGGTACTTGGCGTTACTGCGCTCGCTACGGACGCGTTCAACCAGCAATTTCTCGTTGTCGATCTCGACGAATTCGACGCGACGGTTCTCGGTACGACCTTGCTCTGTGTCGTTACTGGCGAGAGGTCGAGACGCCCCGGCGCCCTGATAGTAAATGTCCTGGCGAGCGATACCGGCATCCGCCAGGATCTGGCCCACGGCACGAGCGCGTTGCTCGGACAGTTTCTGGTTGAATTCAGCCGCACCGGTCGCATCGGTGTGGCCAACCACCAGAATCTTCTTGAGCGTCTGAGGGGTTTGTTGGGGGGCTGGTTGCTTGTCGGCCAATGCTGCGGCCAGGCGCGTCAGTTTCCGCCTGCCTTCAGTGGTCAGCTCCGCAGAACCAACAGCGAACATTTCGGATGACTGCAGTTGAGCTTCAACACCCACGGACTGCACGTTCGGTGTGGCCGCAGGCTGGGCGACGTTGGCATTCAGCTCGCTGACCTGCATCACCAGGCCTTCTTCTTTTGCGACAGCCTGAAGCTTCTGCACCCGCTCGCGGTACAGCAGCGCGACGCCACACCCGGCGCCTGCGCCGATCAATGCACCTTTCTTGTAGGCATTGGCGTCGCCTTTGGTTAACGCGACGACTGCAACCCCCAGGACCGCACCCACCGCGCCACCGGCAACGCAGGCGCTTGTCCCGGAAGACTGCCCCATGTACTGATCGACGTGGGCGCAACCACTAAGGCCAACGGCAATCGCGACGGCGAGCGCTGTCGGTCTCAAAACATGATTTAAAAACATCCGAATGCCATCTCCCCATTCCATAGTCCGTCAGGCTGACGGATTTTTCTTCGGCCAATGGCCGAATGCTCCAGGCCCGAGGGGATCAAGCCCCCCTGGGTGTCTTCTGATTGTTTGAAAAAACGCTTTCCAAAGGCCCGATCTCTCGTGCCTGCGCAGCAATGTTCGAAAACAGAACGTCAAGGCCGGGCGGCATGCCCGTTGGATTTTTTGATGTGAAGGAATGCCTTCACCGTCCTGATCCAGGGTCGGTGTGGCTTTACGCTTGTCTGGGGTCTTGCGTGGTATTGCAGACGAACAGCACTAAAGCCGCGCGCATGGGGCGCAGCCGCAAGAAAATGCGTGATGCCTGGGTTGAGGCAGAAGCTCATGGGAAAAATATCCGTATAAGTGCAAGCCCTGAGGGCCGACACATCCATGTCCGTATGCCGCTGTACTCGCGAGGAGGAGTGCAGGGGAACCACCGTGGCAATGATACTGCTGTTTTGCTACGTGGTGGCACTCTGATATGCAGAAAAGCCAATGAGGTTGTGGGCAGAAGCGAGGGGGGAAGCTGGGAGGAGAGGGGGGGACAGAAACAACAAAGCCCCTGCATTTCTGCAGGGGCTTTGTTTTGTATGGTGCGGCACCAGACGAACGGTAACTTTCGGCAGGACTAGGTTTCCTGTGGTTCTGGAAGTCGGTGGAAAATTTGGCGTACCCCGACAAGTAACTATAAATAAATCAGCTAGTTATGGCTTTCTGTGGAATCAAATCCGGGATTTATAAGGCATTAGTATGCTGTCGGCCCGCATGTAAATCATCCAGTGCAGTGGCATATGGCCCGGGAAACCTGCTGAGGTTGAACGTTGCCGACTATTACTGCCATGGGTAATGGGCAGTAATCGGCCAAACAGCAGTCAATCGGATGCGTCTAGGACATATGGGGTAATTTATCGCAGGATCGGATGGTGCAACTAGTTTTCTGACTTTTTATTTGTGTTATTTATTAAGTCAGAAAACTAGAGTGGTGTAAGGCACTACGCGATGATTTTAGTAAATGTAATTGTTGTTAGGGGTGTACTCTTTTCTCTCCATGAGGTTTACTTTTTTGACCGAGTGTCCATGCTTTAAGAATTTGTAGACGAAATACCTAGAGACTTTCTCTTCGTGCGTAGAAAGAATTATTTGTTTTTCTGAGAATTCATTTCTGAGTAGTTCAACTAGAGAAGACATATTTATGTCATCCATCGTCTGCACTGGATCGTCAATAAGAATGGTAGAAAAAGATTTTGCATAAACTTTGTTCAGCGCAAGGGCTAGGGAGATCACAACGGCTGATATGTCCGGAACTCATAGTGTTTAGAATGTCATGGTCACTTTTCCAATTAGAAACAAGCCGAACATTTTTTAGCTCATCTCCTCCAGTTGGGTCTTTAATAAGAACACCTAGACCTAATCCTGCCTGATGGGCTTGAAGTATTTTTCCGGAGTAAATATAAAATGGTATTTCGATGTCAGTTATAAGTTTTTTTCTGTATTGTCTAATTTGAGTGCGTAGAGTACTCATTATCTCAGTTAGCTCTTCCCCTGATTGCTTTAATGTTAAGAATTTTTTGTCAAGCGCAGTAAGTTCCATTGCAATATTTTGGAGTGAGTTGAAATAATTTTCTTGAATATACTGCGTCTTCTGATCGGCCCAGTCTGCGATTTCGCTCGATATATGTTTGGGATCGCTAGAAAAATAGTCTCGAAAAATCCTATCAAACACATTGCCACTGTTTGCATCGTGATAATTTTCAGCTGGTGCACCAGATGCACTTCGAATACGTTCCGATAACTCGCCGACAGCGTGCTGGATATCGGCATCAGTTCGAAGTGATGGAAGGTCGACAGTTAAAAGATCTTCAAATTCTATGTTTTCACGTAGAAGCCATGCGTGTAGTTTTTGTAGTGTATCTTGATTGTCTCTTGCTCGGGCGAGATTGTTTAGGTCGTTTTCAGAGGGGGAGGGAGTTTTCTCTAGAAGGCTTTTTATTTTCTCTATCAGAGGCGCTAAATGATTTTTGTAAAAATAGTCCCTCATTGTTACTAGTAACATCGCCTGTTCATTAAGAAGCGCTTTAATTAGATTTTCATGATCAGAGACCGCCGCAGTTAGTAGATTGTGGGTTTCATATGGATGCCCACAGAATAGACAGTTTTTCTCATCAGGTAAGACTGATAGGGCCCCACTAAGGTTATTGTGATGTTTTATTATGTCGCTATAGAGCTTGTCTAAACCTGAACTCTTTTGTTCCTCTAGGAGCAGTTCGTCAAGTTTTTCATTGAATTCTAAAGGAGGTGCAGATTGCAGAACTCTAAAAAGCTCTTCAATCGTTGGTATGTCTTTGATCCGTTGGAGGTTACCGCAGGTCAATGTACTTAAAACTTGACGAAGAAAACTGTTTCTTGCGCCAAGTTCGTGAAGGTCGGTTATTTTGCTCAAAAAATTGAATGATTGTATAAAATATCGTATCGGCTCTATTCGCTGTGATGCTCTTGAGTAAGATCTTAGTCTTAAATAATCAGTTTTATGATTTATAAAAGATTTTATATGGCTAACTTCCTCAAGGAAATGACTCAGCTTTTCTTGAGATAAAATTCCTAGGTCTGCCTTATCCCATTCAGGTGTCGAATGTTTTTCCACAAGGTGAGGGAGTAAAAAAAAGTGCAGGGACTTTGAGGTGTTGGTTAAGTCGGCAATATTTGAAATATTGTAGGTTGATTTTATTTGCGATATTTTTTGCCAGGTGCCTTTTTTAATGCATCAATTTTTTTCTGTATGGAATTTAAGTGGGATAGTTTGTCTTCAGCCTTCTTTGTGTCACCGAAAAGCTGAGATAACTCCTCCGCTCGTTGCGCCTCGTTCTTGGATTTAAGAAAAATAGCAGTTTCTTCCTGTTGTATATAATGGAATAAACTGAAATCTCGAGAGAAGTTGTTGCTGTTAAGGTAGTTTCCGAGTTGTGTCGAGTCAACCGCTTGCCACTGTCCGTCAATCATTTCATAACTTTGCCAGAGTTCCTGGAATTTTGAAATTTTTCTGGCATCTCTGGGAATAGGGTCTTTAAGTTTTCTAAGTATTGCATACTCTTTTGAGTTGTCATCCTTGAACTCAAGAATTACCTCGACTTCTTGTGCTCCCTCGTGAGCAACCACAATATCTGTCGGATTTTGACGGTTTTCTAATGCAATTAGTCGCGAAATGTTGCCTGTTAACGCTAGTTCAATGGCGTCGAATACTGAGGTTTTTCCATATCCATTTGGGCCATCCATAAGAATAAGTTGATTGTCTTCAAAGTTTATTCTGTATGGGGTCGAGCCAAATACTTTGAAGTTTTTGAATGTAATTCCTTTTAGTTTAATCATGATATGTTGTTCCATGCTTCAAAGATCAGTTGCTCAGTTTTTTCTTCAGATACATTCAAGTCTAACAATAGCAGTTTGTTGTAAATAGTTCGCTGTTCAAGTGTTAGTGCTTTTTCGATGCTGATTTCTAGATCGATAAGGCTTTTTGCTTTTGGTTGATAAGAAATAAATGGTAGTTTCATGATTATTTTCATGAGCAGCGAATAGTGATTATTACGGTTCTTGGTTTGTTCTTTGAATGCGCGAAACTCATTTCCGGAGTCGGAATTTATTATGTTGTTTATAAGTTCATTCGAAAGTTTTTGAAAGGAGTGGTCGCTGCCGCAGAACTGTTCTAGACCGGTAATTTCACCTTTGGTGTAGATGATAACGTTTTTCTTAAAGTTGTAATGATCCTCCTCAAGTTGAAGCGTTAGCTCGCGTGTTGTATTCGCGGCTTCACAGCAAATAATCATTGTGCAGTTTTTGGCAAATGATTTTTTAAGGTTTTCCATGGAGCAAAATTTGTTGAAAAGTAGGTCGGCACCTTCATTAAGCAAATACTCTGTCGCATGCGCAGACTGTGTTATTGCTTCAATTACAACAAAATACTCTTCTCTGTGAGGCGCCTCTTTTGGTTCAAATAGGGAGAGTATGTATCCATCAAGGTTTTGGTTGTTAGGGACTTTGCAGTAACCATTGTTTAAAAAAATACTATCGATATGTTCACTTAGCATTTAGCTCATCCTTAGCCATCTGAATGGGTATAAGTCGTATATTCTCAAGGATGCTTTCTCTTCGCTGACGCATGTCAGCACCTACTTGATCTGGAGCTGTTGTGTGATTTCCGAGTTGGGATGGAAGTTTTGTTATAAGTGCTCCATCATAGATTAGCGTGCTTATCTCAAACAAAGCTTCTATCATGTTTGGGTTGTTAATGACTTTTCGAGCAATAATGCTCGCTGGAAATCCTGACTGAATCGTGGTTGGTAAGTAGTGCTCAGTAGGCTTTAATGTGGTGCTGTAAGTTATTTTTTTACTAGTCTTGTCGTGTTTGGATTTTTCGTAATCAATCTCGTTGAATATCTTTATAAGGACCAGAAAAACACCCTGGAGATCGGTGTTGAATGCAATTGATAAATTGTTTGATGTGTCTATATATTCGTGGGGCGAAAAGTTTCTGTGGTAGTCCCAGAGATCAATTGCGCTCAGATTGGAAAGCAAAGTGTAAATGGATCTCAAGTTGCAGACTGCACCGTTATCGAGTTCTGGCTCAGTGTAAAGCTCAGGGTATGTCATGAATTCGTCAAATTTACTTAAAAATTGATTTTTGAATTCGTAGGCAAGGTATTCGGAGCTGACGTCTTCGAAGTCATGGCTCAGAATCGATAGTATTTCATTAAATGATATCGGAATCGGAGAGCCGCCAGTGTTTTTGTGGCGCTCTATGATGTGTTTGTCCGTATACCCAAGCAAATAGTGAAAAGCATTTTTAAGCTGTTGCGGTGTGTTGGATATACCGCGATTGGAAAAGCTTAAGGAGAGTTCTTCTTTAACTTTGTTATTTATTTCATCAAGGTCGCAGCAATTTTTTCCGTCAGGGTATCCGTAGGGTTGAATTCTTTTAACGGCATCTTCAGTTATGTTTCCAATGCTTTCTAGCAACTTAACCAAGTTTTTTTCGTTTGTACCTGGGAGCGCTAGTCGTATTATTGCTGCTAATTTTTTATAGAGCCTTTGGTGCTAGCAGCCTGTTCAATTATAGTATTCCCTTCTTTTTTTTGGCAGTTCCTATATTCGGTTACAATATCGCTAAAATCGCTGGCGATAGATTCCGTGAAGGTTTTGTTCTCTTTAGGGTTAATTGGGTTCCATGTGTGTATGTACCCTTGTGCACTTTTTTCGTTATAAAGCTCGAGAGTTATTCCTACGAGTGCCTTGCTATAGGAGCTGAAACTGGAATTTTGGTAAGCTTTTACTTGGTGAAGCGATATAGGAGTGTCTTTTAATCTGACTTCGAAATCTTCAGTGTTTTCTAAAACTAGACTGTAGTCTGTAAAATCAAAGTCTGCGGCCTTTTCATTTATTAAACGCAGAGCGTAGTAAAGGGCAACTTTCCCCTGATAATTAAACCCGCTCCACGATGGAGATGCATCATGAGCCATCAGAAAACTCCAGCTTAGACTTATGGTTGAAGCCGCCGTAAGGAGCTGGGTATCGAATGCATGCCTGATCGCGTCTCCCTACGCACGATCCATACTAAGTCATTTTTGATGGCAAGACGCCACTTCTGTGACTTTGTTTACGGAGCTGAGGAGAGGGCTCTTTTTTACTCAAGAGGTCGCTTGCGTCTCTGGCTGTGATGGGAGTCCACCATTTAACCCGGTGCCTGCATGAAGTCTGAATCGACCCTGATTTTCTCGAAACGCCCGATGGCCGGTTACTGACCGTTGACTAACGTTTGAACTGCCAGGTCCTCCCTAAGCGAAGAGTGAGCAGATGCATGGTCAGCAGATAGTAATAGCGCGTCGATTCAGTGTGTTGGTTCACGTGGCAATTTAGGAACCACGCCAAATGCTTTCGCCGCCAGGTCCATGGATTATCTAGGTGCCAGCGATTAGAGATCGCTACTTGAATGGCCTTCGCCTGGCGTAGGTGACGCCGGCGTGTGGTATGCGACCCGGCCAGGAAGCCCGCCAGGAACAACTCCATATCGAATGGCTCACTCATGCTCGACCACCAATGTAAGCCGATACCACATCGATACGACCGTGCCCGAGTTCATCGCTGATTTGCACTCGTGCATTCTTATCTAGCCGTCGGTCGAGCTGATAGCAACGGCCACCGTTGACGGGCGCGGGATGATGGGTGATTTGCTCATAGCGTTCGCACGCATAGGCTGCTCGCAATTCGTGGAAGCCTTTGAGGTTGTGCTTATGGAGGATGTCACGTGCGAAGCGGACGATCCCCTGTTGAAAACCTAGGTAGCTTTCATCCGGTGCAAGCAGGTTGCGGCTACCGTCGGTCGAGACCTGTTCGGCAAACCTCAGTGCGTCACGAATATGATCATCTACCGTAATCCAGCGAGGTGCCGACGCGCCGGAGCGACCACCTTTGGTGCCATCCTGGATGTTGATCTTCCCGTATTGTTCGGACTCACGCTTCAGGCGCGGAAGGTCGGCCAAAATGGCCTCGCGCAAGCGCATTCCGGTGGCTCGCACCAACTGAGCAATTGCCGCGGCGCGAGGCATTTGGTGTTCGCAGAGCACGTCGACGATCCGCTTCACCTGTTCGCGGTCTTGGCCCTGTGGCACCGAGAGACGAACATTCGTGCGCCGCATTCCCAGCGCCTTGCTCGGACTCGGCACTTTCACATACTGATCACCGCGAAGCGCCGCCATGGTTCGGTTCACGCTGGACAATCGGTTTTGCGCGGTGGCGATGGCGAGCTCACCTTGTTCAACTTGCTGCCGCAGATGTCCGGCGTAGTCCAGCAAGGTCTGCCAATTAATCTGCCGCGCATCGTTAAACCCCGGCCCTTCCTCCGACCGACACCAGCGTACAAACGCCTGGCCAACAGCGTGCAACAGGTCGTGCTGTGTCGCGAGCTGGCTGCTGTGCTGGCCAACCCGCTGCCGTTGAACCTGCGTCATGTGGATCTGCGAGCTGTCTTGGGCGAAATCAGCGACAAGACCGGCCTGCGCTTTCGCGTTCCGGATCAGGCCTACACCAAGGTCAAGGCACCTTTTTTCTACAGCCTGGCCGCTGGATACCAAGCCATGGACAGCATGGCGCGGGTGTTCGACGTCCCGGACTTTATCTGGCAGCAGCAGGGGGACGGCGAAGTGTTCGTGGGCAGTTGGGCCGACAGCTTCTTTGGCGCCCGGGCGCCGCTGCAGTTGCCGGTCGAGCTGTTCGACGGTTACCAGGGCAACCAGAGCGCGACGATTTCAGCGCTGCCCGGGCTGCGACCAGGTGCAACTATCAACCAGGGCGAGCGAATCACCAGCGTGACGCTTTCCGGCACTCAGATGGGGATCAAATGGACGACGCAATAAAGCGCAGTGTCGAGCGACAGTTTCCGGAACTGACCGGTGGCTATCACCTGCCACGGTTTGCGCGGGTGGTGGGTATCGCCGATGCGCCCGCCGGCGCCGGTATCTGTGACGACTTCCGCCCGCGATACGCGGTCGACATTGAAGTGCTGTTGCCGAGTGGCGAAGCGGATCCCGATATGCCGGTGCTGAATGGTGTTCCGCTTCCGGTCCCCACCGGCGGCGAGGAAATGGGCGTCTACGGCTTCCCCGAAGAAGGCACCCGCGTCGTCGTGTGCTTTGCGTACGGCCTGCCGAGCAGTCCGTATATCCAGACGATCCTGCCGCATGGCCTGAGCCTGCCGAAGGTGCCCAAGGGTGACCAGGTATGGCAGCACAGTGACGCCGTGCAGCAGCGCGTCGACGCGGATGGCAACTGGACCCGACAGACTGATGGGAAGATTCGGGATCAGGCGATCGAGCGTGAGGTTGAGGCGTACGACAACCAGGAGCGGTACCAAAGTCACGTCCAGCAGGTTGAGCACCATTCGACAGAAACGGTCGGAGGTATCAAGAAAATCGAGGCATTGGGTGCGCTCAAGCTCAATTCAGCTGGCACCGCAACGATCGCCGCCCGGGACGATTTGCACCAGGCAACCGGTCGGGACTTCAACCTGGTCGTGGGGCAGAAGCACAACGCGGCTGTAGGCGGTGATATGCAGGAGCAGATCAAGGGGCTGCGTAAGAGCGTGGCCGGGATCAGTCAGCAGCTGCAGGCACCGAAGAACTGGATCGGGTCCGGGACGGTGAACCTGTTTCAGGTGGTGTGCGACGTGCTCGATCTGCTGCAGCAGATGAACAATCAATTGGCGGCTCATACGCACATACCTGGACCAACGCCGAGTCCCACTGACGCTACGGCGTTCATTGCGAAGGCAGTTAAAGCACAGATACTCGCAGCGGAGTTAAACGTAGTTACTCTTTAAAGAGATAATTTGATCGCTCTATTTATAGAGCGCCAATGATTCAGGGCTTCTTTAGGGCCTCAAAAGGGCCTCATAAGTGTCGCTATCAATTGATATCTTTTGCTATCAAAAAATAGGTATGACCGCCTGTCGGAAAAACTCACTCGGTCGTTACTCATATTTGATTAGCAAGGTGCTAAATCGAAAACGAATGATAATAGCGGGAACCCGCAAGATACTTACGCAAACACGAAGCTAATGGAGATGCTAGGCGACGAAAACGGCGAGGCCCGCGCAATGGCGGGCCTCTGTGAGCAATTTTCAGGGGATTCTCTCTCGATTCCCTTGTGGTAGGATCTCGCTCAACCACTCCTGCTTTACATCTTTGTATCTGGCGACTCAAAGGGTATGGCTAAGTGACGAAGCCGTCAACAGTGTGCTATTCGCGAAATCGCTAATTCGCACGTTAATTACGCCGCATAGTTCGAGCGTTACTTAGGTACTGTTGATGAGCTTAATCACTTCGTTGAGTGGGATATGTCTGGGACGTTGATAAGACGTTGCAGATCCCGTTAGCCCTCCGGAGAGTTCGCATATGAAGTCATTCATTAGCCGATACCTTCCTGAAGAACTGATTAGATTGTTGCAGACTGCTTATTGGTCGCTTCGTTTGATCAGAGTCCTTCAGCAAGTATAATCGGTATTAGCGGGGGCCCCAGGCCCCCGCTTTCGTTTCAGCCCTCAGATCTTCGCTATCCAAGTCGGCACCACCAAGATTGTGCGTAAGCGCACCCGTCGACGTACTCAATCCCGCTTAGGACGAAACCGGTAACTGACATCCCTGCCAGTGTCGCGTCCAAAAGGCGTGGTAACGGATCTGGGTCAAGAGGCATGCCGATTTCTACTCGAGCCACATTGGCGCTTCTGCCGAGCTCGCTGTTGCTCTCACAGTTCACCATTACATTGCCCTTTACCGCTTGATAGCGACGGCGCTCCTGTGGACTCAAAGCGACACCAAAGCGACGCATGGGGGTAACAAGCATATGCATGTGTGATGCCCACCTATTTTCCAGGTTGGTGATCAAACAAGGTTTCCACTGCATACGCGAGAGCGCCATCGGCTTGCTCTAGAAGATCGCTGAGATCATCTCTATTTATGATTTGAGCCCGATGCAAGGCATGGGCTTCACTCAGCAGCAACTTATGGTGAGCACCAGGGTGTTCGAGCAGAGACGCCTCGTCTTTGAGCATGGCTATCCACCGAGCGACTGCTGCGTCTCGATTTACCATCGTCTCAGTGTTTTTTTCGATCATCACACGCGGCCTCGAGCTTTTAGCTTACTGTATGTATAAACAGTATATTTGAGGGCGTTGTGAGGCTACAACTTCCCGACAAACGCGGAGCAATAATGGGGGGCGAAGAAATGGCAACAGAGCGCGCTCACAGTTTGCCCCATAGCCATTGGATGATCGCAAAGCCAGGCAGGGTAGCGACTGCAGCTAATAGGAGTAGCTCCCAAGGTGTCAGAAGGTGCTGAAAAGAATTGAGGTACCCACGTCGATTTCTAACATCGGTGAATCGCCACCATCGCATGCGCCAGGTGTCGAGGTAGCTTGGATGCTGTAAGCGACTTTCGACTCTGTTGAAAGCAAGAAAGCGCTTAAGGAGGGAGATCAACCAGTCGTTCGTCAGTAGGTCCGTGTTGTAGGTGAAGGTGTATAGAAGGGGTTCCTTCCTATTCTCCTCTTCGAGATTGGAAACTGGATATTCAAAAAACACCTGTATCGAACCGTCCGCCGGTGAGTGGTGAATGATGAGTTCTGAACCTCGCTCAAGGTCTAGCCGAGTGGTTTCGCCATCCGACGTTCGAGTCAACAAACCCTCGCCGGTGTACTCCGATCCAAAGCGAATGTGTACCGAGGATGCTCCTATGATGAATTCACCCAATGTATCCGGTTTGGGTGACCATTCGGGCTCTCTGACTATTAAGTAGACTCCATATTTTTCAGCCTCGAGTGCGAACGCACGAAATACCTCTACCGCTCGTTGTGCATGAATAGGCCTGTTTCTGATCATTCGATCTTTTCTGAAATCGTTAGCTTTTCTTTTGCGCGCCTCTTTTCGCCAAATTCGTTCTACGTTCATGTTTCCTCTGGCTCCTCCCCTGTTGGGTCCGATCCTATCTCGTTGGACGACGGTGGGGAACGAATCAATCAGCGAGGCTGGCTCACGTTGTGATCTATCGCCAACGATGCGAAGAAGCGACGCCGAAGAAAAAAACGTCTGAAAAAGCACTTATCCCCCTTCCGCCGACGGGCCTTGCGTCCTTTTTTTGTGCAAATCCGGATGTAGTGCAAACGAACCTTTAGCCCAGGCGGGCCGTGGGGCTCTGCAGGGGATCGGCAATTTCACAGAGTGCAAAGTTTTGAAGGGGAATGAAGCGTGGTTGCACAGCGGGGCAGAGTGCGGCCACGGAATGGGGCGCGCTGGAGTGCCCGGTTTCATTGGGCGAGAACTTCTAAAACGTGGGTTTTGGAGCGTTTTTCAGATTTGAAGCGTTCAGATGCAGCGGGTATTTGGTGATCTTTCTTCAACATCAAAACGGGTCGAAAAGCGCGTGGCGCCTAGGCCTCAATCCATTTGACCCGTTTCATTGTCTGACAGATCCCAGAAGGCAAAAGAACGACCTATTTAGTAGGTTTTTTCTTTTCCTGCTTGTTGTTTTCTTCACCGGCTACGCGTTTTCGACGACCAGTAATAAACGCCGCGACCATACTGCCGAATCCAATCGTACCGAGCGCCCCAGCCGCAATCTCTTTTCCATTCATCGCGAGATAGATAACTGCAAGTACTACGGAGACCGCGATCAGGAAGCCTAGAAGTAGGCCGATCATAATTTCCACAACGTACCAGGTGGAAAGCTTCTCATCGATTCCGATGGCGCGTTCTTCCATTTTTTGGCGGTGTGCTGTCTGGGAGGTGGTCCACTCAACGATTTTGGCCGCAAGGCCCGGTACGACGTCGTCGTAATCTCTAAGCAGACTAGGAGGGGGCAGGGGGCCTTGGAACGAGGTCGCGACAATATTTTTGCCATTGCCTGCAGGCTTCGACTCGCGTTCCACAAGGCCCTCCCTTACATCTGGATGGGTATTAACGGCACTCGTTGGTGGCTTTTTTCGCTTCGGCCGCATGCTGACGTCCATGTTCTGCTGCTTGGTAAAAATCATCGCCGATGGCTTTGACGTCAGCTTCTAGAGCTTCGTAATCACTGCGTTCGAAGTCAATACCGTTGCCTTTGTAGTGGCTGTAACCACTCGTTGGGCAAAGAACCAGGACGGAGCCAATGCCGGACAGTATGTTTTTGATCATACGATTCACGCTCGCTTCCGTTGGTTAATGGGATGGGGGGGAGCATTCTACGGATCAAATGCGTTCCCTTCAATGCTTCGACTCTCGAAACGACGAGCTGTTCGTTCTGTTTAACAGAACCAGATGGGTCGAAGCGAGTTGGAGATTAGCCGCGATTCAGCTCTCAAGCAACGTATTGCCTGTGACAATTCCTATCGTTCTCTGTAGCCCTCCAGTTTCCGCTTCACTCGTCGGCATCAACCAATCGAAGGTGAGGCAGTTCGCTCATGGTCTGCAGGCGCGTAAATTCCTTGGTCACGATCGGGATCAGCACGCGGTTCAGGGCATCACGCAACTTTGCAGCCTGGTCTTCGCTCAGCTTCTTTACTGTCCCGGTCACACTGCTGGCACACAACACATTGTCGGGATGAATGCACAAATCATCCATGGTGCCGTCGATGTAGCCCCTTAGATATTCGCCGCGCTGGAACAGAATCGAACTTTCGGGTGCTTCCTGGTAATCCCAGTGCACCTCCCAAGCCGCGCCGTTCTTGATGATTTCGATGATGGGTACTGCTGCTCGGGATGCTGTCTGACGCATGCTTTGTTCCTCGATCAGTGCGCGCCGGGGCATTTTGAAGGATAGCTATGGGATGCCCCATGAAAGTTTTTTAACCTGACCCCCAAATCCCTGTCAGACCATGGATATCTGTCAGTAAATCGTCTGGAGGCCCCGTATTTACTGGGCTGCAGATCTGACACCGAGGCTGGATGTTTGTGTCAGTTTTGCCATCTTGAATAAAAAACCTTTATAAATCAGCTACTTGAAAAGTATGAATCTGACACTGCTGCTTTGTCAGGTTTTGACAGGTCGCTGACACCTTTCTGACATCAATACAAACGGCTGAGAGCATTGATTTAGAAGGGTTAGATAGTAGTTAGATTAGTAATCTGACAAAACTGACAAGCTTTTGAGGGGTCGGCCCTAATTTTCTTCCGACTCGCATAGAGAGAACGCATACACGCTGTAACGTGATTCAGGTGCTTCAAAAAATCGACCTCTCACACAGCTTCTGATGCAGGTCTCACCCATCGCCAACTGGCAACTTTTCGATCTCGTTAAGCCTTTCTACGAGCCACTCACATGACTGGATCATCGATAGCGCGTCTAAGGTGCTGACGGCCATGTGGTTATCCAATGGATTCGAATGAGCCACTTGATTACGTAGGTGGTAAAGGCGTTTGAATGTAGATGCGATCAGAGGGCTGATGACCCCGGCGTCTACTAGGGATCTCATCAGGATGTGGGGCGCACCCCGCTTCCCTGGGAATGCGATGCCTTTACTCTCAGCCGCAGTGACCAAGGCTCTTTCCACGTCGTGCCAGGCCATAAGAATTGCTGCATGGGGAGCAGACTCAGCAAGTTGCGTGATTTCGAGGGACGGCGCGGGAGGTGGCAGTGGGGGAGCATTAGGTTCTGGCGCACTGGTCGCTAGTACCTGCTCCACCGCCTTGATCTCTGCAGAAAGGTCGATGTGGAGCTGGCCGTACTTGAAAGACCGGATTTTCGGGATCGCAGCAAGGATCGGATTCTTCAGAACCAGGACGATGGTCGTCACGGCGATTGGCCAAGCCAACGCCGAGGTGAGTGCTGCGACGAACTGCATCCAATCCATAGCTGCGCGAGTCCTTGCCTGTCCGTTGTTACGTGGCTTGTTACGTATTGCAGATAAACGAAAGGCCCGCATTGCTGCGAGCCTTTGTTTTGTATGGTGCCGGCACCAGGAATCGAACCCGGGACCTACTGATTACAAGTCAGTTGCTCTACCATCTGAGCTATACCGGCGTGTCAGGGCGACGATTATAGCGATTGGATTGGTTCTGTAAACCCCTGAATTCAGACTATTTTTGCTTTTGTGTCAGTCCGGCCCTGCGGAGTCTTCCGCAGAGCCGGGCGGCGGGATTGCCTGGAGGGGTCAAACGCTGTTTTTGACGGCGTTGATCAGGTCTTGGCTCAGCACTTGCGCGGGCGCTACTTGCACGCTTTGGGTGTAGAACGGCGGCAGGTTCTGGGCCAGTGTCGATAACGCTTGGGCCGTGGTGTTGCCTGGCAATAGCACGTATTGCAGGTTGGACGGATAGCTCTGCGGCACGGGGCCTTCCATGGTCGAGCCGTATGCGCCGAAGGTCATCACTGCCTGCGGGGTGGTGGGGTCGGGGGCATACAGAAAGACGAAGGTGCCGTACTTCGGATGGGTCAGGTATTGCTCGGCCTGTGCGCGAACGGCCGGATCGGGGTCATTCATCAGGGTCCAGCGCATGACCGCGTAGTTGCGGGTCGTTTCCATGAACGCTGTACGAATCGGTGACTGATTCTCGAGGCCTCCCAGGCACACCAGCAAATTGCCGAACGGATCGATGAGCGCCACCGAATTGAACACCGGGCTTTGCTGCGCGGTTTTGACCAGTGCAGGGGCGAGTTCTGCGCCGGGGTCGCGCGGGTTCGCCGATTGCACGGTCAGCGCAAATGGACTGAGTGCAGTGAGTGCCTGGCGCACTTTGCTGTTGGCCGGGAGCGTGGATGGATTTTTCAGCTGGTCTGGCGGCAAACCGCTGTTGTTGCTGGCCTCGCGCACCGTGTTGACGCTGGCGGAGAAGATCGAACTGGTGAGGAAATACGCGGCCGAGTCGATGGACTGGCCACCGAACACGGGGCTGGTTGACCCCTGATAGGCCCGGCTGACCGGCGCTGCAATCGCGTAGTAACCCCAGGTGTTCTGCGCTTGCTGGCGAATGTGCGGTGGTAGCGACGGAAACGTGAATTGGCTGTTGTAGTTGATGCCCGCGTAGTCATCGATCGCACTGACGGCAACGTTGAATCCTGCGGTCAGGAGTGAGCCGGCGCACATGGCGCAGGGGTCCAGCGTAGTGACGATGGTCAGTTGCTCGGGAGGGGGCAGCTTCAGTGGCGAGGCGTTTTCGTAATACCAGTCCACCAGTTGTCGTTCGCCATGGGCGGTAGGGTCGTGGGGCAGGAAGTAAGTCGTGCCACCGCCGGGAAACGGCATTAATACGTTGTTGTGCAGCGCAGCAATCACTTGTCCTGTTGCGTTGTTGATGATGGCGCCGCCCACCGCGAAGGTTTGCTGCAATGCAGCTTCAATGGCTTGGTTGGCAACGGCGTCGACGGCTTCCTGCGCATTGTTCAGTGTGCTCATGGTTTCTCAGCTCCTTGCTGACTGATCGCCAGACAATTCTGACGCTGGGAAAAGATAGTTGAGGTTTTCAGCGTCGTTTATGTTCTTTTGGTTTAACGCTTATGCACAACGTCGTTGTCGGCGCACGCGATCGTGCGTGAATTTGTGGACTCGTTCTCATCTGGTCCGCAAATCACTGTTTTTCAGGTTTTTTATCCGGGTGTACGAAATCTGAACAGTAGCGTTTCACCCCTGAAACAGCTGTAAATGTTGGATCCACGATATTTTCATCAACAGAGTTATCCACAGGCTGCACAGCCTTAGGGGCGTTCTGCCAACAGCAGGAAATTACGCGGCGTCAGCGGGGTTTCGCAGAAGGTGCCGAGGCGAACGGTGTAGCCCTGATCGAGCAGGAAAAGCGCCCGATCGAGTACCAGCCAAAGCTCCAGTGGGCGTCGGAAAAGGCCACGCAGCAGCTCAAGATTGCGCACTTGCGCCAGGCGCTGCCAACCGCTGGCTTCCAGTGCCAGCCAGTCTTGCGGGCCGATTGTGGATAAGTTTTTGAGTCGGGCCAGATGCTGGCAGTACTCGGCGAAGGGGCTGTCCAGCCAGGCGCTGGGCAGGGAAGGCGTTGGCAGGTACTCATCCACGCCACGCACCTGGCGTTGCAGCAGGTCGAAGGCCAGTCGCCGGGCCATGGAGGTGTCGCGTTGACGGCGGACGCGCGCACCCGCGGTAACGGTTTCGCTCATCGGCAGTGCGAGATCGTCGATAGAGAGCTGTAGATCGGAGTGCCTGGCGGCCGAAGATATCGGTGAGTACTGGGGAAGATTGATTCGGTTATAGCAGCAAGGCGCGATGGCGATTTGTTTGCAGCCCGCTGCGCTGGCCAGATGGATCAGTTGCACGTGCAGATCACCACAGGCATGCAGGGCTACCGGTGTGTGGTCAACGCTCAGTAACGTAGCGGTATCCGCCGCGAGCACATCCTGCTCGACATGCAGCGCATGCAGGTGATGGCGTTGGCTGAGTGCCTGGCCGCTGGTTACCAGCGCCGGGTCGTATTCGAGGCAGGTCAGTTGTTGACCGGTTTGCAGCAACCGTCGGCCCAGGTGTCCTTTGCCCGAGCACCAGTCCAGCCAGTGCCTTGGTGCCTTTGCAAACTGCAATCGACTGGCGAAGGCTTCGATCTGTTGCCACTTGCGTCCCGGTACATCCACGTTCAGTCGATGACCCGCAGCCTCCAGCGCATGCGCTGGCAACTCACCCACTGCAGCCAATTCAAGGGACATCGCCGCCAATGAAGCAAAAGGCTCTGGCGCGTTCAACTGGGCGGGTTGGTTGTGGGCGTTTTCTGCGTCTTCCAGTGATCGGCCGCGTAGCCAGTTGGCCAATTCGGGGTAGGCCGTTTCCCAGGGAAGCTGCAGATGGGTGAACGGTCGAGGCTTCCACAGCGCCTGATGCTGTATCAGAAAAGCATCCAGCGCGGTGAAGCGGGCGAGCAGGGCTTCGCCCGTCAACACGTGGGAATCAACGCCCTTGGCAGGCATCGACGCGCAACCAGCGCTCCAGCAGCTTGAAGCCGCGCACCAGCACGTAAGCCATCAGCAGGTAGAACATGCCGGCGGCGAAGAAGATCTCCACCGGCAGGTAGGTCCGGGCAATGATGGTGCGGGCCATGCCGGTCAGCTCCAGCAGGGTCACGGTGCTGGCCAGGGCGCTGGCCTTGAGCATCAGGATCACTTCGTTGCTATAGGCCGGCAAGCCGATGCGCGCGGCACGGGGCAGGATGATGTAGATCAGCGCCTTGGCCTTGGACATGCCCAGGGCTCGCGCCGCTTCGATTTCGCCCGGCGGAATCGCCTGGATCGCGCCGCGCAGGATCTCGGCGATGTAGGCCGCGGTGTGCAGGGTCATGGTGGCGGTGGCGCACCAGAACGGATCGCGCAGGTAGGGCCACATGAAGCTCTCGCGCACCGAGTCGAACTGCGCCAGGCCGTAGTAGACCAGGAACAACTGCACCAGCAACGGCGTGCCACGGAAGAAGAAAATGTAGGCATAGGGCAGGGCGCTGACATACCAGTGGCGCGAGGAGCGCGCGATACCCAGCGGAATTGCCAGCAACAGGCCGGCGATGACCGCAATGGCCACCAGCTCCAGGGTGAGGATGGCACCCTGGGCCAGCTTGGGCAGCCACTTGATGATCACGGCCCAGTTCAGGCCCAGGTCGAAATGCGCCAGCCAGCTGTAGTCGCCGCTCATTGGGTGCTCCTTGCAAAGCCGCGGGCGGCGCGTTTTTCCAGGAAGTGCATACCGGTCATCGCCAGTACGGTCAGGCCCAGGTACATGAAGGCCGCGACCATGAAGAAGGTGAAGGGTTGCTTGGTCACGGTCACGCCGATCTGCGCGTGGCGCATGATTTCTTCAAGGCCGATCACCGAGACCAGCGCGGTGTCCTTCATCAGGATCATGAACAGGTTGCCCAGGCCCGGCAGGGCGATGCGCCACATCTGCGGCATGATCAGGCGGGTGAAGATCCGAAACTTCGACAGCCCCAACGCCACGCCGGCTTCGCGGTGGCCCTTGGGAATGGCGAGGATTGCGCCACGGAACACTTCGGTGGCGTAGGCGCCAAAGCACAGGCCCAGGGCGATCACCCCGGCGGCAAAGGCGCTGAGGGACAGATCGGGGTTGCCGAAGAACTCGCCGAGGGCACGCATCAGGTTGACCGTGCCGAAATAGATCAGCAGCACCCACAACAGTTCGGGAATGCCGCGAACGATGGTCGAGTAAGCGCCGCCAAGCCATTGCAGCGGCTTGTACGGTGAAGTCTTGGCCAAGGCGCCGAGC
>OBKH01000065.1_pt1 | contig 28050 bp, 29 predicted proteins | sample 1496241 | NCBI WGS metagenome assembly OBKH01 (sample SAMN03273953, study PRJEB22546) | soil metagenome | isolation source: rice field elevated CO2 plus elevated temperature | place: India: CRRI Experimental farm Cuttack,Odisha-753006 | collected 2013-12-17 | reverse complement strand
AGACCCGTCGCGCCGAAGTTGGCCAGCGTGCTGCGGACCGCAACGGTGCCGGGCGGCAACGGCGGCGCGGGCGGCGGCGGCGGGACCGGGTTCAACCCCGGCGCCCCCGGCGATCCCGGTACTCAAGGCGCTACCGGCGCCAACGGTCAGCACGGCCTGAACGGCTGACCCGAGGGCAGAGCGGCAGTCATTATTCGCGCAACGGGTCGGTCCACTTCAGATCGGCGAATCGGGCAAAGTCGGTGTCACTGGAATGGATCTCGGCGTCGTATTCGATGCCGTAGGCGGCCAGTTGCACATCGGTGGTTAGGTGGCTGGCTGTGCCGAGCTTGTCGAGCAGGCCCAACGCGATGTCCAGGTGGCGCGGACCCGCCGTGAGTAGGTCCACGTTCGGCTGCGAAAGCCACTCGCGCACATAGGCGATCGCATCCGCGGTTGGCAGTGGCGCGGCGAGCACGCGGGCACTGGTGGCGATCCGTAGGAACCCGAACAACGCCGGATACGTCAGCCCGATACGGGTGTGGCCGTTGACGGTGTCTTGCCACCACGCATGCGCGCGCCGGTGCTGCGGGAATCCGGTGATGACCGCGTAGAGCAGCAGATTGATGTCAGGGATGATCACCGGGCCCGACGCGTGGCATCCAGCAGCGCCTCATCCTCCAGTTCGTCGGCCAACTTGTTGAAGCCGGCCAGATCCAACCCGGAACGCACAGCCGACTCATGCGGCTCCAACCGATACTGCTCCTGCCGTTTCACCGGCGGCGCCAGCGCTCTGCGCAGCGCATCGTTGATGACCTGCTTCATCGGGCGGCGTTCGCGATGCACTGCGTCTTCGACCAGCCGGACGACGTCGTCATCGAGCGTCAAGGTGGTGCGCATACAGGTCATCATGATGCCTGGACAAACACACGTCAAGATGACTCGGGCTCCGCTCAGTGCGCGGCTGACCTGCGCTCAGATCAGGCCGAGCTCGGTGACCGCGCTGCGCTCGTCAGCCAACTCGGCGGTTGACTTGTCGATCCGGCCGCGGGAGAACTCGTCGATCTCCAAGCCGCTCACGATCGTCCAGTTGCCGCCCTTGGTGGTGACCGGAAACGAGGAGATCAAGCCCTCCGGCACCCCGTAGGACCCGTCGGAGACGACGGCCATCGAGACCCAATCGTCCGCCGGCGTCCCCAGCAACCAGTCCCGGGCAGCGTCGATGGTTGCCGACGCGGCCGAGGCGGCCGACGACGCGCCGCGCGCATCGATGATCGCCGCACCGCGCTTGGCGACCGTCGGGATGAATTCATCCTCGATCCAGGCCTGGTCGTTGACCACTTCGGCCGCGTTCTTTCCGGCGACCTCCGCGTGGAACAGGTCGGGGTACTGGGTGGCCGAGTGATTGCCCCAGATCGTCATCTTCTTGATGTCGGTGACCGCCGCGCCGGTCTTGGCGGCCAGCTGCGAGATCGCCCGATTGTGGTCCAGCCGGGTGAGCGCCGAGAACCGCTCGCGGGGAATGTCGGGCGCATTGGTCATCGCGATCAGCGCGTTGGTGTTGGCGGGGTTGCCGGTCACCCCGACGCGAACGTCATCCGCGGCGACAGCGTTGAGGGCTTTGCCCTGAGCGGTGAAGATCGCGCCGTTGGCCTCCAGCAGGTCACTTCGCTCCATGCCCGCGCCCCGGGGGCGGGCTCCGACCAGCAGGGCCAGGCTCACACCATCGAAGATCTTCTGGGGATCGGAACCGATCTCCACCCCGGACAACAGCGGGAAAGCGCAGTCGTCGAGTTCCATCACCACACCCTCGAGCGCCTGCAGTGCCGGCTCGATCTCGAGCAGCCGCAGCTCGATCGGACGGTCAGGGCCCAGCAAAGAGCCGCTGGCCAGGCGGAACAACAGGCTGTAGCCGATTTGGCCGGCGGCGCCGGTAACGGCGACCTTGAGAGGACTAGCGCTCACGTCGGTTCTGCTCCTTACGGACTTGGCTTCGGGTTGAAACTAGCGCACCGGCACCGGACGGACATCTGGGGTCCAACCCCCACAGCTACGACTGACGTTTACCAAGTTCCATACCGGGACGCGTAACCTGGAGCACCGCCCGATCAGATCCACCGCGATCGGAGGTTGACGTGTTCCCAGGGTTTGACGCATTGCCCGAAGTGCTGCGACCGGTCGCGCGACCCCAGCCGCCGAACGCACACCCCGTTGCCCAGCCACCGGCCCAAGCCTTGGTCGACTGCGGTGTCTACGTCTGCGGCCAGCGACTGCCCGGCAAGTACACCTACGCCGCCGCGCTGCGCGAGGTGCGCGAGATCGAACTGACCGGGCAGGAGGCGTTCGTCTGGATCGGGCTGCACGAGCCCGATGAAAACCAGATGCAGGACGTAGCAGACGTTTTCGGGTTGCACCCGTTAGCCGTTGAGGACGCCGTGCACGCGCACCAGCGACCCAAGTTGGAGCGCTACGACGAGACGCTGTTCCTCGTCCTCAAGACCGTCAACTACGTCCCGCACGAATCGGTGGTACTGGCCCGCGAGATCGTCAAAACCGGCGAGATCATGATCTTCGTCGGCAAGGATTTCGTGGTCACCGTCCGCCACGGCGAACACGGCGGGTTATCCGAGGTGCGTAAGCGGATGGATGCCGACCCCGAACATTTGCGGTTGGGACCGTATGCGGTGATGCACGCGATCGCCGACTACGTGGTCGACCACTACCTCGAGGTGACCAATCTCATGGAGACCGATATCGACAGCATCGAGGAAGTAGCGTTCGCGCCGGGCCGCAAGCTCGACATCGAACCGATCTATCTGCTCAAGCGGGAAGTGGTCGAGTTGCGCCGGTGCGTGAATCCGCTATCGACCGCATTCCAGCGCATGCAGACCGAGAGCAAAGACCTCATTTCGAAAGAAGTGCGGCGCTACCTGCGCGACGTCGCCGACCACCAGACCGAGGCCGCCGACCAGATCGCCAGCTACGACGACATGCTCAACTCGCTGGTGCAGGCCGCGCTCGCCCGGGTCGGCATGCAGCAAAACATGGACATGCGCAAGATATCCGCGTGGGCAGGTATCATCGCGGTCCCCACCATGATCGCGGGCATCTATGGCATGAACTTTCACTTCATGCCCGAGCTGGACTCCAGGTGGGGTTACCCGACAGTGATCGGCGGGATGGTCCTTATCTGTCTGTTCCTCTACCACGTCTTCCGCAACAGAAACTGGCTCTAGCTTCGCGTCGGCGAACAGACGCAAAAAGCTCCAAATCCTTCGGCGTGGCGGGGGCTTATGTGTCCGCTCGCCGCCATTAGGCGCGGTGCGGAATGGTCAGGTTCGCACCGGAGTCGGCGTCGAAGACGGCAAGTCTGGCGGTATCGAAAGCCAACTCGACCGACTGCCCGATGGCTACCTTGGACTCGGCGGGAACCCTTGCCACGAACTGATTTTCGTGTAACGCCGACTCCCCCTCTACCTCCGCCAACTCGTCCAACTGAACCGAGTGCACAGCCGGGCTCTCGGTAGTGAAATACAGATATTTGTCGGCGCCTAAAGACTCGACCAAGTTGACCTTCACCTGGAAGGTCAGCGCCCTGATGCGTTGATACGCGTCGATCAATGCTGCGTCCTGGATATGCTCCGGCCGCACGCCTACGATGACGTTTTCCGGTTTCGGGTGCGCTGCGATCACCCCCTGGACTTCGGGGGCCAGCGTCACCTCACCGAACGGCAGGGTCAGTCCGATCGCGGTCAGCCTGGCAGGGAAGAAATTCATGGCCGGCGAGCCGATAAAGCCCGCGACAAACAGATTGGCGGGCCGTTCGTAAAGCTCCTCAGGGGTGCCGATCTGCTGTGCGATGCCCCCGTACATCACTACCACGCGATCGCCCAGCGTCATTGCCTCGGTCTGGTCGTGGGTGACGTAGACGGTGGTGGTACCCAGCCTCCGCTGCAGCTGGGCAATCTCGCCGCGCATCTGGACCCGCAACTTCGCGTCCAAGTTCGACAGCGGCTCGTCCATCAGGAATGCTTTGGGATGGCGCACGATTGCCCTGCCCATCGCGACCCGCTGTCGCTGACCACCCGACAATTGTGAGGGCTTGCGATCCAGAAGGTTGGTCAGGTCAAGGATTTTTGCAGTCTCGGAGACCTTCTGCGCGATGTCGGCCTTTCTCATCTTCGCCAGGGTCAGCGGGAACGCGATGTTCTGGCGCACCGTCATATGCGGGTAAAGCGCGTACGACTGGAACACCATCGCGATGTCACGGTCCTTTGGCGCCTTCTCGTTTACCCGCTCACCGGCGATGCGCAGTTCTCCCGACGAGATATCTTCAAGCCCAGCAATCATATTCAGCGTCGTGGTCTTGCCACAACCGGAAGGCCCTACCAGGATCAGAAATTCGCCGTCGGCGATGGTGAGGTTGAGGTCGCGCACCGCTGTGTGACCGTCGGGGTAACTCTTGTTGACGTGGTCCAACACAATCTCGGCCATCGCGCTATCCCTTCACAGCGCCAGAGGTCAACCCGGCGACAATCCGTCGTTGGAAGATTAAAACAAAGACGATGATCGGGATCGTAATCACGATCGCGCCGGCCGCGATCGAGCCGGTCGGCTCCTCGAATTGCGAACTGCCGGTGAAGTTGGCGATGGCCACCGGCGCGGTAATCGCCGCCTTGGTAGCGGTCAGCGACAACGCGAGCAGCAGATCGTTCCAGGCGAAAATGAACACCAGGATTGCAGCGGTCACCAAGCCCGGCGCCGCCAGCGGTACGATCACCTTCCGGAAAGCCTGACCGGGCGTTGCACCGTCCATCTTGGCCGCCTTTTCCAGATCCCAAGGGATCTCCCGGAAGAACGCCGACAGGGTGTAGATCGCGAGCGGCAACGCGAAGGTGATGTACGGCAAGATCAACCCCGGCCAGGTGTCGAACAGGCCGATGGCACGTTCGATGTTGAACAATGGTGTGACCAAAGAGATCGACGGGAACATCGTGATCAGCAAGGCAGCCCCGATTAGCAGCCGCTTGCCCGGAAATTCCAGCCGGGCAACCGCGTAGGCCGCCATCGCGCCGAGCACCACCGCGATCACGGTGGTGATCAGGCCGATTCCGATGGAGTTGATCAGCGCTGAGCTGAACAAGTCGCCCCGGAAGATGCCACGATAGTTGTCGAAAGTCACCGTCGACGGAATCAGCTTGCCGTCCTTGACCGTTGACGTCGGCTTGAGTGACAGGCTGAAAATCCACAGCACCGGGAGCAACGCGTACCCCACGACCAAAGTGTCCAGGACGGCCCAATACGTGGCGCGCCGCGCGCCCACCCGTTCAACGCCCACTTGGCTCACCCCCGGGCGCCGCGGCGCCGAACAACTTGATGAAAATGAACGCAATGACGGCCACGCAGCCAAAGATCAGCACGCTGATCGCCGAACCAAGGCCCACGTTGAACCCCTTGAACAGGTTGTCGTAGCCCAAGATCGACACCGATCCGGTGTTGTTGCTGCCGCCGGTCAGCACATAGATGTTGTCGAAAATCCGGAAAGCGTCCAGGGTCCTGAAGAGCAGAGCAACCACGATCGCCGGCTTGATCATCGGCAAGATGACCTTCGTCAACCGCCGCCAGGCGCTGGCGCCGTCAACCTGCGCTGCTCTTAGCAGATCCTCGGGGACCAGCGCCAACCCGGCCAAAAGCAGCAGCGACATAAACGGCGTCGTCTTCCAGACCTCGGCGATCACCACGATGCCCAACGACGGGATCTGTTGCGTCAGTGGCGCACTGTCATACGGCAGCAGGTTGGCCAGATACCCGGTGCCCGGCGTCCAGGCGTAGTACCAGCTATACGAGGCGACCACCGTGACGATGCCGTACGGAATGAGCACCGCGGTGCGCACCAACCCCTTGCCGATCAGCGTGCGGTGCATTACCAGGGCGAGCGCTAACCCCAAGACGAATTCGATCGTCACCGAAACCGCCGTGATCGCCAGCGTCACCGCCAGCGCCGTCCACCAATACCGGTCGATCAGGATCGTGTGATAGTTGCCCAGCCCGATGAACGCGGTGTCGTTCGGGGTGGCCAGGTTGTTGCGCTGCAGGCTAAGCCACAGCGCGTAACCGATGGGATAGGCCGTCACCGCCACCATCAACATCGCGGCGGGTGCGACCAGCATGAACGCCAGTCGCCGTTCGGCCATGCGGCTCCCGGTACGGGAAAAGACCGCGGTGGCGGTCCGCTGTTCAACGGAGGTCACGGGAGCAGGCCCATGCCGTCGATGGCTTTCTGCGCCTGCGCGGCAAGTTCGTCGGCCGTGGACTCCGGGTCGATCTCGGTGATCGGGCTCAGCACCGCCGCGAGCCGGATGGACAACGCCTGGTACACCGGCGTCGCCGGCCGCACCGCGGCATCGGTGAGTTGCTGCCGAATAATGGCGTGCATCGGATACTTCGCCTGGAATTGCGGATCGGAGTACAGCGACGCCCGCACCGCGGGCAGACCCCCCTCGAGCGAGACGTACCTCTGATTGTGCTGGTCACGCAGACAACGCACCGCTTCGAATGCCTCCGCTCGATGGCGGGTCGTCTTGGCCACCGCCAGGTTCAACCCGCCGATCGTCACCTTGGCTGGCTGGCCGGGCGCTACAGCCGGATAGGGCGCGAAACCGAACACCTGCTGGCTGGCGTCATACGCGATGCGGAACTGCTCGTCGCTGGGCGTGAACGTCCCGATGTCGTTGATGCTGCCGGCCAACTGCGGAATCCGGTTAAGCGGTAAGAAGGGCACACCACCCTTCACCGCGTTCTCGAGCATGGACGCAAACACGAACGGCCAATTGACCTCGAGCGCGGCCTTGCCCTGTTCGAAGGCCAACCGCGCGCTGCCCTCTTCGGTGCGGGTGATCGAGGGGTCGGCGCCGGGCGTGGTAGCCACCGATTTGAGGATCTGTAGCGCGCTGACCGTAGCCGCTCGGTGTGCGGGAGTATCGGTCAAGGTGACGTGCCGGCCGTCCTCGGAGAGCACCGATCCACCAGCGCTCACCAGCAGCGTGTTGAACCACACCACTAAGCCCTCGCCCTGATTGGCCTGTACCGCGATCCAGCTAGGCTCGCCCGCCGCGTGCAGCCGGGCCGCCTCAGCGATCATGGCATTCCAATCCGTTGGCGGGCTATTTACCAAATCTGGTCGGTACCAAAGCAATTGAGTATTAGTGGTGACGGGTGCCGCGTACAGCTTGTGGTTCCAGCCGGCCGTCGCAAGCGGGCCTGGCAGGGTATCGGCGACGGCGTCGTTCTCGGCCAGCCCCGCTGGGTCGTCCGACAGCGGCAGCGCCCACCCCGCTTCGGCGAACTCCGCCGTCCACACCACATCCAGCGCCATGACGTCCAGGGTGCGGTCGTTACCGGTCAACCGTCGGGCCAGCTGTAACCGTTGCTCATTGGGGGACCTGGGCAAGCTGACCTGCGCAATGGTGAACCGGCCGCCGAACTGTTGGTTGCAGCGTTGGGCAATTGCGGTGAACGTCGCGCCGTCGGTGGCCGGTGTGTAGAAGCTGACCACCAGCCCCTGGCTATCGGCCCCGCACGCCGCCGCCGCGGTCGTCAACGCCACCAGTACGGCAGCGCCCAGCCTCGGTATCCGCCCGCGACTCATGACCACATTTGCCTCTCGTCCGGGCTTCAGATCGCCAGACGCGCCAGCAGATCCCGTGCCTTTTCCGCATTTTGCGGATCACAAAGTACGTCGTAGCGACCGGCAACCAGTTGCATGGTCGAGCTGAAATCCCTTGTGCCGCGAGCCATTGCGTACGGCACTGCAGAGGTGATCAGCCCGAAGAACACCCCGGCCACCAGGCCGGTAACCAGCGCGGACCATGGATTGGGACTGAAGAACCCGAGCACCAACCCGATGAACAGGCCCAGCCAGGCGCCACTCAGCACGCCGCCACCAAGCACTTTGGGCCAGGTCAGCCGGCCTGTGACCCGTTCAACCTGCATGAGGTCCACGCCAACGATGGTCACCTGCTGGACCGGGAACTGCTGTTCGGATAGATAGTCGACCGCACGTTGCGCCTCGGCATAGGTGGGATACGACCCGACTGGCCAACCTTTCGGCGGGGTGGGCAATGCGGGCACACCACGTCGACCCGCACCTGCGGCGGCGGGTGTTGAACCGGGAACCTGTCTGGGCTGGAATGGGCTAGTCATCGGTTCTCATTCTCCTCCGCCCCCCTTTTTCAGCGCCATCGTTTCATGTCCAGTCAGGTCCAGCTACTCCCGGCACACTATCCACTCAACCCGCGAGCGACCGAGGCCCACCGAACGGCGAGCATCGTTGCCGGGATAGGTTGATCACCATGACGGCTCCCAGCGGCTCCTCTGGCGAGAGTGCGCACGACGCCGCGGGTGGACCGCCTCCGGTCGGTGAGCGGCCCCCCGAACAGCCCATTGCTGACGCTCCTTGGGCGCCGCCGGCATCTTCGCCGATGGCCAACCACCCGCCCCCGGCGTATCCGCCGTCCGGTTACCCGCCTGCTTACCAGCCCGGGTATCCGACCGGCTATCCACCGCCGATGCCACCCGGGGGCTATGCGCCGCCCGGATATCCACCCCCCGGCACTTCTTCAGCAGGCTACGGCGACATACCATACCCGCCCATGCCTCCGCCATACGGTGGATCTCCGGGCGGCTACTACCCGGAGCCGGGCTACCTAGACGGCTACGGCCCATCGCAGCCCGGCATGAACACCATGGCGCTCGTCTCACTGATCTCGGCGCTCGTCGGTGTGCTTTGCTGCATCGGCTCGATCGTGGGCATCGTGTTCGGCGCGATCGCCATCAACCAGATCAAGCAGACACGCGAAGAAGGCTACGGCCTGGCGGTGGCCGGCATTGTGATTGGCATCGCGACCCTGCTGGTCTACATGATCGCGGGGATCTTCGCTATCCCTTAGCATTAGGCGACATTGGCCCACCCTCGGTTGATCCGGAAGGCAGCTGCCTAGGCTCTCAATCATGGGATCGGTCAACAGGGTGTACCTGGCGCGGCTCTCGCGGATGTCGGTGCTGGGACCGCTCGGCGAATCCTTCGGGCGCGTTCGCGATGTCGTGATCAGCATCAGCATTGTCCGCCAACAACCGCGAGTGCTCGGGCTGGTGGTCGATTTGGCGACCCGCCGCAAGATATTCATACCGATTCTGCGGGTCGCCGCGATCGAGCCGCACGCGGTGACACTGAGCACCGGCAACGTGTCACTGCACCGCTTCGAGCAGCGGCCAGGCGAGGCTCTGGCGCTGGGTCAAGTGCTCGACACCCTGGTGAAGGTCAACGATCCCGCACTACCCGAGCTGGCCGGCGTCGACGTCGTGGTCACCGACCTGGGTGTCGAGCAAACCCGAAGTCGCGACTGGATGGTGACTAGGGTCGCCGTCCGCACCCAACGTCGGCTCCGACGGCGCTGCCCAGTGCACGTCGTGGACTGGCACAACGTGGCGGGGTTGACGCCGTCGGCCTTGGCGATGCCGGGTCAAGACGTGGCACAGCTGCTCGACCAGTTCGAGGGATGGAAAGCGGTCGACGTGGCCGACGCCATCCGCGGGCTGCCGCCGAAGCGCCGCCACGAGGTGTTCAAGGCGCTCCACGACAAGCGCTTGGCCGACGTCCTGCAGGAGCTGCCCGAACTGGATCAGGCCGAGGTGTTGTCGCAACTGGGCACCGAACGCGCGGCCGACGTGCTGGAGGAGATGGATCCCGACGACGCCGCCGATCTGCTCGCGGTCCTGAATCCGACCGAAGCCGAGTTGCTGCTGACACGAATGGATCCCGGCGACTCCGGGCAGGTGCGAAGGCTGCTGACGCACTCCCCCGACACGGCGGGCGGATTGATGACTTCCGATCCGGTGGTGTTGACCCCGGACACCTCGATTGCGGAGGCGTTGGCGCGGGTCCGCGATCCCGATCTCACCCCCGCCCTGGCGTCAATGGTGTTCGTCGCGCGCCCGCCCACGGCCACGCCCACTGGGCACTACCTGGGTTGTGTGCATTTGCAGCGGCTGCTTCGTGACCCGCCGGCCGAGCTGGTCGGCGGAGTTGTGGACACTGACCTGCTCACGCTCACTCCGGAGACCCCGCTGGCCGCGGTGACTCGCTACTTCGCCGCCTACAACCTGGTGTGCGGACCGGTGGTTGACGACGAGAACCACCTGCTGGGAGCGGTGACCGTGGACGACCTGCTCGACCATCTATTGCCGCATGACTGGCGTGTAGATATGCCGGAGCTCGACCCCTCCGGAGCACCGGACAGACCCGGAGGACCACGGTGAGCAAACCCTTCGCGCCGCGCCGTCTGTACACCCCACGCACATCGCGCACGCTCGCCCCGCGGCTGGATCCCGAGGCCGTCGGCAGGACAACCGAATCCATCGCACGGTTTTTCGGAACCGGCCGTTACCTGCTGGTGCAGACGCTGCTCGTACTGACATGGATCGTGCTGAACCTGTTTGCGGTCGGCTTGCGCTGGGATCCGTACCCCTTCATCCTGCTCAATCTGGCCTTCTCCACGCAGGCCTCGTACGCCGCACCGCTGATTCTGCTCGCCCAGAACCGTCAGGAAAAGCGTGACCGCGCGGTGTTCGAAGAGGATCGTCGGCGGGCCGCACAGACCAAGGCCGACACCGAGTACAACGCCCGCGAGCTGGCAGCGCTGCGGCTGGCCATCGGCGAGGTCCCCACGCGCGACTACCTGCGCCACGAACTGGACAGCCTGCGCGCTCTGTTGGCGGAGCTGCAGCCGACGGATCCGGATGTGGCGCAGCCGCGGGTGGCCGACGAGGCGGAGCAGCACGCCAAGAAATCGGGGTGATTACCGAGTCGGCCATTGCGCCACTCCCGTGACAAGAGTTATGTATGGTGATCTAGTTCACGAAACGAAGAAAGAAGCTAAGAAGACATAGGTTTCCGACGGCTCACACACCGAGGACGGTCGAGTGCACATTGGGGGACGCTGGGGTGCACGCCCGGCCGTCGCTGCAGTGCGGCGGGGAGCTTGTCGCCTAACGCGGGCGCCGGCATTCGGCGTGGCAGCGATTGCCCCGTTGGTATTCGCCAGTGCGGTCGGCAGCGCGGCTCCGGTATTCCCCGGGAGAACCGCGCCGGTGCACGCCGTTATCACCCCGGTGGCCGCGGTCGCCGCGTCCGGCATAGACCTGTCCGGTCCGGTCGTCATCGCCATGAAGCGCCCGCCGACCAGCTTCCGCGTGGCGGTAGCTACCATATCGGCTCCACCACCACCGATGATCGTGAATTCGCCTGGTGCGCTTGGCATTCCGGCCATGGCACTGTCCGCCTACCGCAACGCCGAGCTGAAGATGGCCGCTGCCGCCCCTGGCTGTGGCGTCAGTTGGAACTTGCTGGCCGGGATTGGGCGCATCGAGTCGATGCACGCAAACGGCGGCGCCACCGACGCGCGCGGCACCGCGATCCAGCCGATCTACGGCCCAACGCTGGACGGCACCCTGCCAGGCAACGAGATCATCATCCAAAGCAGCGTCGGCAATCGCGTCACGTACGCCCGCGCGATGGGGCCAATGCAGTTCTTGCCCGGCACTTGGGCTCGGTACGCCACCGACGGCGATGACGACGGTGTGGCTGACCCGCAGAACCTGTTCGACTCCACGTTGGCCGCAGCCCGCTACCTGTGTAGCGGTGGGCTCAACCTGCGCGACCCGGCGCAGGTCATGGCCGCGCTCCTGCGCTACAACAACTCGATGCCTTACGCCCAGAACGTACTGGGCTGGGCCGCCGGCTACGCCACCGGTGTGTTCCCGGTTGACTTGCCCCCGATCACCGGTCCGCCACCACCACTCGGCGACGCGCACCTCGAGAATCCGGAGGGTCTCGGGCCCGGCTTGCCGATCAATGTCAACGGCCTGACCGCCGATGGCCCCATGGCGCACCTGCCGCTGATCGACTTGACCCCGCGCCAGGCGGCGCTCAATCCACCGCCGATGTTCCCGTGGATGGCACCTGACCCATCGGCGCCGATGCCCGGCTGCACGCTGATCTGCATTGGCTCACATGGCCCGCCAGTGGGCGCGCCGCCGTTCCCGCCTACCGCTCCCCCACCTCCATTCCTACCTGCCGCTCCCCCACCTCCGGATCCATTGGCCGGCCCGCCTGGCGACGCGGGCCTGGCGCCGCCGGCGCCGGCTCCTGCCGGCTGACCACTCGGCCGTATGCCAAGCCGCCTACACTCGGCGGTGATGTCCGGAACTCGTGATGGCGACCTGAACGCGGCGATACGCACCGCGCTGGGCAAGGTAATCGACCCCGAATTGCGGCGCCCCATCACCGAACTGGGGATGGTCAAAAGCATCGACACCGGCCCGGATGGGAGCGTGCACGTCGAGATCTACCTGACCATCGCCGGCTGCCCGAAGAAGTCCGAAATCACCGAGCGTGTCACCCGGGCGGTCGCCGACGTGCCAGGCACTTCGGCGGTGCGGGTCAGCTTGGACGTGATGAGCGACGAGCAGCGCACCGAGCTGCGTAAGCAGTTGCGTGGCGATACCCGCGAACCCGTCATCCCGTTCGCGCAACCCGATTCCTTGACCCGGGTGTATGCCGTGGCTTCCGGTAAGGGCGGAGTCGGAAAGTCCACCGTCACGGTCAACCTGGCCGCCGCGATGGCCGTCCGCGGCCTGTCGATCGGGGTGCTGGACGCTGATATCCACGGCCACTCTATCCCCCGGATGATGGGCACCACCGACCGGCCTACCCAGGTTGAGTCGATGATCCTGCCGCCGATCGCCCACCAGGTGAAGGTCATCTCGATAGCCCAGTTCACCCAGGGCAACACCCCGGTGGTGTGGCGCGGGCCGATGCTGCACCGGGCGTTGCAGCAGTTTCTGGCCGACGTGTACTGGGGGGATCTGGACGTGCTGCTGCTGGACTTGCCGCCCGGAACCGGCGACGTCGCCATCTCGGTGGCTCAACTGATCCCCAACGCCGAACTCCTGGTGGTCACCACCCCGCAGCTGGCCGCCGCGGAGGTGGCCGAACGGGCCGGCAGCATCGCGCTGCAAACCCGCCAACGCATCGTCGGCGTCGTGGAGAACATGTCGGGGCTCACGCTGCCGGACGGCACCACGATGCAGGTGTTCGGCGAGGGCGGTGGCCGGCTGGTCGCCGAGCGGTTGTCGCGTGCGGTCGGCGCCGACGTGCCGCTGCTGGGTCAGATCCCGCTGGACCCCGCACTGGTGGCCGCCGGCGATTCGGGCGTACCGCTCGTGTTGAGCTCGCCGGACTCGGCGATCGGCAAGGAACTGCATAGCATCGCCGACGGCTTGTCGACTCGACGACGCGGATTGGCGGGCATGTCGCTGGGGTTGGACCCGACACGACGCTAGCGTTGACCGCGTGAGCAGACGCAAAAGAACCCGATTCTGGTCGAAATTGGGTGCCGTTGCGTCTGCTCGGCGTACTAGGCTTTCCGGGGAATGAGTGTTGCCGACGAGACGGCAGGAATGATCGTTCCGATCCGGTGGTTGTGGCGGGTCAGCGCGTATGGCTCACCCCGTTCGAGGTCGGCGATCATGGGAGCGGGATTCTGGCGCAGCTCACCGACGGAGATCGACTTCATAGCGCCGGAGTACAAGGGAATTGTCGACTGTTGTCTACTCTGTTTTTGGTGGGCACGTTGTGATCGTCAGTTACGCATCGTCAGCGACCACGTCAAGAAGAACTCGGTGCCCCCACCCATATCCGAGTTGAACGTTCCCTCGGCACGGTCGCCCGATCGGCGGATCGTGCCCTGTCCGGCGCCGAGGTCGAACGCCCGCTGCGGGAGTTCGGGGTGCGCCCAGGTGATCGCGAGGCTGTCCGAACCGACGTTCCCCTTCAGCACGAGTTCGCCGGCGACAACCTTGCCCGGGCAACTGGTTTCGACGAGGATAAGCGTAGCCTTGCCGGTCAGCTCGTCCTTTCCCGCAAGGCTGACGTTCCCGTCCCATACCGCGTTGCAGATCGAGGCATAGAACCCGGCGATCCGCACGGTTCCGGTCCAGCGCGACGCCGCATCGCCGTCGGCTGTGCCGGTGGTGGTCGCGCGCACTATGCATCTCGGGTCGAGGGTCGTGGTGGGCGTAGCACCGGGCGGCAAGGTTATTTTCGTCGGGCAATCCGGTTCCTCGGTGCCCGGACGACTGCACGCGGCGGTGGTGATCAGGAGCAGCGTCGCTGCCAGCCAGTGCCACTGTCGACTCATCGCGCCTCCCCGGGGCAGGGTGAGTTGGCACGCATCTTGTTGAGCGCTAGCTCAAACGATAACCACGACCCCCGATCACTGTGTTCGGTTTCCGTTGGACCATGCTCGAAATGTGCCAAGCGCAACCGGACCGCAGAGAAATCACCTCGCGCTCGCCGAGCCGGCCCATCGACCGAGCAGCCAGGCGCCGGTGATGTGGGCGCTGTCCGCGTCGCTGGGCTGGATACTCCCGGTGATCGCGCAGCTGGTGTGGTGGGCGGTGCATCCCCAGCCGCCCTGGCCGCACCTGGCCGCGGCCGCTCTCACCGCGGTGGCGATGGTGGTGCACATCGGGGTGGTCCCGCTCTGGCGTTACCGGGTACACCGTTGGGAGATCAGCCCGCAGGCCGTATTCACCCGCACCGGTTGGCTCGTGCAGGAGCGCCGCATCACACCGATTTCCCGGGTGCAGACCGTCGACACCTACCGCGGCCCGATGGACCGGCTGTTCGGGCTGGCCAACGTCACCGTAACCACGGCGTCCTCGGCGGGCGCGGTGCACATCGAGGCGTTGGACACCGACGTCGCCGATCGGGTGGTGGCGCAGCTGACCGACATCGCCGCGCTGCGCGGCGAGGACGCGACATGACCGACCGGCCACACGATTGGCACCGCCTCAGCCCGCGGATGCTGCTGGTGCATCCGGTGCACGAGATGCTGCGCCAGCTCCCGGTACTCATCGGGTCCGTGGTGCTGGGGTCGGCAACCGGCAACCCGGTCTGGCCGCTGGCGGCGCTCGGCGTGACGGTCGTATTCGGCGTGCTGCGTTGGTTTTTCACCACCTACCGCATCGACGACGAAAACGTGTCGCTGCGTACCGGCATACTCAGCCGGCGCGCGGTCTCCGTGCCGCGCAACCGGATTCGCTCGGTGCAGACCGAGGCGCGGCTGTTGCACCGGCTGTTGGGGTTGACGGTGCTGCGGGTGGGCACCGGCCAGGAGGCCCGCGGTGAGGCCGCCTTCGAACTGGACGCGGTCGACTCGGCACGGGTGCCCAGGCTGCGCGCGCTGCTGCTGGCCGAGTCGCTGGCACCCGTCGAGCCGACCGGTCGGGTGCTGGCCCGGTGGCAGTCGTCGTGGTTGCGGTATGCGCCGCTGAGCTTTTCGGGCCTGGTGATGATCGGGGCGGTGATCGGGCTTGGCTACCAAACGGGACTGGCCGTGCGACTCCCGGAATCCGGTTTCGCCAGGTCCGCGGTGGACGCCGCGCAACGCGCCGGGGTGGTACTGGTGGTGGCGGTCACTGTGCTGCTGGTGGTGGGTGTATCGGCACTGTTGGCGGTGCTGTTCTCCTGGTTGACCTACGGCAATCTGCTGCTGCGCCGCGGCGGCAGCGGTCAAGAAGGGGTGCTACACCTGCGGCACGGGCTGCTGCGGGTGCGCGAGCACACCTACGACATGCGCCGGCTGCGTGGCGCCACCTTGCGTGAACCACTGCTGGTGCGGTTATTGCGCGGTGCTCGGCTGGACGCAGTGATGACCGGCGTGCATGGCGAGGGCCAGTCGTCGATGCTGCTGCCACCATGTCCGTTCGAGACCGCGACGGCCGTGCTGACCGACCTGATCGACAACACCGACGCGGCAGCGGGGCCGCTGCGCCGGCACGGCCCGGCCGCCGCCCGGCGCAGGTGGACCCGGGCGCTGTTGGTCCCGACGCTGGCCGGAGTTGCGCTGATCGCAGCGGCGCCGATTCTCGGCGTGCCGGGGTGGGCGTGGACACTGTGGGCGGTGTTGACCGCGGGTTGCGCTGGGCTGGCCGTCGATCGGGTCCGATCACTCGGGCACCGCGTCGCCGACGGCTGGTTGGTTGCGCGCGCCGGCAGCCTACAGCGTCGCCGCGATTGCATCGCCTGCACCGGCATCATCGGCTGGACGGTGCGCCAGACACTGTTCCAGCGGAGGGCGGGGGTGGCGACGCTCGTGGCGGCCACCGTGGCGGGCCGCAAGGGTTATCAGGTGCTCGATGTGCCCGCGGAGCTGGCGTGGTCGGTGGCCGGCGCCGCGTCGCCCTGGGTGGCCGACAGTGTGTGGTTGCGCCACGGATCTTGAGGGATCCTGAGCCAGGATGAACCTCACCGTCGAGATCGACGTCAGCGCGATGCTCACTGGGGTTTTTCCGCGCTGGTGTCGATGTCGACGGTCTAACTGACGGATATCGTGTGGACGTGGCGCATCTGATGGCCGCGGCGGTGCTGTTCGACATCGACGGCGTGCTGGTGCTGTCGTGGCGCGCGATTCCCGGGGCCGCCGAGACCGTGCGGCAACTGACCCATCGGGGAATCGCCTGCGCGTATCTGACCAACACCACGACGCGCACCCGCCGGCAGATCGCCGAGGCGCTGGGTGCCGCGGGGATCCCCGTCGCCGCCGACGACGTGATCACGGCCGGGGTGCTGACGGCCGAGTACCTGCACGGCGCCTATCCCGGCGCGCGGTGCTTCCTGGTGAACAACGGCGACATCACCGAGGACTTGCCCGGCATCGACGTCGTCTTGTCGACCGAGATCGGTCCCGAGGATTGCCCCGAAGCCCCCGACGTCGTCGTGCTCGGCAGTGCCGGCCCCCAGTTCGATCACCGCACGCTCAGCCGGGTCTATGGGTGGATGCTCGACGGCGTTCCGGTGGTGGCGATGCACCGCAATATGACCTGGAACACCACCGACGGGCTGCGCATCGACACCGGGATGTACCTGACCGGAATGGAACAGGCCTGCGGCAAGACCGCCACCGCCATCGGCAAGCCTGCGGCCGAGGGATTCCTGGCGGCCGCCGACCGCGTCGGTGTCGATCCACAGCAGATGGTCATGATCGGCGACGATCTGCACAACGACGTGCTGGCCGCCCAGGCGGTGGGCATGACGGGTGTGCTGGTGCGCACCGGCAAGTTCCGCCAGCAAACGCTGGATCGCTGGCTGGCCGGCGCCAGCGCGACCCGGCCGCACCACGTGATCGACTCGGTGGCCGGCCTGCCGCCGTTGCTCGGGTGTTAGCTCGCCGGGCCCGACCGCCGGCCGTCACCGATCTAGGTGGCATCGCTGTCAAACGGGATGGGCCCCGCACCGATCTGCTCAGTAGCGTCCGGCCCCGCCGAGCCCGCCGCATCCGGTTTCTTCGGCGTCGGTCGGTCGAAGTCTCCGGTGAACAGGGAATCATCGCCATCCAGTAGGTGCTTGGTCAACGCAGCCCGCGGAGTCATTCCCCGTAGCTTCTGCAGCTCACCGAGATGTCCCCGCAGATCATCGAATTCGGGTCCAATGTCCTCACGTAGCTGGCTGGTCACACCGCTGAGATAGTCGCGCGCCTGCCGCAGAGCGCTTGCCGCCCAGCGGATGGCACCCGGGAGCCGCTCCGGGCCAAGCACCACCAGCCCGACCATGACGAGGACGAGCATTTCCCACCAACCGATGTTGGCGAACACTCTAGGTGCTATCGGGGTCCGGTTTCACCGTCAGCGTCACATGCCGACCCTCGCGGACCACCTCTATCGGAGCGTCCTGGCCGATAGCCAACTGGCGCACGGCGACGACGAACTCGTCGGAGTCGGCGACCGCGCGGTTACCGACCTTGACGATCACATCGTTCTCCAAGATCCCGCCCTTCTGCGCGGGACTTCCCGCCTTTACATTGGCCACCTGCGCGCCCGACGCGATCGCGTTGCTTACTGACCGGGTGCTGATGCCCAACGTCGGATGCACGATCTTTCCGTCTTTGATCAGAGAATTTGCCACCAATTTCATCTCGTTGACCGGGATCGCAAAGCCCAGCCCGCTGGCGCTATCCGACAGTGACTTACCGGCGGTGTTGATGCCAATCACCTGGGCATCCATGTCGATTAGCGGACCGCCGGAGTTACCGTGGTTGATCGAGGCGTCGGTCTGAATTGCGTCAATGACGGTGTCGGTGTCAGAGCCCTCGCCCGACAACGGAACGGGGCGGTGTAGCGCGCTGACAATGCCCTGGGTCACCGTACTGCGCAGCCCCAGGGGCGCGCCGACCGCGAGGACTTCGTCACCGACCCGTACCTTGCTGGAATCACCGAGCCGGGCCACGGTCAGATTGTCGACGTTGTCGACCTTGAGGACGGCCAAGTCGGTCTTGGGGTCACGACCCACCAGATTGGCGGGCACCTCCTTGCCGTCGTTGAACACCACGGTCGTCTTGAACTGGCTGGGATTGTTGGCCGCCTCAGAGATCACGTGATTGTTGGTGACGATGTAGCCGCGGCCATCGACGATGACGCCGGAACCTTGCATGCCCTCCTGGTCGCTGACCGACTCAATGGTCACCACCGAATCGGCCACGGCGGCCGCCACCTTGGTGAACCGGCCGGCCGGTTCCTGGGCATTGCCAGTGGTCGACAGGGTCACCTTCGACGTGGTGAACGCATCGACTACTTCCGCGGTCTTGCGGCCGATGACACCGCCGATGCCGCCGATCACCAGTGCGATAGCGACCAAGATGCCCAGCGCCAAGTAGGACACCTTGCCGCCAAACAGCACGTCGCGCACACCCAGCTTGCCGCTGCCGGCCAGCGCACCGTGCGGTGCCGGCGCGGCTAGCGCTGGCGTCCCCAGCGCGGCCGCGGCCGCGGGGTCGCGCCACGGATCGTCGGGCTCGTCGGGGCCGGCACCGTCTTTCTCAGCTGCCAGCGCTCCGGCATCGATGGGATGGCGCTGCAGCGATTCGGCGCCCGCGAACGGACGACCGAACGCCTCCTGAAGCACCGGGTCAGCAAGCTGATCGTTCGGTGTGAAGTCAGACTGGTCCTGGTACTTCTGCGGGCGCACACGCTCGGCCACAAAGGACCCTTGGACCCCGGACGGACGCCCGAACGCTTGACGCGACGCCGGGTCGACCGGTGGCCGAAAAACCGGGCGCGGCGCCAGGCGGCCTCCGCCGTTCGGGCCGCCGTTGTTGCCTTGGTCGGAGGTCACCTCATCCTCATTCTGAATCTGGGCGCTAAAACGTGCAGGCATCGCGTTGTCCGTGTCCACCCTAGTATCCACGGATCGCGACCACTCGCCATGAACTCGCAGCAACCCCGCCATGCGCTGCGACAAGTGGCTCACCGGCTAGCGACGCACCCGCGATTGCCGGCCCCGATTCCCGCCATCGCCGTCAGCGAAGCGGTCGCCGAAGCCTGCCGCAGCCCCGTCGGGCGGGCCCTGGGATGAACCTCCAGACGAACCTTTAGATGGACCTTCAGGTGGACAACGCGGGATCTCGGACAGTAATCCGAGCAACGTGCTGGGGATGCGGATCGGGTGGGAATCGCGCAGAGCGGCGCGGGCACGACTTTGGTCGTCCACTTCGGCCGCGCATTGGGCACACAGCGAAAGGTGATGCGCGGCCCGCAAGTGCGCGTTCATCCGCAGCTCGCCGTCGACGAAAGCCGCGATGGCCTCGATTGACAGGTGCTCGGTGGAACGGAACTGCCGCGGCGCGCCGACCGGCGCGTCACTCTGGGAGGCGAACTGCGCCGGGAGCCAGGAAAACGCGCGCCGGAACACATGTCCCACGCTTCCGGGGTCGGCCATCACCACCTCCTTCCGCCACCTAGCGAGCCACCGGTATCTCGAATGTAGCGCGGCGCGGTGCCGGAAAACCATCGCCAGCCGGTAAAACCCCAGGATTCGGGACCGATTGGCAACCATGCGGTAGCCGAACCGACGCGCTCGGCGGCCGTTGAGTAGTTCAGCGAACTGGGTTGACGTGAACTGCGCACTCGCCATGTTCGGGGTGCGCTGCCAGGTAGTCCCGCAGTGCCTGGCGTCCGCGGTGTATCCGGCTACGTACCGTCCCGAGCTTCACGCCCAGTGTGGCGCCGATCTCCTCGTACGACAGACCCTCGATGTCACACAGCACCACCGCGGCACGAAACTCCGGCGGCAGCGAGGCCAAGGCAGCCTGCAGGTCAGGTCCCAGCCGTGCGTCGTGGTAGATCTGCTCGGGGTTGGGCTCATCGGCGGGCACCCGGTCGTAGTCCTCGGGTAACGCCTCCATCCGGATGCGAGCCCGGCGGCGGACCATGTCCAGGAACAAGTTGGTGGTGATGCGGTGTAGCCAGCCTTCGAAGGTGCCCGGCTGGTAATTCTGGACCGACCGGAACACCCTGATAAAGGTCTCCTGGGTCAGGTCTTCGGCATCGTGCTGGTTGCCGGAGAGCCGATAAGCCAGCCGGTACACCCGATCGGCGTGCTGACGGACCAGCTCATCCCAGGACGGCATGGTGGCCTTGTCCCCGGTGGCGTCGAATACGGCGGTGCCCTGCAATTGGTCAGACGGCTCCACCCACTGGTCATCGCGGACCTGTTGGGGATGAGACATGCTGGTCGGACTCAAGGTCGTGATGGTCGTGATATTGAGATCCTCCGAATTTGCACTGCAATAAGTTGGCAAGTCGTCACCGTCGGCAACGCAAAGTTGCGATTCCGTATTCCCAACCCGGGGTCCGCCGAGGAGTTCCATGGGAATTACCGTCGCGTACCGGCGTATGGGCCATATATGAGCAATCTGAGCTTTGGCTTAGAAACCATACCGTTACCTGCGCTGTCCAGGGAATATCGAGTCAAAGTGACCTTCGTCGCGTCCGGCACGCCGGGCGTGTCGGGTACAGCCGCAAGCGTCCAGCTCGGTGCTCGGCCGGCGTTCGAACCAGGCGCGCCTGCCCGACGGCGTCGCCAATTGGACATACGCTGCGGGCATGGACGGCACCCCCGGACACGACGACATGCCTGGCCAGCCGGCCCCCAGCCGAGGCGAATCACTCTGGGCGCACGCCGAGGGGTCAATATCTGAAGACGTGATCCTGGCCGGCGCCCGCGAGCGCGCAACCGACATCGGGGCCGGGGCGGTAACACCGGCGGTGGGTGCGTTGCTGTGCTTGCTGGCCAAGCTCAGCGGAGGCAAGGCGGTGGCCGAAGTGGGTACCGGGGCCGGCGTCAGCGGCCTGTGGCTGTTGTCGGGCATGCGCGACGACGGCGTCTTGACCACCATCGATATCGAGCCCGAGCATCTACGCCTTGCCAGGCAGGCCTTTGCCGAGGCGGGCATCGGGCCGTCGCGTACCAGGCTGATCAGCGGCCGCGCCCAAGAGGTGCTGACCCGGCTCGCCGACGCATCCTACGACCTGGTATTCATCGACGCCGACCCGATCGACCAGCCAGATTACGTCGCCGAGGGGGTGCGGCTGCTGCGATCCGGCGGGGTCATCGTCGTGCACCGGGCGGCGCTGGGCGGTCGGGCCGGTGATCCCGGGGCGCGCGACGCCGAGGTGATCGCGGTTCGCGAGGCGGCCCGGCTTATCGCCGAGGATGAACGGCTCACTCCGGCACTGGTGCCGCTGGGCGACGGCGTGCTGGCAGCCGTGCGGGACTAATTCGGCGAGCAGACGCAAAATCGCCCTGAACCGTGCGTTCCAGGGCGATTTTGCGTCTGCTCGGCAAAGTTCGCGGCCTTCACGGATTCCCAACGGCGCCCTCCCTTGACCGGGGATGAACGTACGTTTAATATCCTGAACATGCGTTCAGCCGATCTGACCGCGCACGCCAGGATCAGAGAGGCGGCCATCGAACAGTTCGGTCGGCACGGATTCGGTGTCGGGCTGCGAGCCATCGCCGAAGCGGCGGGGGTGAGCGCGGCATTGGTCATCCACCATTTCGGTTCCAAGGAAGGTCTGCGCAAGGCCTGCGACGACTTCGTCGCCGAAGAGATCCGCAGCAGCAAGGCTGCGGCACTGAAGTCCAACGACCCGACCACCTGGCTCGCGCAGATGGCCGAGATCGAATCCTACGCACCGCTGATGGCATACCTGGTGCGCAGCATGCAATCCGGCGGCGAGCTGGCGAAGATGCTGTGGCAGAAGATGATCGACAACGCCGAGGAGTACCTGGACGAAGGAGTACGCGCCGGTACGGTCAAGCCCAGCCGCGACCCGCGCGCCCGTGCTCGGTTTCTGGCGATCACCGGAGGCGGAGGCTTCCTGCTTTATCTGCAAATGCACGAAAACCCAACCGATCTCCGTGCAGCGTTACGCGACTACGCGCACGACATGGTGCTGCCTTCCCTGGAGGTCTACACCGAAGGCCTGCTGGCCGACCGCGCCATGTACGAGGCCTTCCTGGCCGAAGCTCAACAAGGAGAAGCACATGTCGGCTGACAACCACCAGGTGCCCATCGAGATTCGCGGACTGACCAAGCACTTCGGGTCGGTGCGGGCGCTCGACGGGCTCGACCTCACGGTGCGCGAGGGCGAAGTGCACGGCTTCCTCGGCCCCAACGGCGCGGGCAAGTCCACGACCCTGCGCATCCTGCTAGGCCTGGTGAAGGCCGACGGCGGAAGCGTGCGGTTGCTGGGCGGTGACCCCTGGACCGACGCCGTCGACCTGCACCGCCACATCGCCTATGTTCCAGGCGATGTCACATTGTGGCCGTCGCTGACCGGTGGTGAGACCATCGACCTGCTGGCCCGCATGCGAGGCGGCATCGACAACGCTCGTCGCGCGGAACTGATCGAGCGCTTCGGCCTGGACCCAACCAAGAAGGCGCGCACCTACTCCAAGGGCAACCGCCAAAAGGTCTCCCTGATCTCGGCATTGTCGTCGCACGCCACTCTGCTGCTCTTGGATGAGCCGAGCAGCGGCCTGGACCCGTTGATGGAAAACGTGTTTCAGCAGTGCATCGGCGAAGCACGCCAACGCGGTGTGACGGTGCTGTTGTCCAGCCATATTCTGGCCGAGACCGAAGCGCTGTGCGAAAAGGTGACCATCATCCGAGCCGGCAAGACCGTCGAAAGCGGTTCACTAGACGCCTTGCGGCACCTCAGCCGCACCTCGATCAAGGCCGAAATGATCGGTGATCCAGGAGACCTCAGCCAAATCAAGGGAGTCGAGGACATCAGCATCGAGGGCACCACAGTGCGCGCCCAGGTCGACAGCGAAAGCCTGAGAGAACTCATCCAAGTGCTCGGCCACGCCGGTGTGCGCAGCCTGGTCAGTCAGCCGCCCACCCTGGAGGAGCTGTTCCTGCGCCACTACAGCCTGGGCCCCGAGGTCGCAGCCGAGCAACAGGTGGCAACGCCGTGAGCAGTACGGTCATCGATCGCGCGAGACCCGCAGGACACCGTGCACCACACCGCGGTTCGGGCTTCACCGGCACACTGGGGTTGCTGCGCCTGTACCTGCGCCGCGACCGGGTGTCGTTGCCGCTGTGGGTGCTGCTGCTGTCGGTGCCGCTGGCCACCGTGTACATCGCCAGCGTCGAAACGGTTTACCCCGACCGGTCCGCCCGCGCCGCCGCGGCGGCCGCCATTATGGCCAGCCCGGCACAGCGCGCGCTCTACGGGCCGGTCTACAACGACAGCCTGGGTGCGGTCGGAATCTGGAAAGCCGGGATGTTTCACACCCTCATCGCGGTGGCGGTCATCCTCACGGTGATTCGGCACACCCGCGCGGACGAGGAAAGCGGCCGTGCCGAATTGATCGATTCGACCGTGGTCGGGCGCTACGCCAACCTCACCGGCGCGCTGCTGCTGTCGTTCGGTGCGTCGATCGCGACCGGCGCGATCGGTGCATTGGGTCTGCTTGCCACCGATGTGGCTCCGGCCGGGTCGGTAGCGTTTGGCGTGGCGCTGGCGGCCTCCGGGATGGTCTTCACGGCGGTGGCCGCGGTGGCCGCGCAGCTGTCGCCGAGCGCCCGATTCACCCGCGCGGTCGCGTTCGCCGTCCTGGGCACCGCGTTCGCGCTGCGTGCCATCGGTGATGCCGGCTCGGGCACGCTGTCCTGGTGCTCGCCGCTGGGGTGGTCGCTGCAGGTCAGACCCTACGCGGGAGAGCGTTGGTGGGTGCTGCTGCTGTCGCTGGCGACCGCGGCCGTGCTTACCGTGCTGGCCTATCGATTACGCGCCGGCCGTGATGTCGGTGCCGGACTGATCGCCGAACGCCCCGGCGCCGGCACCGCCGGGCCCATGCTGAGCGAGCCCTTCGGGCTGGCATGGCGGCTCAATCGCGGCTCCCTGCTGTTGTGGACCGTCGGCCTGTGCCTGTACGGGCTGGTGATGGGCAGTGTGGTGCACGGCATCGGGGATCAGCTGGGCGATAACACCGCGGTGCGTGACATCGTCACCCGGATGGGCGGCACCGGCGCACTGGAACAGGCCTTCCTTGCGCTGGCCTTCACCATGATCGGCATGGTCGCCGCCGCATTCGCCGTCTCGCTGACCCTACGACTGCACCAAGAGGAAACCGGGCTGCGGGCCGAGACCCTGCTCGCCGGGGCGGTTTCCCGGACCCATTGGCTGGCAAGCCATCTGGCGATGGCGCTGGCCGGATCGGCGGTGGCGACCCTGATCTCCGGCGTGGCGGCCGGACTCGCCTACGGCATGACCGTCGGTGACGTCGGCGGCAAGCTGCCCACCGTGGTCGGCACCGCGGCCGTGCAACTGCCGGCCGTGTGGTTGTTATCGGCGGTGACCGTGGGATTGTTCGGGTTGGCGCCGCGGTTCACGCCGGTGGCGTGGGGCGTGCTGGTCGGGTTCATCGCGCTGTACCTGCTCGGCTCGTTGGCGGGGTTCCCGCAGATGCTGCTCAACCTGGAGCCGTTCGCCCACATCCCGCGGGTCGGCGGCGGCGATTTCACCGCGGTGCCGTTGCTGTGGCTGCTGGCCATAGATGCAGCCCTGATCACCCTGGGCGCCATGGCCTTCCGACGGCGTGACGTTCGCTGCTAGGAGGAGCCATGCACATTGGGCTGAAGATATTCATATGGGGCGTGTTAGGACTCGTCGTTTTCGGCGCGCTCCTATTCGGGCCAGCCGGCACGTTCGACTATTGGCAGGCGTGGGTGTTCCTCGCCGCATTTGTGAGCACCACGATTGGCCCCACAATCTATCTGGCTCGCAACGATCCCGCGGCCCTTCAACGTCGCATGCGCAGCGGTCCGCTCGCGGAGGGCCGAACGATTCAGAAGTTCATCGTCATCGGCGCTTTTCTGGGGTTCTTCGCGATGATGGTGCTGAGCGCGTGCGACCATCGTTATGGTTGGTCGTCAGTGCCAGCCGCGGTGTGCGTGATCGGCGACGTCCTAGTGATGACGGGCCTTGGCATCGCCATGCTGGTGGTCATCCAGAACAGGTATGCCGCCTCGACGGTCAGGGTGGAGGCGGGCCAGATATTGGCCTCCGACGGTCTCTACAAAATTGTCCGACACCCGATGTACGCCGGGAACGTGGTCATGATGACAGGCATACCGCTGGCACTGGGCTCTTACTGGGCGATGTTCATCCTCGTCCCCGGCACACTGGTGTTGGTGTTCCGCATCCTCGACGAGGAAAAACTACTGACGCAAGAACTCAGCGGGTACCGCGAATACCGGCAACTGGTGCGCTACCGGTTGGTGCCCTACGTGTGGTAGCGGTCGAATAGCTTTAGGGTAACGGGCGTGGCCAGAAACCCGTCACCTGCCTTGGACCGGCCGTGGCGACGTCCCGGTGCTCTCCGGTATGCGCTGGAGCGGGTTCGCGGCGTCGCCAAGCCGCCGATCACCGTCACCGATCCGCCGGCCGACGTCGTCATAGAACGCGACGTCGAGGTGCCTACCCGCGACGGAACGCTGCTGCGGATCAACGTCTTTCGTAGCGCCGAAGGTGGGGCTAGGCCGGTGATCGCGAGCATCCATCCCTACGGCAAGGACGCCCTGCCGCGGCGGCGGGGCAACCGGTGGACGTTCTCACCACAATACCGGATGCTGCGCCAGCCGAAGCCGCTGACCTTCTCGGCGCTGACCGGCTGGGAGGCGCCGGACCCGGCGTGGTGGACCGCGCAGGGCTTCGTCGTGGTCAATGCGGATTCGCGCGGCTGCGGCCGCTCCGACGGTACCGGAGACCTGCTGTCACACCAGGAAGCCGAGGACACCTACGACCTGGTGGGATGGCTCGCCGACCAGGCATGGAGTGATGGGCGCGTCGTCATGCTGGGGGTGTCTTATCTGGCCATTAGCCAGTACGCCGTGGCCGCGCTGCAACCGCCGGCGCTGCGGGCGATCTGCCCGTGGGAGGGTTTCACCGACGCCTACCGCGACTTGGCCTTTCCCGGCGGCATCCGGGAGTCAGGGTTCACCCGGCTGTGGTCGCGCGGGGTGCGACGTCGCACACGTCAGACCTACGACATGGAGCAGATGCAAGAGGCTCACCCGCTGCGCGACGATTTCTGGCGCTCGCGAGTACCCGACCTGTCGGCGATCAAGGTTCCGATGCTGGTCTGCGGTAGCTTCTCGGACAACAACTTGCACAGCCGCGGGTCGATCCGCGCTTTTACCCGCAGCGGCTGCGGTCACGCCCGGCTGTATACCCATCGCGGGGGCAAATGGGAGACCTTCTACTCAGCGACCGCGCTGTCCGAGCAGCTGAAGTTCTTGCGAGACGCGCTGGCCGGCTCCTCCGGTTCGCGCAGCGTTCGCCTCGAGGTGCGTGAGGATCGCGACACCATCACCGCGGTGCGTGAAGAGACCCAGTGGCCGCTTGCCGGCACGCGTTGGCGGCCAATGTATCTCGCCGGGCCGGGGCTGCTGGCAACCGAGCCGCCGCCGACGGCGGGCAGCATCAGGTTCCAAACTCGCTCTCGGGCAGCAGCATTCAATTGGACGATCCCCGAAGACATCGAGTTGACCGGCCCGATGGCCGCCCGCCTGTGGGTTCAATTGGATGGCTGCGACGACGCGAACCTGTTCGTCGGAGTGGAGAAGTGGCGCGATGGCCAGTTCGTTGCGTTTGAGGGGTCCTACGGCTGGGGCCGTGACCGGGTGACCACCGGCTGGCAGCGGGTCTCGCTGCGCGAGCTCGACCCCGAGCTCTCGCAGCCATGGGAGCCGGTCCCGGCGTGTGCTCGGCCCCGGCCGGTCACCGCCGGCGAGGTCGTCGCCGTCGATGTCGCGCTTGGCCCGTCGGCGACATTGTTCCGCGCCGGCGAACAGTTACGACTGGTGGTTGGCGGACGCTGGTTGTCCCCCCGCAACCCGCTCACCGGCCAATTCCCGGCCGCCTACCCACGCCCGCCGCGTGGTCGTGTCACGCTGCACTGGGGCCCACGCTACGACGCGCACCTGCTGATACCGGAGGTCCCTGGGTAGCCCGGGTTGCCGAGCGCTGGCTGACGGCGCGCGTCACACGCGCGGCGTCGGTGACGAGTCCGTCGAAAACACCGCATGCCGTAACGAGCCCACGATAAGGTGTGGCCATGTCGTATCTGGTGGCGCCCCGGACGTGCTGGCATCGGCGGCAACGGATTTGGCGGGCATCGGCTCGGCATTGAGCGCGGCCAATGCCGCCGCGGCAGCCCCAACCACCGCGATGCTGGCCGCCTGTGCCGATGAAGTATCGGCGGTCGTGGCGTCACTGTTCGCCAGACACGCTCAGGCCTATCAGGCGCTTAGCTTGCAGGCGACGGCGTTTCATCAGCAGTTCGTACAAGCCCTGACCGGCGCTGGCGGGGCCTATGCGGCTGCCGAAGCCGTCAACGCTGCTGTGGCGCAGAGCGTGCAGCAAGACGTGCTGAATGTGATCAACGCTCCCACCCAGGCACTGTTCGATCGGTGACGGCGCCAATGGCGGACCGGGCCAAGACGGCGGGCCCGGGGGGTTGATCGGCAACGGCGGCGTGGGAGGTGGCGCGGGGCCGCCGCGGCCGGCGCTCGCGGCGGCGCTGGCGGGCGAGGTGGGCAAGGGTGTCCATCCCGGTGGTCCCCGTGTCTTGGACAAAAATACAACACCAAACCAAGTCAC
>OBKH01000064.1_pt1 | contig 29017 bp, 33 predicted proteins | sample 1496241 | NCBI WGS metagenome assembly OBKH01 (sample SAMN03273953, study PRJEB22546) | soil metagenome | isolation source: rice field elevated CO2 plus elevated temperature | place: India: CRRI Experimental farm Cuttack,Odisha-753006 | collected 2013-12-17 | reverse complement strand
GGGCGGGAGGGCGAGGCAGCGCACGCAAGGCCGGTCGCGCGGGGTCGGCCTGCGAACGCGTTCGGCGGCCTGGCTGCAGCCGTCCAACGAGACGCATGGCGGTCCCGCCTGGGTCCATTCGCAGAAGTTCAGGCGACGCACCACCGACTCTTGGGCGGGGAGACCGCGTGCTGACTGAACCTGCTCGCGCAGATACTTGCGACCGGGAATTCCGTCCGCCTGGCCCTCGGCGATGAAGTCGAGCGAGGGGTTGACCTTGGGCCAGCAGCTCTCGTCCTTGAACGGGTCGTCGCCCTCGTCTAGGGAGCAGATGAATGCAAAAAAGCTGTCGTCATCTTCCTTGCCGGCGCAGATGCGCACACCCAGATCGTGGTACTGACCGCAGACCGTCTTCTTGTCGGAGCCGCTGTTGGTGATCATCACCACCATGGCCTTGCGCCGGTTTTTGGTACCGGCGCGCATCATGTTCACCGTGGTCGCCGTTTTGTGTTCGTGCAGTTCGTCCAGTAAGCCGATGTGCGGACGCGGGCCTGACTGGCCTTCGTCCGCGCTGATCGGCTTGAAGAACGATTTGGTGTTTGGGTAGTAAAGGTTCCAGACCTTCTCGTCCCGCCCCGACTGCACCACGCGGCTGGACATGTGAGGTGACATGCTGACCATACTGACCGCGTCGCGGAACAGGATCATGGCCTGATCGCGCTTGGTCGCGGCAGCGTAGATTTCGGCGCGGTTTTCGCCATCTGACACCAGGCCGTAGAGGCCGATGCCAGCAACCAACGGGCTTTTCCCCGAGCCCTTTCCGGTCTCAATGTAGGCCAAGCGAAAGCGGCGGTAACCGTCCTCCGTCATCCAGCCAAACAGACTGCCGACCACGAATGTTTGCCACGGCGCGAGGTAAAATGGCATCCCCTCATAATCGCCGCCATTGAGGCAAAGCACGTCTTCGAAAAACCCGATGGCACGGTCAGCGGCTTCCTGATTCCAGACCAGACCGCGTGCGGCACCGTGCTCAACATCGCGCAAGTGTCGCGAGCAGGCGTTGCGGATATCAGGACCCGCTACAATTTCTCCTGCCAGGACGGCATGGGCGAAGGCCGCCACCCGGTCATCAGCTGAAGTATCGGCTTGCGGCGTCTCGTTGATCATTGGGGAAAAGCTCACCTTGCGGCGCGGGCGCCGTTTTCAGATTGCGGCGGGCCATGGGTGAGAAACCAAATTGAGCACCGGCAGCGTTGGCCCGCTTCTCGGCATCATTCGCCAGCTGCCGCAGGACCCCGATCTGCTCGGCTCCAGTTTTGAACACTTGGATATCACCGCCGAGGTCGTTGGCCGACTTCGCGTTGCGCTGTGCGATCAATCGCTGGTAGCGCAGCCAATCGGCATACGCCTGGCAATAGGTCGCGAGCGCCATCTGATCCAGCGTTGAAACCAGCCCCAATGCCATGAGGTCGGGAATTAACCGCTCCCACTCCACAACCGCATCATCACTGAGCACGTCGGGCATCGGCGGCGCCGCCACCGGAATGGCGGGGGCTTTGATTTCTTCAATCAGCTCGTCGAAGTTCTTCTTGCTGCGATTGCCCTGCAAGAGGTGCAACGCCGCGGGCTTCGAAGGGCGCCCGGAATTTCCGTTTCCTGCCATGTTTCACCTCTCAAATTCGATACCCCCCCTCTCCTTTTTTCCCGCATTTTGCGAACGGAGGGCGAGAGGCGGTCTAGTCCAGGCGGGCGAAAAAGTTTTTCACCCCCCCTCCCCGCCGGAGCTCACCGTCACCCCAAACCGGTGCATTTCGACCCGATCGGCCATCCTCACGCATCTCGGGTGAGTCTTTTCAATTGGGCAGCCAGCAGCTCATCAAAATGCTGTTGCAGGCGCCGATACAAAGGAGTTGTCTGGTACTCCGACCCAAGCTTCATCCCCAGAGAGATCATGTGGTCGACTTCATTGCGGAGCATACGAGCGGTTGCATCAAGGGCATCAACCAATGGCTCAGCAAGACGACATTCGCTCACCAGCTCAGCCTCCACTGATTGATCTGGCACCGGCATCAGCGCCCAGCGCGCGACGTTGAGGTCAGGCACATGAACAGACCACCCTTGCTTCATCGCGATACGAGGCCGCAAAAAAGCCAATTGCCCACCTATCCAGCGATCCGGACAAACGGCAATCAGCCCCTTTTGAATCAATGGTTCGAGCAGCCTCATGGCCGCCCGCACCTTATCGCTGTAATCGACAACATCTCCAGCTCGGCTAAGCCTCGTATCAAACACAACGTCATCAACGCTCATGTTGCTCTCCGGTTCCAATGGTGATTGGGGTCAAGCGGACGCCCTGACGCATTGCACCCGACCATGCGCCCCGACTTTTCGAGGCGCTGCTTGGTCGAGTCGTGGCAGAACTTGCAGAGTGGCTGCCAGTTGTCCTGGCTCCAGAACAGCTTCCAAGCGGTCTTGATCCGCAGTGGATCACCGCTGGCTTTGGCATCCTTCAACCTGGGTGGCTCTTTGTGGTCGACGATGGCCGAAGCGACGGGCCGCAGGTCAGTCGAGCACATGCAGCAGAACGGATGATCACGGAGAAACTGATCCCGTGACTTCTGCCACCGGTACCCGTAACCCCGTTCGGCACTGCTGCCCCGCTGATCACTTGTCACGCTGGCCGTCCGACGGAACCTCGCAGAGCCCGGCTTTCTTAGCCAACCAACGAGCGTACAAGCCACTGGCGACGTCGGCGCCGAGACAGGCCACTACGCTACCAATGGCAGCAGCCGTCATCAGGCTACAGCCCAACGCGATGCCGAGCATCACCGTAGCCAGACCGAATACCGCTGATGCCCCGAAGCGCAAGAGCACCCGTTTGATCAACACCGCTATTGCCATCCCGGCGGCATCAGCTCGCCACATCTCGCCAGTTAACCCGGCGAGAGCCACAAGGATCAGCAGCCAGTACGGAAGATCGGCCAGCGACTGCTGGACCTCCTGTTCGGTCGACATGGGTGCCTCCTCGGCGCCAAAAGAAAAGCCCGAGTGCTTCGGGCAAAGCCACCGACCCAAGCCCAGGCCAGCAGCAGGAATAAAAAACCCCGCCGAAGCGGGGTGTGGTGACCGGCTCAGGGAAGGCCGGGTGAAGCGGCACAGCACGTGCTCGGGGAGCGACTCAGGCGCAAATCGCATATCGTGGGGACTTTTTACAGCCCTCCGGAAAAACCGAAAAGCAGTGTTTAACGGTTGGGCCGAGTTCGACCGCACTTCGACCAGACTTCGACCACACTTCGACAATCTCCCCCGACGAACGGTACTCAGCAAACCCGCGACCGCTTGGTCGTTGATACTCGGGTCAGGTTGGTTTCGAGTGCGCCGCTGCGGCGATCAAGTCCACGGGTCGTGGCACTACGAACCGTGAGGATCAGTTGAACCTGCTGATGCAGGCGATGCACCCAATTCCGGTAGGTTCGGTCGGCATCTTGAGGAAGCCCCAGCAATTGCAACTGAGACCGCACCGAGTACGCAGGCTGCGGCAAGTAGCGATTGCGGGCCAACGTTGCAAGCCGAGCGCCCTTCTCTGACTGCCGCTCAAGTTGTGCGAGGGCCGCAGCGACTTCCGTTGCAACATGATCCATGCCGCCACCCGCCGCCATCAACAGATCACGCGACCCGGGCGTACCACGCGGCGCGCTGCCGCCCCACTGCATGATTGTTGCCATCGGGCTGCCCAACCCTGCGCCATCACCAACCTGGCAGTGCTGGCGGGCCCAATGCTGCATCAGCTCTTCAATTTCCTCGATCATCGTCCTTCCCCCCGAAAAACCGAACCCAACACAAAAAACCAGCAACCCAACACAAACCCAACACAAATAAATCTCTTTAAAATCAATACCTTTAATAACTTTGAGTTGAGTGTGTTGGGTTTGTTGGGTTTTTCTGTCCTCGCATAAGAAAAAAATCCATCCATCGCGTTCAATGCAAATAACGTCACGCATGCGCGCACGCGACGCCAAACCCAACACACCCAACACAACAGCCTGAAACCCGCGAAAATAAAGGCCTGAAACTGTGTTGGGTAGCAAAAACCAACCCGACACACACCCGACACACCCAACACACTTTTAGGCGTAGTCATGCTGCCGCCGCCTTGATGTGGTCCCAGTTGTCCACATTCCAGCCTGCAAGTTTCGCCTTGGCCCGCCAGGCGACGACCATCGCGCCCAGCACGGCCGACTTCAGTGATGGGGGCGGGGAAGCATCCTGGTCAACGGGAAAGAAGAACGCACCAAACTTGCGATTACTCCCATCTGTCCACGGTATCGAACGAGTTTTTTCCACCTCGGAGTTGATGAACAGCGAGAACTTCGTCTGACTCATCACGTGTTCCTTGTTGCGCTGACACCACTCCAGGAACAGCGAGTAAAGGTCAGTGGAAAGACACGGTCCCCAAAGCCCCTGACCCAACTCACTGTATTTCCACAGGTGCAAGAACGTCTGCCAACCGGCCCGACTCAAGGCCACCAGCCGCTCACGGGCATCAGTTGATGGCGGGCGTGTCCGCTGATTGAAGTCGCCCAAATCAACTGACAATAGCCAGCCGTAAAGGGCAGCGACGCCACCCTGCTCCAATTCCTGGCCAATGGCTTTCTGGCGATCGACCGGTAAAGTCTCCAAGGGCCAAACCACCAGCATTCGGCGGTCGCTGTCACTGATCGGCCACGGCATGATCTCGTTGCTCAAGAAAACCGCGTTCATATGGTTGGATTCCTCCCAGCCATTGATGAACTTGGATTCCATCCGCACCGTTTTGCCCGTGACCAAATGCTTAATCTTGCCCACCTGGTTGTAGCGCTGATCTCGACTCACAACCTCTTCGAAAACAGCCCACAATTTACGGCTTTGCCAGGCGTTGAAATTGCTTTCCAGCTGGGTCTGTCCAACTGTTGCAGCGTACTGACCGTAAAGCCTGCCCAAGGTATCGGCGAAAAACAGACTCTTACCCGAGCCCTCCATGCTGGAATGCATCAGCACTGCGGTATCCATCTTGGCACCCAGGTGCTGCAGCGGATATGCCAGCCAGCGAGTCAACCAGAGCGCCGCATTTTCATCGTGGTTGCACAGGAACGAAATCAGCCAACGTAAGTTGGCACAAGCAGCATCGTCCCTGACCGGTTCCAGCGGCAGCCCATCAAAGGTATTGATGTACACCGCCGGATCCTTGGTCATGGTCGGGTCGAACACGATGTGGTCCACATCCACGGTGCGGCGCTCGCTACTGTTCAGCCACAGCGCGTAAGCGTCACCCAAGGCCATCTTTACAGCGCCTTCCGCTACACGCCGTTTCTTTTCCCGGTCCCACACGTCCTTGGTACCGTCGATGTACACGTAGCGCTCAGTAGGTGGCATGCCTAAGGCACCACCTTTTTTGCCCGACATGCGTCGCGCCTGTTCGATGTCACGGACGTGTTCATCAGAGATCAACCGCTTGCCCGTTTCATCCAACCAGGCTTTGGCCAGCGGCTTGCCGACCCGCGCTTCGAACGCTGACTTTTTCATTACCCGCGACTGGTCGCAGTCCCACACATGCGTAGTCCCCTCGACCAAGGCGAAACGACGAAGCAAGAGGTCAAGTGTCATAACCTCCCCCGCCCCCCCGTCAGGCTCAGGAGTGGCCTCGCTTTGGGGGCCGGCGGCAAGCTGGTGCGGCCCGCTCGTATCACCGGATGGGGGCGGGGGAAGATCACGCGGATCAGGCTTAGCTGAATGCTGCATACCCAGCATCCGCGCAGCGTCCTTCACCGCCTTCGACTGATCACCGCCGTGCTCGAGCAAACAGAACACCTCGAACGCATCGTTCTGATGCCCGTTCGCGAGCGGATCAGCCCCGTGGTGAGAATAAACCTTGCCGTCACTGATCGTGACACCCGGCATCCCGGTGCTACTGTGCGGATACAGCCACTTACTGCCGCGCTTGATGTAGTCGTGCGCCCGCAACAGTTCTTCAACGTCGTGGCTGCGATTAAATTCATCGATAACAGACGGCTTGCCTGCGGCAGGCGGTGGACGTTTGATGACTTTCGCCGGAGCCGTCTTCGGTTTTGGGGCCCACGGGCACGCGGCCTCGGCATCGCGCTTGAAGATGTCCCAATGGTTCCAGATCTTCAGCAGCTCGGGCGCAAGCACCGGCAAGCCATCGACAGAGCTTGGCGGTGTGCGCCAGGTGTAAGGTTTGCCGGTGCCTGGGTGAATCGATGGCGGCAATACGTCTTGCACCAGCCCACCCCGCAATTCGAACACGGTGATGCGCTGATATTCATCAGCCTCGGCACGCGCCTCGGCTTCACCAACCGCATCACCAGCGTCCTTTGCAGCTTTGGCCTTCGCGGTCAAAGCCTTGTGGATCGAACCATCAGGGTCTTTTTCATTGGGCCACGCAAGTGCAACCCGGCTCAACTCAACACCATCAGGAACGCGGAACATAATGCGGAAGCGCGCCGGGTTGCCAACTACAGTCGGAAACACCAGAGCCATTGCATCAAGGTCGATTTCCAGCAGGTCATACAGCACACGTCGAGTCCACTGAACATCATCAACATCCAGAGAACAGATCCGGCTCGGCCCCAAGACAACGCCGAGGTTGTGCCGGGGCTTCTTTTCCCAGAACGCGGCAGCCTTCGCCGATTCCGTGAAGTAGCCACCCGGCTTGTTCCACCCCTTCCCCTTCGGGCCCTTCTCACCCGGCTCTATCGGGACTAGTGCCAAACCAAATGTGTCGATGTAAAACTGAGCCCAGTCAGCGGTAGGCAATTGATTGTTGTGATCACTCATCTGCGCCGCTCCCGCAACCCCTGGCAACTGACGCAGGTCGCACAACCCTGAATCGTCTGCTGTCGAAGCAACGGGATAGGATCGTCACAATCCTCGCAGAATTGAGCGCTGACGGCGCCCGTCGAGGAGCGCTGACGGCGCTCAAGGGCAACCTGAAGGAAGTAGTCGGCCTGATCATTCGCGATATCGATTACGTCAGCCATTGACGCGTTCCTCCATCGCCTGACGAGCACCGGCCATGATGCCGAGAATTTCGCGGATCACGTCCATGCCCTGCTTTTCAAGATCGAGGACCTCGCGAAGCTCCCAGACATTGTCGGCAGCACCATCGTGCATCGCCGCAACGAATTCGCCGGTCTCACCGAGCAGCTTGCCAACGGCTTTCAAAGCATCACGGGTCGCTGGCACCGGTACCGGCTGGTACCACACCGCACCTGCTGGACGCATCAGTGCATCAAGCAAGCGCGGATCTTTGGTTAGCCTGATGACATCTTCCAGCTCGTCAGGGTTGAGCCAGCGCCGCTCTTCATCGAGCTTGAGTTTCTTTTGGAGGGTGTCGTTGTCCAACACCATGTCGAAGGCAAGAGAGGTGATACCGCCCTTATAGTCACGACCAGCGCGATAGATCGCCTGACGTAGTGGAAGGACCGGACCAGCGTCCGGCAAAAGATCTGTGCGACTCATAACCGTAAATCCCCTTTTTACGGTGTGGCCGTAGAGCCCAACACACTCTATTCTACGACCACGACCGATGTGCTGTGCGAATCGTGCTGTGCAGCACGGCTCATCGTTCCAGTCGACCCGGGGAATTCTTATGGTGAGAGGTCCCGGGCCGACGCGCTATGTAGCGACTTGCATGTACCGTGTAGCTCGTTACTTCCGACCTGGAGTTTCTTTGGTGAGAGGTTTCAGGTCGGTGCTTCATGTGGCGTTATGGTGTGTGCTGCGTAACGCCACCGCTGGGCTGGGGGATTCTTATGGTGAGAGGCCCCAGCCCGGCACCCTTTAAAGCGCTGACTCTCGATCAGCCGCTTCTTTCTCGAGAAGGTAAAGGCACTCAATGGCCTTTCCCGTCTCGTAAGAAATACCCGCCCCCTTACTGGCACGATGAATAGTCGGCTGTGTTGACCCGACCTTATCGGCGATCGCCTGCTGGGAATAACCCCGACCCGCCAAGTAGGTAAGCATCTCTTGAATTGTCATGACTCTGTTCCCATGAGCTTTCTCATAACAAATCATACGAAAACGGATAACTCGAAGCAATACAATTCGCATAATTCAAAAACGTATGGTGTGCCGGTGGAAATTGCAGATCGCCTTCGAGCCAAAATGCGCGAGGTTGGATTGAACGAGAGCCAGCTAAGTCGCAGGTCCTCGGTACCACAACCTACCATCAACCGAATTTTATCCGGCGAAAGCTCAAGCCCAAGGAAATCAACGCTGGAAGCGCTTTCGCGGCCACTCGGCGTTACCCCGGACTGGCTTCTTTTCGGCAGTGAATCCGAACCGGCAAGAGAGGGCTCGCCAAGCGCAAAGGATTACGCGTTGATTCCACAATTCAAGGCCAAAGGTTCGTGCGGAAATGGATACCTTAATGAGCATGTCCAAACGACCGAGGGCCTCGCTTTCAAGCGCGACTGGTTGCAGCGAATGAAAGTAAAACCTGAAAATCTGTATGTCATTTATGCCGAAGGCGACAGCATGGAGCCGTACATTTTCGATGGGGATGTTGTACTTTTCGATACGTCGCAGATAGAGCCGAGAGACAAGCAAGTCTATGTAATACGCAGGCCGGACGGCGGCAACAGCATTAAAAGGTTAACCCAACAGCTCTCCGGCAACTGGGTTATTCGAAGCGACAACGCGGACAAAATAGCCAATCCAGATGAGCCAGCGACCGAAGAGGCTATTCATGAAATGCCATTCCTAGGACGCGTGATATGGAGAGGCGGCGGGGTCGGTTAACCAGCTCTAACCTCAGCTTATTCCAAAGCTAAGTCAAACCCGCCATTGAGCGGGTTTTTTAACACCTGCATGACTACTTATGCAAATTCGCATTGACTGCAATTATGAGCATTCGTATAGTTTGTCTCGTACCCCTCTCACCAAAGAGTACGAGACATGCAAACAGCACAGCTATTGATCGGCCTCGCCGGCCGCGCCCGAACGGGCAAAACCACCGCCGCCAATCACTTGGCAAATACCTACGACCTCGTGACCTACGCGCTTGCTGACCCGCTTCGCGAAGGCCTGATGAACATCTTCAATCTCAGCCCGTGCGACTTCGACGACGAACGCAAAGAGCTGACGATTGATTGGCTTGGCCGCTCGCCACGTGAGCTCATGCAATCGATGGGCACCGACTGGGGCCGCCACCAAGTACATCCAGAGCTCTGGCTGTTGCTGGCTGAAAAGAACCTTGAGTTCTTGGGCCAGACCAACGACAACGCCCGCGGATTCGTGATCAGCGACCTTCGCTTCGAGAATGAAGCCGACTTCGTGCGCAAGCGCGGCGGGATGGTCATCCATGTGCTTCGACCTGACGCGACGGAAGTGAACCCGCACGCAAGCGAGGCCGGCATCAGCATTCAAGACAACGATCTGGTCCTGCACAACGACGGCGCCATAGAAGATCTGTTCGGACAACTGGACGAGATCTTCGAAGCGCTGGTCGCCCGCGCCAATCGCTTCGCAGCCTGAGGTCGGACGCCATGAATCGCACTCTGGACGAAACGGCCGCCGTGCTTGGCCTCAAACCCCGGAAGTTCCGCGAGCAACTGCGTGAGCTTCGCGTGCTGACGCAAAGCGGCGACCTAGCCAGCCATCACCGTGGCGGCGGCAATCTGTTTTCAGACCCGCGTAGCGTCCAGATCGGAACCACCAACCGCTATAAGCACTATGCCGTGGTGATGGTCACTGAGACTGGACTGCAATGGCTGGCAAAGAAGCTTGGCATCACCATCACGCACAAGGAGGCCGCAGCATGAAAACCAATTACTTCAATGCTTACACGCAAGCGCTCGGCGCCCTGCGGCTAATTCCAATCTATCTGGATAGCCCGGGCGTTGTCAGCCGCGCCACGCTGATTGGTTCCGCAAGCGAAGCCATTGACCTGCTGGAAAGCATGCCTTGCCGCACAGTGGAACTGGCCGAAGTCTTTCGCTGCGTCAACGACGTGATTCAGGAAGGCCAAGTGGCCTATGTCACCCCCACCAACTCGCCCGAGTACCCCTTCGGCGCTGTCGTCGCTGACGAAAAAGGCCAGATCTGCGCCGCCGCAAAGGGCAAAAGCAAAGAAGGCCTGGCCGAAATGATCCGCCTCAAGTTGCTGCCCCCAAGGGAGGGGTTCGGGGAGGAAGTGGCGTGAGCAAAACCCTGGACCATCTACGCGAAGAGTTTGCGACACCGTGCCCCACCCTGGCAGCAGTCCGAGAGCGTTACTTCTCTCACATTTCAAGTGACCGCTACCTGCTACGCAAGATCAATGCAGGCCAGATCGCCCTGAAGGTGACTCGCTTGGGAGGCCGGCAAGGCCGACCGGGTGTCTACCTCCACGATCTAGCCGCCTATCTGGATGCTCAAGCAGCTCATGCGGCAGCTTAATTCAAAGGTCGCCGCTGCCTAACAGCGGCAAACGTCAACCAACAAGTGAGACACAGCACATGAGTAAAGCACGTCCTTTCATCGACACCCTGCGCGACATTGAGGCAGGCGGTCTCCTGGATGAACTCAGCGAGACCCAGCACAAGCTGATCGATGCGATTCGACTGACCGGCAAAGGCGGCGAGCTGAACATCAAGCTCACCTACAAGCCCGATGGCAGCGGCCAAATGACCATCAAGGCCGATGTCAAGTCGAAGGAGCCGATCCTGTCGCGCGGCACGTCTCTGTTCTTCTTGACCCCGGAGGGCAACCTGACCCGCCGCGACCCGCGTCAGCAGGACCTGCCACTGCGCAATGTCAGCGAGGAAATCCCTCCCGAGCAACTGCGCCAAGTCAGCCAGTAATACCCGCAACGCCGTAACACCAACCTCTCACCACTGCGTTATCTGGAGCATATCCAATGCAAGAAGCCGTACAACACCTGGTCACACTCGCTCAATCGCTCGGCAAGCCAATCGATCATCCAGGCCTGGCCGGTCCTGTGGCCCTGGTGCCAGAGAGCGTAAACATCCAGAGTCTGGAGCACCTGCTGCCAGCACCTACTCGGACCCGCCAGAAGCTCACCGTTCTGGATGCCGAGTCGTTCATCGAGTACGTGAATCGCTTCGCCAGCTCCGCCACCGCCGTTTTTTGCAACGGTCCGGAAGGCCGCACTTTCACGGCTGTTATCGACTACCACCAGCCAGATAGCCCAGCATGGCGCGACCACGTTGCGACCTATCGCTGCCCTACCACCATCGAATGGGGTCGCTGGAAAGAGCACGACCGCAAGCGCATGGATCAAGCCACCTTTGCGGAGTTCTTCGAAGAGAACGTCAAGGACATCACACAACCAGCCGATCAGCCAAACGCTCCTGGCGCGGCCGACATGCTGGAAATCAGTCGCACGCTTGAGGCGAAGAAAAACATTACCTTCCGCCAAGGCACCCGTCTCGATAACGGCCAGGTGCAACTGACGTACAACGAAGAAATCGACGGTCGCGCCGGCGAATCGGGCCAGTTGCGCATCCCTGAGCAATTTTATATCGCCGTCAAACCCTTCCTTGGCGGTGACGCCTTCTGCGTTCCTGCTCGCTTCCGTTACCGAATCACTGACGGCCGCCTAATGATGTGGTTCGAGCTGGTGCGCCCGGACAAAGTACTTGAAGAGGCTTACAACGCTGTCCGCACCAAGATCAAAAATGCCATTCAGGAAGTCCCGCTGTACGAAGCCACTCTGTAACTAAACCTGTAATCACCCCGGCGCCGTCCTCTCACCAACGATCCGGCACCGGGGCCTATCGAGGACACAGCACATGCAAGCACAGCACATTCTCATTGGAGTATCGGCAGCCTGGCTCCTGACTTTGGCTCTACTCCCTTATCTGATTAGCCGCACCAATAAACGCGCTCAGGCAATCGGGTACTCCCAAGGCATGGCCACTCGCGACAAAGAACGCACGAAGCAAGAAGCCAGGCTAGTTCGGGAGCTGAGCCGGCGCCGGACGATCATTGAAGAGCTGGAAGAACGAATTGGCTCATATACCGGGCTCGCTGTTACCCGCCGCGACCATCAACTGCTCATCAGTGCGATTGAAACGCTAGCAATGGCTCACTCGACATGGCTACCGGTAGCCGGCACCGAGCCATGGCGTCTGCGGGCAAAGCAGCAGGCATCTGATCTCACGCAGCTGGCGACAAGGATTGCAGCGGAGTTGAAGAATGTCCCCGCTACTGTATTGGCCCAGCCCGACAACGCACAGACAGGGGAAGCAGCATGACCGACCCAACTATCTGTATTTACCACGGCAATTGTGCTGACGGTTTCGGCGCCGCCTGGGTTGTTCGCAAAGCCTTGGGGTCCGACATTGAATTCCATTCTGCGCACTACGGCGAGCCAGCCCCGGACGTTACGGACAAGAACGTCATCATTGTCGACTTCTCCTACAAATACGACGCACTCGTCGCGCTGGCAGATAAAGCAGCGTCGGTACTCGTGATCGATCACCATAAGACGGCCATGGCTGACCTGGCAGATGTGCCGCCGGCAGAGTTGCACTACGAGGCCCACAAAAAAAATAGCACTGGGAAACTTCACGCGCTTTTCGACATGACTCACAGCGGCGCAGGACTCACTTGGGACTTCTTCTTCCTAGGCCAACCGCGCCCTGCACTGATCAACCACATCGAAGACCGTGACCTGTGGCAATTCAAACTGCCCGGCACTCGCGAGATTATGGCGAACCTGTTCAGTTACCCGCAGGATTTTGCGACCTGGGACTACCTCTTCGCCTATGACATCAACGCGATACGTCTAGACGGTGTAGCCATCAATCGCCAGCACCAGAAGACCGTAGCCGACCTAGTGCGCACAACCAAGCGCCGCATGCTGATCGGCGGTCACGATGTGCCTGTCGCAAACCTTCCATACATGTTTGCCAGCGATGCCGGCCATGTCATGGCTGAAGGCGAACTTTTCGCAGGCTCCTACTTCGATACCCCTGAGGGTCGAACCTTCAGTCTCCGCAGCACGGACGCTGGCATGGATGTGTCGGAGATTGCCAAACAATACGGCGGTGGAGGTCATCGCAATGCCGCTGGGTTTCGCGTGCCGTTTGGTCACCCATTGTCCATCGCCGGAGGATGCCAGCATGAGCGATAACGAATTGATGCTCGTTCCGCGAGCCGAAGTCGAACGCTTGGTTAAGTTGTTGCAATACCAGGCACATCCTTACCCCTCACCTCATGCACAGTTCTGGCAGGGCTTGTTGGACGCGGAACCAGTCGCCTTACCTGACCCGTCCACTGCGGCGATTGCTTTCGCGTTGGAGAACGCAACCAGCGATCACGACGGCATGGAGTTCCTTCGATGCTGGAACGAAGGCGCCTTCGACACGATTCGGGACCAGTGGCCTGAGGCACCCGAAGAAGTATTCATTGGCGCTGACCCGCTGCATTACAAGAAAGCACAGGTGAAACCGTGAACGCCCTTCGCCGAACAGTCCGCATACGTCGAGGGCAAATGCCTCCACTCGATTTACAAACCATCTGCGACAAATGCAATACGTCGCGGGCACATGGCAACCACGAACAATGCAGCAAGCAGCGCCAGGCCGAAGGTATCGAGCGGCGCGCAGGGGAGAAACAGCAATGAGCCTTCCACGCTGGGTAATGATCAACCGTGCATCTGAACTCACCGGCTACAGCGAAGACGCCATACGTCACAAAGTAAAGAACGGGACCTGGGCACAGGGCCGAATATGGCGGAAAACGCCAGACGGCCGCATCGCAATCAATATGACGGAGTACGACAAGTGGGCCGAGAGCGCACCGCAGGAAGCAGCCTAGAAGCCGAGCTGGCGAAGCACAAAGGGATTGAGGTGCACGGCGGCAACATTCGCGTCGTGTTCATGTGGCGGCGAATCCGCTGCCGCGAATCCCTGGGCCTGCCAGTCACCAAAGCCAACATCAAACACGCAGCCCTACTCAGGGCGGCAATCATTCACGAGATCAAAACAGGGCGCTTCGATTACAGCCGACACTTCCCCGACTCGAAGAACGCGACGAACTATAGCAGCGTAAAAGACGAGCGATTGTCTGCTCTAATGGCTCGATACAAGCCATTAAAGGCCGTCGACATCACCCCGATGACCGAGGAGAAATACAGCTACGCGCTGGACATCTGCACCGAACTAATGGGGCCGGACCGCTTGGCAGGCATCATTTTGCCCGAAGATATCCAGTTACTCAGGACGCAATTGATCGCCACCCGGGCACCTTCAACCGCGAACCATTACCTAGCTACGTTCGCAGGATTCCTGGCATGGTGTGAAAGCAACAGCTACTGCCGCAAAGGCCTGTCCGCTGCCTGCATCCGATTCGCAATGACCGACCGCGAGCCAGATCCACTAACCAAGGGCGAGTTCGAACAGTTGCTCAGCAAAGGCTGCCTCCATGCGCAGGATTCCGCGGCGATTACCCTTGCGGTTTACACTGGACTTCGCCCAGGTGAGATGTGCGCATTGGCAGTCGAGGATATTGACCTGAAAGCAGGACAAATCAACATAACCAGGGCAATCACAGCAGACGGTACATTCAAGGTACCCAAGACAGGAAAGCCTCGGGCAGTACTTCTTATGCCACCCGCTGTCGATGCCTGCAAAATTCTGATGGGGCTGGTAACCGAGCACCCACCGCGGGAGATCGAGGTGTACATGAACCGCCACGAAAGCCGCATCGAAAAAGTAACCCCATTACTATCACCAGCAACTCAAGCTCGTAAGAAAATCATCAACGCTTGGTATATACCTACTTCATGGAACACAAAATGGGCTGCTATTCAAAGGCGATCAGGAATACGCCCGCGCCGCCCCTATCAAACTCGGCACACTTATGCTTGTTGGTGCCTAACCGCAAGGGGGAATATCGCGTTTATCGCCAAACAAATGGGCCACAAAGACTTCACAATGCTAGTTGAAGTCTATGCCAAATGGATGGAGGACGAATCAGATACGGAGATAGCGCTAATCTGGAAAAGTATTTCGGAGCGCAGAGATAAAAAAAAGGGGGCATAGCCCCTTTTTTTTCAAGCCGCCTTGGCAGCCATTAACTGCTGTATCAAGGCGATTTTCGAAGCACATCTCTGATGCATAGCATCAGCATCAATATGGGTGACCGTTTCGTCCAAATGGTAATCCGACTTACAACGTAGCTCGTGAAGGCTTTTCAAAGACCAACCAATCTGTCTTAGATTCATACGAGTCTGCTTATCATGGTGTATGTGACCCTGAAAATAAGCCCCTAACGTAGCATGAACAGGCCCGCTGATAGCCGAAACGGGCGGCACACTGATGGTGTCAGCATATTCAAGAGAAACATGATAGAGCCCGTAGTATGAGCGCGACACGGAACTACGTAGATTTGCTTCGGTACACGGGACTGCATTCAACAACTCGAATGCAACCTTAGTAATATCCTCATAACTGACAGGCATACGCAAATCCTTTTACGCTACGGCGGAAGTAAGAGTCGACCGCTGATCAACAAAGTTAACTACTAGCTTGTCCCAGCTGGAGATCTCATCACAACCTAAAACGAGTTCCGCGATCCGATCATTAATTGCAACTAACTCCCCAGCAGTTTTAACCGGCAATGGCACCTCAACATACACATGAGACACACCATCAAAACTACTTAGCCGCTCATTCATTTGAGCAGACACCAAACCAAACTCAAGCAATGCCTGCTCGATAAACTCACCAACCAACTTATATTCAGCAAGCGGTATTTCGAGACTAGCTAAATGACTAAGTATAGAATTTGCATTTATCATACATTGCATCCCTTCTATGTCACAGCTTGGGTTTGCCTTTACGAAGTTAGAAACAACAGATTCAAAATCTACGTAATCACAAATAAACGTGCATGTCTGGACGACTTTTTCGAATATCGAAGGAGAACCTGGGGACCGCTCAAGTGCCTTGAGAAAGTTGACTTTGGCCTCCTTAAGACGACCAAGCTTTCTCAATGAGATACCGTAGTTGACTAAACCTACGTCATCCATTGAAAGGCGCAATGCCTTCAAGTGCAGTTCCTTGGATGCTTCGTAATCGCCAAGCGCTGCCTTCAGCATTCCTGAAAGCATAAAAGCTTCAGCTGCGCTCACAGCTTTTAGACGATCAATGTCACGCTGGATACCAGCGACATCAAACGGAAGAATCGACTCTTGGCCGCCGAGGGCCTGAATCCTATCGGTGATACTTGCAGTCGCAAGCTGCGGAGCGGGCATAAACCCTCCTCTAAACGGCCTTCCGTGCCATAATTTTCGCGATAACTTAACCAAATGGCAGATCGCAAAAACGCTTACCTATTTTCTATCAGATAGGTAAGCGTTCTGAAATTTTTCGACGCCGCATTCTACGTAGCGAAATGACATCAAGCAATGTCGCCCGACGAAATGCTGATACCTCGCGTATCCTCCAGGCTAGATAAACCGACATCGTGCTACCCTCGCTTGAACTGATGCTAGTGATTGGGACCATAAAAGAACAGCAGCATTCGCAAAAAAAACTGAAAAAGAAATTTGATTTGCCCCATTTATGCCCCACTCCTTTGAACAAAATACGTTAAGTCACTGATGAATAAAGCCCTTTCCGACCTGTCCTCCCACACGCCGATGATGCAGCAGTACTGGCGCCTGAAGAACCAGCACCCTGATCAGTTGATGTTCTACCGCATGGGCGACTTCTACGAGATCTTCTACGAAGACGCGAAGAAGGCCGCCAAGTTGCTGGACATCACCCTCACTGCCCGTGGGCAGTCGGCCGGGCAAGCGATTCCGATGTGCGGTATTCCTTACCACGCGGCCGAAGGTTATTTGGCGAAACTGGTGAAGCTTGGCGAGTCGGTGGTGATCTGTGAACAGGTTGGCGACCCGGCGACCAGCAAAGGGCCGGTGGATCGCCAAGTGGTGCGGATCATCACGCCGGGGACAGTGAGCGATGAGGCGTTGCTGGACGAGCGCCGGGACAACCTGATCGCCGCTGTATTGGGTGACGAGCGTCTGTTCGGCTTGGCGGTGCTGGACATCACCAGCGGCAACTTCAGCGTGCTGGAAATCAAAGGTTGGGAAAACCTGCTGGCGGAACTCGAACGGGTCAATCCGGTGGAGCTTCTGATCCCGGATGACTGGCCGAAAGACCTGCCGGCGGAAAAACGCCGTGGGGTGCGTCGCCGCGCGCCGTGGGATTTCGAGCGCGATTCGGCACTGAAAAGTCTTTGCCAGCAATTCGCTACCCAAGACCTGAAAGGTTTCGGTTGTGAAAACCTGACCCTGGCCATCGGCGCCGCCGGTTGCCTTCTGGCTTACGCGAAAGAAACCCAGCGCACCGCATTGCCTCACTTGCGCAGCTTGCGTCATGAACGCCTGGACGACACTGTCGTACTCGACGGCGCGAGCCGCCGCAACCTGGAGCTGGATACCAACCTGGCCGGCGGCCGTGACAACACACTGCAGTCGGTGGTCGACCGTTGCCAGACGGCCATGGGCAGTCGTCTACTGACCCGCTGGCTGAACCGTCCTCTGCGCGATCTGACCGTATTGCTGGCTCGCCAGACATCGATCACCTGCCTGCTCGATGGCTACCGATTCGAGAAACTGCAACCGCAGCTCAAGGAAATCGGTGACATCGAACGAATTCTCGCGCGAATCGGCCTGCGCAATGCTCGCCCCCGCGATCTCGCACGCCTGCGTGACGCCCTCGGTGCACTGCCGGCACTGCAAGTGGCGATGACTGAGCTCGAAGCCCCGCACATTATTCAACTGGCCAGGACCACCAGCACCTACCCCGAACTGGCGGCGCTGCTGGATAAAGCCATCATCGACAATCCACCGGCGGTGATCCGTGACGGCGGCGTGTTGAAGACCGGTTACGACAGTGAACTCGACGAACTGCAATCGCTCAGCGAAAACGCCGGGCAGTTCCTGATTGACCTCGAAGCCCGAGAAAAAGCCCGCACCGGCCTCTCGCACCTGAAGGTTGGCTACAACCGCATTCACGGCTACTTCATCGAACTGCCAAGCAAGCAGGCCGAATCAGCACCGGCTGACTACATCCGCCGCCAGACGCTCAAAGGCGCCGAACGCTTCATCACACCAGAACTGAAGGCCTTCGAAGACAAGGCGCTGTCGGCCAAGAGCCGTGCCCTTGCCCGGGAAAAAATGCTCTACGAAGCGCTACTGGAAGATTTGATCGCACAGTTGCCACCGCTGCAGGACACCGCTGCGGCGCTAGCCGAGCTAGACGTTCTGAGCAACCTGGCAGAGCGTGCGCTGAACCTCGACCTGAACTGCCCACGCTTCGTCAGCGAGCCGTGCATGCGCATCACGCAGGGCCGTCACCCGGTAGTCGAACAAGTCCTGACCACCCCGTTCGTCGCCAACGACCTGAACCTGGACGACAGCACGCGGATGCTGGTGATTACCGGTCCGAACATGGGCGGTAAATCCACCTACATGCGGCAAACCGCGCTGATCGTGCTGTTGGCACACATCGGCAGCTTCGTACCGGCGGCCAGTTGCGAGCTGTCCCTGGTCGACCGGATCTTCACCCGGATCGGTTCCAGTGATGACCTGGCCGGCGGGCGCTCGACCTTCATGGTCGAAATGAGCGAAACCGCCAACATCCTGCACAACGCCACCGAGCGCAGCCTGGTGCTGATGGACGAAGTCGGACGCGGCACCAGTACATTCGACGGTCTGTCCCTGGCGTGGGCGGCAGCGGAGCGCCTGGCGCATTTGCGGGCTTACACGCTGTTCGCCACCCACTACTTTGAGTTGACGGTCCTGCCGGAAGCCCAACCGCTGGTGGCCAACGTGCACCTCAATGCCACCGAGCACAACGAGCGCATCGTGTTCCTGCACCACGTTCTGCCAGGGCCTGCCAGCCAAAGCTACGGCCTGGCTGTTGCGCAGCTGGCCGGCGTCCCAAGCGAAGTGATTGTGCGTGCCCGCGAACATTTAAGCCGACTGGAAGATACCGCCCTGCCTCACGAGGCGCCCAAGCCAGTCAAAGGCAAACTGGCCGCGCCACAGCAAAGCGATATGTTCGCCAGCCTGCCACATCCCGTGCTGGATGAACTGGCCAAACTCGACCTGGACGACATGACACCACGTCGTGCACTCGAAATGCTCTATACACTGAAGACACGGATCTAACGCATAGGCTTGCAAGCTGTTAGAATCTCGCGCGGTTTGGGATGCTGCTGGCTATAGCCTGGCCTGCAGACTATCGCTCCCGAACCTTGCGACCCCCACGTGAAGGGGCGCAGCAAGCCGCGCCTGAGGAGAAAATTAGAAATGACCTTCGTCGTCACCGACAACTGCATCAAGTGCAAGTACACCGACTGCGTAGAAGTGTGTCCGGTGGACTGCTTTTACGAAGGCCCGAATTTCCTGGTGATTCACCCGGATGAGTGCATCGACTGCGCACTGTGCGAACCAGAATGCCCTGCCGTGGCCATCTTCTCCGAAGATGAAGTCCCGGAGGAGATGCAGGAGTTCATTCAGCTCAACGTTGAGCTGGCTGAAATCTGGCCCAACATCACCGAAAAGAAAGAATCGTTGCCCGATGCCGAAGAGTGGGATGGTGTCAAAGGCAAGATCAAAGATCTCGAACGCTGATTTTACCCGCGCTCACGAAAAGGCCCCTTGCGGGCCTTTTTGCTTTTTCATGGGCAAAAAAAAGGGGCGGTTTGACCCGCCCGCATTTTTTCCCTATTCCCTTTGTTCCTTTTCATCGTCCTGATGAATCGCTTCCTGCGATGTCCCTTCCCTTCGTCCTTGAAGGGTGTGTCTGTCCGTCGACACAACCCGAATACTAGAGCGTTCCGTGGCAAGAGCAATCGGGGCCTGGCTCCCCAACCGCTTGTCACACGCCGTAAATGTATAAAAAATTACTTATTTTTCAGTTAGATAAACTTCTCGCCTGAAATTCTGAGCAACTATCACCCTGTAAAAATAACGAACACTTACGAAAGAGTAAGCGAAGACTTACAACGCGAGACTACGAACCAGATGAGCACCCTGCGCTTAGTTTGTTTTTCCATGGCAACAAAAAGCCCCGAACCAGTCGGGGCTTTTTGTTAGCTGCTACACAAGGCTGTTACTGAAACAGCGACTCGCTAGACAAGCCATTTTTCTCCAGGATCTCCCGAAGACGCTTCAGGCCTTCAACCTGAATTTGTCTGACTCGTTCCCGGGTCAGGCCAATTTCCAGGCCTACGTCTTCAAGGGTGCTGCTCTCATGACCTCGCAGGCCGAAGCGACGGACTACCACTTCGCGTTGCTTGTCGGTCAACTCGGAAAGCCATTGATCAATGCTCTGGGACAGGTCGTCATCCTGCAACAACTCGCATGGATCGGTTGGGCGATCATCGGTAAGGGTATCCAGCAGGGTTTTATCCGAATCCGGACCCAGCGAGACGTCGACTGAGGAAACTCGCTCGTTCAGGCCAAGCATGCGCTTGACCTCGCCTACCGGTTTTTCCAGCAGGTTGGCGATTTCTTCAGGTGAAGGTTCATGGTCGAGTTTTTGCGTCAGCTCCCGTGCGGCCCGCAGGTACACGTTGAGCTCTTTGACCACATGGATCGGCAACCGGATGGTCCGGGTCTGATTCATGATCGCGCGTTCGATGGTTTGACGAATCCACCAGGTCGCGTAGGTCGAAAAGCGGAAGCCACGTTCAGGATCAAACTTCTCCACCGCCCGGATCAACCCCAGGTTGCCCTCTTCGATCAGATCAAGCAGCGACAGACCACGATTGACGTAACGTCGGGCGATTTTCACCACCAGGCGCAAGTTACTTTCAATCATGCGTTTGCGCCCGGCCGGATCACCACTTTGCGACAGGCGCGCAAAATGCACTTCTTCTTCAGGGGACAACAGCGGGGAAAAACCGATTTCATTGAGGTACAGCTGCGTGGCATCGAGCGCCCGCGTGTAGTCAATGTACTTGTGTTGCTTTAGCGAAGCGGAGTGTTTGGATTTGGCACGAACGGAAGGTGGAGCCGCCCCTTCATCATTCGACATCGAATCCGCACCGATGCCGGTCTCCATCAAGACCTCATCGTCGATGTCAAACTCCGGCACTTCTTTACTGAGAGCCATTGTTATAGTCCTTTGGTGAGTTCGACCTCAAGCTCAAGCGGCGCCTTTATCCTTGGCAACGCTGGAGCCTGTCCCCTCTACGATGGAACAGGCTGGTAAGCGATCAACGACGTGGCAGGAATTGCAGCGGATCTACAGGTTTACCTTGACGGCGAATCTCAAAATGCAGTTTCACCCGGTCCGTACCCGTTGACCCCATTTCGGCAATTGTCTGTCCGACCTTGACCTGCTGCCCCTCCCGAACCAACAGCCTGCGGTTATGTCCGTAGGCACTGACGTAGGTTTCGCTGTGTTTGATGATCACTAATTCGCCGTAGCCCCTTAAGCCACTCCCGGCGTATACCACCGTCCCATCAGACGCAGCTAAAACAGGCTGTCCCAAATCCCCGGCGATATCAATTCCTTTATTCAAACTACCGTTTGAAGAGAATTTTCCAATTAAAATGCCATTAGATGGCCATCCCCAGCCGGTCGGGGCCGGACCGGCTGGAGGCATCGGAGCGGGTGCTGGCTTGTTGGCGACGGACGGTACAACCGCTGTCGCAGTGCTGGTCGAACCGTTTACCGGACGACGGATAACCGTGGTTTTACTCGAGGACGAAGGCGTTGAATTCGACGAGCTGACCGTCGTCGACGTTGAATCGCTACGCCCGTCGAAGCGAATCGTCTGACCCGGATGGATCGTATAGGGCTCAGCAATGTTGTTGCGTGCCGCCAGGGCCTTGTAGTCCCAGCCGTAACGAAAGGCAATGGAAAACAGCGTGTCCTTGGGGCGGACGACATACTGCCCCGTCGTTACCGCCGGACGCTGGGCGACGGCATTGTTGCGATCGACCACGCGTACATCGCTGGATTTGTTGCTGGAACAACCGACCAGCAAGGTGCTCAAGACAAGGCCAGTCACCAGGCGCTGAAAGCTCGTTGTACCCATACGCTGCGCAATGACTGTGAGACTCACCCGCCGCTCCCTTTGTGGTGGCTGAAAATATGATTTGCCGTGGTCCGGCATGAAATGTCGCAAGTATAACGGGCCGTGCACGCTTTACCTTTAATGAAGCGAAATGGCTTCGCGCACACGTTTGCTGCTGGACAAAACAACCCGTTTAACCAATCGACGCCGCTGTAAGACAGAAGCAATCGAAGAGAATTCAGAACCCTGAAACAAATGATCAGGCCAGTGGTCCGTTGAGCAACGGAACGAAGCGAACCGATCCCAGAACACGTCTGGAAAAGCCCTGTTCTTCCCTGATGATCAGCATCAATTGTTGAACCTCGCCCGACCCGACCGGGATCACCAGACGCCCTCCCGGCGCCAGCTGATCGAGCAGTGCCTGAGGCACATCGGTCGCCACGGCGGTCACGATAATACCGTTGTAGGGCGCCAGCGCCGGCCAGCCCTCCCAGCCATCGCCCCAGCGAAACACCACATTGCGCAGGTTCAATTCGACCAGGCGCTCCTTGGCCCGGTCCTGCAGCACCTTGATGCGCTCGACGGAAAACACTCGCTCGACCAGTTGCGACAAAACGGCCGTCTGATAACCCGACCCCGTGCCGATTTCCAGCACCTTGTCCAACGGACCTGCTTCCAGCAGCAGCTCGCTCATGCGCGCCACCATATAAGGCTGGGAAATGGTCTGGTTATGTCCAATCGGCAGCGCCGTGTCTTCATAAGCACGGTGCGCCAGCGCTTCGTCGACAAACAGGTGACGCGGTGTACGGCGGATGACTTCCAGCACCCTGGCGTTCGACAACCCCTCCTCATACAAACGCTGGATAAGCCGTTCACGGGTCCGTTGCGAAGTCATCCCGATGCCGCGCCGCAGCATATCGTCGTGCTCACGAGACATCAGCGCAGCCCCTCCAGCCAGCCATCGAGACTTCTGAAGGCGTCATTGAAGGTGCGATCCAGTTGCAGCGGAGTGATGGACACATAGCCCTGCATGACCGCATGGAAATCAGTGCCCGGGCCACCGTCCTCGGCATCTCCGGCAGCCGCAATCCAGTACCCGGCCTTGCCTCGCGGATCGACCACCTGCATCGGTGCCGCCGCGCGAGCGCGATGGCCCAGACGGGTCAACTGGATGCCGCGTATGTGATCCAGCGGCAAATTCGGAATATTCACGTTCAATACCGTACGCGGAGGAAGATCGAGCTCAGCGTGGGCTTCGACCAGTTTGCGCGCAAAGTACGCCGCTGTAGGAAGGTTCTCGACTTGTCGTGAAACCAACGAAAAGGCGAATGAAGGACGCGCCAGGAAACGCCCTTCGAGCGCCGCCGCCACGGTTCCGGAATACAGGACATCGTCCCCCAGGTTGGCGCCCAGATTGATTCCGGAAACCACCATGTCCGCTTCACGTTCCAGCAAGCCGTTCAGGCCCAAGTGCACACAATCGGTCGGTGTGCCGTTAACGCTGATAAAGCCATTGGCCAGCGTCTGTGGGTGCAACGGACGGTCGAGCGTCAGCGAGCTGCTGGCGCCGCTTTTGTCCTGGTCCGGGGCGATAACCACGCATTCGGTGTAATCTGCCAGCGCAGCATAAAGCGCGGCGAGACCGGGTGCGGCTACCCCATCGTCGTTAGAAATCAGAATACGCATGGGCTGTCCGTCTGCCCCACCGGCACCAGATCAACAAGTTCGCGCACCAATACAGTGGCGAAGCATCCGGCCGGCAGGACGAATTCCAGTTGCAGAATGTCAGGCTCGGGATAATGCCACGTCAACCCGGCTATGGGCAGTCGCAGGATGCGACGTTCGTGGCTCATTCCGGCGTTAATCAACCAATCGCGAAGGTCGGCTTCGCGTGCGGCGATTGCCTGCTCCAATTCATGGACAGCGCCCGTGGCCGGCGAGTCACCTTCACCCCACTGCGGGCCGGTCGGATGCAGATCGAGAATCGCCAGACGAGGGTCGCTGCACTCGGCCTCACCGGCCGGAAAGAAGCTGCGGCTATCGGTGAATGCCAGCAAGTCACCCACTTGGGCACGCTGCCAGGTGCCATCGGCAACACGGGCTGCCAACACCTGGTTGAACAGAAAGCTACGGGCTGTGGAGAGCAGGCGCGAACGAACGTTGCGCTGCTCCGGCAACGCCTTGCGCGCAGCCCAGGCGCGGGCATCGACCACATTACCGCCGTCGTGCCCGAAGCGCTGCGCCCCGAAATAGTTGGGGATGCCTTGTTGGGCGATCAACTGCAGGCGCTCTTCAACGGCCGCCTTGTCGCCGGCGAACTGCGTCAGGCGCAAAGTAAAGCCATTGGCCGAGTGGGCACCGCGTTGCAACTTGCGCTTGTGCCGACTGGTCTTGAGGATTTTCAGCGTGTCGTTTTCTGCCGCCGACAGATCCGGATCGGCCTTGCCCGGCAGTTGAACGCTGAACCACTGGCGGGTCAGCGCCTGGCGATCCTTGAGCCCGGCATAACTGACAGTGCGCAATGAAACGCCGGCTGCCTTGGCGATTCGCCGCGCCGCTTCTTCAGTGTTCAGACCGCGCTTTTCCACCCAGATCCACAGGTGTTCACCGTCACCGCTCAGCGGAATATCAAGGACTTCGTCGACCTGAAAATCTTCCGCGATGGCTTTCAGGACTGCAGTGCCGAGGGCTTCACCATTGGCCCGCGGGCCGAGCAATTGCAGTTCGTTCATGCGCGCAGCAACAAGGCAACGGAGTGCACCGCAATGCCTTCTTCGCGACCGACAAAGCCAAGCTTTTCGGTAGTGGTAGCTTTAACGTTCACTTGATCCAACTCAACTTGAAGATCCGCGGCAATCAGTGCGCGCATCGATTCGATATGCGGGGCCATTTTTGGCGCTTGGGCGACAATGGTGTTATCGACGTTGCCGACTTTCCAGCCCTTGGCGTGGATCAATGCGACGACATGACGCAACAGCCCACGGCTGTCGGCGCCCTTGAATTGCGGGTCGGTGTCCGGGAAGTGCTTGCCGATGTCGCCCAGCGCAGCCGCGCCGAGCAAGGCATCGCTCAAGGCGTGCAGCAGGACGTCACCGTCGGAGTGAGCGAGCAGCCCGAAGCCATGTGCAATACGCACGCCGCCCAGAGTGATGAAATCGCCTTCAGCGAAACGGTGCACATCATAGCCGTGGCCAATACGCATAAAAAAACGCCCCGAATTTTGTCAGGGCGTGATTCTACCTGCATTAGGCACCTAGAGCATGCGCGTGATGCCGCAAGTGATCATCGATAAAACTGGCGATGAAGAAATAGCTGTGGTCATAGCCGGGTTGCAGACGCAAGGTCAGCGGATGCCCCGCCAGTTTGGTCGCCTGCTGCAAGGCTTCCGGCTTGAGCTGGGAGGCCAGAAAATCATCGCGATCTCCTTGGTCTACCAGCAGCGGCAGCTTCTCGTCGGCCTCGGCAATCAATGCGCAGGCATCCCACTCGCGCCATTTCGAGCGATCTTCCCCGAGGTATCGAGAAAAAGCCTTCTGGCCCCAAGGGCAGTCCATCGGATTGTTGATCGGCGAAAAAGCCGACACCGACAGATAACGCCCCGGATTGCGCAAGGCACAGACCAGCGCGCCATGGCCACCCATGGAGTGACCGCTGATGCCACGCTTGTCGGACGCCGGGAAATGGGCTTCGACCAAAGCCGGCAATTCCTGCACGACGTAGTCATGCATCCGATAGTGGCGCGACCATGGTTCCTGCGTGGCATTCAGATAAAACCCGGCGCCGAGACCGAAGTCCCAGGCGCCATCCGGATCGCCCGGTACGTCCGGACCACGAGGGCTGGTGTCCGGCGCGACGATGATCAACCCCAGCTCGGCCGCCATGCGCATGGCGCCGGCCTTCTGCATGAAGTTTTCGTCGGTGCAGGTCAGGCCGGATAACCAGTAAAGCACGGGCAGCTTGCCGCCCAGCTCCGCTTGTGGTGGCAGGTATACGGCGAACACCATGTCGCAGCCGAGCACCTCGGAACGATGCCGGTAGCGTTTGTGCCAGCCGCCGAAGCTTTTCTGGCAGGAAATATTTTCCAAACTCATGGGAATCCTCCCAGCAGCAAGCCGCAAGCTTGTAGCTGCAAGTCGAGGCGCGCTCTCTTGCAGCTTGCTGCCGCTTCTTAGAAATGGATGACGGAGCGGATGCTTTTTCCTTCATGCATCAGGTCGAAAGCCTTGTTGATATCTTCCAGACCCATGGTGTGGGTGATGAAAGTGTCCAACGGGATTTCGCCGGTTTCAGCCATTTCCACGTAGCTTGGCAATTCGGTACGACCGCGTACGCCACCGAACGCCGAACCGCGCCAGACGCGACCGGTGACCAGCTGGAACGGACGGGTGGAGATTTCCTGACCGGCACCGGCGACACCGATGATCACCGACTCGCCCCAACCCTTGTGGCAGCACTCCAGTGCGGCACGCATCAATTGGACATTGCCGATGCATTCGAAGGAAAAGTCGACGCCACCATCGGTCATGTCGACGATGACTTCCTGGATCGGACGGTCGAAGTCTTTCGGGTTCACGCAGTCGGTTGCACCCAGCTGTTTGGCGATCTCGAATTTGGCCGGGTTGATGTCGATGGCGATGATACGAGCCGCCTTGGCTTTGACTGCGCCGATGACAGCCGACAGGCCGATACCGCCAAGGCCGAAAATGGCCACGGTGTCACCGGGTTTCACCTTGGCAGTGTTGAGGACCGCGCCGATGCCGGTGGTGACACCGCAACCCAGCAGGCAGACCTTTTCCAGTGGCGCTTCTTTAGCAATTTTGGCGACGGAGATTTCCGGCAGCACGGTGTACTCGGAGAAGGTCGAAGTGCCCATGTAGTGGAAAATCGTTTCGCCCTTGTAGGAAAAACGCGAAGTGCCATCCGGCATCAGGCCTTTGCCTTGGGTCGCGCGAATCGCCTGGCAGAGATTGGTTTTGCCCGACAGACAGAATTTGCACTGACGGCATTCCGGGGTGTACAGCGGGATCACATGGTCACCGACGGCAACGGAGGTTACGCCTTCGCCGATCGCCTCGACAATCGCACCACCTTCATGACCGAGGATCGACGGAAAGATACCTTCCGGGTCGGCACCGGACAGGGTGTAGGCATCGGTATGGCAAACACCGGACGCCACCACACGCAGCAGCACTTCACCGGCCTTGGGCATGGCGACATCGACTTCAACGATCTCCAGCGGTTTCTTGGCCTCGAAGGCAACGGCGGCGCGCGACTTGATCATGGTGAAACTCCAGTGAATAAAAACGAGACAGGGAGTGTATTACAGCGCCTTACGGTGAATAATCCGGACAAAAGCAAAACATTATTGCTACACAGGGATAATCCACGATGTCTGACAATCGCTGGGAAGGCATCGACGAATTTGTCGCAGTCGCCGAATGCAGCCAGTTCACTGCCGCCGCCGAACGCCTGGGGGTTTCTTCCTCCCACGTCAGTCGACAAATCGTACGCCTGGAGGAGCGCCTGCAAACCCGCTTGCTCTACCGCAGCACTCGCCGGGTGACGCTGACTGAAGCCGGGCAGACCTTTTTGCAACATTGCCAGCGATTGCAGGATGGTCGAGAAGAGGCGTTGCGCGCGGTCGGCGACTTGACCAGCGAACCCAAGGGCATGCTGCGCATGACCTGCGCCGTGGCCTACGGGGAACGCTTTATCGTGCCGCTGGTGACGCGTTTCATGGGGCTCTATCCGCAACTGCGGATCGACATCGAACTGAGCAACCGGCAACTCGATCTGGTGCATGAAGGCCTGGACCTGGCCATCCGCCTGGGTCGCCTGCAGGACTCGCGACTGGTCGCCACCCGCCTCGCACCACGACGCATGTTTCTTTGCGCGTCACCTTCCTATCTGGAGCGTTATGGTCGCCCCCACAGTTTGTCGGAGTTAAGCCGTCACAATTGCCTGATCGGTAGCTCTGATCTCTGGCAACTGGAACAGAACGGGCGGGAATTTTCCCAGAGGGTCCAGGGAAACTGGCGTTGCAACAGTGGGCAAGCGGTGCTGGATGCGGCGCTACAGGGCGTAGGGTTATGCCAGCTGCCGGATTATTACGTGCTGGAGCACTTGAAAAGCGGTGCGTTGATTTCGCTATTGGAGGCGCATCAGCCACCGAATACGGCCGTCTGGGCGCTTTATCCACAGCAACGGCATCTGTCGCCCAAGGTGCGCAAACTCGTCGATTATCTGAAGGAAGGATTGGCGGAAAGACCCGAATACCGGGGTTAGGGATCGTCTAGCCTCGGTTAGCCCAGCGCTGACGCAACCATTCCAGATCTTCGGGGCGCGTGACCTTGAGGTTATCGGCGCGCCCTTCGATCAGGCGCGGCGCCATCCCCGCCCACTCCATGGCCGAAGCTTCGTCGGTGATGACGGCGTCGGCCACCAGGCTGTCCGCCAGCGCGCGATGCAATGCGCCAAGACGGAACATTTGCGGCGTATAGGCTTGCCAGATCACGCTGCGATCCACGGTTTCAACCACACGACCCTGCTTGTCGACCCGCTTCAAGGTATCCCGTGCCGGCACCGCCAGCAGTCCACCCACCGGATCATCGGCCAGGTCGCCCAGCAACCTGTCCAGATCATCGCGACTCAGATTGGGCCGTGCGGCATCGTGCACCAACACCCAATCCTCGTCATCCGCACCCAACGCATGCAAATGCAACAGCGCATTGAGTACCGATCCGGAACGTTCGGCACCGCCATCAACGCGTTGAATGCGCCGATCGGAAGCACACGCCAGGTTCGGCCAATAAGGATCGTCAACCGCAAGACTGACCACCAATCCCTTAAGAGATGGGTGATCAAGGAAACAGCCGAGGCTGTGTTCGAGAATAGTGCGCCCGCCCAATTGCAAGTATTGCTTGGGACGGTCCGCGGCCATACGGGCACCGACGCCCGCGGCAGGAATCACGGCCCAGAAGGCCGG
>OBKH01000063.1_pt1 | contig 29750 bp, 23 predicted proteins | sample 1496241 | NCBI WGS metagenome assembly OBKH01 (sample SAMN03273953, study PRJEB22546) | soil metagenome | isolation source: rice field elevated CO2 plus elevated temperature | place: India: CRRI Experimental farm Cuttack,Odisha-753006 | collected 2013-12-17 | reverse complement strand
CATGACCCCATCCTTTCCAAGAACTGGAGTCTCCGGACATGCCGGGGCGGTTCAGCCGCGCCGGCTGGCAACCGTTCCCGCTCGAGAAAGACCTGGAGGAATACCAGTGACAAACGACCTCCCAGACGTCCGAGAGCGTGACGGCGGTCCACGTCCCGCTCCTCCTGCTGGCGGGCCACGCTTGTCAGACGTGTGGGTTTACAACGGGCGGGCGTACGACCTGAGTGAGTGGATTTCCAAGCATCCCGGCGGCGCCTTCTTCATTGGGCGGACCAAGAACCGCGACATCACCGCAATCGTCAAGTCCTACCATCGTGATCCGGCGATTGTCGAGCGAATCCTGCAGCGGAGGTACGCGTTGGGCCGCGACGCAACCCCTAGGGACATCCACCCCAAGCACAATGCACCGGCATTTCTGTTCAAAGACGACTTCAACAGCTGGCGGGACACCCCGAAGTATCGATTCGACGACCCCAACGATCTGCTGCACCGGGTCAAAGCGCGGCTAGCCGAGCCAGCGCTGGCCGCCCGGATCAAGCGCATGGACACACTCTTCAACGCCATCGTTGCAGTACTGGCCGTGGGTTATTTCGCGGTTCAGGGTGTGCGGTTGGTGGAACCGAGCTGGATGCCGCTGTGGGCCTTCGTGATTGCGATGGTTCTGCTGCGCAGTTCGTTGGCCGGGTTCGGTCATTACGCACTGCACCGCGCGCAACGAGGCCTCAACCGGGTTTTCAACAATGCCTTCGATCTCAACTATGTGGCCTTGTCCTTAGTCACCGCCGACGGACACACCCTGCTGCACCACCCGTATACCCAGAGCGAGGTGGACATCAAGAAGAACGTGTTCACGATGATGATGCGGCTACCGTGGTTGTATCGCGTTCCCGTACATACGATTCACAAATTTGGCCACATGCTCAGCGGCATGGCGATCCGGATCGTCGACGTCTTCAGGATCACGCGCAAGGTAGGTGTCGAGGAATCCTACGGAAGCTGGCGCGCCGCGCTTCCACACTTCCTTGGATCGGCCGGGGTGCGCTTGCTTCTGGTGAGTGAATTGGTGGTCTTCGCGATCGCCGGCGACTTCTGGCCCTGGGCACTGCAATTCGTAGCGACGCTGTGGGTTAGTACCTTCTTGGTGGTGGCGAGCCATGAGTTCGAGGACGACACCCAGGGCGGTGCCGTCAACGGCGAGGACTGGGGCATAGATCAACTCGAGCACGCTAATGACCTAACGGTGATCGGGAACCGCTACGTCGACTGCTTCCTGTCAGCCGGCCTGAGCTCCCACCGAGTCCATCACGTGCTGCCGTTTCAGCGCAGCGGCTTCGCGAACATCGTCACCGAGGACGTTTTGCGTGAGGAAGCAGCGAAGTTCGGTGTCGAGTGGCTTCCCGCAAAGGGTTTCATCACCGATCGGCTGCCGAGGCTGTGTCGGAAGTATCTGTTGACGCCGTCGCGCCAAGCCAAGGAGCGTCATTGGGGTTTCGTCCGCGAGCACTGCTCGCCGGCGGCATTGAAAGCCAGTGCCAGCTACGTGGTTGCGGGTTTCGTCGGAATCGGGTCGGTATGAACGTCTCAGCTGAGAGCGGTGCGCCGCGCCGGGCCGGCCAGAGGCATGAGGTTGGCCTTGCCCAGTTGCCGCCGGCTCCGCCCACCACGGTGGCGGTGATTGAAGGGCTTGCGACGGGCACGCCGCGTCGGGTAGTCAACCAGTCCGACGCCGCCGATCGGGTCGCCGAGCTTTTCCTCGATCCCGGTCAGCGGGAACGGATTCCGCGGGTGTATCAAAAATCGCGGATCACCACGCGCCGGATGGCGGTCGACCCGCTCGACGCCAAATTTGATGTCTTCAGGCGGGAACCTGCGACGATCCGTGATCGGATGCATCTGTTCTACGAACACGCGGTTCCGCTGGCGGTGGACGTGAGCAAGCGTGCCCTGGCCGGCCTGCCATACCGTGCCGCCGAGATCGGGCTGCTGGTGTTGGCCACCAGCACCGGATTCATCGCGCCGGGCGTGGACGTTGCGATCGTCAAAGAGCTCGGGCTCTCCCCGTCGATATCACGTGTCGTGGTCAATTTCATGGGATGTGCCGCCGCGATGAATGCCCTGGGCACCGCCACCAACTATGTTCGTGCCCACCCGGCCATGAAGGCGCTGGTGGTGTGTATCGAATTGTGCTCGGTGAACGCTGTTTTTGCCGACGACATCAACGACGTCGTCATTCACAGCTTGTTTGGCGACGGGTGCGCGGCGTTGGTGATCGGCGCCAGCCAGGTTCAGGAGAAGCTCGAGCCAGGCAAGGTGGTAGTCCGCAGTAGTTTCAGTCAGCTGCTCGACAACACCGAAGACGGTATCGTGCTTGGCGTCAATCACAACGGCATCACCTGCGAGCTGTCGGAGAATCTCCCCGGCTACATCTTCAGCGGGGTCGCACCGGTGGTGACAGAGATGTTATGGGACAATGGATTACAGATATCCGATATCGATCTCTGGGCGATCCATCCGGGTGGCCCCAAGATCATCGAGCAGTCGGTGCGCTCGCTGGGGATCTCCGCGGAGCTGGCGGCGCAGAGCTGGGACGTGCTCGCCCGCTTCGGCAACATGCTCAGCGTATCGCTTATCTTTGTGCTAGAGACGATGGTGCAGCAGGCGGAGTCGGCCAAAGCCATCTCGACGGGGGTGGCGTTCGCGTTCGGGCCGGGCGTCACTGTCGAAGGCATGCTGTTCGACATCATCCGACGGTGACCGCCATGAATTCAGAACACCCGATGACCGACCGGGTTGTGTATCGATCGTTGATGGCCGACAACCTGCGATGGGATGCCCTGCAATTGCGCGACGGCGACATCATTATCTCGGCGCCGTCCAAGAGCGGCCTGACCTGGACACAGCGCCTGGTGTCCCTGCTGGTGTTCGACGGGCCCGACTTGCCCGGACCCTTGTCGACGGTGTCCCCGTGGCTCGACCAGACCATTCGGCCCATCGAGGAAGTGGTCGCTACTCTCGATGCCCAGCAGCACCGCCGGTTCATCAAGACCCACACGCCGTTGGACGGCCTGGTGCTCGACGACCGCGTCAGCTACATCTGCGTAGGACGCGACCCGCGCGATGCCGCGGTGTCAATGCTGTACCAATCGGCCAACATGAACGAAGACCGGATGCGGATTCTGCACGAGGCCGTAGTGCCGTTTCACGAGCGAATCGCCCCCCCGTTTGCGGAACTCGGTCATGCGCGCAGCCCGACCGAGGAGTTCCGGGATTGGATGGAGGGGCCGAATCAGCCTCCCCCTGGCATAGGTTTCACACATCTGAAGGGGATCGGCACTCTGGCCAACATCCTGCACCAGCTAGGCACGGTATGGGTCCGCCGTCACCTACCCAACGTGGCCTTGTTTCATTACGCCGATTACCAGGCGGACTTGGCGGGCGAGCTGCTCCGGCCGGCAAGGGTCCTCGGTATCGCCGCGACCCGCGATCGAGCCCGGGACCTGGCGCAGTACGCCACGCTGGATGCGATGCGCTCCCGCGCGTCAGAAATCGCTCCTAACACCACCGACGGCATCTGGCACAGTGACGAGCGTTTCTTCCGCCGGGGCGGGAGTGGCGACTGGCAGCAGTTCTTCACCGAAGCCGAGCACCTGCGCTACTACCACCGCATCAACCAGCTGGCGCCACCTGATCTGCTGGCCTGGGCACACGAGGGCCGCCGGGGATACGACCCGGCCAACTGAGGTTCAGTGCCGCATTCTCTCCTGTCAGTTGCTGCACTTTAGACGCTCAATGCGCTGCGACAACATTAAATGTCAGCAGTCACACCCAGTGTGGGGGAAATTTGCATATGCGATTTAGTTGTGTGTAGCTTGTTTTGCTGTCTGTACGACTGCACCGAGGGGTGAGCGCGTGTCGCACGAAAGTCTGTTCGAAGAAAGCGAAGCGCCCTACGCGGCGCTGTGCGTAGTTGCCAACTTCACGACAGACGGCGAGTGAGCAGGCGCTCATCACCAGGGCTACGAGCCCAGCACAGGGGACGCGGTGAAGCGCATGTCCCACGAATCCGTGTTCCAACAGAGTGAAGCGCTCTACACGGCATATTTTTCGCCCAACGGCGAATGAGCGAGCGCCGATCGGTGCGTTAGGCCGGGCGGGCGACCGCCCCCGTCGCCCCTTTAAGTGCGCATGTGCGTAGTCCAGTCGAGGGTCGGGAGCTGGCCCAGTGCCCCAAGATGCGATGCGGCTGGCCACATTCTCATCCGCAACGCTAGTTACCACAAGTCACACCATACCCATTTTGGCAGAAACTATTGCACATACAGATAATTGTCGGTAGCTTGTCTTGCGGTGCAGAGAACGGAGGAGGGAATCGCGTGCCCCACGAAATCTTGTTTGACGCGGACGAAAAGGCATTCTCGGCGTTTTGCATTATCTCGTTTACGACCGACAGCGAGTGAAGCTGCGGTCATCGGGGGCGCCACTCCCAGAGAGGAGAGGAGGTGAATCGCATGTCACAGGAAACCTTGTTCCAAGAAAGCCAAGCGCTCTACGCCGCGTATTTCTTTGCGGCCGACGGTGAATGACCGGTCGCCGATTGGCGCGATTCCCCGCATTCAGGGCTGGCGTAGCGCAAGACGATGACGTGGGGTCGACCCTGAGTCAGGGCTCGACGACAGGTGTGTTGTCGGGCCCGAATTGGTCGTACTGGCCAAGCCGTGTATTAGGGTCTGCGGACCCGACGACGATCGCTCACCGGCACGGCACCCACCGCATCACTAGCCCGGACGAGACCTGGCTGGCCCTGCAGCCCTTTCTCGCGCCAGCAGGCATTACCGGGGTCGCCGACGTGACATGGCTGGATTGTCTTGGCATTCCAACGGTTCAGGCGGTGCGCCCGGCATCGCTGACGTTGTCGGTCAGCCAGGGCAAAGCCGCCAGCTATCGGGCTGCCCAGGTCTCGGCGGTGATGGAGTCCTTGGAGGGATGGCACGCCGAGAACGTCACTGCCGACTTGTGGTCTGCGACCGCCCGGGATCTCGAGGCAGACCTGACTTACGACCCCGCCCAACTTCGCCACCGGCCGGGCAGCCTCTACCACGCCGGCGTCAAGCTCGATTGGATGGTCGCGACGACGTTGCTGACCGGTCGCCGGACCTGGGTACCGTGGACGGCGGTGCTGGTGAACGTGGCAACCCGCGATTGCTGGGAACCGCCGATGTTCGAGATGGACACCACCGGACTGGCCTCCGGCAACTGCTACGACGAGGCCACCTTGCACGCCTTGTACGAGGTGATGGAGCGGCATAGCGTGGCTGCAGCGGTCGCCGGAGAGACCATGTTCGAGGTGCCAACTGACGATGTCGCCGGCTCTGACAGCGCCCACCTGGTTGAGATGATCCGTGACGCCGGGGACGATGTGGACCTTGCCCGCATCGATGTCTGGGACGGTTACTACTGTTTTGCCGCCGAGCTCACCTCCGCGACGCTGGAGGTGACCTTCGGCGGGTTCGGGTTACACCACGACCCTAACGTGGCGTTATCGCGGGCGATCACCGAAGCCGCCCAGTCGCGCATCACGGCAATCAGCGGAGCCCGCGAGGACCTCCCGTCGGCGATCTACCACCGGTTCGGCCGGGTGCATACATACGCGAAGGCGCGAAAGACGTCGTTGCGGCTGAACCGCGCGCGGCCGACACCGTGGCGGGTGCCCGATGTCGACTCGCTGCCCGAGTTGGTGGCGTCGGCGGCGACGGCGGTGGCCAACCGATCCGGCACCGAGCCGCTGGCGGTCGTGTGCGACTTCGCCGATGCCTGTGTCCCCGTGGTGAAGGTGCTCGCCCCGGGCCTCGTGCTGTCGAGCGCATCGCCGATGCGCACACCCCTACAGGAGGCTGAATGACGGCCTGCGGCAGGATTGTCGTCACCGCTGGGCCCACGATTAGCGCCGCGGACATCCGCTCGGTGGTGCCGGATGCCGAGGTGGCGCCGCCGATTGCGTTTGGCCAGGCGCTCTCCTATGACTTGCGGTCGGGTGACACGCTGCTGATTGTCGACGGATTGTTCTTTCAGCAGCCGTCGGTTCGACATAAGGAGCTTTTGACGTTGATGGCCGACGGTGTCCGAGTCGTCGGATCGTCGAGCATGGGCGCCCTGCGGGCCGCTGAGCTGCATCCATTCGGCATGGAGGGCTATGGCTGGGTCTTCGAAAGCTACCGAGATGGGGTACTCGAGGCCGACGATGAGGTCGGCGTGGTGCACGGCGACGCCGACGACGGCTACCCGGTCTTCGTCGACGCGCTGGTGAACATGCGCCACACCCTGGCGCGGGCCGTCGCAACTGGTGTGGTGTGCTCCGAGCTGGCCGAGCGGATCATCGAGACCGCGCGGGCCACACCGTTCACCATGCGCACCTGGGCGCGGCTGCTGAGTGAGGTCGGCGCCCCGGACCAGCGCGGCCTCGCCGCACAGTTGCGGTCACTGCGGGTCGATGTCAAACACGCCGATGCGCTGCTGGCGTTGCGGCAGCTCGGCCAGCGCCCCCGGGTGGAGCCGCTTCGTCCGGGTCCGCCGCCCACCGTGTGGTCGCGGCGGTGGCGGCAGCGATGGGCACCGCCCACCTCCGTCGCCGCATCGGCCGACCACGGCGAGTCTTTTGTCGACGTCACCGACTTGGAGGTCTTGTCGTTTTTGAGCGTGAGCTCGGTTGACTACTGGGCCTACCGGCCAGCACTGCAACAGGTCGCTGCCTGGTACTGGACGTTGAAACACCCCGAACAATCCGGAAGCGTCGGTGAGCGTGCCGCACGAGCCGTCGCCGAGGTGGCATCGGAGGGCTACGGGCGCGCCCTGGAATTCATTGCCTATCGCTACGCACTTGCCACCGGCATCATCGACGAGACCGGCTTTCCCGAGGCGGTCGCAGCGCATTGGCTCACCACCGAAGAGCGCCACGGCCTGGGCAATGACCCCATCTCGATCTCGGCGCGAGTGATCACCCGCACGTTGTTCGTCGTCCGGTTATTGCCGGCGATCGACCATTTCCTTGACCTGCTGCGGAAGGACTCCCGACTGCCCCGATGGCGTGCCATGGCGGCCCACGCACTCTGCAAGCGCGACGATCTGGCCCGGCAAAAGCCGCACCTGAACCTGGGCCGGCCCGATCCGACGCAATTGAAGCGCCTCTTTGGGGCCCGATGGGGGACCCAGGTGAACCGCATCGAGTTGGCCCGGCGTGGACTGATGACCGAGGACGCCTTCTATGCTGCCGCCACCCCGTTCGCCGTCGCGGCCGTCGACGACCAACTGCCGCGCATCGAGGTCGGCACCTTAGGACCCGCGCCGCTGAGCGCGGACGTTCCAGAACGCCATTTCGACTTCGGTTCCGTCTAACTCGCGGCGCACGGTGGCGGGCTCCAGCGACTCGATATCCCAGCCAGCGCCACCGAGGACGTCGCGCAGCGTTTGCTCGGATACCGTCGACCGCGGCCATTCCTCATCGGGCGGCATGGCGTTGGAGAAGCAGCTGAGTAGCAGGGTGGCGCCCGGTCGGGTGGCCCGGTGCACCGAGGCGGCGTAGCTGCGCTTGCCGTCGTCGTCTAGGCAGTGGAACATCCCGCAGTCGATCACGGTATCGAACGCGCCGGTGTAGCCGGTCAGCTTGGTGGCGTCACCCACTGCGAACTTGACATCGACTCCGGCGTCGCTGGCTCGCCGTTTGGCGGTGGTCAGCGCGGTGGGAGAGATGTCCAACCCGGTCACCTGGTAGCCGTTCCTGGCGAGGTAGATCGCGTTGTCACCGAGCCCGCACCCGATGTCGAGCACGTCGCCGTGCACCCAGCCGCCGGTGTGCCAGCCGATGACATTGTCCTTGGGCGCTTTGGTGTCCCACGGCGGTGTCGTGATCGGCGGGAGGCCCTCGCCGGGGCTTTCGCCACGGTAGAGCGCGTCGAAATCTATACCTGGCATGCTGGCCAGCTTAGGCGGCGTGTAGGTGGGTGAGGGCGACACCGATTCTGGCTTCCACCTGGCTAACGTCTATCTCCAACGGCCCGGGCAGTGGTGGCGCGGTGCAGTGATAGTACATCCCGGTGGGCGTGGTGAATTCAGCTGTGTGACGGCCGGTTTCGTCCGTGTCGGTGCTGACGCGCCAGCCGGGAGCTTCCTTGACGTAGTTACAGCGTTCACACGATCCGAGGCCGTTGGTCGCGGTGGTCGGGCCGCCTCGATGATGCGGCTGGGCGTGGTCACGGTGGCGGATCGGGGCATCGCAGTAGGGCATGCGACAGCGCTGATCGCGCAACCCGATGAACGCGGCCAGCCCCTTCGGGAACCGGCGTGCCCGCGATTCCATCGCCACCAAGGCCCCCGAGCGCGGATGACGGTAGAGCCGGCGCAGCGTGGCCCGTGACCGCGTATCGGCAACCGCGTCGCGCACCAGGTTGCGGGCCACGGCCGCCGGGATGGGGCCATACCCGTCGACCACCGCCGGGGCGCGGTCGCCAGCTAACAGTGTCTCGTCGGAGAGCACCAGGTTGACCGCTACCGGTTGGGCCGCCTCGGCGGGTTGTCCGGTGACCCGCTCGACCAACGTGTCGGCCATTACCTGGCCCCGTGTCCGATCGTCGAATGTCGTGTCGGCGGCCCGCTTGAGCGCCGCATAGACCGACACGCCTCGGGCCACCGGAAGCAACGCCGTCACCCAGGTCATGGTGTCGGGGGCCGGGCGGATCGTCACCGTGCGTTCGGTCTCGGCCCTGGCGGCCCGCTCCACCACCGCCTGGGCATCGAGCCGGTAGGCAATCGCCCGGGCCGCGGCGGCGATCCGCGCATCACCCATCCCGTCCAATGCGGACATGTCGGCGCACAGCTCGGCGTCGAGTGCGCGGCGATCCTCGACGTCCAGGCAGGCCGACTCCCGCACGATCAGCGTGGCCCGCCACTCCGATAGCCGCCCGACCTCGAGCGCGGCGAGTGTGTGCGGCATCTCATACACCAACGCCTTCGCGAACCCCAGGTGGCGCCCGCCGCGCGCCGGCGAATCCCGTCGCGCCAGCGCTACTTCACTGGCCACCCCACGCCCGCGCCGCCGTGCCGGCACCCCCGCATCCGCCTCATTGCAGCGACGCAACTTGTCCAGCGCCGCCGCAGCACGTGCCTGACCGGCGGCCGCGGCCGATTTGACCCGCTCCAGCTCGGCGATCCGCGCGGTCAGGCTCGCCTCATCGTCGCGCGAATCCACGCCCGCGAGGCTCACTAAATCGAACATGTGTTCGAGTATAGCAGGCCTGGGCCACCGCGGCCACCGCACCGCGGGCCCGCAGCGTGCGAGTGCTACGCTGCCGAGCGGTCGACATCCTTTAACGATCCGTCCAGAGAGGCGGAGAAGGAGGTCAAGGTTTCCCATGGGTGCTGCGGGTGATGCCGCAATCGGCCGGGAGTCCCGCGAGTTGATGTCCGCGGCCGACGTCGGCCGCACGATTTCGCGCATCGCGCATCAGATTATCGAGAAGACCGCGTTAGATGACCCAGTCGGACCCGACGCGCCGCGGGTGGTGCTGCTGGGAATCCCGACCCGTGGCGTGACGCTGGCGAATCGCCTGGCCGGCAATATCACCGAATACAGCGGCATCCACGTCGGCCATGGCGCGCTGGACATCACCCTGTACCGCGACGATCTGATGATCAAGCCGCCGCGGCCCTTGGCGTCGACGTCGATCCCGGCCGGTGGGATCGATGACGCGCTGGTGATCCTGGTCGATGACGTGCTCTACTCCGGGCGCTCGGTGCGTTCCGCCCTGGACGCGCTGCGCGACGTGGGCCGGCCGCGGGCGGTGCAATTGGCGGTGCTGGTCGACAGGGGTCACCGGGAACTGCCGCTGCGCGCCGACTATGTGGGCAAGAACGTTCCGACCTCGCGCAGCGAGAGCGTGCACGTGCGGCTGCGCGAGCACGACGGCCGTGACGGCGTGGTGATCTCGCGATGACCCCAAGGCACCTGCTGACCGCCGCCGACCTCAGCCGCGACGACGCCACCGCCATCCTCGACGACGCCGACCGGTTTGCGCAGGCGCTGGTCGGTCGCGACATCAAGAAGCTGCCGACGCTGCGGGGCCGGACCGTCGTCACGATGTTCTATGAGAACTCCACCCGCACCCGGGTGTCGTTCGAGGTAGCGGGTAAGTGGATGAGCGCCGACGTGATCAACGTCAGCGCTGCCGGATCTTCGGTAGGCAAGGGTGAGTCGCTGCGGGATACCGCGCTGACCCTGCGCGCGGCCGGGGCTGACGCGCTGATCATCCGCCATCCCGCGTCCGGCGCCGCCCATCTGCTGGCGCAGTGGACCGGCGCCCACAACGATGGGCCGGCGGTGATCAACGCCGGTGACGGCACTCATGAACACCCCACGCAGGCGCTGCTTGATGCGCTGACCATCCGTCAGCGCCTCGGCGGCATCGAAGGCCGGCGCATCGTGATCGTCGGCGACATCCTGCACAGCCGGGTCGCCCGCTCCAACGTCATGCTGCTGGACACCCTGGGCGCCGAGGTGGTGCTGGTGGCGCCACCCACATTGCTACCGGTCGGGGTGACCGGCTGGCCGGCCACCGTCTCCCACGACTTCGATGCCGAGCTGCCCGCCGCCGACGCGGTATTGATGCTGCGGGTACAGGCCGAGCGGATGAACGGCGGTTTTTTCCCGTCCGTACGGGAGTACTCGGTCCGCTACGGGCTAACCGAGCGGCGCCAGGCGATGCTTCCCGGCCACGCCGTGGTGTTGCACCCGGGACCGATGGTGCGTGGCATGGAGATCACATCTTCGGTCGCGGACTCGTCGCAATCGGCTGTGCTGCAACAGGTTTCCAATGGAGTCCAGGTGCGGATGGCGGTGCTGTTCCATGTGCTGGTGGGAGCGCAGGATGCCGGTAAAGAGGGTGCGGCGTGAGCGTGCTGATTCGTGGTGTGCGGCCCTACGGCGAGGGGGAGCGGGTCGACGTACTCGTCGATGACGGCCAGATCGCCCAGATAGGACCGGATCTGGCGATCCCCGATACGGCCGATGTCATTGACGCCACCGGACACGTGCTGCTGCCCGGGTTCGTCGATCTGCACACCCATCTGCGCGAGCCGGGCCGCGAGTATGCCGAGGACATCGAAACCGGTTCGGCCGCGGCCGCTTTGGGCGGCTACACCGCGGTGTTCGCGATGGCCAACACCAACCCCGTGGCCGACAGCCCGGTGGTCACCGACCACGTCTGGCACCGCGGCCAGCAGGTCGGCCTGGTCGACGTGCACCCCGTCGGCGCGGTCACCGTCGGGCTGGCCGGAGCCGAGCTGACCGAGATGGGCATGATGAACGCCGGCGCCGCCCAGGTGCGGATGTTCTCCGACGACGGGGTCTGCGTGCATGACCCGCTGATCATGCGCCGCGCCCTGGAATATGCCACCGGTTTGGGCGTGCTGATCGCCCAGCACGCCGAGGAGCCCCGGCTGACGGTCGGCGCCGTCGCGCACGAGGGACCCATGGCGGCGCGGCTGGGCCTGGCGGGATGGCCGCGGGCCGCCGAGGAATCGATCGTCGCCCGCGACGCCTTGCTGGCCCGTGACGCCGGCGCCCGGGTGCACATCTGTCACGCGTCGGCCGCGGGCACCGTCGAAATCCTGAAATGGGCTAAGGACCAGGGTATTTCGATCACCGCCGAGGTCACCCCCCACCACCTGTTGCTCGACGATGCCAGATTGGCCAGCTATGACGGCGTGAACCGGGTCAACCCGCCGCTGCGCGAAGCTTCCGACGCGGTCGCCCTGCGACAGGCGCTGGCCGACGGGATCATCGACTGTGTGGCCACAGATCACGCCCCGCATGCCGAGCACGAGAAATGCGTCGAATTCGCCGCGGCCCGGCCCGGCATGCTCGGGTTGCAGACGGCATTGTCGGTGGTGGTGCAGACAATGGTGGCGCCCGGCTTGTTGAGTTGGCGCGATATCGCGCGGGTGATGAGTGAGAACCCGGCGTGCATCGCACGCTTGCCCGATCAGGGCCGGCCACTGGAGGTGGGGGAGCCGGCCAACCTGACGGTGGTGGACCCCGACGCCACCTGGACGGTCACCGGCGCCGACCTGGCCAGCCGGTCGGCCAACACGCCGTTTGAGTCGATGAGCCTGCCCGCCACCGTGACCGCGACCCTGCTGCGCGGGAAGGTGACCGCGCGCGACGGGAAGATCCGGGCATGAACTCCGGCACGCTGGCGGGGTCGCTGATCTTCGCGGCGGTGCTCGTCATGCTGATCGCGGTGCTCGCTCGGCTGATGATGCGCGGCTGGCGGCGCCGTTCGGAGCGGCAGGCGGAGCTGCTCGGCGACTTGCCCGACGTGCCCGAGCACGTGAGCTCGGCCACGGTCACCACCCGCGGCCTGTACGTGGGCGCCACGCTGTCGCCGGCCTGGAACGAGCGGGTCACCGTCGGTGATCTCGGGTATCGCAGCAAGGCGGTGCTCACCCGGTATCCGTCGGGCATCATGGTGGAACGCGCACGGGCTCAGCCGATTTGGATTCCTACGGAGTCGATCGCCGCCATTCGCATGGAACGCGGCGTCGCCGGCAAGGTGGTGGCCGGCATCGGGATACTCGCGATCCGTTGGCGACTGCCGTCCGGCACCGAGATCGATGTCGGGTTTCGGGCAGACAACCGCGACGAATACCAGGAGTGGCTGGAGGAACCCGTTTGAGCAAAGCCGTATTGGTCCTCGAAGACGGCCGGGTGTTCACCGGCAGGCCGTTCGGCGCGACCGGACAAGCGCTCGGGGAGGCCGTGTTTTCCACCGGCATGTCCGGTTATCAGGAGACGCTGACCGATCCCAGCTATCACCGTCAGATCGTGGTGGCCACCGCGCCGCAGATCGGCAACACCGGCTGGAACGGCGAGGACTCCGAAAGCCGAGGGGAGCGGATCTGGGTCGCCGGTTACGCGGTGCGCGACCCGTCGCCGCGCGCGTCCAACTGGCGCGCCACCGGCACGTTGGAAGACGAACTCATCCGCCAGCGCATCGTCGGGATCGCCGGCATCGACACCCGGGCCGTGGTGCGCCATCTGCGCAGCCGCGGGTCGATGAAGGCGGGGGTGTTCTCCGACGGGGCGCTGGCCGAGCCTGCCGACTTGATCGCGCGGGTGCGAGCACAACAGTCGATGCTGGGCGCCGATCTGGCCGGCGAGGTCAGCACCGCGGAGCCGTATGTCGTCGAACCCGACGGGCCACCGGGTGTTTCGAGGTTCACCGTGGCCGCCCTAGATCTTGGTATCAAGACCAACACTCCGCGTAACTTCGCCCGGCGCGGGATTCGCTGCCATGTGCTGCCGGCATCGACCACCTTCGAGCAGATCGCCGAACTCAACCCGCATGGCGTGTTCTTGTCCAACGGCCCCGGCGACCCGGCCACCGCCGATCACGTCGTCGCGCTTACCCGCGAGGTGCTGGGCGCCGGAATCCCGTTGTTCGGCATCTGTTTCGGCAACCAGATCCTGGGCCGCGCGCTGGGCCTGTCGACCTACAAGATGGTGTTTGGGCACCGCGGCATCAACATCCCGGTCGTCGACCACGCCACCGGTCGGGTGGCGGTGACCGCGCAAAACCATGGCTTCGCCCTTCAGGGGGAGGCGGGCCAATCCTTCGCCACCCCGTTCGGTCCCGCGGTGGTCAGCCACACCTGCGCCAACGACGGTGTGGTCGAAGGCGTCAAGCTCGTTGACGGGCGGGCGTTTTCGGTGCAATACCACCCGGAAGCCGCCGCCGGCCCGCACGATGCCGAGTACCTGTTCGACCAGTTCGTGGAGCTGATGGCAGGGGAGGGCCGCTAGTGCCCCGTCGCACCGATCTGCACCACGTGCTGGTCATCGGCTCCGGGCCGATCGTCATCGGCCAGGCGTGCGAGTTCGACTACTCCGGGACTCAGGCGTGCCGGGTGCTGCGCGCCGAGGGCTTGCAGGTCAGCCTGGTGAACTCTAATCCGGCCACCATCATGACCGACCCGGAGTTCGCCGACCACACCTACGTAGAGCCCATCACCCCGGCGTTCGTGGAGCGGGTTATCGCCCAACAGGCCGAGCGGGGCAACAAGATCGACGCCCTGCTGGCGACCCTGGGTGGGCAGACCGCGCTGAACACCGCGGTCGCGCTGTACGAGAGCGGGGTGCTGGAAAAGTACGGCGTGGAACTCATCGGCGCCGATTTCGACGCCATCCAGCGCGGCGAGGACCGGCAGCGGTTCAAGGACATCGTCGCCAAGGCCGGTGGCGAATCCGCCCGGAGCCGAGTGTGTTTCACCATGGCCGAAGTGCGTGAGACGGTCGCCGAGCTCGGCCTGCCGGTGGTGGTGCGGCCGAGCTTCACCATGGGCGGGCTGGGTTCGGGGATAGCGTACTCCACCGACGAGGTCGACCGGATGGCCGGCGCCGGGCTGGCGGCCTCGCCCAGCGCCAACGTGCTCATCGAGGAATCGATTTACGGCTGGAAGGAATTCGAACTCGAGCTGATGCGCGACGGCCACGACAACGTGGTGGTGGTGTGCTCGATCGAAAACGTCGACCCGATGGGTGTGCACACCGGCGACTCGGTCACCGTCGCGCCGGCGATGACGTTGACCGACCGGGAATACCAGCGGATGCGCGACCTGGGCATCGCGATCCTGCGCGAGGTGGGTGTGGACACCGGCGGCTGCAACATCCAGTTCGCGGTCAACCCGCGCGACGGTCGGCTGATCGTCATCGAGATGAACCCGCGGGTGTCGCGTTCCAGTGCGTTGGCGTCCAAGGCGACCGGCTTTCCGATCGCCAAGATCGCCGCCAAACTGGCCATCGGTTACACCCTCGACGAGATCGTCAACGACATCACAGGGGAAACGCCGGCCTGTTTCGAACCCACCCTGGACTACGTGGTGGTCAAGGCGCCGCGGTTCGCGTTCGAGAAGTTCCCCGGTGCCGATCCCACCCTGACCACCACCATGAAATCTGTCGGTGAGGCAATGTCGTTGGGCCGCAACTTCGTCGAGGCGCTCGGCAAGGTGATGCGCTCGCTGGAGACGACCCGCGCCGGGTTCTGGACGGCACCGGATCCCGACGGCGGCATCGAGGAAGCCCTGACCCGGCTGCGGACCCCGGCCGAAGGCCGGCTCTACGACATCGAGCTGGCGTTGCGGCTGGGTGCGACGGTGGAACGGGTGGCCGAGGCCAGCGGTGTCGACCCGTGGTTCATCGCGCAGATCAACGAGCTGGTCAATCTGCGCAACGAACTCGTCGCGGCACCCGTGCTGAACGCCGAGCTGCTGCGGCGCGCCAAGCACAGCGGACTATCGGATCACCAGATCGCGTCGCTGAGACCGGAATTGGCCGGCGAGGCCGGCGTGCGGTCACTGCGCGTGCGCCTGGGCATCCACCCGGTATACAAGACGGTGGACACCTGCGCGGCGGAGTTCGAAGCCCAAACCCCCTACCACTACAGCAGCTACGAGCTCGACCCCGCCGCCGAAACAGAGGTGGCCCCGCAGACCGAAAGGCCCAAGGTGCTGATCCTCGGTTCGGGGCCCAATCGGATCGGCCAGGGTATCGAGTTCGACTACAGCTGCGTACACGCGGCAACCACGTTGAGCCAGGCTGGCTTTGAGACCGTGATGGTCAACTGCAACCCGGAGACGGTGTCCACCGACTACGACACCGCGGACAGGTTGTACTTCGAGCCGTTGACGTTCGAGGACGTCTTGGAGGTCTACCACGCCGAAATGGAATCCGGTAGCGGTGGCCCGGGAGTGGCCGGCGTCATCGTGCAGCTCGGCGGCCAGACCCCGCTCGGGCTGGCGCACCGGCTCGCCGACGCCGGGGTCCCGATCGTGGGCACCCCACCGGAGGCCATCGACCTGGCCGAGGATCGCGGCGCGTTCGGCGACCTGCTGAGCGCCGCCGGACTGCCGGCGCCAAAGTACGGCACCGCAACCACTTTCGCCCAGGCCCGCCGGATCGCCGAGGAGATCGGCTATCCGGTGCTGGTGCGGCCGTCGTATGTGCTCGGTGGTCGCGGCATGGAGATCGTGTATGACGAAGAAACGTTGCAGGGCTACATCACCCGCGCCACTCAGCTATCCCCCGAACACCCGGTGCTCGTCGACCGCTTCCTCGAGGACGCGGTCGAGATCGACGTCGACGCGCTGTGTGATGGCGCCGAGGTCTATATCGGCGGGATCATGGAGCACATCGAGGAGGCCGGCATCCACTCCGGTGACTCGGCCTGTGCGCTGCCACCGGTCACGTTGGGCCGCAGCGACATCGCGAAGGTGCGTAAGGCCACTGAAGCCATTGCGCACGGCATCGGCGTGGTGGGGCTGCTCAACGTGCAGTACGCGCTCAAGGATGACGTGCTCTACGTCCTGGAAGCCAACCCGAGAGCGAGCCGTACCGTTCCGTTTGTATCCAAGGCCACAGCGGTGCCACTCGCCAAGGCATGCGCCCGGATCATGTTGGGCGCCACCATTGCCCAGCTGCGCGCCGAAGGCTTGCTGGCGGTCACCGGGGATGGCGCCCACGCGGCGCGAAACGCCCCCATCGCGGTCAAGGAGGCCGTGTTGCCGTTTCACCGGTTCCGGCGCGCCGACGGGGCCGCCATCGACTCGCTACTCGGCCCGGAGATGAAATCGACCGGCGAGGTGATGGGCATCGACCGCGACTTCGGCAGCGCGTTCGCCAAGAGCCAGACCGCCGCCTACGGGTCGCTGCCGGCCCAGGGCACAGTGTTCGTGTCGGTGGCCAACCGGGACAAGCGGTCGCTGGTGTTTCCGGTCAAACGATTGGCCGACCTGGGTTTTCGCGTCCTTGCCACCGAAGGCACCGCAGAGATGTTGCGCCGCAACGGTATTCCCTGCGACGACGTCCGCAAACATTTCGAGCCGGCGCAGCCCGGCCGCCCCACAATGTCGGCGGTGGACGCGATCCGAGCCGGCGAGGTCAACATGGTGATCAACACTCCCTATGGCAACTCCGGTCCGCGCATCGACGGCTATGAGATCCGTTCGGCGGCGGTGGCCGGCAACATCCCGTGCATCACCACGGTGCAGGGCGCATCCGCCGCCGTGCAGGGGATAGAGGCCGGGATCCGCGGCGACATCGGGGTGCGCTCCCTGCAGGAGCTGCACCGGGTGATCGGGGGCGTCGAGCGGTGACCGGGTTCGGTCTCCGGTTGGCCGAGGCAAAGGCACGCCGCGGCCCGTTGTGTCTGGGCATCGATCCGCATCCCGAGCTGCTGCGGGGCTGGGATCTGGCGACCACGGCCGACGGGCTGGCCGCGTTCTGCGACATCTGCGTACGGGCCTTCGCTGATTTCGCGGTGGTCAAACCGCAGGTGGCGTTTTTTGAGTCATACGGGGCTGCCGGATTCGCGGTGCTGGAGCGCACCATCGCGGAACTGCGGGCCGCAGACGTGCTGGTGTTGGCCGACGCCAAGCGCGGCGACATTGGGGCGACCATGTCGGCGTATGCGACGGCCTGGGTGGGCGACTCGCCGCTGGCCGCCGACGCCGTGACGGCCTCGCCCTATTTGGGCTTCGGTTCGCTGCGGCCGCTGCTAGAGGTCGCGGCCGCCCACGGCCGAGGGGTGTTCGTGCTGGCGGCCACCTCCAATCCCGAGGGTGCGGCGGTGCAGAATGCCGCCGCCGACGGCCGCAGCGTGGCCCAGTTGGTCGTGGACCAGGTGGGGGCGGCCAACGAGGCGGCAGGACCCGGGCCCGGATCCATCGGCGTGGTCGTCGGCGCAACGGCGCCACAGGCCCCCGATCTCAGCGCCTTCACCGGGCCGGTGCTGGTGCCCGGCGTGGGGGTGCAGGGCGGGCGCCCGGAGGCGCTGGGCGGTCTGGGCGGGGCCGCATCGAGCCAGCTGTTGCCCGCGGTGGCGCGCGAGGTCTTGCGGGCCGGCCCCGGCGTGCCCGAATTGCGCGCCGCGGGCGAACGGATGCGCGATGCCGTCGCCTATCTCGCTGCCGTGTAGCGGGTGCCCTGCCACCGCGCCGCTAAATCCCACCAGCATGGGGTGGTGAGCCCAGCGCTCGTGTGACCAAACTCACCGCCCTGGGCCGTCGTCACGCTGTGTTAACCTCTCGTTCAAATGATATTCATATTCAATAGTGGCGCTAAGTGTCCGGTTGAATCCCCGTTGAACCCCCAACAGATGGAGTCTGTGTCGTGACGTTGCGAGTCGTTCCCGAAAGCCTGGCAGGCGCCAGCGCTGCCATCGAAGCAGTGACCGCTCGCCTGGCCGCCGCGCACGCCGCGGCGGCCCCGTTTATCGCGGCGGTCATCCCGCCTGGGTCCGACTCGGTTTCGGTGTGCAACGCCGTTGAGTTCAGCGTTCACGGTAGTCAGCATGTGGCAATGGCCGCTCAGGGGGTTGAGGAGCTCGGCCGCTCGGGGGTCGGGGTGGCCGAATCGGGTGCCAGTTATGCCGCTAGGGATGCGCTGGCGGCGGCGTCGTATCTCAGCGGTGGGCTATGACCGAGCCGTGGATAGCCTTCCCTCCCGAGGTGCACTCGGCGATGCTGAACTACGGTGCGGGCGTTGGGCCGATGTTGATCTCCGCCACGCAGAATGGGGAGCTCAGCGCCCAATACGCAGAAGCGGCATCAGAGGTCGAGGAATTGTTGGGGGTGGTGGCCTCCGAGGGATGGCAGGGGCAAGCCGCCGAGGCGTTTGTCGCCGCGTACATGCCGTTTCTGGCGTGGCTGATCCAAGCCAGCGCCGACTGCGTGGAAATGGCCGCCCAGCAACACGTCGTCATCGAGGCCTACACTGCCGCGGTAGAGCTGATGCCTACTCAGGTCGAACTGGCCGCCAACCAAATCAAGCTCGCGGTGTTGGTAGCGACCAATTTCTTTGGCATCAACACCATTCCCATTGCGATCAATGAGGCCGAGTACGTGGAGATGTGGGTTCGGGCCGCCACCACGATGGCGACCTATTCAACAGTCTCCAGATCGGCGCTCTCCGCGATGCCGCACACCAGCCCCCCGCCGCTGATCCTGAAATCCGATGAACTGCTCCCCGACACCGGGGAGGACTCCGATGAAGACGGCCACAACCATGGCGGTCACAGTCATGGCGGTCACGCCAGGATGATCGATAACTTCTTTGCCGAAATCCTGCGTGGCGTCAGCGCGGGCCGCATTGTTTGGGACCCCGTCAACGGCACCCTCAACGGACTCGACTACGACGATTACGTCTACCCCGGTCACGCGATCTGGTGGCTGGCTCGAGGCCTCGAGTTTTTTCAGGATGGTGAACAATTTGGCGAACTGTTGTTCACCAATCCGACTGGGGCTTTTCAGTTCCTCCTCTACGTCGTTGTGGTGGATTTGCCGACGCACATAGCCCAGATCGCTACCTGGCTGGGCCAGTACCCGCAGTTGCTGTCGGCTGCCCTCACTGGCGTCATCGCCCACCTGGGAGCAATAACTGGTTTGGCGGGCCTATCCGGCCTGAGCGCCATTCCGTCTGCTGCGATACCCGCCGTTGTACCGGAGCTGACACCCGTCGCGGCCGCGCCGCCTATGTTGGCGGTCGCCGGGGTGGGCCCTGCAGTCGCCGCGCCGGGCATGCTCCCCGCCTCAGCACCCGCACCGGCGGCAGCGGCCGGCGCCACCGCAGCCGGCCCGACGCCGCCGGCGACTGGTTTCGGAGGCTTCCCGCCCTACCTGGTCGGCGGTGGCGGCCCAGGAATAGGGTTCGGCTCGGGACAGTCGGCCCACGCCAAGGCCGCGGCGTCCGATTCCGCTGCAGCCGAGTCGGCGGCCCAGGCCTCGGCGCGTGCGCAGGCGCGTGCTGCACGGCGGGGCCGCTCGGCGGCGAAGGCACGTGGCCATCGTGACGAATTCGTCACGATGGACATGGGTTTCGACGCGGCAGCTCCGGCCCCAGAGCACCAGCCGGGTGCCCGGGCGTCCGACTGTGGTGCGGGACCTATCGGATTTGCTGGCACGGTGCGCAAAGAGGCGGTCGTGAAAGCGGCGGGGTTGACCACGCTGGCCGGTGACGACTTCGGCGGCGGCCCAACGATGCCGATGATGCCCGGCACCTGGACCCATGATCAGGGCGTGTTCGACGAGCATCGCTGATAGCTGACTGGGCAGTGGCTGGCAAACAGCTGAGAGAGCACTCGAGAGCTATCGTCAGGGCAATGTCCGATGATGCTGAGCACCCGCGTTTGGGGCACTAGCAGCCACGATGATCCTTGTTGGGTTGCACCGCGGAGATGTCGGCGAAAATTGGCAGGGTTGCGTTGACGCAACCATGGCGCGACACGCGCGATAGGTCGCCCAACCGCGAGTGATCCCCGGCACTGCGAGTTGCGACGCCACCTGCCGCCACCAGTCGTCGGCCGTCGTCGACCGGTTGAGCAGGTCCGGAAAGCCGAAATCCATTGTTAGGCAACACTATTCATGTCCCATGCCAGCCATGCCGGCACGGACACGGGGCTCCGTCGAGAGGCCTTCGAGGTCGCCCGGCGGACCGCTGGCCGGTGGCACGTGCTACTCCCACGCTGCACGTTTGTCCCCAAAACCAGGGGGTCGGGTTAGATTTCGTCAGGAAGCCTGAGTACGGTCGTCTGCGCTGGCCGGCGTACCCGGCCGGGACAAACAACGATCGATTGATATCGATGAGAGACGGAGGAATCGTGGCCCTTCCCCAGTTGACCGACGAGCAGCGCGCGGCCGCGTTGGAGAAGGCTGCTGCCGCACGTCGAGCGCGAGCAGAGCTCAAGGATCGGCTCAAGCGTGGCGGCACCAACCTCACCCAGGTCCTCAAGGACGCGGAGAGCGATGAAGTCTTGGGCAAAATGAAGGTGTCTGCGCTGCTTGAGGCCTTGCCAAAGGTGGGCAAGGTCAAGGCGCAGGAGATCATGACCGAGCTGGAAATTGCGCCCACCCGCCGCCTTCGTGGCCTCGGTGACCGTCAGCGCAAGGCCCTGCTGGAAAAGTTCGGCTCCGCCTAACCCCGCCGGCCGACGATGCGGGCCGGAAGGCCTGTGGTGGGCGTACCCCCGCATACGGGGGAGAGGCGGCCTGACAGGGCCAGCTCACAATTCAGGCCGAACGCCCCGTGGGGGGAACCCGCCCAGGAGCGCCAGTGAGCGTCGGCGAGGGACCGGACACCAAGCCCACCGCGCGTGGCCAACCGGCGGCAGTGGGACGTGTGGTGGTGCTGTCCGGTCCTTCCGCGGTCGGCAAATCCACGGTGGTTCGGTGTCTGCGCGAGCGGATCCCGAATCTGCATTTCAGTGTCTCGGCCACGACGCGGGCGCCACGCCCGGGCGAGGTCGACGGTGTCGACTACCACTTCATCGACCCCACCCGCTTTCAGCAGCTCATCGACCAGGGTGAGTTGCTGGAATGGGCAGAAATCCACGGCGGCCTGCACCGGTCGGGCACTTTGGCCCAGCCGGTGCGGGCGGCCGCGGCGACTGGTGTGCCGGTGCTTATCGAGGTTGACCTGGCCGGGGCCAGGGCGATCAAGAAGACGATGCCCGAGGCTGTCACCGTGTTTCTGGCGCCACCTAGCTGGCAGGATCTTCAGGCCAGACTGATTGGCCGCGGCACCGAAACAGCTGACGTTATCCAACGCCGCCTGGACACCGCGCGGATCGAATTGGCAGCGCAGGGCGACTTTGACAAGGTCGTGGTGAACAGGCGATTAGAGTCTGCGTGTGCGGAATTGGTATCCTTGCTGGTGGGAACGGCACCGGGCTCCCCGTGACCCACGTCGTGACTAGTCAGTATTTAGCTTTCCAAGCCGCTCTACGCCGCCAGGAGAAATTTCACGTGAGTATCTCGCAGTCCGACGCGTCGTTGGCCGCCGTCCCCGCCGTGGATCAGTTCGATCCGTCGTCAGGTGCATCAGGTGGCTACGACACCCCGCTGGGCATCACCAATCCGCCCATCGACGAGTTGCTGGACCGCGTCTCGAGCAAATACGCCCTCGTGATCTATGCGGCAAAGCGTGCCCGGCAGATCAACGACTACTACAACCAGCTTGGCGAGGGCATCCTCGAATATGTCGGTCCGCTGGTTGAGCCGGGGTTGCAAGAGAAGCCGTTGTCCATCGCGTTGCGCGAGATCCACGCCGATCTGCTCGAGCACACCGAGGGCGAGTAGCAGGGCAGGCCTGAGGTGGTGGACCATAAACGGATCCCCAAGCAGGTAATAGTCGGTGTCTCCGGGGGCATCGCCGCCTACAAGGCGTGCACGGTTGTTCGTCAACTCACCGAGGCCAGTCATCGCGTCCGAGTCATTCCCACCGAATCCGCCCTGCGCTTCGTCGGTGCCGCGACCTTCGAGGCGCTCTCCGGTGAGCCGGTGTGCACCGACGTTTTCGCCGACGTTCCGGCGGTCCCGCATGTTCACCTCGGCCAGCAGGCCGATCTGGTCGTAGTGGCGCCGGCCACCGCCGACCTGCTGGCCCGCGCGGCGGCCGGTCGAGCCGACGATCTGCTGACCGCGACGCTGCTGACGGCGCGGTGTCCGGTGCTGTTCGCGCCGGCGATGCACACCGAGATGTGGTTGCATCCGGCCACCGTCGACAACGTGGCCACGCTGCGCCGCCGCGGCGCGGTGGTGCTCGAGCCCGCGACAGGACGGCTTACCGGCGCCGACAGCGGGGCCGGCCGACTGCCCGAGGCGGAGGAGATCACCACCCTCGCCCAGCTGCTGCTGGAGCGGCACGACGCCCTGCCCTACGATCTCGCGGGGCGAAAGCTGCTGGTTACCGCCGGTGGCACACGCGAGCCGATCGATCCGGTGCGCTTTATCGGCAACCGCAGCTCCGGCAAGCAGGGCTATGCGGTGGCGCGGGTGGCCGCCCAGCGCGGCGCCGACGTTACTTTGATCGCTGGGCATACCGCAGGGCTCGTCGATCCCGCCGGCGTCGAGGTGGTGCACGTCAGCTCGGCCCAGCAACTCGCCGACGCGGTGTCCAAGCACGCTCCGACCGCCGACGTATTGGTGATGGCGGCGGCCGTCGCCGACTTCCGGCCCGCGCAGGTTGCCACCGCCAAAATCAAGAAAGGCGTCGAAGGCCCACCGACCATCGAGCTGCTGCGCAACGACGACGTGCTGGCCGGGGTGGTGCGGGCCCGAGCCCATGGACAACTGCCCAACATGCGGGCCATTGTGGGCTTCGCAGCCGAGACCGGCGACGCCAATGGCGACGTGCTCTTTCATGCCCGAGCTAAACTGCGACGCAAAGGCTGCGATCTGTTAGTCGTCAATGCCGTCGGCGAAGGCAGGGCCTTTGAGGTAGACAGCAACGACGGCTGGCTACTGGCGTCCGATGGTACCGAGTCGGCATTGCAGCACGGCTCCAAGACACTGATGGCGAGCCGTATCGTTGATGCAATCGTCACGTTCCTGGCAGGCTGTAGCAGCTAACGGGTCCGGCGGCCGGTTCTGTACGGGTCCTGGACAGGTGCTGGACGATCCCTTGCTCGATTGGACGAGCTGAGATTGATGCCTGAGGATATAATTCGGCTAACTATTTATCGGAAGGATGACGATAGTGAGCGAAAAGGGTCGGCTGTTTACCAGTGAGTCGGTGACAGAGGGACATCCCGACAAGATCTGTGACGCCATCAGCGACTCGGTTCTGGACGCGCTTCTAGCGGCGGACCCGCGCTCACGTGTCGCGGTCGAGACGCTGGTGACCACCGGGCAGGTGCACGTGGTGGGTGAGGTGACCACCTCGGCTAAGGAGGCGTTTGCCGACATCACCAACACGGTCCGCGCACGGATCCTCGAGATCGGCTACGACTCGTCGGACAAGGGTTTCGACGGGGCGACCTGCGGGGTGAACATCGGCATCGGCGCACAGTCACCCGACATCGCCCAGGGGGTCGACACCGCCCACGAGGCCCGGGTCGAGGGCGCGGCCGATCCGCTGGACTCCCAGGGCGCCGGTGACCAGGGCCTGATGTTCGGCTACGCGATCAATGCCACCCCGGAACTGATGCCACTGCCCATCGCGCTGGCCCACCGACTGTCGCGGCGGCTGACCGAGGTCCGCAAGAACGGGGTGCTGCCCTACCTGCGTCCGGATGGCAAGACGCAGGTCACTATCGCCTACGAGGACAACGTTCCGGTGCGGCTGGATACCGTGGTCATCTCCACCCAGCACGCGGCCGATATCGACCTGGAGAAGACGCTTGATCCCGACATCCGGGAAAAGGTGCTCAACACCGTGCTCGACGACCTGGCCCACGAAACCCTGGACGCGTCGACGGTGCGGGTGCTGGTGAACCCGACCGGCAAGTTCGTGCTCGGCGGGCCGATGGGCGATGCCGGGCTCACCGGCCGCAAGATCATCGTCGACACCTACGGCGGCTGGGCCCGCCACGGCGGCGGCGCCTTCTCCGGCAAGGATCCGTCCAAGGTGGACCGGTCGGCGGCGTACGCGATGCGCTGGGTGGCCAAGAATGTCGTCGCCGCCGGGTTGGCTGAACGGGTCGAGGTGCAGGTGGCCTACGCCATCGGTAAAGCGGCACCCGTCGGCCTGTTCGTCGAGACGTTCGGTACCGAGACGGAAGACCCGGTCAAGATCGAGAAGGCCATCGGCGAGGTATTCGACCTGCGCCCCGGTGCCATCATCCGCGACCTGAACCTGTTGCGCCCGATCTATGCGCCGACCGCCGCCTACGGGCACTTCGGCCGCACCGACGTCGAATTACCGTGGGAGCAGCTCGACAAGGTCGACGACCTCAAGCGCGCCATCTAGCGTCGAGGGCGCGAGCAGACGCAGAATCGCACGCGGAAAGGCTTCCGCGTGCGATTCTGCGTCTGCTCGGCGCTAGCTGCTGATGCGGTAGTCGCCGAGGTCGAACCGCCGGCTGCGCCAGTAGGCTTCGACCGTGGTGGTCGGGCGCAACGGGACGTCACCGTTCTTGTCGAAGTAATAGCTGTTGGCCAGCCGACAACTGTCCTGCCAGAAGACCTGGCGGTGCCGGCGGCGCATCACCTCCGCGAAATAGCGAGCGTTGGCTTCTTCGGTCACCTCGATGCGGGTGGCGCCGGTGCGGCGGGCTCGCTTCAGGCACCGGATGATGTGGTGTGCCTGCGTCTCGATGAGCGCGAAGTACGACGACCCGACGTAGCCGTACGGTCCGAACACGGTGAAGAAGTTCGGGTAGCCGGGAACGCTGACGCCCTCATAGGCCTGCAGCCGATGCTCGTCCCAGAACCGGCTCAAGGACGCACCGCCAGTTCCGGTGACGGCATAGGTCGGGATGCTGTCGGTGTCTAGCACCTTGAAGCCGGTCGCCAGCACCAGCACATCGATCTCGTGGCTGGCGCCGTCGGTGGTGGCCACCGCAGTGGGTGTGATCTTGTCGATCGGCTCGGTGACCAGCCGCACGTTGTCCCGGTTGAACGTCGACAGATAGGTGTTGTGGAAGCCGGGCCGCTTGCACCCCACCGCGTATCGGGGGGTGAGTTGCTCGCGCACCACCGGATCGTGGACCTGTTGGCGCAGGTAGCGCCGTCCCGCTGACTCCATGTGCTTGGCCAACGGAAACACCGCGAAGTAGTGCGCCGCGATGGGGAACGTTGCTTCCACGAAGGCCTGGCTGAGCAGCCGGTGGACGGCTTTGCCGCCGGGAATCCGCATCGCCCAGCGGACGGCTGTGGGCAGTGGAACGTCGAATTTGGGGAAACACCAAATAGGGGTGCGCTGAAAAACGGTGAGGTGGGAGACAATTGGCGCCATCTCGGGAATGACCTGCACCGCCGAGGCCCCGGTGCCGATGATCCCGACGCGCTTGCCGGTCAGGTCCTGGGTGTGATCCCAGCGTGCGGTGTGCATGGTGACGCCTTCAAACGAGTCCACCCCGTCGATGTCGGGTAGTTTGGGCACCGTCAGAATGCCGCATGCGCTGATCAGGAACCTGGCTGTGATTTCGCCGCCCGGGTCCGTTTGCACCCGCCACAGGCTGTGCTCGTCATCGAACTCGGCGGCAAGCACCTTGGTGTTCAACCGGATCCGCGACCGGATGCCGTATTTGTCGACGCAGTGTTCGGCGTAGGCCTTCAGCTCGTGTCCGGGTGCATAGGTGCGCGACCAGTGCCGGCTCTGCTCGAAAGAGAACTGATAGGAGAAGGACGGAATATCCACGGCGATACCGGGATAGGTGTTCCAGTGCCAGGTCCCGCCGACACCGTCGCCGGCTTCGACCACGAGGTAGTCGCTGAATCCCGCCCGGTCGAGCTTGATTGCGGCGCCGATCCCGGAGAACCCGGCGCCGACGATCAGTGCGTGGTAGTCGGGCATCATCGCCTCCTCCCGATGACGTGTACTCCGTGCTTGGGTCGCAGGGTCAGCGTCGCCTCGAGTTCGACGTGATAGCCAGGGGCGAGGTCAAAGGTGAAGTGTTGACTCATGATTGCCGCCATCAAAACCATCTCCATCAGGGCGAAGCTCTGTCCGATGCAGATGCGTCGGCCGCCACCGAACGGCAGGTATGCGCAGCGAGGACGGTCCGTGGGGCACCGCAAAAACCGGCCAGGATCGAATCTATCCGGGTCGGGCCACCAGCGCGGGTCGTGGTGAATGTGGTGAATCGGGATGACGACGGTGGTGCCGCGGCGAATTCGGTGTCCGTCGATGATGTCATCATCGACGGCCTCGCGCGCGATTATCCACACCGACGAGAAGTAGCGTTGCGATTCCTGCAGGCACGCGGTGGTCCAGGCCAGCTTGCCCAGGTCGTCGGCGGTCGGGCGGCGCATGCCCAGCACGTCGTCCAGCTCGGTGAGCATGTGGTCGCGGGCCTGCGGGTTCAGCGCCATCAGATACCAGAACCAGGACATGGCGTTGGCGGTGGTTTCGTGGCCGGCGAGCATGAACGTCAGAGCTTCATCGCGTACTCGCTGGCGGGGCCAGATTCCGCCGTCGGCGCTCAGCAACACGTTGAGCAGGTCCGCGGAGTTAGTCGGCTCGGCCAGTCGCCGATCGATCACCGAGTTGATGGCGCGATCCAGGGTCAGCGTGATCTCTTGCATTTCCCGCAACGGCGGCGGCAGATGAACACCCGAGTAGATACACCAGATCAGCGTGTCGTAAACCGTCCGCGGCATCAGCCCCCACAGCCCCAGCCGCTCCAGCTTTTCCGCCCGCCGCAGGCCGCGAGTCGCAAGATCGTGCATGGACTGCACCAACGGCCCGAAGTCCTGGCTGAACAGGGCGTTGGCGACTACCCGCAATGTCGTCTCGACCATGCTTTGGTGCATGTCGAACTGCGCGCCGGGCACCCGCGCGGCGGTGACGTCGGCGATTGGGTCGATCATCAGACCGACGAGTCCGCGCAGGTGGCGCCGGGCGAAGGTCGAGTTTAACGCGCCGCGATGTCTTGCCCATGAGTCGCCCTCGTCGGTGAGCAAGTTAAGACCGGCGGTGGCCCGGATCGGTCCGTATTCGTCGGATTTGACATATTTCAGGCGGGCCTCGTGCAGCACATGGTCGACGTAGTCGGGGTGACTGATCGAGACAAAACGTCTGCCAGCACAACGAAATCGGGTGATGTCGCTGCCGCGTAGCCGGCCCAGGAAGCCGTCGCCGGCGTCGAATCCGATGGTGATGGCTTCCCGGGTCATCGTCCAGGTGCTCATCCGCTTGGCCGGTCCCTTCAGGGGCCGCTGGGTGGTGGCGGTGGCCATGACTTCACTGTATGGATGACGCTGACTGGCCCGAAATGAGACTATGGGACAAAGTGTTGTGAGTTTAGGACAGCCTCGTGGGACATCTACCGCCTCCGGCCGAGGTGAGGCATCCGGTGTATGCGACCCGGGTGCTGTGTGAGGTGGCCAACGAGCGCGGGGTGCCGACCGCTGATGTGCTGGCGGGCACGGCGATCGAGCCGGCCGACCTCGACGATCCGGACGCGGTGGTCGGTGCGCTTGACGAGATCACCGCGGTGCGCCGGTTGCTGGCCCGATTGCCCGACGACGCCGGTATCGGGATCGACGTAGGCAGCCGGTTCGCGCTCACCCACTTCGGGTTGTTCGGGTTTGCCGTGATGTCATGTGGCACCCTTCGCGAACTGCTTACCATCGCGATGCGCTATTTCGCGTTGACCACCATGCACGTCGACATCACGTTGTTTGAAACCGCCGACGATTGCCTGGTCGAACTGGATGCCAGCCACTTGCCGGCCGATGTCCGTGGATTCTTCATCGAGCGCGATATTGCCGGAATCATCGCGACGACAACGAGTTTCGCGCTTCCGTTAGCCGCGAAGTATGCGGATCAAGTATCGGCCGAACTGGCGGTTGACGCGGAATTGTTGCGCCCGTTGCTCGAGCTTGTGCCGGTGCACGACGTCGCATTCGGGCGCGCGCACAACCGGGTGCACTTCCCGCGTGCCATGTTCGACGAGCCGTTGCCGCAGGCCGACCGCCATACGTTGGAAATGTGTATTGCACAATGCGACGTGCTGATGCAACGCAACGAGCGACGCCGTGGCATCACGGCCTTGGTGCGCAGCAAGCTGTTTCGCGATTCCGGGCTTTTCCCAACGTTTACCGACGTTGCTGGCGAACTTGACATGCATCCGCGGACGCTGCGGCGTCGACTTGCCGAGGAAGGCACTTCGTTTCGGGCCTTGCTGGGCGAGGCGCGCTCCACCGTGGCCGTCGACCTGCTACGCAACGTCGGGCTGACGGTGCAGCAGGTGTCCACCCGGCTGGGCTACACCGAAGTCTCGACGTTCTCGCATGCGTTCAAACGCTGGTATGGCGTTGCGCCCAGCGAATATTCGCGCCGCGGGTAGACCAGCCCTTTTCAGGGTTTCGCGGCCCGCGTCGGTTTGGTCGGGTTAGGCGGGGCCGGGCTGGCCGGGCGGACCGGGTTGGCCGGGCTGGCCGAACAGGGTTCCCCCGGTCCCGCCGACGCCGCCGCCCCCGCCGTTGCCGGGGGTGCCATCGTTGCCGGCCCCACCGTTTCCGCCGGCGCCGCCGCCCCCGCCGTTGCCGATTAGGACGGCGGCCCCACCGTTTCCGCCGGTCCCGCCGTTGCCGCCGGTACCGTCCTCGCCGGCGGTGCCGCCCTTTCCGCCGGTCCCGCCGGTCCCGGCGTCGCCGATCAGGCCGGCGGCACCGCCTCGCCCGCCGGTCCCGCCGGCGCCGCCCTTGCCGAACACGCCGAAGCCGTCGCCGCCCTTGCCGCCGGTGCCGCCGGTGCCGCCGGTGCCGTAGAGTTGTCCGCCGTTGCCACCGGCCCCGCCGGCACCACCAATTCCGCCATTGCCGTCGGGCCCCTGGGCGCTGTGCCCGCCGGCCCCGCCGGTGCCGCCGTGGCCAATCAGACCGGCGGACCCGCCGGCTCCGCCAGCACCGCCAAGACCGTTCGGACTGGTGACGGTCCCGCCTGCCCCCCCGGTGCCGCCGTTGCCAATGAGTTGCCCACCAGCGCCGCCGGCTCCACCGGCGCCGCCGCCCTGGCCACGGATATCACCGCCGTTGCCGCCGGCACCGCCGTCGCCGATCAGCCAGGCATTGCCACCGGCCCCGCCGGCGCCGCTAATTGCGCCTTGCCCGCCGTTGCCGCCGGCACCGCCGTTGCCGATGAGCCCGCCGGTACCGCCGGCACCGCCCGCGCCCCCGAAGTTATTCTCCCCGACTTTGCCTCCAACCCCAGTTTGCCCGCCGCGCCCGCCGGCCCCGCCGCTGCCCGACAGGCCGCGGCCGTCGCC